>Ga0153956_1001090_pt1 | contig 25877 bp, 24 predicted proteins | sample TSFL040MetaG_FD_104704 | JGI IMG/M metagenome (GOLD analysis project Ga0153956, IMG submission 104704) | Attine ant fungus gardens microbial communities from Florida, USA - TSFL040 MetaG | ecosystem: Host-associated > Fungi > Mycelium > Unclassified | place: USA: Florida, Wekiwa Springs... | reverse complement strand
GGCTGTTTGACAGGTTGAATCCGACACCACGCTCCCGTAGCCCGCACGAGCGAAGCGACTGCGGGGCCGGCGTTTCAACACATCCGACAGCCCCGCAATCGCTTCGCTCATGCGGGCTACGCAGGACGTGACACGCAAACGCCAACCCCAACCCCAACCATTCATGATTCGAGACACGCGCCTTCGGCGCGCTCCTCACCATCCGGGCTACGCAGGAAACGTGATGTCGGCATCGGGCTGTGGCAAACGTCCTTGAGGCGGCGCTTCCCGAAACCAGAGGACGATCCATGCTCTATGCAATCCTGGCCTATCATGTCGAAGACGTCGTCGTGTCCTGGACGGCCGATGAAGATACGGCCGTGATGGCCGAGCTTCACGGGGTTCACGAGCGGCTGACGGCCGATGGCCGGATGGGGCCGGCGGCGCGGCTCGGCGCCACCAAGGGCGCGTTCACATTGCGCGGCCCCGGCGCCGGCGTGGTCATCGACGGGCCGTTTGCCGAGACCAAGGAGCAGTTGCTGGGCTTTTACGTGGTCGATTGCGACACGCGCGACGACGCCATCGCTATCGCGCGCGATCTGCGCAAGGTGAACCCGACAGCGGTGTATGAAATCCGGCCGATCCAGCTGTTCCTGCCCGGCGCGCCGAAGGCGGCGACGCATGCATTGACCGATCATGTCAGACCGACGTCGCCCTGACGCGTGGTTACGATGTCGGCTCGCCAAAGGTCGCGCGGAAGGGGTGGGCCGGATAGACGCCGACGATGCGGAATTCGCGCGAGAAGAATTTCAGTTCTTCCAGCGCGAAGGCGAGATTGCGGTCGTCGGGGTGGCCGTCGACATCCGCATAGAACTGCGTGGCGAAGAATTCGCCGTCCACCATGTAGCTTTCCAGCTTGGTCATGTTGACGCCGTTGGTGGCGAAGCCGCCGAGCGCCTTGTAGAGCGCGGCCGGCAGGTTGCGCACGCGGAACACGAAAGACGTGACCAGCGGGCCGGAGTCCTGCGCGGCCCACTTGCTGTCCTTCGACAGCATCACGAAGCGCGTGGTATTGTGGCTCTCGTCCTCGACGTCCTCGGCCAGGATGTCGAGGCCGTAGATCTCCGCGGCGAGACGGGGCGCCAGCGAGGCGCAGCTCTTGTCGCCGCGTTCGGCGACGATGCGCGCCGAGCCGGCGGTGTCGGCCGCGACGATCGGCCTGACGCCGAGCCTGCGGATCAGGCGGCGGCACTGGCCGAGAGCGTGGACATGGCTCTCGATGGTCTTGATGTCGTCGATCTTCGCGCCGCGCGGCGCCATCAACTGGTGATGGATCGGGATGAACCATTCGCCGACGATATGCAGGCCGGAGGCCGGCAGCAGGTGATGGATGTCGGCGACGCGGCCGGCGATCGAATTCTCGATCGGGATCATGCCGAGATCGGCCTCGCCGGAGGAGATCGCGGCCAGCGCATCCTCGAAGGTCGCGCAGGGAAGCGGCTCCGCCTGCGGAAACGCCTCGACGATGGCGATGTGCGAGTTCGCGCCGGGCTCGCCCTGAAAGGCGATTTTCATCGATGTGGTCATGGCGGGCCTTGTCGTCAGTCAGTGATGTGCCAGCAGCCGGCGGGCGGTGTCGAGATCGGCGGGCGTATCGACGCCGAGTGGAACGGAACGGACGATCGCGGCGTCGATCCGCATGCCGGCTTCCAGCGCGCGCAATTGTTCGAGCTTCTCGCGCGTTTCCAGCGTGGAGGGAGCGAGCCTGACGAACGCCTCCAGCGCGGCGCGGCGATAGGCGTAGAGGCCGATGTGATGATAGCGCGGGCCGTCGCCGTAAGGCGCGGTGGCGCGGGTGAAATACAGTGCGTGCAGCCGGTCCAGGCCGACGGGCGAGCCGATCAGTTTCACCACATTGGGGTTGGTGTGTTCCGCGTTCTCGCGGATTTCGGCCGCCAGCGTTGCGATGTCCACGCGCGCATCGTCCAGCACGCGCACGGCGGCGGCAATATCGCCGGGCGGAATGGTCGGCAGGTCGCCCTGCACATTGACGATAGTTTGCACCGTTCCGGCGGGGTCGAGCTTGCCCAGCGCCTCGAAAATCCGGTCCGAGCCGGACGGATGGTCGGGAGAGGTCATCACCGCCTCGAAGCCGTGAGCCGTCACCGCCTCGGCAATCTCGCAGGTGTCGGTCGCGACCGCCACGCGGCCGATGGCGGCCTCGCTGGCGCGCCGGGCGACATGCACGATCATCGGCAATCCCGCAATATCCAGCAGCGGTTTGCCGGGCAGGCGGGTGGCCGCCATCCGGGCGGGGATGAGCACCAGGGTGCGGGGATCGGTCATGGCAATCTGGCTTGGCAATCTGACTTGGCAGTTCGGTCCGGCAAAATCGGCTTGAATTCCGTCCAGCGGCCCCGGAAAACCGCGATGCGGATCAAGGGCAACTCGGGGAACGCGGCGTTTATACGGGTTGCCAGAGCAGGGGCAAACCGTTATCTCGATTGGGCTGGCCACCGAGGCCTGCAGGCGTGATTCATGGGCGCGTCGGGGCCGTGGGAGCGGTCTTCCAATGACCTGAAACGGGCGTGGGGCTTACCGAATATGGACTCTTTCGAACTTAATAAGATCATGGGCGGCATCCTCGGCACGTGCCTCGTGCTGATGGCGACGAATTTCGCTGCCCAGGCCGTGTTTGCGCCGAAGCATTTGGAAAAGCCCGGCTACGATATCGCCGTGAAGGAAGAAGCGGCAGGCGGCGACGCCAAGGCGGCGGCGCCGGCTGAACCGATCGAGAAGCTGCTGCAGACCGCTTCCGTCGAGAAGGGCGCGACCGCGGCCAAGAAGTGTGCGGCTTGCCACACCTTCGAGAAGAACGGCCCGAATCGCGTCGGCCCGAATCTCTACGGCATCGTGAACGATCACGTCGGTCAGGGCCGCAACGGCTTCAACTTCTCGGCCGCCATGAAGGCCAAGGGCGGCAGCTGGTCGTTTGATGAGCTCAACAAGTTCATCTCCAATCCGAAGGGCACCGTTCCGGGCACCGCCATGGGCTTTGCCGGCATTCAGAAGGATAGCGAGCGTGCGGACGTGATCGCCTATCTGGCGACGCTGGCGGACACGCCGGTGCCGTTGCCGACGGCGGCGAAGTAAGGCGCGCGTCGCGCCATTTCGTCACATTCGCTAATCGATTGCGCTGATCGATTTGACGGCCGGGTCATCAGCCCGGCCGTTGCCGTTTCTATCCGTTGTTGTTTCTATCCGTTGTCGTTCCCGCATTACCAAAGCTTAAGCGGGAGGTTCGGCCGCGGCGCGTTAGGATGCAACCGGTGCGACGGATGGTATCTTGCGGAAAAGCCGGCATAATCGGTCGAATCCTCGCCTTATATGTCCGTTTGACTCGCGCGCTCCGGTTCACAGGATCAGCCCATTGACGATTTCCCGACGCCGCCTTCTCAAGACATCCGCCTTTGCCGCCCTCACGCCCGCACTTGGCGGAATAGGCAGTCTTCCCGTCAGCGGGCTCGCCCAGGCGCAGCCCGCGGCGGCTGGGGGAGCGCAATGGCGGCACGGGCTGTCGCTGTTCGGAGCGGTCAAATATCCGGCGGACTTCAAGCATTTCGACTACGTCAATCCGGATGCGCCGAAAGGCGGCGCCACACGTCAGATATCATTCGGCACCTTCGACAATTTCAACATTGCCGTGGCCGGCGTGAAGGGCAACATCGCGGAAGCGGTCGGGCTGATTTACGAGTCGCTGACGACGCCGTCGCTCGATGAGGTCTCGACGGAATACGGCTTGCTTGCCGAAGCCGTCAGCTATCCCGACGATTATTCGTGGGTGACGTATCGCTTGCGTGCCGAGGCGAAGTGGCACGACGGCAAGCCGGTGTCGCCGGACGACGTTATCTTCTCGCTGGATGCGCTCAAAAAATATTCGCCGCAGTTCTCCGCCTACTACCGTCATGTGGTGAAGGCCGAGAAGGCCGGCGAGCGCGACGTGAAATTCACCTTCGATGGCCCCGGCAATCGCGAATTGCCGCAGATCGTCGGTCAGCTGACGGTGTTGCCGAAGCACTGGTGGGAAGGCACGGATGCCGCGGGCAACAAGCGCGACATCGGCAGCACCACGCTGGAAGCGCCGCTCGGCAGCGCGTCTTATCGCATCAAGGACTTTGCGCCCGGCCGCAATGTCGTCGTCGAACGCGTGAAGGACCATTGGGGCGCCAAGCTGGCCGTGAATATCGGCCGGCACAATTTCGATGAAATCCGCTACGAATATTTCCGCGACGGCACCGTCGCGCTCGAAGCCTTCAAGGGCGATCAGGTCGACTGGCGCACCGAGAACAGCGCCAAGAACTGGGCGACCGCCTATGATTTCCCCGCTGTGACCGAGAAGCGGGTGATCCTGGAGGAATTCGTCAACCGCTCCTCCGGCATCATGCAGGCGTTCGCGATGAACATCCGCCGCGACAAGTTCAAGGATGCGCGCGTGCGCCGCGCCTTGAACTTCGCGTTTGACTTCGAGGAGATGAACAAGCAGATCTTCTTCGGTCAGTACAAGCGCATCGTTAGCTATTTCGACGGCACCGAGCTCGCATCCTCCGGCCTGCCTGAAGGCAAGGAACTGGAGATTCTGGAGACCGTGCGCGCCGATGTGCCGCCTGAGGTCTTTACCAGGCCCTATACAAATCCGGTCGGTGGCAGCGCGGAAAACGTGCGCAACAATCTGCGCGAGGCGATGGGGCTTTTGAAGGAGGCCGGTTACGAGATTCGCGATCGTAAGCTCGTCGATGCCAAAACCGGCGCGCGGTTCGAACTGGAACTGCTCGGCGCGGATCCGAGCTTCGAACGCGTGATGCTGTTCTTCAAGCCGTCGCTGGAACGCCTCGGCATCGGCGTATCGGTGCGCACGATCGACGCCGCGCAATACGAGAACCGCTTGCGCAACTGGGATTTCGACATTGTAGTGTCGTCGTGGGGCGAGTCGCTGTCGCCGGGCAACGAGCAGCGCGAATATTGGGGCTCGCAGGCCGCCGATCAGGCCGGCTCGCGAAATCTCGTCGGCATCAAGAACCCGGCCGTCGACAAGCTGATCGAGCGGGTGATCTTCACTAAGGACCGTGCCGATCTCGTCGCCGCCACCAAGGCGCTTGACCGTGTGCTGCTGTGGCATAACTACGTGGTGCCGCAATGGTCCTATAACAAAATCCGAACAGCGCGCTGGGATCGCTTCGGCCGGCCGCCCGAGCCGCCGAAATACGGCCTGTCCGGTTTTCCCTCGATCTGGTGGTGGGACGCCGAGAAGGCTGCCAAGACAGGCGGCCGCTCTTGAGAACGCCGTCGCGTATGGCGCAGTTCAATCGCCGGCATGTGCTGAGCCTCGGGATCGGTGCGTTGGCGACATCGCACCTCAAGTCGGCTCTTGCGCAGAGCGAAGCAAAATCCGTCGGTCCCGAGGCGCATGGCATGTCGGCCTTCGGCGACCTCAAATATCCCGCTGACTTCGCGCAATTCGAGTACGTCAATGTGAAGGCGCCGAAGGGCGGTACGTTCTCGACCGTGCCGTCGGTGCGCGCGTTCAATCAGTCGTTCCAGACCTTCAACTCCCTGAACGCCTTCATCCTCAAGGGCGACGGCGCGCAGGGCATGGGCCTGACTTTCGCCACGCTGATGGTGCGTGCCGGCGACGAGCCTGACGCCATGTACGGCTGTGCCGCGAAGGCCGTGCAGATTTCCCCGGATGGCCTGACCTATCGTTTCACGCTGCGCCCGGAAGCGCGCTTTCACGATGGCAGCAAGCTGACGGCGCGCGATGCGGCCTGGTCGCTGACGGTGCTCAAGACCAAGGGACATCCCATCATCATGCAGCAGATGCGCGACGTGGTGAAGGCCGAGGCTGCCGACGATGCTACGCTGGTCGTGACCTTCGCCGAGAAGCGCGGCCGCGACGTGCCGCTGTTCGTCGCCGGCATGCCGATCTTCTCGCAGGCTTACTACGACAAGCGCAGTTTCGACGAGTCATCGCTCGATACGCCGCTGGGCAGCGGTCCCTACAGGGTCGGTCGTTTCGAACCGGGCCGCTTCATCGAATTCGACCGCGTGAAGGACTGGTGGGGCGCCGATCTCCCGGTCAATCGCGGCAACTATAATTTCGATGTGGTGCGGTTCGATTTCTATCGCGACCGCGATGTGGCTTTCGAGGGATTCACGGGCCGCAACTATCTGTATCGCGAGGAGTTCACCGCGCGCATCTGGAGCACGCGCTACGATTTCCCGGCGATCAAGGACGGGCGCGTCAAGCAGGAGCAGTTGCCGGATGATACGCCGTCGGGGGCGCAAGGCTGGTTCCTGAACATGCGCCGCGCCAAGTTTCAGGATCCGCGCGTGCGCGAAGCGCTGTGCAATGCGTTCGACTTCGAATGGACCAACAAGACCATCATGTACGGCGCCTATGTGCGCACCGTCTCGCCGTTCCAGAATTCCGATCTGATGGCGAGCGGCATGCCGTCGCCGGAGGAGCTGGCGTTGCTGGAGCCGTTTCGCAGCCAAGTGCCGGCGGAGGTCTTCAGCAGCCCCTATGTGCCGCCGGTCTCCGATGGATCGGGACAGGATCGTGCACTGCTGCGCAAGGCCATTCAGCTCCTGAATGATGCCGGCTGCGTGATGAAGGACGGCAAGCGCATGACGGCACAGGGCGAGCCGTTCAAGATCGAGTTCCTGTACGATGAGCCCGCCTTGCAGGCGCATCATGCGCCCTTCATCAAGAATCTCGGGACGCTCGGCATCGAGGCGACGCCGCGTCTCGTCGATCCCGTGCAATGGCAGGCCCGGCGCAACGAGTTCGATTACGACGTGACGATGGAGCGCTTCAGTTTTTCAACCGTGCCGGGCGATTCGCTGCGTCCGTATTTCACGGCCCAGGCTGCGGCGACCAAGGGGTCGAACAATCTGGCGGGCATTTCCGATCCCGTGGTCGATGCGCTGGTGGAAACGGTGATTGCGGCGGACTCTCGGGCGAAGCTGATCGTGGCCGCGCGCGCGCTCGATCGTGTCGTCAGAGCCGGCCGCTACTGGATTCCACAATGGTATTCCAACAAGCATCGGTTGGCCTATTGGGATGTGTTCGGCCATCCGACCGATCTGCCCAAATATACGGGCGTCAGTGCTCCCGAATTGTGGTGGGCCGTGAACCCGGTTCCGACAGAGCAGGCGAAATAATATGGCAGCATATATCGCACGCCGCGTGTTGCTGATGTTTCCCACGCTGCTGGGAATTCTGCTGGTGTCCTTCGTCGTGGTGCAATTCGCGCCCGGCGGTCCGATCGAGCGCGTGATCGCGCAGATGAGCGGCGCAGATACCGGTGCGTCGCGCGTGTCGGGCTCGTCGTCCGGCGGCGACTTCGGCAATCGGGCGCAGCCCGGCGCCGCTGCCGATGCCGTCAATTCGAAATATCGCGGCGCGCAGGGGCTCGATCCGGCGTTCATCAAGAACCTCGAAAAGCAGTTCGGCTTCGACAAGCCCGCGCCTGAGCGTTTCCTGCTGATGGTCTGGAACTACGCGCGCTTCGATTTCGGCAAGAGCTATTTCCGCGATACGTCGGTGGTGCAGCTGATCAGGGAGAAATTGCCGGTCTCGATGTCGCTCGGCATCTGGATGCTGCTGCTCAGCTATCTCATTTCGATCCCGCTCGGCATCCGCAAGGCGGTGCAGGACGGGTCGAAATTCGATACCTGGACCTCGGCGATCATCATCGTCGGCTTTGCGATTCACGGCTTCCTGTTCACGATTCTGCTCATCATCCTGTTCGCCGGCGGATCGTTCTGGAGCATCTTCCCGTTGCGCGGACTGACATCGGACGGCTGGAGCGCGTTTCCTTGGTATTGGAAGATCATCGATTATTTCTGGCACATCACACTGCCGCTGGTCGCCATGGCGCTCGGCGCTTTCGCGACGACGACGCTGCTGACCAAGAATTCGTTTCTCGATGAAATCCGCAAGCAATATGTGATGACGGCGCGCGCCAAGGGCTGCACCGAACGGCAGGTGCTTTACGGCCATGTCTTCCGCAACGCCATGCTGATCGTCATCGCCGGATTTCCCGGCGCGTTCATCCACGCGTTCTTCTCCGGATCGCTGCTGATCGAGACGATCTTCTCGCTCGACGGCCTCGGTCTGCTCGGTTTCGAGAGCGTGCTCAATCGCGATTATCCGGTGGTGTTCGGGACGCTGTTCATCTTTTCGCTGATGGGACTGGTCGTCGGCCTGATCTCCGATCTCGCTTATATGTGGGTCGATCCGCGGATCGACTTCGAGGCGCGGGAGGTCTGATGACGGAGACATCGTCCATGCCTGTCGAAACCTCTGCGCCGCCGTCGCGACGTTCGCGCGGCCTGTCGCCGCTCAACCGGCGCCGCTGGCAGAATTTCAAAGCCAACAAGCGCGGTTACTGGTCGCTCTGGATCTTTTCGCTCCTGTTCGTCGTCTCGCTGTTTGCCGAGGTCATCGCCAATGACCGGCCGTTCCTGATCAAGTTCGACGGCAAGCTCTATTTCCCAGCCTTCGTCACCTATGCGGAGACGACTTTCGGCGGCGACTTCGAGACGGCAGCGGACTACCGCGATCCGTTCCTGCAGAAACTGATCGACGAGAAGGGCGGCCACATCTACTGGCCGCCGATCCGTTATTCCTACGACACCCACAATCTCGACCTGCCGACGCCGGCGCCGTCGAAGCCGACATGGATGCTGACGGAAGCCGAATGCAAACCGGTGGTCGAGAAGAAGGGGCTGAAGGGCTGCCGCGACCTCGAATATAATTGGCTCGGCACCGACGATCAGGGCCGCGATGTGGTCGCGCGCCTGATCTACGGATTCCGGATCTCGGTGCTGTTCGGTCTCACATTGACCATCCTGTCCTCGATCATCGGGATCGCGGCCGGCGGTGTGCAGGGCTATTTCGGCGGTTGGATCGATCTCGCTTTTCAGCGCTTCATCGAAATCTGGAGCTCGATTCCCTCGCTCTACCTGCTGCTGATCCTGTCCGCGGTGCTGGTGCCCGGCTTCTTCGTCCTGCTCGGCATTCTGCTGCTGTTCTCGTGGGTGTCGCTGGTCGGCCTCGTGCGCGCTGAATTCCTGCGCGGACGCAATTTCGAATATGTCACCGCGGCGCGGGCGCTCGGTGTCTCCGACCGTCACATCATGATCCGGCACCTTTTGCCGAACGCGATGGTGGCGACCATGACCTTCCTGCCCTTCATCGTGTCATCCTCGGTGATGACGCTGACCGCCCTGGATTTCCTCGGTTTCGGCCTGCCGCCCGGCTCGCCATCGCTCGGCGAATTGCTGTCGCAGGGCAAAGCGAATGTGCAGGCGCCATGGCTCGGCTTCACCGGATTTTTCGCGGTAGCGATCATGCTGTCGCTGCTGATCTTCATCGGCGAAGCCGTCCGTGACGCCTTCGATCCGCGCAAGACGTTCAGATAGGGCTGCCGCATGGATGCCAACAACCAGCCCTTGCTCGACGTCAGCGATCTCTCCGTGGCGTTTCACCAGGGCGCGAGCAGCTCGGTCGCGGTGAACCGGGTGTCGTTCGATATCCGGCGCGGAGAATGCGTCGCGCTGGTCGGTGAGTCCGGTTCCGGAAAATCCGTCAGCGCGCTCTCCGTCCTGAAGCTGCTGCCTTATCCTATGGCTTCGCATCCGTCGGGCGCGATCCGCTTCAAGGGACGTGAATTGCTCGGCATGTCCGAGAACGAGATTCGCACCATTCGCGGCAACGACATTTCGATCATCTTCCAGGAGCCGATGACCTCGCTGAATCCGTTGCATACGGTCGGCGCGCAGATCGGCGAGATCCTCCAGCTTCACAGCGGATTGCGCGGCGACAGAGCGCGCGCACGGGTGATCGAGCTGCTCGCCCAGGTCGGCATTCCCGATCCGGAAACGCGGCTCGGCAGTTATCCGCATCAGCTTTCCGGCGGGCAGCGCCAGCGTGTGATGATCGCCATGGCGCTGGCCAATGAGCCCGACCTTTTGATTGCCGACGAGCCGACCACGGCGCTCGACGTCACCGTGCAGGCGCAGATTCTCGCGCTGCTTGCCGAGATTCGCGGGCGGCTCGGCATGAGCCTGCTGTTCATCACCCATGATCTCGGCATCGTCCGGCGCATCGCCGAGCGGGTCTTCGTCATGAAGAACGGCGAGATCGTCGAACAGGGATCGGTCGAGCAGGTCTTCACCTCGCCGCAGCATCCCTACACGCGGGCGCTGCTCGCAGCCGAGCCGAAGCCCGATCCCGCGCCGCCGCAGCCCGATGCGCCGGTGGTGATGTCGGCTGACGATCTCAAGGTCTGGTTTCCCATCAAGCGCGGGATTCTCCGCAAGACGGTCGGGCATGTGAAGGCCGTCGACGGCGTCAGCGTCAAAATCCGCCAGGGCGAAACGCTCGGCGTGGTCGGCGAATCCGGCTCGGGCAAGACGACGCTGGGGCTTGCACTGCTGCGCCTGATTTCCTCGCAGGGGCCGATCGTGTTTCTGACCAGGGACATTCAGGGCCTGCAATTCAAGCAGATGCGCCCGTTCCGGCGCGACATGCAGATCGTATTTCAAGACCCGTTCGGGGCGCTGTCGCCGCGCATGTCGGTCGGAGACATCATTGCCGAAGGGCTCAGCGTGCATCAACCTTCGCTGTCGTCCGACGAACGCGAAGCGCGGGTGGTCAAGGCCTTGCAGGATGTCGGTCTCGATCCAGCGATGCGTTTCCGCTATCCGCACGAATTTTCCGGCGGCCAGCGCCAGCGTATTTCCATTGCGCGTGCGATGGTCCTGGAGCCGCGCTTCGTCGTGCTGGATGAGCCGACCAGCGCGCTCGATATGCTGTTTCAGGCGCAGATGGTCGATCTTTTGCGTGACCTGCAGAGACAACGCGATCTGACCTATATGTTCATTTCCCACGATCTTCGCGTCGTCGCCTCGCTGGCGAGCCACCTGATCGTGATGCGCCACGGCAAGGTGGTGGAGGAGGGGCAAGCGACGGACCTCTTCAAGAATCCGAAATCGGACTACACCCGCGCACTGTTCGCGGCTGCGTTCCGTATCGAAGCGGTACAGGGCTCGCAATGACGGAGTGAGAGTCTAATCCAGCCGCTTGATGCTGGTGACTTGATTTCCGGCCGCTGCGATGCGGGCGATGGCGGCTTTGGTCGGTTCGATTGCCGTCATCATGTGATGGGCGTTGGCATGCACGATCGTCTCGGCATCGCGCGCGATGGCCACATGGCCTTTCCAGAAGATCAGGTCGCCGCGCTTCAGGATGTGCATGTCCGCATCGGACAGTGCGCGGCCGAGGCCGCTCTCCTGCATGTCGCTGTCGCGCGGGCAACCGATACCCGCGGCGGTGAGCGCGATCTGAACGAGGCCGGAGCAATCGATGCCGAGACTGCTCTTTCCGCCCCAGAGATAAGGCGTGCCGGCGAAGCGTTCGGCCACGGCAACGAAATCAGGTTCAAAGACTGAAAGCGCGGCGACGTGCTGCTTCGGGATGTGATGGCCGTTAGCGGCGATGGCGAAAGTGTCGGTCATGCCGACGATGGCGAGACGCGCGCCGAGCGGCAACGCATCCGCTGGCGGAAGCTTGATGGACGGGCCGGGGAAAGCAAAGGTGCGCAGCGCCGTCACCTTGTGGGTGGGCGCCGGGCCGGGCGATTGCAGCGCGTTTGACGGAATCCAGCCGACATAGCCGTCGGCGTTGAGTTGCCCCCAGGCCCAGCCATCGTCGTTGCGGTCATAGACCGCCATGTGCTCGCCGCGCAGCGCCTGCGTATCGAGCATCGCGTCGGCGGCCGGATCGCGCCGCACCGGGGCCACATCGGTGATGACCTCGCATTCTTCGCCGGTGACGAAGCGCGCCGCCTGGACTTTGCCTTCGAGATATTTGGCGGCGACCTCCGGCCGTGCGGGCGTGAGACGCTTATCCATAACGCTGGCTCAGCAAGGCATAGATGGCGCGCGCGGCCTGGCATTCGCCGCCTTCGGGGCGTCCGGGCTTTGCGGATGGCGTCCAGCCGTAGATGTCCACATGCAGCCAGCTTTGCGCGGCTTCGACAAAGCGCTGGAGGAACAGCGCGCAGGTGATCGAGCCGGCAAAGCCGCCGGACGGCGCGTTGTTGATGTCGGCGACTTTCGAATTCAGCCAGGCGTCGTACGGCGCCCATAGCGGCAACCGCCAGAGTGGATCGTTCTGCTCCGTCGCGCAGCGCGCCACGTCAAGCGCGAGGTCTTCGTCATTGGTGTAGAACGGCGGCAATTCCGGCCCGAGCGCGACGCGCGCCGCGCCGGTGAGGGTGCCGAGATCAATCAGCAGTTCCGGCTTTTCCTCGTCGGCGAAGGCGAGCGCATCGGCCAGCACGAGGCGCCCCTCCGCATCAGTGTTGCCGATTTCCACCGTCGGGCCCTTGCGCGATTTGAAGATGTCGAGCGGTCGGAATGCATTGCCGGCGACGGCATTCTCTACGGCCGGGATCAGCACGCGCAATCGCACCTTCAGCTTCGCATCCATGATCATCAGCGCGAGCGCCAGCACATTGGCCGCGCCGCCCATGTCCTTCTTCATGATCAGCATGCCCGACGACGGCTTGAGGTCGACGCCGCCGGTGTCGAAACAAACGCCCTTGCCGACCAAAGTGACCTTCGGATGCGAGGGCTCGCCCCAGGTCAGATCGATCAGCCGCGGCGCGCGGGTCGAGGCCATGCCGACGGCGTGGATCAGCGGAAAGTTCTGCTTGATGAGGTCGTCGCCGACGATGCAGCTGAAGTCGGCGCCGAAGCGGTCGGCAAGGCTTTTCGCCGCTTGGGCGAGCTGTTTCGGTCCCATGTCGTTGGCCGGCGTGTTGATCAGGTCGCGCGCCAGCGTTGCCGCTTCGGCCATGCGGCTGATGTCGGCCATGTCGATCCCGTCCGGCGGCACCAACCTGACATCCGACGTTTCGTTCTTGCGGTAGCGCCCGAAGCGATAGCAGCCGAGGGCGAAAGCGAGGGTGGCCAGCCGTCCGTCGCCGGGCATGTTCGCGAACCGGTAGGTGCCCGGCGGCAGCAGGCCCGGCAATTGGCCGACACGGAATGGATCGCGATGCCGCGCGCTATCGTCATCGATGCCGAACAGGATTTGCGCGAGTCCGCCGTCGGCATCGGGCAATGCCAACCATGCGCCGGGCTTCGCTGTGAAGCCGTTCGCGGCCGCAAATGTCCTGGCCGAAGGCGGCAGCGCCGCCGATATGTCCGGCCAGGTGGCTTTGGTCGTGAAAGTGATCGGAATGACGGGGGATGTCGGCGTGGCAGCGAAGGCGGAATGCATCGGCAGGTCTCGCGGAAACGGAAATAACGGGCGTCGTGCGGCGAACTATGGCGGGATCGGTATCGATTAACCAGCCATTAGGGTTAACACTCTATTGCTGCCGTATTCAGTTCGTGTTGTCGAATTCATTGTCGAGCCAAGGTGCCATGCGTCAGTCTCCCTGTATTGCGCGGTTTCTGACCTCTGCAGCCGTGATCGCGATTCTGGCGGCCGGGCTCGCCGGTTGCAAGACGACCGGCATGTCGGACGTGACCGGATCGATCAACACCCGCGCCGAAGCGTCGCCGCGTGACGCCGGCGAAAGTGACCCGGCGCGGGTCGCAGCCTATGGCGAACGCTATCGCGCCAACCCGCGGGATGCCGATGCGGCCTTGCGTTACGGCCAGGCGCTGCGTGCCTCGGGACAACGCGCGCAGGCCGTTGCCGTGTTTGAACAGGCGACCCTGAACATTCCCGGCAACAAGACATTGCTGGCAGGTTACGGCCGTGCGCTCGCCGACAACGGCGACTTCGGGCGGGCTTTCGAAGTGCTCGGCAGCGCGCACTCGCCTGCCAATCCCGACTGGCGCATCCTGTCCGCGCAGGGCGCCGTGCTCGATCAGATGGGACGCCACGACGAGGCGCGCGGCTATTACGCGAACGCGCTCAAGATCCGGCCCGAGGAATCGTCGGTGCTCTCGAATCTCGGCTTGTCCTATATGCTGTCGAAGGATTTGCCCCAGGCCGAGGCGATCTTGCGGCGGGCCTATGGCCGCGGCAATGTCGATCCGCGGGTTCGGCAGAATCTCGGCCTGGTCATCGGTCTCCAAGGCCGCTTCGGCGAGGCGGAAAGCATCGTGCGCGCCGATCTGCCGCCCGATCAGGCTGCAGCGAATGTCGCCTATCTCAAGCAGATGCTGAACAACAAGGGCGGGGCGCGTTCGTAGCCAGCCGTAGGGCGGATGACGCATGTCATCCGCCGCCGTCGCTTGCCGCAAACGCTGCGGCGGATGTGCTGCGCTCATCCGCCCTACGGCTCAATCGCGCGTTACTGCATCGCTGCGACCTTGATGCCGGTCGGTCCGAGAATGACGACGAACAGCACGGGCAGGAAGAACAGGATCATCGGCACGGTGAGCTTCGGCGGCAGTGCGGCTGCCTTCTTCTCGGCTTCGTTCATGCGCATGTCGCGATTTTCCTGCGCCATCACGCGCAGGCTGTGTCCGAGCGGCGTGCCGTAGCGCTCCGCCTGAGTCAAGGCAAGACAAACCGACTTCACGCCATCCAGGCCGGTGCGCTTAGCCAGATTTTCATAGGCGACCTTGCGGTCCTGCAGATAAGACAGCTCCGCCGTCGTGAGAGTGAATTCCTCCGCCAGCGCCACCGACTGCGACGTGAGTTCGGCGGACACGCGCCGGAATGCAACCTCGATCGACATGCCGGACTCGATGCAGATCAACAGCAGGTCGAGCGCATCCGGAAATGCACGGCGAATCGACAACTGGCGTTTGGAGATGGCGTTTTTCAGAAAGATCATCGGCGCCTGCATGCCGAGATAGGCGGCGCCGAGACAGATGCCGATCTTGATCGGAAGCGATTTTTGCATGTGTGCGATCACGAACACATAGAGGATGGCGAAAACCAGGAACGCCAGCGGCATGACCGCGCGGAAGAACAGGAATGTGACATAGGGGGCATGGCCGCGATAGCCGGCCATCACGAGTTTGTCGAGCGCGGCCTCCTGTGCAAGCCACTTGCCGAGATTGAAGTCGGTGACGACCTTGGAAACGAGCTGTTTCGGCGTCTGCCGCAAAGACACCCTGCCGCCTTGAGTCATACGCTCACGCTCGCGCTGGCGAATACGTTCGCGTTCGCTGGCCACCGCTTTCAAGCGCTTCGTAAGCCCGTCACTGACAAGAAGGGGCACCAGCAACGTATAGGCGGTTGCCGTGACGGCAATGGCTGCCATCAGCATCATCATGAAGCGGGTGTCGTGGAATTTCGAAATCAGGATATCAACCATGCTTCACCATCAGAAGTCGAAGTTGATCATTTTTTTCATGACCAGTATGCCGCAAGTCATCCAGGCCACGCAGCCGGCCAGCATCAGGCGACCGGTTGGATGAGTCCACAGAAGCGAGATATAGTCGGGTGTGGTGAGGTAGACCAACAGCATCACGATCGGCGGCAGGGAGCCGATGATCGCGGCCGACGCTTTGGCTTCCATCGACATGGCCTGAATTTTCTCGGCCATCTTCTTGCGGTCGCGCAGCACCCGGGACAGATTGCTGAGTGCTTCGGAAAGATTTCCGCCTGACTTCTGCTGGATCGCGATAACGATGCCGAAGAAGTTGGCTTCCGGCAGCGGCATGCGTTCATAAAGGCGCGCACAGGCGTCGCCGAGCGGCATGCCGATGGTTTGCGTCTCGATGATGGCGTTGAATTCGCTTCGCAACGGCTCAGGGGCATCCGCGGCGACGACCTTGATCGAATCGAACAAGGGGAGGCCGGCCTTGATGCCGCGCACGATGATGTCGACGGCATCGGGGAGTGCTTTCAGGAAGGCTTTCTCGCGCCGCTTCTTGAGGAAACCCAGCAGCCAGCGCGGCAAGCCCAATCCCCCGGTGAATGCAAGGCCGGCAGCGGCCAGCAAGCCGCCGCCGAACAGCATGGTCAGCAGGAACGCGATCATTCCGAGTGCGGCAGAGATCGTGATGAACTTCCGGTCGCTCCAGGTGAGGCCGGCTTGCGCGATGCGGATCGAGAGAGACGCGCTTTTTTGCTGTTTGCTGCGTGCCTCGACTTCCTTCAGCGAGCTTTCGACCTGATCGCGCTTGGAGCGCTGGGCGCGGTCGATCTGGCGTGTCGCGGGTTCGGAGCGGGCGAAGGACGCCCGGCGTGCTTCAGCCTTTTTTTCACCGGATAACAGAGGATACAGGAAGACCCATGCCAATCCGCCGACCGCGACCGTGGCCATGAATGCCAATGCCAGTGCCTGCATGTTCATCGGCCGCCGTCCTATATTGCCGACGTGACTTCGGCGGCGTCGATCGCCGCCGCGAGCCGCTTTTCTTCGCCATAGTAACGTGCGCGGTCCCAGAATTTCGGACGCCCGATGCCGGTCGACCGATGCTGCCCGATGATGTGGCCGTTCGCATCTTCACCGACGATATCGTAGACGAACAGGTCCTGCGTAATGATGGTGTCGCTTTCCATCCCGATGACTTCGGTGATGTGCGTGATGCGGCGTGAACCGTCACGCAGGCGGGCGGCCTGCACGATGACGTCGATGGACGCGCAGATCATTTCGCGAATCGTGCGCGAGGGGAGTGAAAAGCCGCCCATGGTGATCATGGATTCGCAGCGTGACAGCGCCTCGCGCGGATTGTTGGCATGCAGCGTGCCCATGGAGCCGTCATGGCCTGTGTTCATCGCTTGCAGCAAGTCGAATGCTTCGGGTCCGCGAACTTCGCCGACGATGATGCGTTCGGGGCGCATACGCAGACAGTTGCGTACCAGCTCGCGCATGGTCACCTGGCCTTCGCCCTCGATATTCGGCGGGCGGGTTTCCAGGCGCACCACATGGGGTTGCTGCAGTTGCAGCTCGGCCGCGTCCTCGCACGTGATGATGCGCTCGTCATCGTCGATATAATTGGTCATGCAGTTCAGAAGCGTCGTCTTGCCGGAACCGGTACCGCCCGAAATCAGCACGTTGCAGCGAACGCGGCCGATGATCTGCAGGATCTCCGCGCCTTCCGGCGAGATCGCTCCGAACTTGACGAGCTGATCGAGCGTCAGCTTGTCTTTCTTGAATTTACGAATGGTGAGCGCCGGGCCGTCGATCGCCAGCGGCGGCACGATGGCGTTGACACGCGAACCATCGGCCAGACGGGCGTCGCAGATCGGCGAGGATTCATCGACGCGGCGGCCGACCTGACTGACGATGCGCTGGCAGATGTTCAACAGCTGCTGATTGTCGCGAAAGCGGATGCCGGTCTTCTGGATTCGCCCGGCGACTTCGATGAACACCGTGCCGGCGCCGTTGACCATGATATCGGCGATGTCGTCGCGCGCGAGCAGCGGTTCGAGCGGGCCGTAGCCGAGCACGTCGTTGCAGATGTCATCGAGCAGTTCTTCCTGCTCGGCGATCGACATCACGATATTCTTGATCGCGATGATTTCGTTGACGATGTCGCGGATTTCCTCGCGCGCCGATTCACTGTCGAGCTTGGCCAGCTGCGCAAGGTCGATCGCCTCGATCAGTGCGCCGAAGATCGTCGCCTTGACCTGGTAGTAGTTTTCCGATCGTCGCTCGGCCACCGATGGAGGCGGCGCGGTGCGCGCGGGGGAGAGGGGGGGCGATGGAATTGCAGGCGCAGCCGCCGGCGACGCGCTCGGCGGCGCCACGGGCGAGCTGGCCGGCCGTGGACTGCGAAGATCCGTCTCTGTTCCGCTACGCTTACCAAACACGATAACACTCCTTGCGGTTGACTATTTCGACCGCAATTTCTCCAGGAAAGGAGCGAGGAACGATCCCTTCGGCTTCTTCATTTCCCCGCGGCCGGTGAGCCGCTGGGCGATCTGCAGGAAAATTTCCGTGGTGCGGTGATTGGGGGAAACTTCCGCAATCATCTGGCCGTTATTGGCTGCGGCGCCGAAGATCTGCGGATCGAACGGAATCGTCGCGATCGGCGGATGCTCGATGGCCTTGGCGAATTCGCCTGCGCTGATCTCGGGCCGCTTCGGCACGCCGACCTGATTTAAGCAGTAGATCGGCGGACGGTCGTTCGGCCGCGTCGCCTTGATCAGGTCATACATGTTTTTCGTATTGCGCAAATTGGCCAGGTCCGGCGAAGCGACGATCAGGATGTCGTCGGCGCTGGTCAGCGCGCGCTTGGTCCAGCCCGACCATTGATGCGGAACGTCCAGCACGATGCAGGGCATCGTCGAACGCAATGTATCGAAAATGGAATCGAACGCTTCGATGCCGAAGTCGTAGACGCGCTCCAGCGTCGCCGGTGCAGCGAGCAGGCTGAGATGGTCGGTGCATTTCGACAGCAGACGATCGATGAACGCGGTGTCGATGCGGTCCGGTGAGAATACGGCATCGGCAATGCCCTGCGGCGGATCCTGATTGTAGTCGAGGCCCGCGGTGCCGAAAGCCAGATCGAGATCCGCGACGACGGAATCCAGCGCAAGGTCGCGGGCAATCGCCCAGGCGACGTTGTGCGCGATGGTCGAAGCGCCAACCCCGCCCTTGGCGCCGACGACGGCGATGATACGGCCGACAGCCTTGGCTTCCGGTGTGGAAAACAGGCCGCAGATGGCACGAACGACGTCGATGGCGGCGACGGGGGCGATGACATAGTCGCTGACGCCACGCTTGACGAGTTCGCGGTACAGCGTGACGTCGTTGACTTTACCGATGACGATGACGCGTGTTCCGGCGTCGCACACGGCGGCGAGTTGATCCAGGCCCGCCAGGATATCCGTACGCGGCTCGGCTTCGAGCACGATAACGTTCGGTGTCGGCGCGGAGCGATAAGCCTCGATGGCCGCAGCCATACCGCCCATCTGGATTTTCAGATGCGCCTTGGTCAAACGCCGATCTTCGCCGGCGGCCTGTACGGCTGCGGCGGTATCCACCGTTTCGCAGAATGCCTGGATTGAGATGCGTGGCGCGGGGGCGATGTGCTCCTCCGCGGCCGGCGGCGTCGGTGCGGCGGCAGGCTGCTCGTCGGGTGCTTTTTGCGCGTAACTGATCATTGGCCCACGTTGCTGATCTTGTTCTTATCCGCATCGGGATAGACGGTGGCTGTGGATTGGCCCTGGCGATACTTGTCGAGCGCGAAGGTTCGGCGCGCGGTATAGACCGGCGTTTCCGGTCGCGGTTGTACGAGATCGGACGGATTGGCGACCATCGCCGCCAGATTGCGCTGCGAGGCACAGCCGAGATTGTAGTAGGGCTTGTTTGCGTAGTAGCTCTTGTTCTTGACCGACGGACCAAGGTCTTCTGGCCAGGTGCCGCAAGGCCCGACGGTTGCAGCGATCTGCGGATAGCTGACGCGAATGGAGGCGAACAGGCGCGGGTCGTTCGGCGTGTAGTGACGCGTTGCGACGCCGCGGGCGGGTACGCCGGTGGCTGCGAGCAGCGAATGGATCTCACGGCTAGAGTCCTTCGCCGCACGCGCGTTCGGCGTATGTATCGGGACTTCCACCGTGATGACCCCGGTGCCTTCGCGCAACCAGCCCTGTCCGACCGCGATGATGTCGGCGCGTTGCGCTGAGGTCAGGCCTCCGCGCCCGCTGCCGACGAAGACCTCGGTGTTGCGCAGGCGTTCCTCAACCACGATCGGATGGCGCAGGCGATAATCGTCGGGAATGCGCGCCGTCGTTTCCTGCGCAGCGGTCTTGCAGCTGCCGAGGACGAGCGTCAGGCCGACAAATGCGCAGGCGAAAGCGGCATTGTGCTTGGAATGGATCGGAGTCTTGCTGGTTTTGCTCATCTGTTTTCCCGCCTCAATCCGTGATGAAGCCGAATGCGCCGCGATAGCGCTGCGCCGGCTCAGTGCGGCGACCGGGAACGCCGTAGATGCGGTTGACGCTGCCGAGCAGATCTGCCTGTGGGTCGGAGGCGTCGACGAAACCGTCATCCGGTCGTGACAGATCCTTCTGCGCTACGGCGCGAACGATATAAGGCGTCACGATCACCATCAATTCCGTGTTGTTGTTCACATAGTCGCGGCTCTTGAACAGCGCGCCGAGCACGGGAATCTGCGCTGCGCCGGGCAGGCCGCTCATGGCTTGCTTGGTCTGCTGCTTGATCAGGCCGGCCATGGCCATCGCGCCACCCGACGGGATTTCAAGAGTCGTTTCGGCGCGGTTGGTTCGGATGCCCGGAATGGTCGTACCGCTCAGCGTGATGGAGTTGTCCTGCGCCAGTTCGGATACTTCGGTGGCGACGCGCAGGCTGATACGGCCCTCGCTCAGCACGACCGGGGTGAAGCCGAGCGAGATGCCGAATTTCTTGAATGTCACCTGCATGGTGCAGTTACGGCCGTTGGAATCGCAGGTGTATCCGGTTGGAATCGGAAACTCGCCGCCGGCAAGAAAGTTGGCGGTTTCGCCGGAAATCGCGGTCAGGCTCGGTTCGGCCAGCGTGCGGACCACGCCGGCATTCTCCATGGCTTTCAGTGTGGCCGTCACGTTATTGCCGAACGAGCCGGCGATCGTATTGTTGCCGACCAGCGGTTTGCCATAGGCGGTGAAGGGATTGCTGTTGTTGAAGGTGACCGCGGAGGTGCCGTAGCTCAGCGTGCCGGACAGGTCCACGCCAAGTTGCTTGACGATGTTGCGCTGAACTTCCGCAACCGTAACCTTCAGCATCACCTGATCGCGGCCGCGCACGGTGACGTTGTTGACGATCTTGTCCATGCCGCCGGCCAGCCGTCCGGCGAGGTCCGCCGCCTGCTGCGCCTCGGCCTGGCTTGTGGCCGATCCCGACAGCACGACGCCGTCGCCGATGCCCTCGACGCGAATGTCCGCCTGCGGCAGCGTCTGGCGCAGGGCGGCGCGGATGCCGTTCAGGTCGCGCGTCACGGCAATGTCATAAGCCGCAATCTGCTGCCCGGTACTGTCGAAGAAGATGATGTTCGTCTGCCCTACCGTCGCTCCGATGATATAGGCGCGCTGCGCCGAGCGGATGACGGCATTGGCGATCTTGGGATCGGCGACCAGCACATCCTTCACGTCACGCGGCAAGTCGATCACCGTCGATTTACCGATGCCGAGGGGCAGGAATTGCGCGTTCAAGCGGCCCGGTCCGTTCATTTGCCCGGCGCCGGTGTCGGCTGCACGAGCAGCGGAGGCTGCCGCGCCGAACGACAGCGCAGCGATGGCCGTCACCGACAGCATGCGGGCCATCGGGCTCTGCCTCGATCCGCTCCTGATCATGCACTTCATCGTCTCAGTCCTTGTCACTTCGTGATCGTTGCGGTTGACGGAATGCCGTAACGAACGATGTTGACGGTGTTGCCGCGCTTGCGGATCTCTTGGTCTTCGCTGGGAACGTCCGGTGCGTTGACGTCGGCAAGCGCGCGCAGCGCCAGTGACAGCGTTCCACTCTGGCGCGCATGGGCGAGCAGTTCGGCTTGCTCCGGCTTCAGTTCAAGGGTTGCAGTTTTACCGACGACCGTGTTCTGGCCGTCCTTCTCCTTCGGTGCCTGGTCGATGGCCAGGACACGGATATTGCTGAGAATGATCTCCGAGGTGATGCCTTCGGGAGTATTGCTATCAGGTCCTTTGTCGCGCTTCGACAGGATGACATCGACGCGGTCGTTCGGCAGGATGAACCCGCCGGCACCGGTTTCCGGCGAAATTTCGGTGGAGACGGCGCGCATGCCCGATGGCAGCACGGCAGCCATGAAGCCGGCGCCGTTGGCGCGCACCAGCTTGGGCTCGCGGATCGGCTCGCCGGTGATGAAGGGCGAGCGTGCGATCGCGCCCGCAAACTGGGTTATCGCTTCGGGACGGGTGTTGCGGCTGACGACATTGGCGCTGGCGGCGCTGGCGGGCCACGATTGCCACTGCATATCGCCGGGACCGATCGCCTGACCGAGCGCGATGTCGCCCTTGGCGACCAGAACGTCGATCGTGGGAAGCTGCTGGGCGACCTTCGGCGGAGGCGGCGCATCCGACGAGCCGGCCAGGTACAGCGCAACACCGCCAGCGCCGAGTGCAATGGCGAGGACCACAATGCGTGCGGTATTCATACGCTTCACTTTCCACGTTACGCCGCGACGCTGTCGTCGCCGTAGCGTGGAGTTGACCACTTATTCGTCAAAGCATGGTTAATTGCCGGTATCCAAATCGGGTTAACGACTTATTACCGGTATCAGGTTCGCGCTCGATGGTACCCGTGTCTCGGACGCGATGCGGCGCGAAGTGCCGCTTCGCAGAGCCGGGACACGGATGCGGTCAAAGTTCTCCCCGTCAGCCCAGCGCGAAGCGCGCGAGATCGACGGCCTTGATCCACGCGGTCTCCGGATAGACCAGCAAGGCGCCGAGCGCGAGCGCGACGCCGTAGGGGATTCCGGTTTCCTTGTGATGCAGACGCATCAGCCAGGTCTGCCGGCCGAGCGCGTAAGGCAGCGGCCACTGCCGGAACTGCAACAGCCCCAACGTCAGCGCGCCGCCGAACAGCGATGCATAGACCAGATACTGCAGCAGGTGATCGAAGCCGAACCAGAGGCCGACAACCGCTGCCAGTTTGGCATCGCCGCCGCCGATCCAGCCGAATGAGAAACAGGCGAAAGCGACCACCAGCACAGTCCCGCCGGCGCCGAGATGCAGCAGCGCCTGCTGCGCGCTCATGCCTCCGAACAATGCGAGAAAGGCGAAGCCCGCGATCAGCAGCAGCGAGATGCGATTCGAAATCGTCATCGTCGAGATGTCACTGATCGCGGCGTAGGCCATCAGGCCGGGAAACAGGATGAGACGGGTCAAATCGAGGATCATGGTTCATCGACTCGTTTGAGGCTGATTTATCGCGTCCGAACCCGTGTTTAATCGACAGAAATGAACAATCGGAAAATCTACTGAACGTTACCAGTGCGTCGCAATGCGGGTCAGCACGGTAACAAGCGCAAGAGACAGCGTGACGCAGACCAATCCCGCAGGCTCGCGAAGCGGAGCTTGCAGAATGTCCAGAATAGAGCGGTACGCGGCCTGATGTTTCATCGAAGAGCACTTGTCGAAAAGTGAAGGTCGGCCATAGCAAGCACAAAGCAAAAAAGCTCCGGTTGTCCGGAGCTTTTGTTGCAATGATGCAGCCGTTTACTTGGCCAGCTCTGTTTGGAGAAGGCCGAATTTGGTATTCAGGGTGGTACCGATGCTCTGAACAACGGCGATGATGACAAGAGCGATGCCGGCAGCAATCAGGCCGTACTCGATCGCGGTGGCGCCGGACTCGTCCTTAACAAAGCGGGCAACAAGATTCTTCATAATGAAAAGCTCCATAAGTGCACGTGGCTATCGATCTTCATGCCTGGTCTCCCCGGCGTTCTCAGCACCGTGACCATGCGCAGACCCTAAGCGTGCCGAATTGCAATGCGGTTAATTCGATCGAGGAAAGTCGGTGGCATTTGTCTCTTGTTTTGTACGGTGAATGCCGGATTAAGGCGATTGCGGAATAATTGAGTAGTGCTTTCTTCCCTCTCCCCCAAGCGGCGCAGCCGCGCCGTGGGGAGGGTGGCACGTTTGAGAGCGTAGCGAACAAACGTGACGGGTGGGGTGGTGCCACAAGCGCCGAGTATGTGGAGGCACCCCCCACCCGGCTTCGCTCTACGAGCTTCGCCGGGGCGAGCCCGACCGCGTTTCGCGCGACCACCCTGCCCACGCAAGTGCGGGGGAGGGAAGCCATCGGCGTTGATGCGCTGCTATGATGATACTCCGGCATTCGGGGCGCTCGTTTCCTGTTCCTTCACCAATTATCGGCACATTTCCCATGTCGGGCGCCGGCGCCGCTGCGTATCTGCTCAGGCCGGCTTGTGTTGTCCCGGAGTACAGGATGTCGTTTTTATTGCGTGGCCGCGAATCCGCGGTTTTGATGGTCAAGCTATTTGCAGTCGCCGGCGTATTGCTGTCGGTCGACGTTTCGCCGGCCGCCGCGGAGGATATGATCTCCGTCAATGTCGATCAGGCCAAGCTGGTCAGATTTCCCGACAAGATCGCGACCATCGTTGTGGGAAATCCGTTGATCGCTGACGTTGCACTTCAGCCCGGCGGCATCGTGGTTGTCACCGGCAAGGGCTACGGCGCCACCAATGTGATCGCGATGGACCGGGCAGGCGGCGTCCTGATGGATCGCACGATCCAGGTCGCAGGACCGGTCGGCAAAGTCGTCACGGTCTATCGCGGCATGAATCGCGAGTCGTATAGCTGCGCACCGCATTGCGAGCGCCGTGTCACGCTCGGCGATGCCGATGCCTATTTCAAGACCACGATGGAGCAGGCAGGAGCGATCGGTACGCAGACGGTTGCATCCGGCGCAACGACGGGCAGCGGCGGCCGGGTCCGCTGATCGGTTGCGAGCAGCCATGGTGCATGCCGGCCATGGTTAATCGACGGTAAAGCGATCTGCCCACTTTGTTCCGATCCGGCGAAACACTTCGACAATCTGTTTTCTCTACATCAGGACGGTGGATATTTCCTGCCGTTTGGGTTGGTGCAGATGTTTTTACCGATCGTTTCAAAAAGTGCTTTTGCGGGAACGCTGCGGCGTTTCCTTCGGCGGCAGGACGGCTCGGCGGCGATTGAATTCGCGTTCGTCGCGCCGATTTTCTTTGCACTGATTTTTGCACTTATTGAAACCGGGCTGGTGTTCCTCGCGGGCCAGGTGCTGGAAACCGGCGTGCAGGATGGCGCCCGCCTCGTCTACACCAGCCAGAGCAAGAGCGCGGAGGATTTCAAGGCTGCGGTCTGCGCGCGGGTGTCCGCGTTGCTGGATTGCAGCAAGCTCGATATCGATGTGCGTTCATACGATCCGGGTGTGCCGATCACGATTGCCAATCCGATCGATAACGCAGGCAATTACACGCCGGCCGCGCTTGCGTATGAGCCTCCGAAGACCTATCCCAGCAGTCAAACCGTGGTGGTGCGCGGCTTCTATCAATGGCCGCTGATCGTGACCGGGCTCGGATACGATATCGCCAATATCGGTCGGGGAACCTCGAGCAGCAAACACTTGCTGGCGGCGACGGCCGCTGTGAGCTCCCAATGAGGACGGAGCGGATGAGCCCGTGTCGCGTGGTCACAGCACCGATCGTCCTGAGCCGCGCCGAGCAACTTCGGCATGACTGTCGGGGCGTCGGTGCCGTCGAATTCGCGCTGATCCTGCCGCTGATGCTGCTGATGTTCTTCGGCACGATCGATATTTCCGAAGGCTTCGCGGCCAAGCGCAAAGTCAGCCAGATCGCGCAGACGGTTTCGGATCTGACATCGCGGAACACCGCCGTCTCAGATACCGACATTACGAACTTTTTTATCATCGCGGATGCGATGCTGACGCCCTACGACAAGAGTCAGTTGAAGGCGACGATTACACAGGTCTATCTCGATCCGTCGTCGAAAACCGCCAAGACCGTGTGGAGTCGGGGCGATGAAAAGAAAAACAAGAACGATGTCGTGTCGGTACCCGACGCTCTTATCACCAAGGATACGTCGGGCAACTGGTTGCCGGACCAGTATCTGATCGTCGGCGCGGTCAAGTACGGCTATGTACCGGTCATCGGATGGGTCGTTGCCAAGGGCGGTCTTACTCTCAGCCAAACCGCTTACACGAAGCCGCGTCAGGTGACATGCGTGATGCTGGGGACGACCTGCACGCCGGCGGGCGGTTAGCTGTACGGTTGCTGCGTCGTGGCAATGACGAGCATGTTGTATCACCTCTCCCCGGTGGGGCTAAGGTGTGCACACGATTTTTATTGCCAAGGTAGAGTCGAGTCAGATTCCTTTCATTGCGGCTCAGAATAAGGACCGCAATGATGTCAGGGATGGATTGGTCAGT
>Ga0153956_1001089_pt1 | contig 25911 bp, 25 predicted proteins | sample TSFL040MetaG_FD_104704 | JGI IMG/M metagenome (GOLD analysis project Ga0153956, IMG submission 104704) | Attine ant fungus gardens microbial communities from Florida, USA - TSFL040 MetaG | ecosystem: Host-associated > Fungi > Mycelium > Unclassified | place: USA: Florida, Wekiwa Springs... | reverse complement strand
GACGCCGACGCCGACGCCGACGCCGACGCCGACGCCGACGCCGACGCCGACGCCGATGGCGATGCCGACCTGTGGGGGCCGGAGTACGAGGCCCTGACGTTGTACCTACCGGGCGACCGGGTTACCTACGACGGCCTTCTCGGTATCGGTCCCACGACCTATTGGCAGGTCGCACCCAATGTGCTCCTCGGGATCACCGGCGAGATCCCCGGCAGTTTGGGTGTCCTCGGTGCCTGGATGGAGTGGCAGGAGACGGCCACCGATCAACAGATATGGACCAATACCTGGGTGTTCGACGCGGGTGACACGGTCTTCTACGACGGCAGCATGTGGGTGGCCAATACCGACAGCCGCGGTGCCCAGCCCGGAGGTTTCCTCGTCACCGCGTGGACGAGGCAGCCATAACTGCTCAGTTTGAGAAGAAGATCCGCCTGGCTCATGGTCAGGCGGATCTTCTTTTTCCTCAATAGAAGTCGTCCGAAACTTGCGGATCGAAGCTTGCTGTTCTGCCTGAAAAGACCCTGTACGTCCGTAAACTGACGAGGTAGTAAAGCCCCGGGGGCACCGTCAACAGAGGAATGAGGGCTAACGTTCGTATGAGCTCATCGCGCGTTCCACATCTGGCAATGCTTCGCCAGCACTTCGTCGATATTCCGGCGGTCACCATCGGGGGTCATTCCCGGTATGTGCTGTTCTTCTCGTATTCCGATGGCATCAAGCGTGCCACCGTCGTGACTACGACCGGCAGGACCGCTGAAGAGGCGTGGGAGGCCGGCGAACGACTCGTCGAGCGGAGCGGCTCTGAAATTCGTTGGCTGCGTGTCGATTGGGTGGACAGCGTCAATGAGTACACCTGGAGCCGCCTTCGGTCGCGGTTGAGGGACGTCAAGCGGAATTACACTCGCCGCGGAATCTCCCTGGACGCCGACTTCCGTCACGCGTTCCTCGAAACGGAACTCAACGCGAACGCCATGCTCTACATAAACGAGCGCACCGTTCATGCGGGTATCAACGAAGTCAACTTCTGCCGATACGCGCGTGAGCGTCATGGCCTGCAAACCATTGACTTCCAGGATGACAACCCGGTGTGGATGTTCACAACGAAGGGCGCCTTCGCCGATGACGACGGCGTGTACTTGCTCTCGCAGGGCGGCTTGGACACCGGTCGCCGGCACGTCGAGGAACTGACGCCGGAATTGATCTGGAACGTCGTCGATTCGGGCAGTCGGTACCTGGCATCACAGGTCCTCGAGGATGGCCGCTTCATCTATGGCTGGCATCCGTGCTTCGATCTGCCGATCGTCGGATACAACAGCCTGCGTCATGCCAGTTCGGTGTACGCGATGCTCGAGGCATGGGAGGTGACACGGAATCCGCTACTGGACAAGGCTATTCGTCGTTCGCTGTCCTATCTCGTAGAGCAATTGATCCGGACCCCGCGGATCTCCAGTGGCGACGAAGTGGCATTCGTCATCGATCCGGTCGGCGAGACACCGACCGCGGAGGTAAAACTAGGTGCCAATGCCGTTGCCATCCTTGCTTTGGTGAAATACATGGAGCTGCACGATGATTCGCGGTACCTGGAGCTTGCCGAGAAACTGGCCCTGGGCATCATCTGCATGCAGAATTCGGACACCGGCGTCTTCTTCCATGTCCTCAATTACCCTGGGCTGACGTTGAAAAATGAGCAGCGCATCATCTACTACGACGGTGAAGCAACTTTCGCGTTGATGCGACTGTATGGGCTTACCCGCAACGAGAATTGGCTGGCAGCAGCGGAAAAGGCATTCGGATCCTTTATCGCACGCGAGCATTGGAAAGCCCACGACCACTGGCTGAGCTACTGCGTCAACGAGCTGACGATGTACCGGGAAGACGAGCGCTACTTCCAGTTCGGCATCCAAAACTTCGCGGACTACTTGGATTTTGTAGCCGAACGCATCACCACTTTCCCGACGTTGCTCGAGCTGACGATGGCCGCCACGAAGATGGTCGATCGGATCGGGGACAACCCTCAATACGCGGGTCTGCTGGAATCAGTCGACTTGGAGAAGTTTTACAGCGCGCGGGATCGCCGTGCCAAGTATCTGCTCAATGGTTATTTTTGGCCTGAGCTGGCAATGTTCTTCGAGAACCCGGCAAAGATCGTCGGAAGCTTCTTCATTCGGCACCACTCGTTTCGCGTCCGAATCGACGACGTCGAACACTACCTGTCCGGCCTGATCGCCTATCGCGAACATCTGTTGGAGGCTCAACCGTCGACTGTGTAGACGGGTCTCGCCAGTGCGGTCCAAAGTTCCGACAAGCCAACACGTAACCGACAAAGCAACCGGAGGACGCGATGCCCAAGCGAAAGGTTCCGACCGTAGACAAGCCGGTTTTCCGCATTGCGCCGGAAGATGAGATTCGCCGGCGACCGATCTTCAAGATCGCTACGACGCTGTGCCTTGGCGCGTTGTTCCTGCTCATCCTGGTCGCCAAGCTCGACAGAATTTACGGTCGAGATCTGTTGGAGCTCAATCGAAATCACGACAAAGCAACTCATGTGACGAGCAGCCACACCGCGTTGCCGCGGGATGCTTTCGACGAGGCCCTGCAGCAGATGCCATTCGTCGACCCGTCCACTGCGGTGGGTACAGCCAAATCGTTGTGCACCTGGTTCAACCAGACCGGTCAGCCCTTCCGCACCGGCGTTGAGCATCTTCTGCAGGAAAGCCCTACGTGGTCTCAGGAACAGGCGACAGCATTCGCCATCGCCTCCGCTACGAAGTTCTGCCCGGGAGTGGTGAAGTGACGTCAGGATTCTTGTCGCGACTGATGCGACGGGGTGAAAATCGATCCGTTCAGGATGAAATCTGCAGCGACGCAAAGGTACTCACGATTACCGAGGACACCGCGGTAGGGAAATGGGCGGAGCCATCGCATATCGACCGCATCGATTCTGTATCGCGGGAGCCGGAAAAGGTACCCGATGAGTCCAGGCTGGTCGGTGACTGGACCGCCGAGCACGTCGTTGCGGCGACCGGGGGAGACTGGTTGAGCCCGCCGTCGGTCGATTGGTCGGCCGGCGGCCTGTGCATCTGGAGGCCCAGCATGCAGCCCGGCGACATGGTCGCCGTGCGTAGCGAGAATGACCCGCGCGGTGTACCCGTGGACGCGGTGACGCGACTGCCGTACCGCGCCGCGGCACTCATCGTCTCCCACCCAGACGAGCTGCCGGAGGTGAATGTTCCGGTTCTGGTGGTCAGCGATTTGCCTCAAGCGATTTTGCAGCTCGGCGAATACGCCAGGAATCACATGACAGGCAAGGTTCTGGCGGTCACCGGGAGTGCGGGAAAGACCACCACGGTCGCCATGGCCCGGCATGCGCTCGACGCGTACGGCACTGTCGTTCAAACGGCCCATAATGCGAATCTTCCCTACGGTGTTGCGTGGAATCTCGCCTCGATGCCGTGGGGCGTCGACAATGCCGTGGTCGAATTGGCGATCGGCGGTATGGATCTGAATTCCAAGATTGCCAGACCTGACGTTGCGATCGTCACCAATATTCTTCCCGCTCATCTCAAATATCACCGTGATCTTAAAACAACGGCGGAGCGCAAGAGCCGAATTTTCGACGCGATGGAATCCGGTGCGGTCGCAGTGTTGAACAAAGAAATGAACGAACTCGAAGTGTTCGAGAAGGCGGCCGAGGCCCGTGGGCTGAAAATTGTCTACTACGGAAAGTCGGATGACTGCGATTTCCAGCTGGTGGAATATGACACCGACCAAGGAATCGCTACGGTGCGGTCCGGCTCCAGGAATCTGCAGTTGCATCTCCATGCGCATGGCGAGCACATGGCATTGAATGCGATCGCGGTCGTCGCTGGTGTCTCTGCTCTTGGTTTGGATCCCGATCGTGCAGCGGAAGCATTGGCGGAATTTCAACCGTTGGCCGGTCGAGGTGAAGAATTCGATGTGAATATCGAAGGCCGCAAGGTCAGGGTGATAGACGATGCGTACAACGCGAATCCCGGATCCATGAAGGCATCGATAAGTCAGCTCGGTGATCGTGGTGCCGGAGGTCGCCGGGTGATCGCGATCGGTGAGATGCTTGAGCTCGGTGCGAATTCGAAGCAGTATCACACCGAGTTGTCACCGGTTATCGCGGACGCAAATGTTGATCGTGTATATGCGGTCGGCGAATGCTATGCGGATTTGTGGGCGACATTGCCGGAGGAACGTAAAGGTGCGCTCGTCGACACTCCGGTGCGTTTGCGGTCGGTCCTGCGTAAGGAGTTGGCGGACGGCGATCTCTTGCTGGTGAAAGGTTCGCACGGTTCCGAGATTCATTCGGTCGTCGATTGGCTGAAGTCCGGTGCACCGAGGTTGGCCGCGAATATCGGGGCGGTTCTGTATGACTCCACTGGCAGCCGCATTGTCTACTCGCAGAATGAGAATTGCCGCTATCCGGTTGCCTCTTTCGCGAAGCTGATGACGTTCGGCCTTGTCGAGGAGCATCTGATGGCGTCGGGACGATCAGGGCAGGAAACCGTCACGGTGTCGGCTGAAGCGGCCGACGTGAACGGCAGGTGGGGGTTCGATGCCGGCGACAGCGTCGCCGTCGACACCCTGCTTGCGGCGACCATCGGGGTCAACGCCAATGAGGCGACGAATGCTCTGGCCGAGTGGCACAGCGGATCTCAGCAGGAATTCACAGCGGCGATGAACCGGTGTGCCGCCGATTTGGGTATGCGCGACACCTGCTTCGGTTCCCCGAGTGGGCTGGGCGCCGATGAGTGGATCACGCCGGCGGACGCACTGAAATTGGCGATCCACATCGATACCCGGTATCAGAGGGCTCGGTACTTTACCGATATCGAGGACTTTTCCTGGAAGGGTAAATGTGGTTCGAAGCCGGAAACGGTACTCGATTCTGATGCAGGTATTCATCAATTGAGTGTCGGTAGGCTGCGTTCTTCTTTCAGCTCGATAGTGCTGGCGGATGATCCGACTCCGCGAATTGCCATCGTGCTGGGAGCGCGGTCGGCCACCCAGCGTGATCTTGGCGTCAAACTATTGATCGGATTGCGGGAGTAGGCCTCGGTGGTGCGAATACTGAGGCGTCGGGGAGGCCGTAAATACGACAGAATAGTCGCGTTTTTCACGGTCATGGTGAGCGTATATTTCCCAGCTGTGAGCCACGCTGATTCTGACGTATTGCAGTGGAATGCGCCGGCGATACGGGCGTCCTGTCCGGAGGGGCGTAATGCGGTATGGGCCGAATACCCCGGCGGTCAGGCATGCATGAGATTTTTTGTCGGCGGAAACGTCGAGGGAGCGGACACCGTCGTCATCCGCCTCAACGGTGACCACACCAGCTATGTCGAGCGCGATCCGAGCACCATTCCGGACAACACCGTCGAAGCGCAGAACCGGATAGCCCAGGGGATGTCCGACAGTTTGCGTCTGCCAGTGGTGGTCATTGCGCGGCCAGGGATGTACGGGTCGTCAGGCGATCATCTGCGGCGACGATCGGAAGAGGAATTCCGGGCGATCAACGCGGCCCTGGACCAGATCAAACTGCTGTACGGATTCAAACGCGTCGTTCTTTCCGGACAGAGCGGTGGGGCGACGGCCGGCGCGGCGCTGATGACGTTCGGCAGGACGGATGTGGTCTGCGCAGTGTTGACCTCGGGCCCGTTTGCTCTGCTCGAACGTGCGGAACTGATCCGGCGACGGGACGGGTTTCGGTCCAATCCAGAATTCGATGTGACCGGAGTCAAATGGCCATACGACCCGCTCGATCACATTGACGGTATGGCAACCGACCCGAATCGGAATATCGTCGTCATCGGAAATCCCGGCGACAAGACCGCGCAGTTCGTTTTCCAGGCGAGATACGTGGACGCGCTCAAGGCGCATGGACACAATGCCCGGCTGCTTGAGTGGCCGGCGCAGCCGCCCAATAACCATGTGTTGCAGGAACCGCTTGGTGTCGTCTATCTACGGCAGTGCGGCAATTTGGAAGTCTAGTGCAGTATTTCGACAATGGAGGTTGGTCATGAGCAGCGAGCGTTCGGACGCGAGTTCCGCAGTAGAGGCTGGGGCGTTGGAGGGGCTGACCGCCGGATGTCGCAATGCGGTCAATGAACTGATCTCGGCGCGCGTCGGTGTGGCGGGTGCCGAATCGAAACTCGGCATCGACGGGGTTCTCGCACAGTGGTCGTCCGTCGATGAGTTCATGGTGTTGGTGGAGCGGCTCACGACCAAACTTGCTGCGACGCATGTCTTTGCCGGACTTTCGCGGACCGACACCGATACCTGTGTTCAGGTGATGGCACCCCTGATCACCTGGACGGCCGATCCTGCCGCGTTCTTGCGATTGCTCTCGACCGACGTGACCATCGGAAACGATCACCAGGTGCGGTCCTGGGACGACCGGCCGCTGGTCGGAATCGCGTTGAACCAGGTCGCGGAGGCGTGGGATGGAGTGATGACCGAAACGGCGGCGGGTCGTTCGGCGGTGTGATCGGCGGTGTACCGATTGGCGCGGCGTTGCTCCTGCTGTCGGTCGACGCGTAGGTTGTTCGGCATGCCCGGCCTGTCACGTGTCATCGTGGTGATCTTCGGCGTAGCGAGCATTGCCAGTGGCGCAATCGGATTCGTGAATTGTCCCGGCAGCGACCGAACTGCGGGTGCGTCAAGATCGGAGGGGATCATCCTGGTCGATGCGAAGCGCCGACTGACGCCGTTCGATACCTGGAACGAGTCGATCTCGCGGCTCGAACCCAATTTGCTTGCCGCACTGCAGAATGCCGCCAGGGCCGCCGAAGCCGACGGCGTCACGATCGAGGTGAACTGGGGCTGGCGGTCGCCTGAAACCCAGCAGCGGTTGCTCGACGACGCGGTGAAGCGGTATGGCAGCTACGAGGCGGCGCGGCAATACGTGCAGACCCCAGAAGGATCGAAACACGTTGCAGGACAGGCAGTTGACATCGGTAGCGCCCCGGCCATCAGGTGGATGAACGATCACGGTCCACGGTTCGGCCTGTGCCGGATCTACGCCAACGAATCGTGGCATTTCGAGCTGGCCGCCGATGAGCTCGGGAATTGCCCGCCGCTGCGTCCCGACGCGGCGGGTGAATAGCGCGGCTACAGCCGATATTCCGCGGCCGAGAAGGCTGGGAGAATTTTCATGACGGCCTGTAGTGCGTGATAGACGTTGTCGATACGGATCGTGCTGTCGAACGCGGCGGTCCGCAGGGCCCCCTGCACCTGGCTGCGCCGCCGCAGGTAGTACATGTCGGTGTCGGTCCGGAACTGCAGTTGCCGCAGCGACCGCAGACCCAGCAGGATCGCGAGACGATACCGGGCGGCGCGCGCGGAATCGCCGGTATCCCGGGCCACCTTCCAGGCGTCGACCAGTCCCTCGAGGATCAGCCCCGTTGTCGCCGCGCTGGGCGCACCGAGGTGAGGATGGCGAGGGGAGAAGAAGTCGCCCACGACATCCATTGGGCAGGAGTCGATTCCGGAGTCCTGCAGGCCGACCACCCAGTCGTTCATCTCGAAGATGAAGGCGGCGACGTCGGCGTCGCCGGTGAACCGGTGCAGCAGTGCGGCGGCTTGCGTGTGCCAGCCGACGAATTCTGGATTGTGGTAGGTCCGGAATGCGGTGCGGTAGTGAGCCAGGCCGGCTTGCAAGCGGGCCAGCAGTGCCTTGTCGGGCCGGCGTTCGTACAGCCGCGCCAACGCCAGCAGCGCTTGCCCCGGGTACGTGGTCTGTCCGTCGGTCCGGTCTGCCGGATGGTGGAAAGTGCGAAAGCTGCCGTCCTCGTTCTGCATTGACTCGATGAACGCCCGCAGCCGTTGAAATTGCTCATCCCACGGAGTGGGGTCGGGCAGGCTCAAGATGGCGAGCATCGCGGCCGCTGCCGCGCCGAGTTTGATCTGGCCGCCGTCGTCGACGATGCCGAATTCGCCCTCGGTCCGGTAGTGCGCATTGATGTTGTGCTTGATGTTGCGCTGCACCGCGTTGTGCAATTCGCCGCCGCCGGTGGAGTTTTCGACCGACGCCAGGCAGGCCGACGCCAGGAACTGACGCATCGGATTGTTCGCTCGAGACGGGTTGCCGTTGGCCGGGTAGAACTTGTAGGTCATCTTGCCTCTGGGGCCGACCTGATCGAGTAGCCAGGCGGTCATCGACGCGGCCATCTCCTGCACCGTCTTTTGGGTGATGTCGGATTGGGCGACGACGGTCTGGCCCCTACTGATGGGAAACCATTGCTGCTGCCGGAGGTCGATGAGGTACTCGTCGGCGGTGAACTTCCAGGTGTCGACCTTGAACGGGGCGTCGCTGAGTTGCTGGGTCAAGAACTCCACACAGCGTTCGGGTCGGAGATTGCGGGCGATCTGTTCCATGGCGCCCATCCGGCTGATTCGTTGGCCGTTGCGGACTTCCACGCCGTAGCGGCCGCGGACGTCATTGCAGCGGGCGGCTGAGAAGTCATCGGCGGTCAGTTTGGTCCAGCCGGTCGGGATGGTGATCTCGATGGTCGTGAGCGCCTTGTCGCCCCGCTTGGGCAGCGTGCGCAGGACATCGTCGGTGGCGTCGGCGAGCAGGGCGGCGACGGAACCATCCAGCCACTGGGTGCGGACCTTCTTCCCGCCGGCGCGGAAGGTGACCTCGGCGACTCGGGGACCGATGAGCTCGGCGGGGATCTCCGGAACCGGGCGGGAGTCGTCGAAAACGGCCGCGACGATATCGAACAACACCTGCCCGACGTGTGTTTGGACCGCCGTGTCAGCCATTGATGGCCCCCTGTGGTGTCGCGCTCCTGAAATTGACGCGAGGAGCATTTTCCGCAGACCTTATCCGGTATCGAATTCCCATGTGGCATACCTGCGCAGTTCGTTTGTGCAAAAGTGACAGGACCCTGAACCGACGACGGAAAGGCCTGAAGGTGTCGCATGGTCCGGTAGGCGGCGATGAGCCGTCGATCTTCGGTGACGAGGAGTTCTCCAGTGGCCGTAGCGCGGTTCGGATTGCCTCCGTGGCGGCGCTCGGCGGTCTGTTGTTCGGTTACGACAGCGCCGTCATCAACGGCGCGGTGAAGTCGATCCAGCAGGTCTTCGTAATCAGTGATGTGTCTCTGGGTTTCGCTGTGGCCTCGGCACTGTTGGGAGCGGCCGTCGGTGCTATGACGGCGGGCCGGCTGGCCGACCGGGTGGGACGGCTCGCCGTGATGAAGTTGGCCGCGGTGTTGTTCTTCGTCAGCGCAGTGGGTGCCGCGTTCGCACCGGCGCTCTGGATTCTGGTGGCGTTCCGAATCATCGGCGGTCTCGGTGTCGGTGTCGCCTCGGTGATCGCACCGGCGTATATCGCCGAGACCTCGCCGACGAGTATCCGGGGCCGGCTCGGGTCGTTGCAGCAATTGGCCATCGTCAGCGGCATCTTCCTGTCGCTGGCGATCGACGCGTTGCTGGCGCATCTGGCCGGTGGTGCGACCAACGATCTGTGGCTGGGCGTGCCCGCCTGGCGTTGGATGTTCCTGCTGATGACGGTACCGGCGGTGATCTACGGGCTGCTGACCCTGACCATCCCGGAGTCCCCGCGTTACCTCGTTGCCACACATCGGATTCCAGAAGCACGCAAGGTTCTCACCACGCTGTTGGGCGCGAAGAATCTGGAGATCACCCTGGGGCGTATCCAGGAGACCGTGGAGTCGGAGCAGGCGCCGGCTTGGCGCGACCTGCGCAAGCCCGGCGGGGGACTGTACGGCGTGGTGTGGGTGGGCTTGGCGCTGTCGGTCTTTCAGCAGTTCGTCGGTATCAACGTGATCTTCTATTACTCCAATGTGCTGTGGGAGGCCGTTGGCTTCGACGAGAGCTCGTCATTCGTCATCACGGTGATCACCTCGATCGTCAACATTGTCACGACTCTGATCGCCATCATGCTCATCGACAAGATCGGCCGAAAGCCGTTGCTGCTGATCGGTTCTGCCGGTATGGCGATCACCTTGACCACCATGGCGGTGATCTTCGGCACCGCGCCGCAGGTCGGTGGACAGCCGCAACTCAACGGCGTGGCCGGCCCGATCGCGTTGGTGGCGGCCAATTTGTTCGTGGTGGCGTTCGGCATGTCCTGGGGCCCGGTGGTCTGGGTGCTGCTCGGCGAGATGTTCCCGAACCGCATCCGGGCCGCGGCACTGGGCTTGGCGGCGGCCGGCCAGTGGGCGGCCAACTGGCTGATCACCGTCACATTCCCGGAGCTGCGCAACATGCTCGGCGTGGCCTACGGCTTCTACGCACTGTGTGCGGCGTTATCTCTGGTGTTCGTGGCCAAGTGGGTGCGCGAGACCAAGGGCGTGTCGCTTGAGGACATGCACGCCGAGATCCTGGACACCAGGAGTGCCGACCGGGTCTGATGCCCGGTGAATCATTCTGTGGCTCGTGGCGGAGCGTTTCGGTGTTTTGTCGGCGTCATCGGGTGCTGGCCCGTCGGGATCGAGCACGCTCATCCACGCGTCAGGGGCTGCCCGGAACTCTTCCGGGGACTGGCCAGCTGCGGCCCCGGTGATCAGGACCTGCTCGGCACGGGTTTTCGGTCCGGCGGTCAGCGTGACGGGGAGGTTTTCTGCGGAAGTCGTTCCAGATGGCGATGTGCTCACTGCTGATCGCCCCGGCGGCTTGGACCGCGGCCAGGTGTGGAAGCGCGGGTCCGAGGTTGGCGGCGGCGCGCACCCGCCGCAGCGCTTCCCCACTGGAGATGTGCAGCCGGATGGCCGGCACATCGGCCCAGGATGTGGCGCCGATCTCCCGGGGTGTGGTGTGGCTGATTGGGGTCATATTCGAACATTAGTGCGATGGTCCGACATTGAGTGTTACGCGGGCAAATCACTGCGACCAGCGCAAACACAGTGACCAAAGTTTTTCAGGGGCCGCGGTTCGTATCGGGTGAGCAGCGGAGGGCGGGCCGAACGAGAACAGGTATTGCATTACTCATGCCGTCGACTCCGGTTCAGACCGAGATCGCAAGGGGCGGCTCGTACCACCGCAGGGAGTCGGTCGGAAACCTCCGGTCGTCGTCTTGCGAGCAGTTCCGGCGGCGGCATTGTCAGCCCAGTGGGTCTCCGCCGCGGTCTCCGGCAATGACCGGATCGGGGGGACCGTCGAGTCCAGGGCGAGTGCATTCGCTCTGGACTCGACGGGCATGAAACAATCGAGGGCCGTGAAGACCTTCGACGCGCTGTTCGCCGAATTGAGCGAGAGAGCGCAGACCCGCCCGGTCGGCAGTGGCACCGTTGCGGCACTTGATGCCGGAGTGCATCACTTGGGCAAGAAGATCATCGAAGAGGCCGGCGAGGTATGGATCGCCGCCGAACACGAAGGCGACGACGAATTGGCCGGCGAGATCAGCCAACTGCTCTACTGGACTCAGGTGCTGATGATCAAACGCGGACTGACCCTCGACGACGTGTACGGCAAGCTGTGAGTATCGGCATGTTGCGCGTCGCCGTTCCCAACAAGGGTGCGCTGAGTGAGTCCGCCGCCCACATCCTGTCCGAGGCCGGCTATCGGCGCCGGACCGATCCCAAGGACCTCACGGTCGTCGACCCGGCCAACAAGGTCGAGTTCTTCTTCTTGCGGCCCAAGGACATTGCCATTTATGTGGGATCCGGGCAGCTGGATTTCGGTATCACCGGACGCGATCTGGCCGCCGAATCGATGGCGCCGGTGCGCGAACGCCTCGCGTTGGGTTTCGGATCCTCGACTTTCCGCTACGCCGCGCCCAAGGGACGCGACTGGACGGTGGCCGATCTGGCCGGTAAGCGGGTGGCCAGTGCCTACCCGAACCTGGTACGAAAAGATTTGTTGGACAAGGGTATCGAAGCCACCGTGATCCGTCTTGATGGTGCGGTGGAGATCTCGATCCAACTCGGCGTTGCCGACGCGATCGCCGACGTGGTCGGCTCGGGGCGCACGCTCGCATTGCACAACCTGGTGGCCTTCGGTGAGTCGTTGTGCGATTCGGAGGCCGTGCTGATCGAGCGGGCCGATGTCGCCTCGACTCCGGCCCAAGACCAATTGGCTGCCCGCATCCAGGGCGTGGTGTTCGGGCAGCAGTACCTGATGCTGGACTACGACTGCCCGCGCACCGCATTGGAGCGCGCCACGGCCATCACGCCGGGGCTGGAATCACCGACCATCGCGCCCCTGGCCGATCCGGACTGGGTTGCGGTGCGGGCACTGGTACCGCGTCGTCAGGTCAACGCCATCATGGATGAGCTGGCAACGATCGGGGCCAAGGCGATCTTGGCGTCCGATATCCGCTTCTGTCGCTTCTGATCCCTGGCGGTGCTAGCGTCGGCTCGGGTCAATCCTTGGGGGTACAGCCAATTCGGAGGTCGACGTGACGCGTGAAATGGTGATGCTGTTGGCGCTGCTGATCGGCGTGGTCGCCGGTCTGCGTGCGCTCACCCCACCGGCGGTCGTTGCTTGGGGTGCCAAGCTCGGCTGGTTACCGGTGGCCGGAACCTGGGCCGGGTGGGTGGCTCATCCGATCACGGTGGTGGTGCTGACCATTCTGTTGGTGGTCGAGTTCATCACCGATCAGCTGCCGTCGACCCCGGCGCGGACGGTACCGCCGCAGTTCCTGGCGCGGATCGTCACCGGTGCCTTTGCCGGAGCGGTGATCGGCGCCGGCTTCCATCACACTCCCACGGCGATCGGTAGCGGAATGGTCGGTGCTGTGATCGGCACCATGCTCGGCTACCACGGCCGACGGATCCTGTCGGCTCGCGTCGGCAAGGACCTTCCGGTCGCTATCGCCGAGGATGCCCTTGCGGTGCTTGGCGGTTTCGGTGTCATCGCGCTGGCCACTGTGATCGCCGTGCACTAGATGTCCACCACGGCAACGACATTCGATGCCATCATTATCGGCGCGGGGCAGGCCGGTCCATCGTTGGCCGGCCGGTTGACCGCAGCCGGACAGCGGGTCGCGGTGGTCGAGCGCAAACTGGTCGGCGGTACCTGCGTCAACTCCGGTTGTATACCGACCAAAACCCTGGTGGCCAGTGCCCACACCGCGCACGTGGCTCGCCGTGGTACCGAATTCGGCATCGGCACAGGTGAAGTCACCGTCGATATGGCGAAGGTCAAGGCGCGCAAGGACGGTATCGTCGCCGCTGATCGAACCGGTGTCGAGGGCTGGCTGGAAACCATGGACGGCTGCACGCTGCTTCGTGGGCATGCGCGATTTGTCGACCCGCACACTCTGGCCGTGGGCGAGCAGACAATCACCGCGCAGCGGATCTTCCTCAACGTCGGCGGGCGAGCATTGGTACCCGATATCCCGGGCCTGGCTGATGTCGACTATCTGACCAATGTGGGTGTACTCGAACTGGACACGGTGCCAGAGCATTTGGTCATCATCGGCGGCAGCTACATCGGGCTGGAATTCGCGCAGATGTTCCGCAGGTTCGGCGCACAGGTCACTGTGATCGAACGCGGTCCGCAGTTGGCATCTCGCGAGGACGACGATGTCAGCGCAGCGATCAAGGACATCCTCGAGCGTGAGGGCATCGTGATCCACCTGGATGCCGGCAATATCCGAGTCTCTTCGCACGAAAGTGGAGTGGAGGTGAGTACGGGCGCCGCGGTGGTCACCGGATCACATCTGTTGGTGGCCGTCGGCCGGGTACCCAACACCGACGACCTGGATCTGGACAAGGCCGGTGTGGTCACCGACGCACGGGGATACATCACCGTCGACGATCAATTGCGCACCACCGCCGAACACATCTGGGCGATGGGGGACTGCAACGGCAAGGGCGCGTTCACCCATACCTCCTACAACGACTTCGAGATCGTGGCGGCCAACCTGCTGGATGATGAACCGCGCCGGGTCAGTGACCGGATTCCCACCTATGCCCTGTACATCGATCCACCACTGGGCCGAGCCGGACTGACTGAGGCGCAGGTGCGGGCCTCGGGACGAAAAGCATTGGTGGGCAAGCGTCCCATGACCAGGGTCGGCCGGGCGGTGGAGAAGGGCGAGACTCAGGGGTTCATGAAGGTGGTGGTCGATGCCGAGACCCACCAGATTCTCGGTGCGGCCGTGCTCGGTGTCGGCGGTGACGAGGTAGTGCACTGCATCCTGGACCTGATGGCGGCAAAAGCGCCGTACACCACCATGACCCATACGGTGCACATCCACCCGACCGTCGCCGAGCTGGTGCCGACCATGCTCGAAGATCTCAGGGAACTGAAATAGCCTGTGCTGCAATGCGACCGGTGATGAGCTGCCGGGTGACCTCGGCCACCCGGCTGCCCAGATGTGTGCAGGTGGCCAAATCGGACGGGTGCACGTCGGCGGGCCCTCGGTCGACATCGGTTGCCGCCGCGGCGCCCAGCCAGAAACCCAATCTGTTCGGTTCCTGATCGGTGGACTCCGAGCTGTTCCAGCCCGGCCCCAAACCCAGATTCACCCAGTGCATGTGATGCTGTGCCGCAAAGACGGCCAGTGAGACAAGGGAATTGAGTTTATCGCCGCTCTTGGCGCCGGAATTGGTGAAACCGGCGGCCACCTTGTCGCGCCAGCGGCCCTGTTGGCAACGGCGCCCCGTCTGTTCGGCGAATGCTTGGAACACCGCCGAGACGTTGCCCATATAGGTGGCGGTGCCGAAGATGATCGCATCGGCATCGTCCAAACACTGCCAGTCGTCGTCGGTCAGTGCGTCGAGGCTTATCGTCCTCACCTCGGCGCCGTTGTCGCGGGCACCTGCGGCGACGGACTCGGCCAGCGTGGCGGTGTGCCCGAAGCCCGATTGGTAGGCCACTATCACCTGCGGAATCATGGTGTCGGACATGGATTTACGCGTTCCGATCCAGCGGACCATGCCCGGCGATCTGTTCGTAGCGTTCCAGCCAGCCGGGCAGTGCTGCGCCATCCAGCAGGGCTTCGAGTCGATCCAGATAGGCCTGCGTCCCGGGCCGGAAGCCATTGGCGTTGGGCACACCGAGTCCGCGGTGGGTCAGTCGCAGCAGGGTGCCGGTGCCATCGGTGGTGAGTTCATAGCGCACCACCCCGGGTTCGACGATCTGCTGGTGCCATTCGTGTTCGAAGATCTTCGGTGGATCCCACACCAGGATGCGTCCGGTCATCCGTTTGAGGTCCGGCGGGACCGGTGGGCCGGAAGCCACGGTATCGATGAAACCGTCTGTGCGGGGGTCTATCTGGGTCTTGCCCATCCACTGATCGCGATGCGAGGGTTCGGTGATCGCGGCCCACACGCGTTCGATCGGATGATTCAGCCGCCGCTCGAAGATCAGCGTGGCGTGGTCCCCATCGATGACGACCTGGCCCTGTAGTTCGTGACTGTTCACGGGGTCTCCTCGAATGTGGAATCCAGATGGCGGGTGAGGGCGTCCAGACGGTCGGTCCAGTACCGGCGGTAGCGTTCGATCCAGCGGTCCATCTCGACCAATCCGTCGGCGCGCAGTGCGTAGATACGTCGTTGTGCGTCGGGTCTGACCTCGACCAGGCCCACTTCACGTAGAACGCGCAGATGGCGCGACACGGTGGGCTGGGTCAGTCCGGGCAGGGTAGCGACGAGTTCCCCGGCGGTGCGTTCGCCATCGGCGAGCGCATCCAGAAGTGCCCGCCGATTGGGTTCGGCGACGGCTTCAAAGACGTCCACCCAGTAAAAATTACCAGCCATCTATATAGATGGTCAACGATATTAGTTGGACATTTGAGTAGTCGATTACTCATGATTCTGGTTCGGCAGGCGGTTACGGTTGCCGATGTCCAGGGGAGGTGTTGGTGATCGACAACCCGCACGACGCATCGGCCGCCGCCGCCGCGCTGGATGTAGGGTCTGCCGGATTCGTCGAGCGAGATGTCGTCGACTTACCTCCGCTGAACCAGCAGAGTCTGCGCCGACGTCCCGATGAAGCCCTGGGCGTCGAACACCTCGGCGGTGGTGACGCCGATGCCGTCCGGTCCGATCGAACCGCGGGCCCGTAACACGAATTCGGAGCCGACGGGCGCGCGATGCAGGTGCACCGTGGTGTCGGTATTCATGAACAGAAACATATCCGGATCGAGCGCTGCCCCAATGCCATTGGCCGAATCGATCACCATGGCCAGGTGCTGCAGGTCGGTCGGCTCCTCGCCGTCGAGCAATCGCGTCAATGGGCTCATCCGGACCACCGCGGCGCCGGCGTCGTCGGGTTGCGGCACCCAGGTGACGGTGTCCAGGTAACCGGGCCGGCCCTGCCAGGCATGTCGAAACCCGGTGTCGGGCTGTCTGGTCAGCGGCGGGTAGCGGTCCAGCGCTGCATCACGGGTATCGCTCGTCGCCAACAGCCAGGCGTTGACCCGGGCGACGGCGCGCTGCGCACCGTCCGCGGCGGCGGCCGTCATCTCCGCGGTCATCAGACAGATGCGCGAGCCGGGGCGTGACACCCAGGACCGAACCCGCACCGGCGCAACGGGAATCGCGCCCAGGATGTCCAGGGTCAGCCGGCCGACGCGCAGTCCGCCCGGGGTCCGTTGCTCGATCGCCCGAGTCAGCAGTGCCAACGGGGGTGAGCCGTGCTGGATGGTGGGATCCCAATTACTGGCGGTGCCCGCGGTCGAGTCGTACAGTTCCCAGTCGCCGTCGGTGCCCTGGTATCGGTAGTAGCTCTGGCTCATGCGGCGTCGAAGCTCTCCGGCCACCCCGGGTACGGCGGCGGGGTGCCGCCGAACGCGGGGCACAGCGCCTGATGCGAGCACCAATCGCACAGTCGTGACGGCTTGGGCCGGAAATCGCCTGTCTGCCCGGCATTTTGGATGGCCGCCCAGATGGCCATCAAGGTCTTCTCGAAGCGTTCGAGCTCGTCGAGTTCGGGTGAATAGTCCAGTACCTGGCCATCGGCGAGGTACAGCAGACGCAGCCGGGCCGGCATCACACCGCGCATCCGTAGCAGGGCCACCGCGTAGAACTTCATCTGGAACATGGCCTTGAACTCGGCCATGGCGAGTGCGGCCGGGGGAGCCTTGCCGGTCTTGTAGTCGACGACCCGCATCTCGCCGGTCGGCGCCAGGTCGATCCGGTCGACGAACCCGCGAAGCAGGGTGCCATCGGTGAGTTCGACCTCGACGCGCTGTTCGCAGCTGTGCGGTTCGAAGCGGGTGGGATCTTCCAGCCGGTAGTACCCGGAAAGCAGGGCCCGCGCTTCCTTGAGCAGTGTCTCCCGCAGCTCGGGCGCGATCTCCTGCGCCAGCTCCGGTTTCTCGGCGACCACCGCGTCCCAGGCCGGGGTGATCAGCGACAGTGCGGTATCGGGGACACGGTCGGCCGCCGGCAACGCGTAGAGCTGTTCGAGGGCCGCATGCACTACCGACCCGCGCAGTTGGGCTGCCGACGGTGGCTCGGGTAGCCGGTCGATGGCACGGAACCGGTACAGCAGCGGACATTGTTTGAAGTCGCTGGCCCGCGACGGAGACAGCGCCGGACGCCGGGTGGTGGTCGGCGAGGTCGTTTCCGGGGCGGTCATGTCGCCAGCCTATGGCCCTGCCCCGACAAAGTTGCCCAACCCGGCCGCTTTCTCCGATATCGCAGCTGGCAGGCTTACTCGGTGCGAATCACCGGACCTTTCACCGTGGGCGACCGTGTTCAACTGACCGACGCCAAGGGGCGTCACTACACCATGGTGTTGGCGCCCGGCGGTGAGTTTCACACCCACCGCGGCATCATCGCGCACGACTCGGTGATCGACCAGCCCGAAGGCAGCGTGGTCAAATCCACCAACGGCGACCAGTTCCTGGTGCTGCGGCCGCTGCTCATCGACTACGTGCTGTCGATGCCGCGCGGTGCGCAGGTGATCTATCCCAAGGACGCGGCGCAGATCGTGCACGAGGGTGACATCTTCCCGGGCGCCCGGGTGCTGGAGGCCGGTGCTGGATCGGGCGCCCTGACCTGCTCGTTGCTGCGTGCGGTCGGGCCGGGCGGCACCGTCACCTCTTACGAGGTCCGTGACGACCATGCGGTGCATGCGATTCGCAACGTCGAGACGTTCTTCGGTGAGCGGCCACCGAACTGGAACCTGGTGATCGCCGACCTCAACGACTACCCGGAAGCCGATCAAGTCGACCGAGTGGTGCTGGACATGCTGGCGCCCTGGGAGGTGCTGGACACCGTAGCGAAGGCTTTGGTACCTGGCGGTGTACTGATTGTCTACGTCGCCACGGTGACTCAGCTGTCCCGGACCGTGGAGGCGCTGCGCGAGCAGACCTGCTGGACCGAGCCGCGGTCGTGGGAGTCATTACAGCGTGGGTGGGATGTCGTCGGGCTGGCGGTACGGCCACAGCATTCGATGCGCGGCCACACCGCCTTCCTGATCAGTGCGCGCCGACTGGCGCCGGGCGCGGTGACGCCGACACCGCTGCGCCGCAAACGCAATATCTGACGGTCAGCGCCCGCTGGTCGGGGTGGCCGGGGGCGGCTGCGCGGGTGCCGGGTTGGGTTGTCCGGGTTTGCCCGGGCTCAACAGCATGTTCGCTGTCTGACGATTCAGCTGCCAGCCGGTGCCCTGGGGACTGAACTCCAGGGGATAGGTGAACTTGTTGGCCGGCGTCGTCACCGAGGTCAACGTGACGGTGGCCATCACGTTGCCGGGGTGATTGGCCGACCAGGCCAGATCGACGGCACTGATATCGAGTGGGATGTACCCGTTGTCGACGAGTGCCTTGGTGAATGTCGCGAGCTCGGCCTGATCCTCGGTGGTGCCGTGTTCGATCAGCGCGACCTTCTGCTCCGGCGGAATCGTCGGATCGGTGATCCGGTGGAGCACCCCGGTGAGCGCATCCGCAGGAGGTAGCGGCGCGGCATTCAGCGAGGTCTGCACCGCGGTGGTGGCCGACGGGAGTGGCTCGGCCGCCGGCGGCATGTCCTTGTTACAGCCGGTCAGCCCGACGCTTGAGGTCAAGGCCAGCGCGGCGATCGCGGCGACTCGGCGGATCATCGCGATCAGCGCATCGCCGACAAGAGTGCCAGCGCCGACGACTTCGACAACTGCCAGCCGGACGGGCTCGGTCCGGAGACGAAGGTCACCGCGGCGGTGGTGCTGTGGCCGTCGGCCGCGGTGGCCGTAACATCGGCGGTCACCGTCTCGTCCTTCTGATCGATGTTCGCGATGGAGAAGGACATCGGCAGCATCCCCTTGGCCACCGCATTGTTGTAGGCGCTGTCGGCGCTGATCGCCTGGATCCGTCCGATACCGCCCTGCACATAACTGCCCTTCGCCCCGGCGAAGGTGCCCGGGGCCGCCAAACCGTTGAGCGTGTCGATCAGCTCCTGGTAGCTGGCCGCGGGAGCCTGGGGCATCGGCACACCTCGGACCACGGGTGTGATCGACGGGGTCGTCGTCGGGTGGGTCGACGGGGTCGGCATACTTGCCGCTGCGGCGGCGACCAGCGCCACCGCGGCCGCACCGGTGACGAGGAAATTGAAGTCCACGACAGTCCTTTCGATGACCCGACTTGGGTACGACGTTAACAGTGTCATCAGTGTGTCGAAATTGCGTGAACGCACATGAATGACGAATCGCCGGTAGCGTTGAGGTATCCGCCACACCACATTCCGGTGCGGGAAGGGAGCGCAAGATGTCTGAGTCAGACCACGCCGATGCGTTCGGAGCTACCGGTGCGTCCGGGCACGATGCTGTCGAATTGGAACGACTACGCCGGGAAACAGCTCAATTGCGCGACCAGTTGACAGCCGCGGCGGGCAGTGGTCGGGGAGCACGTGATATCCAGCAGCTGGAATCGCGGATAGACCAGCTCTCGTCGCGCAACGCCAAGCTCATGGACACGCTCAAGGAAGCGCGCCAACAACTTCTTGCCTTGCGCGAAGAGGTCGACCGGCTCGGCCAGCCGCCGAGCGGCTACGGGGTGCTGCTGCTGACCCACGACGACGACACCGTCGACGTGTTCACCTCGGGGCGCAAGATGCGCCTCACCTGCTCGCCGAATATCGAGGTCGGTTCACTCAAGCAGGGGCAGACTGTCCGTCTCAACGAGGCGCTGACGGTGGTCGAGGCCGGCAACTTCGAAGCGGTCGGCGAGATCAGCACCCTGCGCGAACTCCTGGCCGACGGTAAGCGGGCCCTGGTGGTCGGTCACGCCGACGAGGAGCGCATCGTCTGGCTCGCCGAGCCGCTGATCGCTCCGGAATTCCTCGACCCCGAGGTGGCCGCGGTGCTGGCCGAGACCGAGGAAGAGTTGCGGTCGCGCAAACTGCGCCCGGGCGACTCGCTGCTGGTGGACAGCAAGGCGGGTTATGCCTTCGAGCGCATCCCCAAGGCCGAGGTCGAGGACCTGGTGCTCGAAGAGGTGCCGGACGTCAGTTACGGCGATATCGGTGGTCTGGGCCGCCAGATCGAATTGATCCGCGATGCGGTGGAACTGCCCTTCCTGCACAAGGATCTGTACAAGGAGTACGCACTGCGGCCGCCCAAGGGCGTGCTGCTGTACGGCCCGCCCGGGTGCGGTAAGACGCTGATCGCCAAGGCCGTGGCCAACTCGCTGGCCAAGAAGATGGCCGAGTTGCGCGGTGACGATGCGCGGGAGGCCAAGAGCTACTTCCTGAACATCAAGGGTCCCGAACTGCTGAACAAGTTCGTCGGTGAGACCGAACGGCACATCCGGTTGATCTTCCAGCGGGCGCGGGAGAAGGCCTCCGAGGGCACACCGGTGATCGTGTTCTTCGACGAGATGGATTCGATCTTCCGCACCCGCGGTACGGGTGTGAGTTCTGATGTCGAGACAACCGTTGTCCCGCAGCTACTTTCGGAGATCGACGGTGTCGAGGGGCTGGAGAACGTCATTGTCATCGGTGCCTCCAACCGTGAGGACATGATCGATCCGGCGATCCTGCGGCCCGGCCGCCTGGACGTCAAGATCAAGATCGAGCGGCCGGATGCCGAAGCGGCACAAGACATCTTCAGCAAGTACCTCACCGAGGAACTGCCGGTGCACGCCGACGACCTGCATGAGTTCGGCGACGACCGGGCGCTGTGCATCAAGACCATGATCGAGAAGGTCGTCGACCGGATGTACGCCGAGATCGACGACAACCGTTTCCTCGAGGTCACCTATGCCAACGGCGACAAAGAGGTCATGTACTTCAAGGACTTCAACTCCGGCGCGATGATCCAGAACGTCGTGGACCGGGCCAAGAAGTACGCGATCAAGTCGGTGTTGGAAACCCAGCAGCGCGGTCTGCGGATCCAGCACCTGCTGGACTCGATCGTCGATGAGTTCGCCGAGAACGAGGACCTGCCCAACACCACCAATCCCGATGACTGGGCCCGGATTTCGGGTAAGAAGGGCGAGCGGATCGTGTACATCCGCACGTTGGTCACCGGGAAGTCGTCGAGCGCCAGCAGGGCCATCGACACCGAGTCGAACCTGGGTCAGTACCTCTAGCGTTCCTTGGTGGGAGTAATCGGGTCGCGCATCGATGATGCCCATCCCGCGCGGCTCGACCACGCGATCGCACCGATAGCCCGCCAGGATCCGGCGATCCGGGGCAGCGAAATCGACCGTATCGCCGCCGATCTGGCGGCCGGCCGGAAAACGGGCGTCACCTGGCGGCGGTCGCGGTTCGGTAGCGATCCCGGGCGGCCAAGGTCCGGCGCACGTCGTCGAGCAACGGGTCGAGAAACTGTCCGCGATATTCCTTGTCGGTCACCGCTTTTGCGGCCAGATACATGAACGTCAGCGCGGTCAGGAACATCGCTACCTGGATGAGCGCGTTCGGGATCGGCAGGATCATGGCGAGGATCTCGCCGTCGAGGGCGCCCCCGTGCGTCCAGGCCTCCAACACCTCGGGACTGAGCAGGATCAGACCGAACACCAGGAAGATCACACCGGTCACCAGCGCCACCGTGAGGACCTGGACCAACTGTGACAGTGCCACCACGAATCCGACATTGAGACGCTCGCCGCGGGACAGCGGGACCCGTTGCGGGCGTTCGGGCAGGTGCTCGAAAGGAGTGCCGGCCAGTCGGCGATCGCGGTCGGCCGCAGAATCGGCATCCGTCAGGTCGTCGCGCAGGATCGGACGAATGTTGTTGAGCGTGTGGGAGATCAGGAACATCGCGGCGATCAGATACAGGAACAGCAGCGCCGCCCACAAACGCCCGCGACTGATGCTGGAGGCCATGGACCACACCGGGGAGTTGAAGAACACCAGGACGGTGAGCAGCAGCACCGGCAGTGCGCCGAGCAGCAGGTTGCCCATCGAGGCCAGGTTCTGGTAGGTCATCCGCGCCGCCCACCGCAGTATCGATCCGACTCCCGTTGCCGTGCAAAGGAATATGACAGCGACGATCAAGGCGTCGATGAGCAGGTCGATGTGGATCAGGGCACTCGGCCCGCCGAAGAGGCCGCCGACGATCATCACGAACAGCGCCGCAGCCGCCACTATGTTGCGGGTCGACGTTCGCGCGATCCGCGATGCCAGCCGCCCGAACGCCGTGGCTACCGGGACCACCAGCACCAGCAGCGCCAGGATGAACCACTCGGTGCGGGTGGGCGACCCGTCGATGTCGATGGCGTGCTTGCCGGTGATGGCGACCATCAGCACCGAGTTCGCCATGATCACCGCGCAGAACACCAGGGCCGGAGCCGAGCGTGACACCAGCCCGCGCAGCAGCGCACCGGGCCGAAGTACCGCGGGCAGCCCGTTGGCCAGGAACCACCGTTCGGCGGCGGTGTCGACGACATAGGTGGACATAGCCGAACAGTGGACCATGCGGTAAAGCGGTTCGGGTAGTGCACACCCGCCCGCGCCAACAGCGCCCCGGCCGTCCCTCTACCCTGGGGTCATGCAACGGATCATCGGGACCGAGGTCGAATACGGCATCTCTTCGCCGTCGGATCCGACGGCGAATCCGATCCTCACTTCGACCCAGGCGGTGCTGGCCTACGCGGCGGCCAGCGGCATCCAGCGCGGCAAGCGCACCCGTTGGGACTATGAGGTGGAGTCGCCCCTGCGCGATGCCCGCGGCTTCGATCTGGGCCGCTCCAGTGGCCCGGCCCCGATCGTGGACGCCGACGAGATCGGCGCGGCCAACATGATCCTGACCAACGGCGCCCGCCTCTACGTCGACCACGCGCACCCGGAGTACTCCGCGCCCGAGGTCACCGACCCGATGGACGCGGTGATCTGGGACAAGGCCGGCGAGCGGGTGATGGAGGCCGCCGCGCGTTATGTGGCCAGTGTGCCGGGTGCGGCCAAGCTGCAGCTGTACAAGAACAACGTCGACGGCAAGGGCGCGTCCTATGGCTCGCACGAGAATTACCTGATGAGCCGGCAGACCCCGTTCACCTCGGTGATCGCCGGGCTGATGCCGTTCTTTGCCTCACGTCAGGTGGTGACGGGTTCCGGCCGGGTCGGGATCGGTCAGTCCGGTGACGACCCGGGCTTTCAGCTGACCCAGCGCGCCGACTACATCGAGGTCGAGGTCGGCCTGGAGACCACGCTCAAGCGCGGCATCATCAACACCCGCGACGAGCCGCACGCCGACGCCGACAAATACCGCCGGCTGCACGTCATCATCGGCGATGCGAACCTGGCCGAGACGTCTACCTACCTCAAGGTGGGCACCACCTCGCTGGTGCTGGATCTGATCGAGTTCGGCCCGGCCGAGGGCATCGAGCTCGGTGATCTGGCCCTGGCCCGTCCGGTGCATGCGGTGCACGTGATCAGCCACGATCCGTCGCTGCGCGCCACCGTCGCGCTGGCCGACGGCCGGGAGCTGACAGGTCTTGCGCTGCAACGCATTTACCTCGATCGGGTGGCCAAGATGCTGGACCGGCGCGATCCCGACCCACGAGCCGAGCATGTGGTGCAGACCTGGGCGCACGTGCTGGATCTGCTGGAGCGCGACCCGATGGAGTGCGCCGAGATCCTGGACTGGCCGGCCAAGCTGCGACTGCTGGAGGGCTTCCGGCAACGCGAGAACCTGAGCTGGAACGCGCCTCGGCTGCACCTGGTGGACCTGCAGTACTCCGATGTCCGCCTCGACAAGGGGCTGTACAACCGGTTGGTGGCCCGCGGTTCCATGAAGCGGTTGGTCACCGAGCAGCAGGTGCTCGACGCGGTGCACAACCCGCCCACCGATACCCGCGCCTATTTCCGGGGTGAATGCCTGCGCCGGTTCGGTGCCGATATCGCTGCGGCCAGCTGGGACTCGGTGATCTTCGATCTCGGGGGCGAATCGCTGGTGCGTATTCCGACCCTGGAGCCGCTGCGGGGGAGCAAGGCACATGTCGGTGCGTTGCTGGACTCGGTGGACAGCGCCGTCGAACTCGTCGAACAGCTCACCACCTAGGCGGCCAGCCAACCGGGCAACGCAGGTGCGGACCGGTAGGGTGAAATAACCAGATCGAGCAATCAGGAGGCTGCGATGGCTCAGGAACAGACCAAGCGTGGCGGTGGCGGCGGCGAGGACGACGACCTGTCGGGTCCGGCGGCAGCCGGCCAGGAACGGCGCGAGAAGCTGGCCGAGGACACCGACGACCTGCTCGACGAGATCGACGATGTGCTCGAAGAGAACGCCGAGGACTTCGTCCGCGCCTACGTCCAAAAGGGTGGCCAGTGACGGCCGGACACCCGGGGCCACAATTCGGTTTGGATCTGTCTGCTTCGCAGCTCAGTCTGTCGTCGTTCTCCGAATACCTGAGTCGGCAGGCGCCGCAGCTGTTGCCGGTCGTCGACGTGGCTGTGACATCCGGGTCTGAACTGCCGCACGGCACCACGATCGTCGCGATCAAGTTCCCCGGTGGCGTGCTGATCGCGGGGGACCGGCGGGCCACCCAGGGCAACATGATCGCCAGTCGCGATGTGCAGAAGGTGCACATCGCCGACGACTACACCGCCACCGGTATCGCCGGCACGGCGGCCATCGCGGTCGAGTTCGCCCGGCTGTACGCGGTCGAGCTGGAGCACTACGAGAAGCTCGAGGGCGTGCCGCTGACCTTCCGCGGCAAGGTCAACCGGCTGGCCATCATGGTGCGCGGCAACCTCGGCGCGGCGCTGCAGGGTTTCGTGGCACTGCCGCTGCTGGTGGGCTACGACCTGGATGACTCCGACCCGGGTAATGCCGGACGCATCGTGTCGTTCGACGCCGCCGGCGGCTGGAACATCGAGGACGAGGGCTACCAGTCGGTGGGCTCGGGCTCGCTGTTCGCCAAGTCGTCGATCAAGAAGCTGTATTCGCATGTGACCGACGCGGATTCGGCGCTCAAGGTGGCCATCGAGTCGCTCTATGACGCCGCCGACGACGACTCGGCCACCGGTGGGCCGGACCTGACCCGCGGCATCTACCCGACCGCGGTGATCATCGGTGCCGAGGGTGCCGAAGAGGTCACCGAGGAGCGGATCGCCGCGCTGGCCCGCGAGGTCATCGCCAATCGCACGCGTGCGGGAGGTAACGCCTGATGAGCTTTCCGTACTTCATCTCGCCCGAACAGGCGATGCGGGAGCGTTCCGAGCTTGCGCGCAAAGGCATTTCGCGTGGTCGCAGTGTCGTCGCGCTGGCCTATGCCGGTGGTGTGCTGTTCGTCGCGGAGAACCCGTCGCGGTCGCTGCAGAAGGTCAGCGAGCTCTATGACCGGGTGGGTTTCGCCGCGGTCGGTCGGTTCAACGAGTTCGACAACCTGCGCCGTGGCGGCATCCAGTTCGCCGACACCCGCGGTTACGCCTACGACCGTCGCGACGTCACCGGCCGCCAGCTGGCCAACGTGTATGCCCAGACCCTGGGCACCATCTTCACCGAGCAGGCCAAGCCCTACGAGGTGGAGCTGTGTGTCGCCGAGGTCGCGCACTACGGCGAGACCAAAGCCCCTGAGCTGTACCGGATCACCTATGACGG
>Ga0153956_1001088_pt1 | contig 25924 bp, 26 predicted proteins | sample TSFL040MetaG_FD_104704 | JGI IMG/M metagenome (GOLD analysis project Ga0153956, IMG submission 104704) | Attine ant fungus gardens microbial communities from Florida, USA - TSFL040 MetaG | ecosystem: Host-associated > Fungi > Mycelium > Unclassified | place: USA: Florida, Wekiwa Springs... | reverse complement strand
GTGAAGCGGACTTCTGAACCTAAACCACACGAGAATCATAAACTTGCCAGTGTCCCTTGAATTCCGAAGTTCGCATCAAAGGTCGCCGCAAGGACATGCGAACTTCGGAATCGGGACACTAGCCGTTTCCGCGTTTCGTTAACAGACGCGACCTCGCAACGGCACCGCTCGCTTCCGCCCCGGAAGAGGCTCCCGCTTCCTTAAAAATGGGCGTTTTCGCTACGAAGGATCGTACCGGTCCTTGCAGCCCCCACCCCCCCTCCTATATGAGGCTCACCGTCGCAATATCGCGAGCATTTGATATCTGGGGGTCTGGGTGAGGGTGCCGTCAGGGCCCGGCCGGACTGCCGCAACAAGAAGGATATGAGGACCATGGGAAAGGTCATTGGGATCGACCTCGGCACCACGAATTCGTGCGTCGCCGTGATGGATGGCAAGACGCCGAAAGTCATCGAAAACGCCGAGGGTATGCGGACCACGCCGTCCATTGTCGCGTTTAGCGACGACGGGGAGCGTCTCGTCGGCCAGCCGGCCAAGCGCCAGGCCGTGACCAATCCCGAGCGGACCATCTTCGCCGTCAAGCGTCTGATCGGCCGCCGCTACGACGACCCCACGGTCGAAAAGGACAAGAAGCTCGTCCCCTACAAGATTGCCAAGGCCGGCAACGGAGACGCCTGGGTCGAGGTGGACAACCAGACCTATTCCCCTTCGCAGATTTCGGCCTTCACGCTTCAAAAGATGAAGGAGACCGCCGAGGCTCATCTGGGCCAGAAGGTCGATCAGGCCGTCATCACGGTTCCTGCTTATTTCAATGACGCCCAGCGTCAGGCCACCAAGGACGCCGGCAAGATCGCCGGCCTTGAAGTGCTGCGCATCATCAACGAGCCGACCGCGGCGGCGCTCGCCTATGGCCTCGACAAATCGAAATCCGGCACCATCGCGGTATACGACCTCGGCGGCGGCACGTTCGACGTGTCGATCCTCGAGATCGGCGACGGCGTGTTCGAGGTGAAGTCGACCAACGGCGACACATTTTTGGGCGGCGAAGATTTCGACATGCGCCTCGTCGAATACCTGGCGGCGGAGTTCAAGAAGGAGCAGGGCATTGACCTGACCAAGGACAAGCTCGCGCTCCAGCGCCTGAAAGAGGCCGCTGAAAAAGCCAAGATCGAGTTGTCGTCGACCACGCAGACCGAGATCAACCTGCCGTTCATCACGGCCGATCAGTCCGGTCCGAAGCATCTGACGATGAAGCTTACCCGCGCCAAGTTCGAGGCGCTGGTCGACGACCTGATCCAGAAGACCATCGAGCCCTGCCGCAAGGCGCTGAAGGATGCCGGCCTGACCGCCGGTGAAATCGGCGAAGTGGTGCTGGTCGGCGGCATGACCCGCATGCCCAAGGTCCAGGAGGTCGTGAAGCAGTTGTTCGGCAAGGAGCCGCACAAGGGCGTCAACCCGGACGAAGTCGTTGCCATCGGCGCCGCCATTCAGGCCGGCGTGCTGCAGGGCGACGTCAAGGACGTTCTGCTGCTCGACGTGACGCCGCTGTCGCTCGGCATCGAAACGCTGGGCGGCGTGTTCACGCGCATCATCGACCGCAACACGACGATTCCGACCAAGAAGAGCCAGGTGTTCTCGACGGCGGAAGACAACCAGAACGCTGTGACCATCCGTGTTTTCCAGGGCGAGCGCGAAATGGCGGCCGACAACAAGATTCTCGGTCAGTTCGACCTGATGGGAATCCCGCCGTCGCCGCGCGGCATGCCGCAGATCGAGGTCACCTTCGACATCGACGCCAACGGCATCGTCAACGTGTCGGCGAAGGACAAGGCGACCGGCAAGGAGCAGCAGATCCGCATCCAGGCGTCGGGCGGTCTGTCCGAAGCCGACATCCAGAAGATGGTCAAGGATGCGGAAGCAAACGCGGCCGAGGACAAGAAGCGCCGCGAAGCGGTCGATGCCAAGAATCAGGCCGACGGACTGGTGCATTCGACCGAGAAGGCGCTTGCCGAGCACGGCTCGAAGATCGAGGAGGGCGAACGCCGCGCGATCGAGGATGCTATCGGCGACCTGAAGGAAGCGCTGAAGGGCGACGACGCCGAGGCGATCAAGGCCAAGACCAATACGCTGGCGCAGGCTTCCATGAAGCTCGGCGAGGCCATGTACAAGCAACAGGCGGAAGCCGACGCGGCCAAGGATGCTGCCAAGGATGACGTCGTCGATGCGGAATTCACCGAAGTCGACGACGACGACAAGAACAGCAAGAAGTCTGCTTAAGCGGCGAGAATGATCATGGCCTCCGCTCCCTCGAAGTGCGCAGCGCGTCTCGAAGGGCGGGGGTCATGTTTCTTTAAGCGGGACGCTGCATCCTTCGACGGGCGACTCTTTCGTGTGCCTTGTGGGATGAAGCGACGTTCGGGCGGAATGGACTGATGTCGACCAAGCGCTGTTATTACGAAACCCTTGAGGTCGAGCGGACTGCGGACGAGGGCGCACTGAAGAGCGCATTTCGCAAGCTCGCCATGAAATGGCATCCGGACAAGAATCCGGGCGATGCGTCCAGCGAGATGCGCTTCAAGGAAATCAACGAGGCCTACGAAGTCCTGAAGGACGGCAACAAGCGTGCCGCCTATGACCGCTTCGGCCATGCCGCATTCGAGCAGGGTGGCGGCGGCGGTGGCGCCGGGTTCGGCGCGGGCTTTGCCTCGTCGTTCTCCGACATTTTTGAGGATCTGTTCGGCATGGCCGGGCAGCGCGGCCGGGGCGGTGGCCGCGAGCGCGGCGACGACCTTCGCTACAACATGGAAATCTCCCTGGAGGAAGCCTTCCAGGGCAAGACGGCCCAGATCGAAATCCCGGTCTCCGTCACCTGCGAATCCTGCTCGGGCGCTGGAGCCAAAGCGGGGACGAAACCCAAGAACTGCTCGATGTGTGGCGGTGCCGGCCGCGTCCGGCAGGCTCAGGGCTTTTTCACGCTGGAGCGAACTTGTCCGGGCTGTCAGGGCCGCGGGCAGACGATTGAGGATCCCTGCCCGTCCTGCAGCGGTTCGGGCCGCGTGGTCCGCGAGCGCTCACTGTCGGTCAATATTCCGCAGGGGGTCGAGGATGGCACCCGCATCAGGCTTGCGGGCGAGGGCGAGGCGGGCATCCGCGGTGGGCCGCCCGGCGACCTCTACATTTTCCTGTCGCTGGCCTCGCATCAGTTCTTCCAGCGCGATGGTGCCGATCTGCATTGCCGCGTGCCGATCTCGATGGTCACCGCCGCTCTGGGCGGCGAATTCGAGGTGCCAACCATCGACAAGGGCAAAACCAAGGTGAAAGTGCCGTCCGGAACCCAATCCGGCCGCCGTTTTCGCATTGCATCGAAAGGCATGCCGGTGTTGCGCTCGCGCCAGACCGGCGACATGTACGTCCAGGTGGCGGTGGAAACGCCCCAGAATCTGACCAAGAAGCAGCAGGAGCTGCTGGCGGAATTCGAAAAACTGTCGTCGGGTGCAACCCAGCCGGAAGCAGCGAGTTTCTTCACTAAGGTCAAGGACTTCTTCGGCTCACGTGCCAACCCGCAATGACCGTTTTGCTTGACCGTTTGATTTGCCGCCTGTACCTCTGAAAGAGGAAGGTCTGGCGTCCTGCCAGTCTTGCTGCCAGTCTTGGCCCCGCCTGGGTGCGACATGTCTCTGCAATCATCCGCGCGCGCGTTGAAGAAGCCGCTCCGTCTCGATGACGAAGTCCGCTTTCTTCGCTCGTGGATCGAAAAGCCGCTTCACATGGGCGCGGTGATGCCGTCCGGCCGCATCCTGGCTCGCACCATGGCGCAATATGTCAATGTCGATTCCGCCGGGCCGGTGATCGAACTGGGCCCGGGGACCGGTGCGATCACCAACGCGCTGATCGAGCATGGCGTTGACCAGAAGCGCCTTGTGCTCATCGAATACAATCCCGGCTTTTGCGCCCTGCTGCGTGACCGCTATCCGCAGGCGACGGTTGTCCAGGGCGACGCTTACACATTGCGGGATTCGCTGTGGAACGTGGTCAACGCGCCGGCATCGGCGGTGGTCTCCGGTCTCCCGCTTGTCACCAAGCCGATGCTGACCCGCCTCAAGCTGATCCGCGATGCCTTCGCTGCGCTCGACCCCGGTGCGCCGTTCGTGCAATTCACCTATTCGGTGGCGCCTCCGATTCCCAAATCGCTGCCCGGGGTGTCGACGGAGGCATCCGAGCGGATCTGGATGAATCTTCCCCCGGCGCGCGTCTGGGTGTATCGCAAGGGCTGATCGGTCTGCGCGCGGCGCCGGCTATAGCGTTTTCGAGCGAAGCGGGTACCGGTTCGCGTCAAGAAAACGCGTCAAATCAAAATCATAGAGCCCCGCTTCTGATTCCATCAGAAGCGGAAAGGCTCTAGTGTGGTGGTTCAGAAGTTCGCATCGAAGGTTGCTGCAAGTGCTTGCGAACTTCGGAATCGGGACACTGGCTTGTCTTCAACGCGATCTGAAAGATGCCCGCGCCGAAAATCCTCGTCATTCCCGGCTCGCTTCGCAGCGGCTCGATCAATGCACGGCTCGCCGCCGTTGCCGCCAAGGAATTCGTCCGGGCCGACGTCGAGGTCACCTGTATTTCGCTCGCGGATTTCCCCTTGCCGATCTACGACGGTGATCTGCAGGCGAGATCCGGCGCGCCAAGGAGCGCGATCAATCTCAAGCAGATGATCGGATCGCATCACGGAATTCTCATCGTCACGCCCGAATACAACGCGTCCCTGCCGCCGCTGCTCAAGAACGCCATCGATTGGGTTTCGCGCGTTCAGGATCCTCACGAAACGCGGGGCGAGGTCTTTCGCGGGCGCCCGTTTGCGATCGCGTCGGCTTCGGGCGGGCGGCTTGGTGGAACGCGCTGTCTGGCCGCGCTGCGTCTCGTTCTCACGGCGTGCCGGGCGACAGTCATCCCCAATCAGTTGGCGCTGTCGTTTGCCGGTGACGCCTACGACGACATGGAAAGTTTGAAGCATCCGGCTGACGCCGATGCGCTGAAGGCGATGGTCCGTCAATTGATCGCCGTCGCCCAGAACATGATGTGAGGTGAGATGCAGTCTGAAAACATTGCGCCCAGGGACCGCCTGATCGTTGCGCTGGATGTGGCCTCCGTGACGGACGCCGAGGCGATGATCGCGAGGCTTGGTGACAGCGTGACCTTTTACAAGATCGGCTATCAGCTCGCTTATGCCGGCGGATTGCCGCTGGTGCGTCAGTTGTCCGGCGCGGGCAAGAAGGTGTTCATCGACCTCAAGCTGCATGACATCGGCAATACGGTTGCCCGGGGCGTGGAGAGCATCGCCCGGCTCGGCGCGACTTTCCTCACGGTTCATGCGTACCCGCAGACCATGAAGGCGGCTGTCGAAGCGCGCTCCGGGTCGGCCTTGAAGATTCTCGCGGTGACCGTGCTGACGTCCTACGACGACAACGATCTTCATGCGGCGGGTTACCGGCTGAATGTATCCGATCTGGTCGAAACCCGCGCGCGTCAGGCACAGGAAATCGGCATCGATGGTCTGGTCTGTTCGCCGGAAGAGGCGGCCAACATCCGCGGGATCGTGGGCAACCGCTTGAGTCTGGTGACGCCGGGCATCCGGCCCGCGGGGAGTGCCGTTGGCGACCAGAAGCGCATCATGACGCCGGCGCGTGCTATCGCTGCCGGCGCGGACTATCTTGTGGTGGGCCGGCCCGTGATGGAGGCCTCCGACCCGAAAGCGGCTGCGGACGCCATCGTCGCGGAGATCGCGCAGGCAAGGAACTGACGACAGGGAGAACAAGGAAATGGCGAAGGGATACTGGGTTGCCAGGATCGATGTGCACGATCTCGACGGCTATAAGCGCGATTACGTCGCGCACAACGGCGCGGTGTTTCACAAGTACGGCGCCAAATTTCTCGTGCGCGGTGGAAATCACGAGGCTCCCGAAGGGCAGGCGCGTTCACGTAACGTCGTGATTGAATTCAAGGACTACGAAACCGCGGTCGCTTGCTATCATTCGCCGGAATATCAGGCGCTGGTGAAGGCCCGCGCGCCCTATTCGCAGGGCGATATCGTGATCATCGAGGGATACGACGGACCGCAGCCCTGAACCGGCATCGGCACAGGGCCTGATCGGTTGCCGGAATACCCGGCCCCCGGTATACCGGCGGATATTTGAGGGCGCTGCCATGGCAGACATGCGTTTGATCGTTGCAGGTGCGGGCGGCCGGATGGGCCGGGCGCTGATGCGTGCCATTTCGGAGACGGAAGGCGCGGTTGTCACCGGCGCGCTCGAGGCGCCAGGCTCCGAATTGATCGGAAAGGATGCGGGGGTCTTGGCTGGCTTGCCCGCTAACGGGATTGAGCTGTCGGCGGACTTGTGGTCGCTGTCGGCCAATGCCGACGGCATTCTGGATTTCACGGTGCCGGCCGCGACCATTGCGAATGTGGCGATCGCGGCCCAGCGCGGACTCGTGCACGTGATCGGCACCACCGGCCTTTCGGCGTCCGACATGGCGGTGATCCGGAGCGTCACAGCGCGCGCGGTGGTCGTGCAATCCGGCAACATGAGCCTTGGTGTCAACCTGCTCGCCGCGCTGGCCAAGCGCGTGGCGCAATCGCTGGACGAGGATTTCGATATCGAGATTCTGGAAATGCATCACAAGGCCAAGATCGATGCACCCTCCGGAACCGCGTTGATGTTGGGGCAGGCGGTTGCCGACGGCCGCAAGATTTCCCTCGATAAGCGTTCGGCGCGCGGCCGCGACGGCATCACCGGTGCGCGCAATTCCGGCGACATCGGTTTTGCCTCGCTGCGTGGCGGCACCGTCACCGGCGACCACAGTGTGATCTTCGCCGGTCCCCATGAGCGCATCACGCTGTCGCATCATGCCGAGGATCGCATGATCTTCGCTCACGGCGCGTTGAAGGCGGCGCTGTGGGCGCACGGCAAGAAGCCGGGACTTTATTCGATGGCTGACGTGCTTGGCGTCGGCGATATCTAGATTGCAACAACGGACGTGAGTGGAATGAGCGAACGCCTTCTTGTGCTGGTGCGTCATGGCCAGAGCGAATGGAATCTGAAAAACCTGTTCACCGGCTGGAAGGATCCGGATCTGACCGAGCAGGGCGTGGCCGAAGCGAAATCCGCGGGCCAGAAATTGAAGCAGCAGGGACTCGTGTTCGACGTCGCTTTCACGTCGGCGCTGACGCGCGCGCAGCACACGCTCGATCTCGCGCTCAAGGAATTGGGCCAGACCGGAATCCCGGTCACAAAAAATCTCGCGCTGAACGAGCGCGACTATGGCGACCTCTCGGGTCTGAACAAAGACGACGCCCGCAAGAAGTGGGGCGAGGATCAGGTGCTGATCTGGCGGCGCTCCTACGATGTCCCGCCGCCTGGCGGCGAGAGCCTGAAGGATACGTTGGCGCGCACGCTGCCTTACTACGTGCAGGACATCCTGCCGTGCGTGCTGCGCGGCGAGCGCACGCTGGTGGCAGCGCACGGCAACTCGCTGCGTGCGCTCATCATGGTGCTGGAAAAGCTGTCGCCCGAGCAGATCCTCAAGCGCGAACTGGCGACGGGCGTACCCATCATCTACCGGCTCAACGCGGACGCGACCGTGGCCTCGAAGCTGGATCTCGCCGCGTAGGCTCAGGCCGCGCCGGCGCGGCCCGCCTCCCAGCCGAGCATCGCCTGCTTGCGCGTGATGCCCCAGTGATAGCCGGTCAGCGCGCCGGTCTTGCCGATGACGCGATGGCAGGGCACCACGAACGACACCGGGTTGCGTCCCACGGCGGCGCCGACGGCGCGCGATGCGTTCGGCTTGTTGATAGTGGCTGCGATGTTCGAATAGGTCGTGGCCCTGCCCATCGGAATTTTCAGCAAGGTCTCCCACACCCGCACCTCGAAATCGGTGCCGATCAGGATGACCCGTAGCGGCTGATCGGCGCACCAGAGTTTGGTGTCGAACACGCGCTGTGCCAGCGCGGCTGTCCCGGTGGGATCCTCGATGTAGGTCGCGTTGGGCCAGCGCCGCTGCATGTCGGCCAGCGCGATCTGCTCCTGGCCCGGATCCGCGAAGGCGAGTCCGGCGAGTCCGCGGCCACTGGCGATGACGATCGCGGTGCCGAACGGAGACGGATGGAAACCGTAAGACAGAGTCATGCCGGCGCCGCCGTTCTTCCATTCGCCGGGTGACATCGCTTCATGCGTCACGAACAGATCGTGCAGCCGCCCCGGGCCCGACAGACCTGAATCAAGCGCGGCGTCGAGCACGCTGGCGGAGTCGCGCAGCAGGCCCTTGGCGTGATCGAGCGTCAGTGCCTGCATGAATGCTTTCGGCGTCAGTCCCGCCCAACGACGGAACAGGTGATGCAGTTCATCCGGTGTGACGCTGGCGGCGTCCGCCACGGCCTCGATGGTCGGCTGCGAGCGCCAGTGTTCTGAAATGAAAGCGATCGCGCGGCGCACCGAGTCGTAGTCGCGCAGCGCGGTGCTTTGCGCGCCGGGCTTGGCGAGATACGGGTCGGTGGCCGCGAATTGGTGTGCGAGGGTCATCATGGTTCACGATGTAGGACGACCGCCGCATCGCGGCCACCCGATTTCCGAGACTGGATCACGCGATCGGATTGTAGGTCGGGCCGCGTTTCGCGGCGTGCAGGGCTTCAGATAGCGCCTTGATAAAACTCGCCTTTTCGTCCGGTCCGAGAAAGCTCGCGATGGATATGCGGCGGCCGCGCGACACCAGATGAATCCGTTCGATGCCGAATTCCTCGTGCACCTGCTGGTCGAGTTGCACCCACAGCGGATTCAACACCCATTCGACGGTGTGGCCGCGATAGCTGGTCCGGCGCACGCGCAGTTCGGAAGGGGTGATGGAAATCTCCTCGCTCGCCTCGGCGTGACGGAAGTTGATCCGGAACGCCCAGTAAATCAGGAGAACATCGAGTCCGAAAAAGCCGAACACCGGCCACGCGCCCATCAGCAGGAACACCATGCCGGCGCCAAAACTGATCGCGCTCGCGACAGCCATCAGCACCACGAAGCCCGCGCGGCTCAGCGAGCGATGCGGCGTCAGCCGCGCCGTGAACAGCATCTGTTCGGCGGGGTCGGGCAAAGGCGCCGGTTCGTCAAAGTCGTTGCCTGAGGACATCGGAGATCAGTATATCCCGATCATGCCGAAAATCACCCGCCGCACGTCCGTCACCGCAAAAACATCCCGGACCGGAACCGCCAAACCGCCCCCGGAAAGTCTTGCGGCGAACTCAGGGCAGCGAAAATCCGCTGCGGCGAAATCGGGGCAGCGAAAATCCGCTGCGGCGAAATCGGGGCAGGCGTCCGCAGCTCCCTCGCCCGCCAAAAAGTCCGCCGAAAAGCCCGCGAAGTCAGCCGCGTGTTCGGCCAAGCCATCCGGCAAACCGGCAAGCCGCGCGCCGAAACCCTGGACACCCGCCGAGATCCGCGAGGCCTTCACCCGTTTCCGCAACGCCAATCCCGAACCGAAGGGCGAGCTCGAACATCTCAATCCCTACACGCTGCTGGTCGCGGTGGTGTTGTCGGCGCAGGCGACCGACGCCGGCGTCAACAGGGCAACGCGCGCGCTGTTTGCGGTCGCCGATACGCCGGAGAAGATGGTCGCGCTCGGCGAGGCCACGGTGCGCGACCACATCAAGACCATCGGCCTCTATCGCAACAAGGCGAAGAACGTCGTCGCGCTGTCGGAGAAACTGATCGCGGAATTCAATAGCGAGGTGCCGCGTACGCGCGCCGAGATCGAGTCGCTGCCGGGCGCCGGACGCAAGACGGCGAACGTGGTGCTCAACATGGCGTTCGGCGAACACACCATGGCGGTCGATACCCATGTCTTTCGCGTCGGCAACCGCACCGGACTCGCGCCGGGCAAGACGCCGCTTGAGGTCGAGCTCGGATTGGAGCGCGCGATCCCCGCCGAATTCATGCTGCACGCGCATCACTGGCTGATCCTGCACGGCCGCTACACCTGCCTCGCGCGCGCGCCGCGTTGCGAGGTCTGCATCATCAACGATCTCTGCCGCTGGCCGGAGAAGACGGTGTAAAGCGAGGCGCAGCCACCGGATCGATCGTCATACCCGCGACAACGGGTATCCGGTACGCACCGTGTCCCGATTCAATCGAAGACGCCTCGGAATACCGGGTGCCCGCTCCCGTGCGCACCAGGCAGGGACGGCGCCGCGGTGTGCGACGGTTTCCGTCACGCCGTCGGCAGCCGGCTCCGACGGTCCGGTTCGATCAGCTCCGGCCGAGGGCCGGAGAGGCGCTTGTGCATGTGGACCATGAAGGCCATGCCGAACAGCGGCGTCGCGAGGTTGACGATCGGGATCGAGACGAAAGCCGCGATGAGCAGGCCGGCGACGAAGACGGTGGTTGCGTTGTCGCGGCGCATCGCCTTGGCCTCCTCGGGCGAGCGGAAGCGCATCGCCGCGAGTTCAAAATATTCGCGGCCGAGCAGCCATGCGGTGGCGATGAAGAACACCAGGAAGCCCGCGCCCGCGAACAGCACGAACGGCAGCGCCACGATATAGACCGCGAGCGTCAGAAGCGCGGTCTTGATGCCTTCGACCATGGCGATGCTGAACGGCAGCGCCACGCCGGGCTTTTCCGCCGGGTAGTGCTCGCGTTCGACGATCTCACCGATATCGTCGACGAACACGCTGGCGACCAGCGAGGTGATGGTCGGCATCAAAAATACCGCGCCGACGACGATGCCGAGGCCGGCCGCGATGGAGACGATCCAGGCCAGGATATTCAGCGGCGTATGGAAGGCGGGGCCGAGCGCCGTCTCGGCCCAAAGCTCGCCGGAGCCGGCGAGCCAGCTCAGCAGCCGTTGCAGCCCCACCGCCAGTACGGCGATCAGCACCAGCGCCAGCCCGACCGCACGCCACAGAATGGCGCGCATCGGCGGAGACAGGATTTGCGATAGCGCCTTGACGGCGGCGTTGATCATGGCGGGCGGTCCCCTCTCACACGTGGCGTTGGTGACGTAGAGACGATGGGCCGCTTCGGCAAGAGCGGCGATAGCGGCAGGGGGTTGCGTACCAAGCCTTCGCGGCGGCGGTGACCGGACGCGGGCCGGTCAGATCTGCGCCGCGATCTCCTTGCCGAGCGCGGCCGCGACGGTCTGGAGTTCACGGCGGAACATCATCTCGCGCTCCCGTGTGAAGCGGGCGGTGGGAACGGCGAGGTTGATGTTGCCGAATAGCTGGCCGCCCTGCTCGACGGCCGTTCCGATCGCGGTGATGCCGGGGGTGAATTCCTCGCGCGAATAGGCGAATCCGCTTTTGCGCACCTCCGCCAGATCGTCGACGAGTTGCCGCTTCGAGGTGATGGTGTGCGGCGTGATCGGCTCGAACGCGACCTCGTCGAGATAGTTTTCGAGTTCGGCCTGCGGCAGCCGCACCAGGGCCAGCTTGCCGCCGGAGACGGCGTAGAGCGGTGCGCGCTCGCCGACCTTCATGATGTAGGTCAGCGCCTGGCCGCTGGTGGACGAGGCCAGCGCCTCGATCATGTGGCCGGACCGCACGTAGAACCCCGAGGTCTCGTTCAGCTCGCCGGTGAGCTGGCGCAGGTACGGCATCGCGATGCTCGCGAGCGACGGCCCGGAGGTCTTCTTGGCGAGTTGCCGGATATGATCGCCGAGCCGGTAGCGCTCGGTCACGGCGTCCTGCGCCAGATAGCCGCGCGCCAGCAGGTTGTTCAGCAGGTGAAACAGGCTCGAGCGGGGAATGCCGAGCTGGCTCAGCATCGCCGAGAACGACGGCGGCTCCGGCGCATCGGCGACGTATTCCAGAATATCGATGGCGCGGTTGGCCGACTTGACAGCGGCGTTAGGGTTCAGTTTCATGACACAGACCGGTTTTCATACAAGAACTTAGCAGGCGGAACCGGGCCTGTCCAGCCGGCGGAAACGGAGAGCCACGATGGCGGAGAACGAACAGGCGGACCGGCTGGCGATTCGCGACCTGATCGACAACTGGGCGGTGTGGCGCGACGCCGGCGACTGGGAGCGCTTCGCCACCGTCTGGCATGAGGACGGCTGGATGTCGGCGACCTGGTTTCAGGGAACGGCATCCGACTTCATCCGCGTCAGCAAGGAGGGCTGGGCCAAAGGCGTCAGCATCCTGCATTTCCAGGGCGGCATGAGCATCGATCTGGAAGGCAGCCGCGCGATCGCGCAGACCAAGATGACGATTTCACAACGCGGCGCGGTGCATGGCGTCGTGTGCGACGTGGTGTGCACCGGCCGCTTCTTCGATTTCCTGGAGAAGCGCGCGGGCAAATGGGGGGTGGTGCGCCGCCAGCCGATCTATGAAAAAGATCGCCTCGATCCGCTCGATCCGGCGGCATCGCTCAAGCTGGACCAGGCCAGGCTCGCGCAATATCCGGGCGGCTATCGCCATCTCGCCTACATTCAGGAGGAGATCGGCTATCGCGTGAAGCGCGACATGCCGGGCCTCCGGGGCGCGGAAGTGGAAAAGCTGTACGGGCAGGGCCGCGCCTGGCTCGGCGGCGCGACGGTTTCCGAAGTCGCGGCGGCGCGTTGACGATTGAGTTTGAGGGAAGCGTCATGCCCGGCTTTATGCCGGGCATCCACGTCTTCAAATCCCGACCGGTCAAAGACGTGGATGGCCGGGACAAGCCCCGGCCATGACGGGCGAGGCTCTACGCCACGCGCTCCAGATCGCACGCATCCTCGGCCGCATCGCGCGGCACGCGCTCGACGTGCAGATAGTGTTCCGTGACGGTGACGCGCTCGATCATCGCTACTTCCTCAGCGAAAACCGGCGCCGGCGAGTCAGGCGTTTCAGGAACGAGTGGCGGCGCGTCGATGGCGACTTGAAACGGATCGAGCGCGCCCGCTACCTCCGGGAGCGGCTTCTGCTTGTCGGCCCAGTGCAGCGAGAGGTAGTCGAAGCCGTTGACGATGGTCGGCTTGACGATTTCAAAGTAGGGCGAGATGTCGAAATCGCGCGGCATGTACAGCGAGGAATCGCGAATGTGCAGGATCTCGCGCCGCGCCTTGCGGCTGGGCGCGCGGGTGATCCTGGGCAGGATCGGGTAGCGCACCGCGCCGAATGCCTGCGCGATCAAGGCCGAGCAGATGATCTTGGTCGGATCGCCCGAGCCGAACGCGATCATGCGCCGCCGCCAGCGTTGCGGCACCGGCAGCGGAATCAGATAGCGCATCAGGTCGACGATGTTCTTGGTGTCGTAGCCGAAGCCGATCCGGTTGATGGCATAGCGGCCGACAGTGACGCGGTCCTCGTAGGAGAGGCCGACCGGGCGGCACAGCCGGGTGTGGTACGGAAAATATTTCGACAGCGGCGCTGATGTGACGCCCTCGCCGATATTGGCCTCGATCAGCACATGCGGCTCGCCGTCGGGCTCCATGGCGCCGTCGATCGGGCCGACATAGAGTGCCGCATGCGACCATGTCGACTGCGTCAGATACTTGATGATGCCCGAGATGCGGCTGTTGCCTTCGACGAGAAGGACGTCGCCTTCCTGGATGACGCCGCGCAGATGCTCCGGATCGCTGGGCGTGAACGGTTCATAGCCTGGCACTTCCTTCTGGAGATAACCGGCAATCAGCTTGCCGACCGTATCGAGCATGAAGCCCATGGCAGATTCTCCCGCGGTTCGTTCTGACCGCTTTCCCCGTCCTGGTGGAGTGGATTTGACATTCGCCGTCCCTGGCCGCGCGTGCAAAGCGAATGTCACATCCAAAAATCCACCAGCACCCCACAATTACCAGTGGTCCTTTGGTTCTAACATTCGCAAAAGTGCCCGCTGAACCGGGATGCGAATGTTAGAACCGGACCACTAGCATGATCGAAAGCCATTGCAATTTAGTTCATGGCAGCAGGATCTCAATTACGCTTGATTCACCATGATGGTTGCCGCATTCGCTGTGATGCGGCAAGTTCTCGGTGTCCCGAATCCGAAGTTCGACGATCTCGCCGCGCTGTTTTTCGAACTTCGGATTCGAAAGGACACCGGAAGTCCATGATTCTCGTGTGGTTTAGGTTCAAAATTCTCTTGTCGGATCGGCAGCAAGGGTGAAGAGAATTTTTGAACCCGCCACACGCGGCGTTCCCGCATTTTTCAAAGTTTCGGAAACCATGCCATGAGAATGACGCGCCGGGAGTTTCTGTCGGCGTCCGCCGCGTTCGCCGCGGCCACGCGGATGAGCATGGCGCATGCCGCGCCGCTGCCGCGCGAGGCCGACGTCGTCGTGATCGGCGCCGGCGCGGCGGGCATCGCGGCGGCGCGGCGGATTCAAGCCGCGAACCGCAAGGTGATCGTGGTCGAGGCGTCCGGGGCGATCGGCGGCCGTTGTCTCGCTGACGCGAAGGCGTTCGACGTGCCGTTCGATCGCGGCGCGCGCTGGCTTTACAATCCCGACAACAATGCGATGGCGAAGCTGGCGCGAAACGCGGGCATCGACGTCTTTCCCGTGCCGCCCGGCCAGAAAATCCGCATCGGCCGGCGCAATGCGCGCGCCGGCGAGACCGAACAGTTTCTCGCAACGCTGGTCCGCGCCAAGCGCGCCATCGATGAGGCCGCGCGCGGCAAGGCCGACGTCGCCTGCGCCTCGGTGCTGCCGGGCGATCTCGACGTCTGGGCCGGCGCCACCGCATTCGTGCTCGGCGCGAGCGCGACCGGCAAGGATCTGAAAAACCTGTCGGCGATGGATGCGGCGCGTGCGCCGGAGCGCAACACCGCGATCGGCAGCAGGCAGGGTCTCGGCGTGCTGCTCGCGACGCTCGGTCAGGGCCTGCCGGTCAGCCTTTCGACGCCCGCAAGCCGCGTGGTCTGGGCCGGGCGCGATGTCGGTGTCGAGACGCCCGCGGGGCGCATCGGCGCGCGCGCCATCGTCGTCACGGTGTCGAGCAACGTGCTGGCGTCCGGAAATATCCGCTTCACGCCGGACTTGCCGAAGCGGCACCTCGATGCCGCGGCGAAACTCTCGCTCGGCAGCTATGACCGCATCGCGCTGTGGCTGCCCGGCAATCCGCTCGGGCTCGGACCCGATGAGCCTTTGATCGAACAGAGCCGCGACAGCGGAACCGCGCTTCTCACGGCAAACGCAAACGGGTCGTCGCTGTGCACGATCGACGTCGCGGGCAGTTTTGGCCGCGATCTTTCGGCGCAGGGCGAGGGCGCGATGATCGCGTTCGCCACCGAATGGCTGACCGGACTGTTCGGCAACGACGTCGCGGCAGCGGTGAAGCGATCCGCCGCGACGCGCTGGAACGCCGCGCCGCATGTGCTCGGCGCCATGTCGGCGGCGGAGCCCGGCGGCCAGCCGTCGCGGAAGGTGCTGATGGAGCCGCTGGGCGCGATGATCCTCGCCGGCGAAGCCGCGCACGAAACGCTGTGGGGAACGGTCGACGGGGCGTGGGAGAGCGGCGAGCGCGCGGCGGACGAGGCCCTGCGCAGGATCGGCGCGGTCAGGGACGCGCCGCCGTCCGCATCGCGCAGGAAATCGCACAGCCGGAAGCGGGGACACGGGATCCCGTAGGGCGCGTCGCTTTCCCTCGCCTCGCCCCGCCGCGGAGAGGTCGGCTGCGGAGCAGCCGGCATCGACGAAGTTGCTCAGCGCAGCCAGCCGTCGAACAGGGGGAGACTGACAAGCGCCGATGCGGCGATCATCGCATAGCAGATACGGCGGAAGCTGGTTTCGCTGGCAAAACCGAACATATGCGCGCCGATCCATAAGCCGGCGGCGAATGCCGGCCCGGCCATCACGGCGAGGCCGACGATCTTCAGCGTGAACAGGCCGCCGAACAGATAACTGACGATCAGAATGAGGTCGGAGATGGCAAAGTAGACGATGACGCTGGCGCGGATGACCGCCGGCGTCGCGGCGTCGCGCAGCCAGTACATCACGATCGGCGGTCCGCTCACCTGTGCCACGCCGCCGAAAAAACCGGCGATGGCGCCGACGGCAATCGTCAACGGAGGCGTGGTCCGCCCGGCGTAGCGCCAACCCGCCATCATCAGCATCAATAGCGGCACGATCAGCGCGACGATCAGCCATCGCACCGTCAGCGGATCCGCGTGCAGCAGGAACATTGCGCCGAGCGGCACGCCGATCAGCGAGCCGGTCATCATCCAGGCGACCTCGCGCGTGTTGGCGATGCGCGCCGCGCCCGGCACGAGACCGATCGCGGCAATGACTTCGATAATCAGCATCAGCGGCGAGGCGGCCTTCGCGCCGATCATGGCGCTCGCGAGCGGCATGAAGATCAGCGCGGAGCCGAACCCGGAGAAGCCGCGGCCGAGGCCGGACGCGAACGCGGTCGCCATGATCGCGAGAAGGATCGGCGTGCCGAGATCGGCGGGGATGAGGTCAGCCAACATTCTCTTTCATCCGACCGCCGTGACATCGGGTTCGCTTCACCCTCCGGCGGAGGGTGAAGGTCGCGTCGTGTGTATCTACCCCCGCAACACGCCGCCCGTTTTCTTCGTGACCTCCGCGACGATCCCGGCGGCGACCGCGTCGATCTCCTGATCGGTCAGGGTCTTGTCGCGCGGCTGCAGCGTCACCGCGATGGCGACCGACTTCTTGTCCGGATCGATGCCCTTGCCCTCATAGAGATCGAACACGCTGACGCCGGAGATCAGCTTCTTGTCGGCGCTCTGCGCCGCGCGCACGATGTCGCCGGCCTTGACGCTGCGGCCGACGATGAAGGCGAAGTCGCGCGACACCGGCTGGAACGCCGACAGTTCCAGCACCGGCTTGGCGCGGGTGGCCTTCTGCTTGCCTTCCGGGATCTTGTCCAGAATGACCTCGAACGCCAGCAGCGGCCCGTCGGCCTTCAGGGCCTCCAGCGCGCGCGGGTGCAGTTCGCCGAAATAGCCGAGCACGTTCTGCGGCCCGATCTGGATCGCGCCGGAGCGGCCGGGATGCAGCCACGCCGGGAAGTTTTTCGATTCGCCGCTCGCGGCGACCTGCAACGCCTGCACCGGCGCACCGGCTGCGGCGAGCACCGCGAACGCATCGGCCTTGGCGTCGAGCGCGCCGGCTGTGGCCGAGCCGGACCAGTGGCGGCCGATGCCCGCCGGCGAGGCGGTGCCGCGGCGAAGTCCCGCCGCGGCCATGAATTGATCCTGCGGGCGGTCGCCTTTGAAAATCTGTCCGACCTCGAACAGCGCCACATCGGGAAAGCCGCGGTCGGCGTTGGCCTGTGCGGTCGCGACAAGGCCCGGCAGCAGGCTCGGCCGCATGTCGGACAAATCGGCCGCGATCGGGTTGGCGAGCGCCAGCTCCTTTTGCCCGCCGCCGAACAGTTCGGCCCGCGGCTTCGCGATGAACGACCAGGTGACGGCTTCGACCATGCCGCGGGCCGCGAGCGCGCGCCGTGCGCGGCGGGTCCGTGACTGGATCGGCGTGAGGACGGGCTTGCGGGCGGCATCGCCGCGCTCGAACGGCGTCATCGGCACCTTGTCGACGCCGACGATGCGCACGATTTCCTCGACGATATCGGCCTTGCCCTGAATGTCGGTGCGCCAGCTCGGAATCGCGACCTTCACGGTGGGGCCGTTGCCCGCGACCATGAAGCCGAGATGACCGAGAATGCGGCGCGCCTCCACCAGCGGCACGTCGATGGCGGCAAGGCGCCTGGTTTCGGTCAACGGGACGTCGATGACGCGATCGTCGGGGAATGCTTTCCCGACCACGACGTTCTCCGACGGCGAACCGCCGCACAAGTCCATGACGAGCTTCGTCGCCATCTCGAGGCCGGGCACCATGAAGGCGGGATCGACGCCGCGCTCGAAGCGGTAGCGCGCGTCGGAGTTGATGCCGAGCCTGCGGCCGGTTTGCGCGATGTTGATTTCGTTCCACAGCGCGGATTCGATCAGCACGTCGGTGGTATTCTCGTCGCAGCCGGAGTCCTCGCCGCCCATGATGCCGGCGAGCGACTCGACACCCTTGTCGTCGGCGATGACGCAGACGTTCGGATCGAGCGTGTAGGTGCGGCCGTCGAGCGCCAGCAGCGTCTCGCCGTCGCGGGCGCGGCGTACCGTGAGGTTGCCATGTACCTTCTTCGCGTCGAACACATGCAGCGGCCGGGCGCGGTCGTAGGTCATGAAGTTGGTGATGTCGACCAGCGCGTTGATCGGGCGCAGGCCGATCGAGGTCAGGCGCTTTTGCAGCCACTCCGGCGAGGAACCGTTCTTCACGCCGCGCACCAGCCGCAGCGCAAATCCGGGACACAGCGATGCGTCTTCCACCGTCACCTTCACCGGGCAGGGGAAGTCCCCCTTGATCGGCTTGATGGTCGGATCCTTGAACCTGCCCATGTCGGCGGCGGACAGATCGCGCGCGATGCCGTGCACGCCGGTGCAGTCCTGCCGGTTCGGCGTCAGGTTGATTTCCAGCATGGGATCGCCGAGCCCGGCCCATTCGGCGTAGCCGGTGCCGACAGGCGCATCGGCAGGCAGTTCGATGATGCCGTCGTGATCGTCCGAGATTTCAAGCTCGGCCGCCGAGCACAGCATGCCGCGGCTCTCGACGCCGCGGATGTTGCCGATGCCGAGCGTGATGCCCTTGCCGGGAATATAGGTGCCGGGCGGCGCGAACACGGTGACGAGGCCGGTGCGCGCGTTCGGCGCGCCGCAGACCACCTGGATGTGCGCGGGCTCGCCCTTGTCGTCGGTCTCGCCGGTATCGACCATGCACAGCCGCAGGCGGTCCGCGTTCGGATGCTGCACGGCGGAGACCACGCGCGCGATGGTGTAGGGCGCGAGCGCCTTCGACTTGTCCTCGATGTGCTCGACCTCGAGCCCGATCATGGTGAGCTTGTCGGCGAGCGCCTCAAGCGGCTCGTCGGTGTCGAGATGCTCTTTCAGCCAGGAGAGGGTGAATTTCATGGGTCTGTACCTTCGTCCGGCGAAATCTCTGGTGTGCCCCCGCGCCTATTCGGGCCCCCACCCCAACCCTCCCCCGCAAGCGGGAGAGGGAGCTGGTTGTGCCCGTCTGATCTGTCCTGCGTATCGGGTATGCCGGTCATTGCAGTTTACGTTTTTCCGTTGTTCGGCGCTGACATCGCCGCGATATCCGCCTGCCCCCTCTCCCGCTTGCGGGGGAGGGTTGGGGAGGGGGCGTTTGCTGCGACGGCGGCTGCAATTGTTTCCAGGACGCCGGAGCGATTTGTGAGAACGTCGCGATTGCTGAAGCGCAGGACGCGAAAACCCTGGCTCTCGATGTAGGCGGTTCGCCTCGCGTCACGCATTTCGCCGGCGTCAGAGAAATGCTGCCCGCCGTCGATCTCGATCACAAGGTGCGCGGCGTGGCAAGCGAAGTCAGCGACGAAAGGCCCAATCGGGAATTGACGACGAAAGCCGAGGCCATTGAAGCGATGGCCGCGCAGCAACGACCATAGGGCGCGTTCGGCGTCCGTGAGATTCTTTCGCAGGGCACGGGCACGGCTGCGTTGTTTCAACGTGACCTGCCATGACGGCTTTTGATCGTCGTTCATCCTGCCCCCACCCCAACCCTCCCCCGCAAGCGGGAGAGGGGGCGCGCCGCGTTGATCGGAGAGGCCGATGCTAACACGAGGACAGAGGATCATCGACTGGAACAAAGAGATCGAACCACGAAAAGCCTGTCCCCTCTCCCGCTTGCGGGGGAGGGTTGGGGAGGGGGCGCTCATCTTTGCAACGAGGTTCGCAACCGCGCCCCTCACGAACTCAGTCCCCCCGCCAGCGTCGGGACATCGAGCGGTTTGAAGCCGTAGTGGTTGAGCCAGCGCACGTCGCCTTCGAACATTTGGCGGAGATCGCTCATGCCGTATTTCAGCATCGCGATGCGGTCGATGCCCATGCCCCAGGCAAAGCCCTGATAGATGTCGGGATCGAGGCCGCAGAGCTTCAGCACGTTCGGATGCACCATGCCGCAGCCGAGAATCTCCAGCCAGTCCTCGCCTTCGCCGAACCGGATCTCGTTCTTGCCGCGGCGGCACTGGATGTCGACTTCCAGCGACGGCTCCGTGAACGGGAAGAACGACGGACGGAAGCGCATGTTGACGTTGTCGACTTCGAAGAACGCCTTGCAGAACTCGTGCAGGATCCATTTGAGGTGGCCGAGATGCGACGACTTGTCGATCACGAGTCCCTCGACCTGATGAAACATCGGCGTGTGGGTCTGGTCCGAGTCGCTGCGATAGGTGCGGCCGGGGCAGATGACGCGGATCGGCGGCGTCTGACCCAGCATGGTGCGCACCTGCACCGGCGAGGTGTGCGTCCTCAACAAAAGGCGCGAAGGCTTTTCCTCGGCCTCCGAGCCGGCTGCGTCCTTCGGGTTGAAATAGAAGGTGTCGTGCATCTCGCGCGCCGGATGGCCTTCGGGGAAATTCAGCCGCGTGAAGTTGTAGTCGTCGGTCTCGATATCCGGACCTTCCGCGACGGAAAAACCCATGTCGGCGAAGATCGTGGTGACCTCGTCCCAGACCTGGCTCAGCGGATGGATGCGGCCGGTCTCGGCGGGCGTCTCGCGCAACGGCAGCGTGATGTCGATGGTTTCGGACGCGAGGCGGGCGTCGAGGGCGGCGGTTTTCAGCACGTCGCGGCGGGCGGTCAGCGCCTGCGTCACCGCGTCCTTGGCGAGGTTGATTTTCGCGCCCTCGGTCTTGCGCTCGTCGGGCGACATCTTGCCGAGGGTTGAGAGCAGCGCGGAGATCGAACCCTTCTTGCCGAGCGCCGCGACGCGCACCGCCTCCAGCGCGGCCTCGTCGGGAGCGGCCGCGATCTGAGTTAGAATTTCGGATTGAAGCGTTTCGAGATTGGACATGCGCGACCATCACCTGCACAGGGTCATGCCCGGACCTGATCCGGGCATCCACGTCTTGAAACATATCGACGGCCAACAGACGCAGATGGCCGGGACAAGCCCGGCCATGACGGTATCAGCAGTCGATGCCGGGCAGATTCGTTCAGGCCGCGAGCGCGGCCTTGGCCTTTTCGGCGATCGCCTGGAAGGCCGCCGGCTCGTTGATGGCGAGATCCGAGAGCACCTTGCGGTCGACGGTGATGCCCGACTTCGACAGCGCGTTGATGAAGACGCTGTAGGTCATGCCGAACGGCCGCACGGCGGCGTTGAGGCGCTGGATCCAGAGCGCGCGGAAGGTGCGCTTCTTGCGCTTGCGGTCGCGGAAGGCGTACTGGCCGGCCTTGTCGACCGCGGCCTTGGCGGCGCGGATGGTGTTCTTGCGGCGGCCACGGAAACCCTTGGCGGCCTTGTAGACTTTCTTGTGCTTGGCATGAGCCGTCACACCGCGTTTCACGCGAGACATGACCGATCTCCTTCAAATGACTGGGGGACGATGTGCCGCGCGTGCGCGGCCCCGGCGGCTGGCGATGAACGCTTACGCGTTCGGCAAGAAGTACTTCTTGATGTTGTCGCCGTCGGTCTTGAACAACACGCGGGTGCCGCGGAGCTGACGAATCTGCTTCTTCGTCCGCTTGATCATGCCGTGGCGTTTGCCGGCGTGGGCCGAGACGACCTTGCCGGTCCCGGTCACCTTGAAGCGCTTTTTAGCGCCCGATTTGGTCTTCAGCTTGGGCATTTGGCTCTCCTCTTGCCACGGAAAAAGCCGCCCCGAGAGGCGGTTGCGTGGCTGACATGCTCGCTAGAGCGTTGAAAGTGCTCGATTTATTCCTGTTCGGAACCAATCCGCACGGCTCATCGCCACGGCAGCCCTAATCAGCCGGGCGATGAAGGTTGGGCTTATGGCAGAGGATCGGGCGAAAGGCAACGCGATTCAGCGATCGATCTGGCGAGGGAGCCGTTTCGCTATTCGTCCTTCCGGACCCAGCGGCCCCCTCCCTAACCCTCCCCCGCAAGCGGGAGAGGGGACCGGCCCGACGCAGGGCGAAGACCCTGCTCCATCGTCCAGCGCGGGTAAATTTGAGTGTTGGAATATCGGCTGGCTCAGCCTGCTCCCTCTCCCGCTTGCGGGGGAGGGTTGGGGTGGGGGCCTTCTGAACAAAGTGGCCCGCTCAGCGCGGGGCCAGGACCATGACGACCTGACGGCCCTCGAACCGGGCGTCCTGCTCGACCTTGGCGTATTCGGAAACGTCCGCCTTCACCTTGTCGAGCAACTTGGTGCCGATTTCCTGGTGCGCCATTTCGCGGCCGCGGTAGCGCAGGGTGATCTTGACCTTGTCGCCTTCCTCGAAGAACCGCTGCATCGCGCGCATTTTCACGTCGTAGTCGTGATCGTCGATCATCGGGCGGAGCTTGATCTCCTTGATCTCGACGACCTTCTGCTTCTTGCGGGCTTCGGCGGCCTTCTTCTGGGCCTGAAACTTGTATTTCCCGTAGTCCATGATCTTGCAGACGGGAGGGCTGCTGTTCGGGGCAATCTCGACCAGATCCATACCGGCATCCATGGCCATCTTGATCGCAGAAATCGTCTCCACGGTACCTTGGTTGGTGCCGTCCTGATCGATCAGTTGAACCTGGGCGTTGCGGATTTCATCGTTGGTGCGCGGTCCGTCTTTGGCGACGGGGGCGGGCGCTCTACTGGGACGGCGAATGGGTGGCTCTCCAATATCGTGAAAGAAGCGCCTATTTTGAAGGAATAAGCGCCCGTGAGCAAGCGGCGCGATCGATGGCCCGGCAAAACCGTCAGATGCGAGCTATTTCGATCGCCTCGGTCAAACCCCGGAGGCCGCCGCTTTGTTCCGTGTCCCGGCCGGCCTCCGTTGACGGACGCGGGCGGACGCGACAAACAACACGGAAACCGGGCGGAATCATCATGGACGGGACGGCGGAATTCATCGAGGTCGGCGGCGGCGCCGGGATGCGCCGAATCGCCGTGCGCGCGCGGCGCGGTGCTACGCCCGGCCTGTTCTGGCTCGGCGGCTTCAAATCCGACATGGCCGGCACCAAGGCGCTGGCGCTCGATGCGTGGGCGGCCGAGCGCGGCCGGGCCTGCGTCCGCTTCGACTATTCCGGTCACGGCGAGAGCGGCGGCGACTTCACCGACGGCACGATCGGCCGCTGGCTCGAGGAAAGCCTTGCGGCGTTCGACGGCTTTTGCGAGGGGCCGCAGGTGGTGATCGGATCGTCCATGGGCGGCTGGATGGCATTGTTGCTGGCGCGGGCGATTGCGCGCCGCGTCCCGTCGAAGGCGACGCTTGCGGGCCTCGTGCTGATCGCGCCGGCGCCCGACTTCACCGAGGAATTGATGTGGAAGGGCTTTCCGCCGGCGGCGAAGCGCGCGATCGAAACCGAGGGTGTGTGGCTCAGGCCGTCCGAGTACGGCGAGCCCTATCCGATCACCCGCAACCTGATCGAGGAGGGCCGCGATCATCTGTTGCTCGGCGGCAGCATCGTGACCGGCTGTCCGGTGCGTATCCTGCAGGGCGCGCAGGATCCGGACGTGCCGTGGCGTCATGCCTTCGCGCTGACCGAACGGCTGCCGAGCGACGACGTGGTGCTGACCATGATCCAGGACGGCGATCACCGGCTGTCGCGCCCGCAGGACATCGCGCGCATCTTGGCGGCGGTGGGGGAGTTTTGACCTTGTCTCCCTCTCCCACAAGGGGAGAGGGAAAGAAAAAGCCGCTTCGCCGGAGGAAATCCATGAACTCCACCGCCATGCTCCGCGAATTCTGTGACGCCGTCGAGCAGCATCAAGGCCATCGGCTTCTTCTGCGCCAGCGCCGCGGCCATCCTTCGAGACGCGCGCAAGCCGCCTGAGCGCGCTCCTCAGGATGACGGTTCCGTCGCCTTGTTGACGTGCCGCCATTCCGCGCGGACGCTTTCATCCAATTCAGCGCCCACCTTGCTCGTCGCCAGCGCCGCAAATTCCTCCCGCGCCAGCAGTTGCGACAGCGCCCATACCGCTGCGCCGCGCACCAGCGGCGATTCATCGTTCAACAAACGCTCGGCCTCGACCGCAAGCGTCGCGTCGCCGGAGTTGCCGATCGCGATCAGCACGTTGCGCAGAAAGCGCTCGCGATGGATGCGCTTGACCGGCGACTTCGCGAACAGCGCGCGGAAGGACGCGTCGTCGAGCCGCGCAAGCTCGGCCAATGAGGGCGCGCGCAATTCGTCGCGCGCGGCCAGTTTGATCTCGCGGCCCTCTTGCGCGAACTTGTTCCACGGGCATGCGGCGAGGCAGTCGTCGCAGCCGTAAATGCGATTGCCGATCGCCTTGCGGAATTCGTGCGGGATCGGTCCCTTGTTCTCGATGGTGAGATAGGAGATGCAGCGCCGCGCATCGAGCTTGTAGGGCGCTGGAAATGCGGCGGTCGGGCAGATGTCCTGGCACGCCCGGCAGGAGCCGCAGCGGTCGGGTTCGGCGTCGTCGTACGGCAGTTCGAGCGTGGTGTAGATCGCGCCGAGGAACAGCCACGAGCCGAACGCGCGCGACACCATATTGGTGTGCTTGCCCTGCCAGCCGAGCCCGGCGGCGCTGGCGAGCGGCTTCTCCATCACGGCGGCGGTGTCGACGAACACCTTGACGTCGTGACCGGTCTCGGCCTGCAGCCAGCGCGCCAGCGTCTTCAGCCGCTTCTTGATGAGATCGTGATAATCGTCGCCCTGCGCGTAGACCGAGATCGCAGCGCGGTCACGCCGCGCGAGAATCTCCAGCGGGTTATCGTCGGGACCGTAATTGACGCCGAGCATGACGATGCTGCGCACGTCGGGCCACAGCACGCGCGGATCGGCGCGGCGCTCCGGCCGCGCCGCGAGCCAGTCCATGTCGCCGTGTCCGCCGCCGGCAAGGAAGGCGTGAAAATGCTTCGCCGCGTCGCCGAGGGTGTCGGGCCCGGTGACGCCGACGGCGTCGAAGCCGAGCGCGCGGGCCTGCGCGGCGAGGGCGGATTTCAAAGGCTGGCGCGAACCTTGTGTCATCGATTTGAAGCCGACTTTGCGCCGGACGTTTCTTCACCTCTCCCCGCCGGGGAGAGGGCGTGCGCGGCCGATGCCGAGACGCGATCGACAACAAGGGGCGGATAATTCAGAAATCCAGATCCACGTAGGTGCGCGAGGCGGGCACGCCGGCCAGCCAGTCGCCGAGCAGCGGACGGAACGACGGACGGGATTTGATCCGCGCGTACCATGCCTTTGCTGCGTCGTCCTCGATCCATGGCACATCGCCCAGATAGTCGATCGCCGACAGGTGCGCCGCGGCGGCCAGGTCGGCATAGGTCAGCCGGTCGCCGGCCAGATAGTTCCGCGTGCGCGCCAGCCAGCCGATATAGGCGAGATGATAGCGCACATTGGCCGTGGCGGCGCGGATCACATCCATGGCGGGCGGGCCGCCGCCGTCGGTCTCGCTCATGAAACGCTTGTAGATGCGCTCGGTCACCAGCGGGCCGGACGCCTCCTCGAAGAATTTCTCGTTGAACCACGCCATCAGCCGGCGCACCTCGATGCGCTCCGCCGTGGCGGCCGGCAGCAGACGGCGGTCGCCGATGCGCTCGCCATGGGCCTCGTCCAGATATTCCGCGATGACGCCGGCGCCGGGAACCGGCGGAACGCCCTCGGCGGTCAGGACCGGCGTGGTTCCGGCGGGGTTCAACGCCAGAAACGCCTCACGCCGCTCCCACGCCCGTTCCTCCACCGGCCGGACGTCGAGGCCGTGCTCGCCGATGGCGAGGCGGATAAAGCGGGATTGCGGACAGAACGGGTGGTGGAACAGCGTGAACATGCGGTCCTTGATAGATTTGCGGTGCTTAAGAAAACGTCTCCAATGCGTTAACGCGACCGCCGCACGGAGGCGGTCAAACTCGTGTGGTGGTTCAGAAGTTCGCTTCATTTTCTCGACACGCTTTTCAAGCGAACTTCTGAACCTAAACCACACGAGAATCATAAACTTGCTAGTGTCCCTTTGATTCCGAAGTTCGCATCGAAG
>Ga0153956_1001086_pt1 | contig 25967 bp, 21 predicted proteins | sample TSFL040MetaG_FD_104704 | JGI IMG/M metagenome (GOLD analysis project Ga0153956, IMG submission 104704) | Attine ant fungus gardens microbial communities from Florida, USA - TSFL040 MetaG | ecosystem: Host-associated > Fungi > Mycelium > Unclassified | place: USA: Florida, Wekiwa Springs... | reverse complement strand
TGTCGGTGGTCATGATCGCCTCGGAGAATTTTCCTCCCCCCTCGGTGGCCCATCCACCGTCCAGGTCCGCGACCAGCTCCGGGATCCCGGCCAGGACGGCATCCATCTCGAGCGGCACGCCGATCACTCCGGTCTCGGCAACCGCGACCGACCGCGGGTCCAGCCCGAGACCGGCGGCCAGGCCATCGCGCATCGCCAGGGCGTCGAGGATCCCCTGCTCGCCCGTGGCGGCGTTCGCGTTGCCCGAGTTGACGATCACCGCGCGGATGGCCGCCTGGTCGAGGTCATCCCGGCAGACCCGGACCGGTGCGGCCGCCGCCGCGTTCGCGGTCAGCAGGATGGCCGAGCTCACCTCGTCGGCGTCGCAGACCACCGCGCCCAGGTCGGTCGCCCCGTAGCCCTGGATGCCGCAGGGGACCCCACCGGCCCGGAATCCCTCCGGCAGCACCGAGGCGTCGTGGAACTCGATCCCTTCCGGTGGCTCGACCCATTTCGAGCGGAAGAACTCGTCCTCCGGCGGCACGCTGAGGCTGGGGTATTCGCTCATCTCAATCCTTCGGTCTCGTCCAGGCCGAGCATCAGGTTCAGGTTCTGGATCGCCTGCGAGGAAGCGCCCTTCCAGAGGTTGTCGATCGCCGAGAAGACGACGATCCGGTCGTCGCCGACCAGCGGCATGATGTGGCACTGGTTGGTCTCCCGCACGTCGCGCATGCCGGGCGGCACGTCACGCAGGCGGATGAAAGGCTCGTCCTCGTAGGAGGCGGCGAAGATCTCGTCGAGCTCGGGCTGCCCCAGCTCGCGACGCGGGGTGACGTAGCAGCTGACCAGCTCGCCCTGGTCGAGCGGCACCAGGTGGGGTACGAAGGTGAGCCGCTCGGGCCCGTCCCCGTTCCCTCCCGCGGAGGCGATCAGTCCCAGCTTCTCGCGGATCTCCGGGAGGTGCCGGTGACCGACCGGCTTATACGGGCTGACGTTCTCGGTCACGGTCACGAACGAGGTCGATTCGCCCCCGCCCCGACCCGCTCCGGACACCCCGGAGAGGGCGCTGACGACCACGTCTTCGATCAGACCGGCCCGGGCCAGAGGCGCCAGACCGAGCAGGGTCGCGGTCGGGTAGCAGCCCGGGTTGGCGACCAGCTCGGCGTCCCGGATCCACTTGCGGTCGAGCTCGGTCAGTCCGTAGGCGGCCGATCCGAACAGATCGGGTGCGCCATGAGCGCCGTAATACTTCTCGTAGGTGTCCCTGTCCTTGAGCCGGAAGTCGGCGGAGAGGTCGACCACCCGCATTCCCTTTTCCCGCATCCGTGCGACCACCGGGGCGGCCGCGCCATGCGGGTAGGCGACGATCCCCGCGTCCACCCCGTCGAAGTCGTCCTCATCCAGCTCTTTCAGCGCCAGCGACACCGAGTAGCGCGGGTAGAGGTCATTCAGTCGGGTGCCGGTCTCGGAGCGGCCGGTGACGGCAGCGAGCTCCAGCCGCGGGTGCTGCCAGGCCAGCTCGGCCGCCAGCGCCCCGGCATAGCCGGTCGCCCCGGCGACCAGCACCCGGGCCTTCGCCCCCTCGGGCGAGATCGGTTGGGCCGTCTCAGCCACGCAGCTTCCCTCCGGCCCCGTCCAGGGCGGCGATCACCTTCTGCCAGAGCGGATCGACCTCTTCCTCGCTGAGGGTGCGGTCCGGAGCCCGGAAGCGCAGGCGCAGAGCCAGGCTCTTCTCGCCTTCGTCAACTCCTTCGCCGCTGTAGACATCGAAGACCGTGACACCGGTCAGCAGCTCGCCGCCCGCCGACTCGACCGCAGCGACGATCGACGCCGCCGGCGTATCGACCGCGACCAGCACCGCCAGATCCCGGTCGACCGGCGGGAATGGGGTGAAGTCGACATAGGTCTCCTCACCGATGGTCGAGGATTCGAGCAGGTCGGCGAGGGCGATCTCGAAGGCGACCGCACCATCGAGGTCATACGCGGCGGCGACCAGAGGATGGATCTCGCCGATCCAGCCGATCGACCGGCCGTCGACCAGCACCTCTCCGGACTTGCCGGGATGCAGGAAGGGCTGGCTCGGCGCGCCGGCGATCCGCTCGACGGCGACCGCGGTCCCGAGACCGCCGGCGAGATGCTCCAGCACGCCCTTCAGCGCGAAGAAGTCCGACGAGGCGGCCTCCTCCCGCCACGAGGAGGGGTCGATCGAGCCGACCGCGACGGCGCAGAGGTGCTGCGGTTCGTTGGCCGGCGGCCGGGTGTCGCCGGGAAAGTCTCCCCCGAGCGGACCGGGGCCGAACTCGGCCGAAGGCAGGTAGACCCGGCCCGATTCGAACAACGCGACCCGATCGATGCCCCGGGCCAGGTTGCGCTGAGCGGCTCCCAGCACCGAGCCGAGCAGGATGGTCCGCATCACCGACTGGTCCTCGGACAGAGGGTTGGTCAGCTTGACCGGCCGGGCCCGGGGATCTTCGCCCTCCAGCCTCAGACGTTCGTTCTCTCCCGGATCGGTGAAGCTCCAGCCGACCATCTCGTCGAAGCCCGACTCCCTCAGCGAATCCTCGGCCCGACGCTGCAGGGCCTGCTGGCGGCTCAACCCGCCGGGGCGGCCGGCGCCGGAGGGCAGGGTCGCCGGCAGGTTCCGGTCGAGGTCGTTGATCCGGCCGACCTCCTCGACCAGGTCGATCTCCCGGGTCACGTCGAAATGACGGTCCGGCGGCACCGTGACAAGCAGGTCGTCGCCCTCGCGCTCGACTCCGAAGCCGAGCATCTCGAGCGCTTCCACCTGGCGGTCCGGTTCGATCGCCAGGCCCAGGATGCGCTCGACCCGGCCGGCCCGCAGCCGGATCGGCTCGGCGGCCGGCGCCTCGGCCCCGACATCGATCAGGCCGGTCATCGGCGTGGCGCCGCAGATCTCGACCATCAGCCGGGCGGCGACCGCCTGGGCCCGCAGGGTCAGGTCCGGATGGAGCTGCTTCTCGAAGCGCGAAGACGCCTCGGAGCGCAGGCTTAGCTCACGCGAGGTCTTGAGCAGGTTGGGGCCGTTCCAGTTCGCGGCCTCCATCAGCACGGTCACGGTCGCATCGGAGACCTCGGAGACGGAGCCGCCCATCATGCCGCCGATTCCGGCCAGTCCGTTGCGGTCGGCCACGGCGACCATGCGATCGGTCAGCTCGTACTCGTTGCCGTCGAGCGCCGCTACCTTCTCGCCGTTCTCCGCCCGGCGCACGATCAGTTCGCCCTCCGGCACCAGATCGAGGTCGTAGGCATGCATCGGCTGCCCGGTCAGCCACATCACGTAGTTGGTGATGTCGACCACGTTCGAGATCGGCCGCATCCCGGCGGCGATCAGCCGGGCCTTGAGCCAGAGCGGCGAAGGACCGACCTTCACGTCGCTGTATCCGCGGGCGGTGAAGCGCGGGCACAGGTCTTGGTCCTGAACGGTGATCCGGACCCGGTCGGCGGTCTTCTCGTCCCCGACCGGATCGTCGAGCCGGTCGATGTCGCCCGCCTCGGAGCTGAGTCCGGGCCCGATCGGCCCGCCATCCCAGGGGGCCGGGGCGAGGTCCGCGCCACTGATCGCGTGGGCTTCACGGGCGACCCCGTAGATGCCGAAGCAGTCGGTCCGGTTCGGGGTGACTTCGAGCTCCAGCACCGGCTCGGCCAGGGGCAGGAGCTCCGAAGCCGGGGTTCCAGGGGCGGGCCCGTCGCCGAGCACGAGGATGCCATCGTGGCCCTCGCCCAGCTCCAGCTCGCGTTCGGAGCAGATCATCCCGTTCGATTCGACCCCGCGGAGCTTGGCCTGCTTGATCTTCATCCCACCGGGCATCACCGCCCCGGGGAGAGCGACGACCACGGTCTGGCCGGCCGCCACGTTGGGGGCGCCGCAGACGATCGTCCTGATGTCCTCACCGGTGTCGACCTGACAGACGTTCAGCCGGTCGGCGTCGGGGTGCCTCTCGACCGAGACGGTCTTGCCAATCACGAAGCCATCGGGTGACGGCGGCCCCAGGGTGACCACCCGTTCGACCTCGGTGCCGGTCATCGCCATCTTCTCGGCCAGGTCGCGGGGCTCGAGGCCCGGGTCGCAGTAGTCGGCCATCCATCCGTAGGGAACCCTCATGAGAACTGCTCCAGCATCCGTACGTCGTTGTCAAAGAACAGCCGGAGGTCACCGACCCCATGCTGCAGCATCGCGATCCGTTCGATCCCGAACCCAAATGCGAATCCGGTGACCAGGTCCGGGTCGTAGCCACGCTCGGCGACGAAGCCGAACACGTTCGGGTCGACCATTCCCGAGCCGCCCAGCTCGATCCAGCCGATCCCCTTGCAGAGCCCGCAGCGAGAGCCGTCCTCGAGCGAGCCGGAGCCGCCGCAGCGAAAGCAGGAGACGTCGAACTCGACCGAGGGCTCGGTGAACGGGAAGAAGTGGGGCCGCATGCGGATCTCGCGGTCGGGGCCGAAGATCACGCGGAGCATGGCCAGCAGGGTTCCCTTGAGGTCGGCCAGGGTGATGCCCTCGCCGACGGCGAGCCCTTCGACCTGGTGGAACATCGGGCTGTGGGTGGCGTCGGAGTCCCGGCGGTAGGTCTTGCCGGGCACGATCATGAAGAGCGGCGGCGGCGAGGCTTCCATCGCCCGCACCTGCATCGGCGAGGTGTGGGTCCGCAGCAGCACCTCTTCGTCATGCTCGTCGCTCTCCACGTAGAAGGTGTCCTGGAGCATCCGGGCCGGGTGGCCTTCGGGATGGTTGAGGGCGGTGAAGTTGTAGTAGTCGTGCTCGACCTCGGGGCCTTCCATCACCTGGTAGCCGAGCCCGATCATCACGTCCTCGATCAGCCGCCGGGTGCGGGTGATCGGATGGAGGTGGCCGACCGCGTGGGCGGGGCTTCCGGGCAGGGTGACGTCGATCCGGTCTTCGGCCAGCGACTTCTCGAGCTCGGCGTTCCTCAGACCTTCGACCTTCGCCTCGATCATGGCTTCGAGGGCCTTCCGGACCTTGTTTCCGGTGCTGCCGACCGGGCCGCGCTGCTCCGGCGGCAGGTCGGCGATCCCGCGCAGGATGCCGGTCAGCTCCGCTTTGCGGCCCAGGTACATGACCCGGGCCTCTTCCAGTTCGGACGCCGAGCCCGCGGCTTCGACGGCCGCTTTCGCCTCGGCTTCGATTTCCTCTATCCGTTCAACCATTTCTTTCCCGGTTCGGCTTCCTGTTTTCCTCGTTACTGAGCGGCTGGCTCCGCCGGCGAAGATATCCGCTCGCAGGCGATGGCCGCCGCAGCGGAGACGTTGAGCGATTGCGCTCCCCCGCTCCGCTGCGGAATCGTCCAGCTGATCCCGCATTCCTTCAATACGTCGGCCGAAAGACCTTCGCGCTCGGAGCCGAGGCAGAGGGTCACCGGGCCTTCGACCGAGCCGGGCCTCTCGCCCCCGGCCGTGACCGTCGCGATCCGCGGGGTCGGGGTGTCTCCGATCTCCGCCTTGGCGACCGGCTGGGTGAAGATCGATCCCATGCTGGAGCGCACCGCGATCGGTGAGAACGGGTCGGCGCTGCCCGGACCGAGCACGACGGTGCCACCGACCAGGGCGTCGACGGTCCGGATGATCGTGCCGACGTTGCCGGGATCGGAGACGCCGTCGAGGAAGACGCACTTGTCGGCGGTCAGCAGCTCCGGCTCCGCCCAGATCTCGGACCAGACCCCGATCACCCGGGTCCCGGAGGCGAGCGTGGCGACTTCGTCCAGCAGCGCCGGCTCGACCTCCTCGCCGGGGATCTCGCTGTCGGGGTGAACCAGCAGGGCCTGCGGCTCATGTCCCGCGTTGAGGCCGGCCAGGGCGAGGTCCTCCCCCTCGGTCACGAACATGCCCAGCTTCCGGCGATGCTTCTTCTGGCCGAGCTTGCGGACCAGCTTGAGTTTTTCGTTGTCCTTGCTGATGATCATCGGTCTGGCTTTCGTAGATAGAGGCCCTGAAACGAAAAAGGGCGGCTCGCAGATCGCGAAGCCGCCCGGTGGGATCGAGGTGCCGTCAGCGCACTAGGCGGCGGCACCCTCCCGGGCGATTTCGACAAATCGGCGAAAGTCCTCACGGTCGTTGACCGCGATGTCGGCGAGCATCTTGCGGTTGACCTCGACGCCGGCGGCGTTCAGGCCGTGGATCAGCTCCGAGTAGCTCATGCCCTCGAGACGAGCAGCCGCGTTGATGCGGGTGATCCAGAGACGACGGAAGTCACGCTTGCGGACCCGGCGGTCGCGGTAGGCGTAGGCGCCCGACCGCATGACCTGTTCCTTGGCCAGCTTGTACGAGGAGTTCTTGCGGCCGTAGTAGCCCTTGGCCTCTTCGAGTACCTTGCGCCGCTTCTTGCGAGCGTTGACTGAGCGCTTTACGCGAGCCATTTATTTGCCCCCCAGAAGCTTGTTGACACGCGGAGCGTCATTGTCGTTGATCTGGGCCGGTTTGCCCATGTTCCGCTTGCGCTTCGGCGACTTCTTTTCGAGAATGTGGCTGGAGTAGGCATGCCGACCACGCAGCTTGCCCTTGGCCGAGCGCTTGAAGCGCTTTTTGGCCCCGGAATGTGTCTTCATCTTCGGCATGAGCCGGAACATTCAATCAAAATTTCCGGCCTACCGCCTTTCGCCCCTGCAAAACGGGTGATTTCCAGCCTGATTCGACTTCAGCGCGACCCCTCGCCCCCGACCGCGCAGATACTCTGGCCCGATGCGGATCGTCCACGTGCTCGGAACCCGGCCCAATTTCGTCAAGATGGCGCCTCTGATCGCCGCGATCTCCCGGCGGATGCCGGAGGCCGATCAGTCGATCGTCCACACCGGTCAGCACTACGACCGGATGATGAGCGAGATCTTCTTCGAGCAGCTCGGAGTGCCGGCCCCGGACCACATGCTCGAGGTCGGCTCCGGCACCCACGCCCAGCAGACCGCCCGGGTCATGGAGAGGCTGGAGCCCCTGCTGGTCGATGATCGCCCGGACCTGGTCGTGGCGCCGGGTGACGTGAACTCGACCGTGGCCGCGGCGCTGACCGCGGTCAAGCTGGACATACCCGTGGCCCACCTCGAATCGGGCCTCAGGAGCTATGACCGCACCATGCCGGAGGAGATCAACCGGATCGTCACCGACCAGATCGCCGACATCCTCTACGTCCACAGCGAAGAGGCCCTGCGCAACCTCGATCTGGAGGGCATCCCGGCCGAGCGGGCCCACTTCGTCGGCAACACCATGATCGACAGCCTGGTCGCCCTGAAAGACCGCTTCCAGCCGCTGGAACACTGCCGTGGGCTCGGTCTCGAGCCCGGGACCTATCTGCTGGTCACCCTTCACCGCCCCGCCCTGGTCGACGGCCCGCTCCTGTTCGACGCGGTGGCCGCCCTCAACGAGGTCTCGTCGGTCATGCCGGTCCTCTTCCCCGTCCATCCTCGGACCCGGGCCCGTCTGGCCGGCAACGCGGAGCTGGCGGAGAACATCCACCTGGTCGACCCGGCCGGCTATCTGGAGTTCCTCTCGCTGGAATCCGATGCCGGCGCCGTTCTCACCGACTCTGGCGGCATCCAGGAAGAGACCAGCTACCTCGGAGTCCCCTGCTTCACCCTGCGCGACAACACCGAGCGTCCGGTCACGATCGAGCTCGGCACCAACGTCCTGCTCGGCCTGGACCCGGCCCGGATCGCCGAGATCCCAGCCATCATCGCCGCCCAGGACCCCTCGGCCCCACCGCCCGAACCGCCCCCACTATGGGACGGCCACGCCGCGGACAGGATCGCCGAACTCCTTGCCGGAACCCACTGAGGGAACCGAACGCGGAAACGCCCGCCCGCAGAAGTTTGCGCGCGCAGTTCCGGGGAGGATCAGGCTTCGTCGGCCGGGGTGCCCGGTTCGGTGTCCGGGGGGACGGCGTTCGGATGATCCGGCACCGCGTCGGGTGCGACCGCGTTCGGATGATCCGGGATCGCGTTGGGATGACCGTTGGCCGGGGCCTCGCCGCGATTCTTCTTCTTGCTCTTCTTGGAGGCCTTGTCGGCCTCCGCCTCGCGTGAGGCTTCCTTGGAAGGACCGAGCAGCATGCTCATGTTGCGGCCTTCCTGGAGCGGCCTCGATTCGATCACGGCTAGTTCTTCGCCGAGATCCTCGAAAAGTCGGTAGAGCAGATCGCGGCCGCGTTCCGGGTGGGCCTGTTCACGGCCACGGAACATGATCGTCACCTTGACCTTGTCGCCCGACTTGAGGAAGCGCTCGACGTGGCCCTTCTTCGTGTTGTAGTCGTTGTCGGCGATCTTCGGGCGCAGCTTGATCTCGCGCACGTTGACCTGGGTCTGATGCTTGCGGGCCGCCTTCTGCTTCTGCTCCTGCTCGTACTTGTACTTCGAGTAGTCGAGCAGACGGCAGACCGGGGGCTTCGCGCTGGCGGCGACTTCGACCAGGTCGAGCTCCGCCTCGCGGGCCATCTGGCGGGCCTTGTCGGTATCGACGATGCCCACCTGCTCGCCGTCGGCGCCGATCAGGCGGACCTTGGGCACACGGATACGCTCGTTGATACGAGTGTTGTCCCTTTCCGGGGGACGCCGATCGAACCTGCGCGGAATCGGCACTAGCTAAGAACCAGCGGAAAGTTCAAGTGGACTGAAACGGGTAGGCGAGCACGCGGACGCACCTGGGCGCGAGTTCTTTTTCGTGGCTCGGATCAACTGCCCAGTACTTTACAGAATTTCTCGACGCTCATCGCGCCGAGCTCTCCATCCGCATGCGAGCGGACCGAAACCTCGGCCGCGTCCATCTCGCGATCGCCGACCACGAGCATGAACGGGAAGCGGCCCAGCTCGGCCGCGCGGATCTTCTTCCCGACCGACTCGGAGCGTTCCTCGACCGACACGCGGGCGCCTTCGGCCCGCAGGTCCTCGGCAACCTGGCGGGCGTAGTCGAGGTGCTTGTCGGAGACCGGAACTATCCGCGCCTGGACCGGAGCGAGCCAAGCCGGGAAGCGGCCCGCATAGTGCTCGATCAGGATGCCGGCAAACCGTTCCATGGAGCCGAGCAGGGCTCGATGGATCATCACCGGGCGTTCCTGCTCATCCTCGGAATCGGTGTAGGTGAGGCCGAACCGCTCCGGCATCTGGAAGTCGAGCTGGCAGGTGCCGAGCTGCCAGGACCGGCCCAGCGCGTCGGTCACGTGGAAGTCGATCTTGGGACCGTAGAAGGCACCGTCGCCCGGGTTGATCTTGTACTCGCGCCCCTGCGAGTCCAGAGCGCTCTTCAGCATGCCCTCCGCCTTCTCCCACAGCTCGTCGCTGCCCAGCGACTTGTCCGGCCGGGTCGAGAGCTCGACGTCCACGTTCTCGAAGCCGAACCGGGCGTACAGCTCGTCGATCGCCTCGCAGATCTCCCCCACCTCGTTCTCGACCTGGTCGATCGTGCAGTAGACATGGGCGTCGTCCTGGGTGAAGGCGCGGACGCGGAGCAGGCCGTGGAGAACGCCCTCCCGCTCGTTGCGGGTCACCCGGCCGAACTCGGCCAGCCGCAGCGGCAGATCGCGGTATGAGTGGCGCTCGGAGCCGTAGACCAGGCAGCAGCCGGGGCAGTTCATGGGCCGCAGCGCGAACCGGCGCTCGTCGACCTCCATGAAGTACATGTCGTCCTTGTAGTTGTCCCAGTGGCCGGAGCGGTGCCACAGCTCCTCGTCCATGACCTGCGGGGTCGCGATCTCCTTGTAGCCGCGACGGGTCAGCTGCTGGCGGACCTCCTTCTCGATCTGCCGCAGCAGGACGGTGCCGTTGGGCAGCCAGAAGGGCATGCCGGGCGCCTCGTCGCGCAGCATGAAGAGGTCGAGCTCGGGACCGAGGCGGCGGTGGTCGCGGGCCTTCGCCTGCTCGATCCGCTCCAGGTACTCGGCGAGGTCGTCCTTGGTGAAGAAGGCGGTGCCGTAGATCCGGGTCAGCTGCTCGCGGTTCTCGTCGCCGCGCCAGTAGGAGCCGGCGACCGAGTTCAGCTTGATCACCTTGATCCGCTTCGTGCCCGGGCCGTGCGGTCCCCGGCAGAGATCCTCGAAGGGACCGTTGCGGTAGAGCGAGACGGTCTCCGCGCCTTCGTTCGTGATCAGGTCCTCGATCAGCTCGACCTTGAAGTTCTCGTCCTGCTCCTTGAAGATCTCGATCGCCTCGGCTACGGGCACGTCGCGACGCTCGAAGGTCTCATCCGCCTTGATGTGGCGGCGCATCGCGTCTTCGATCGCGGGAAGCTCGGCGTCGGTGATCTTGACGTCCTCGGGGAACTGGAAGTCGTAGTAGAAGCCGTTCTCGATCGCCGGGCCGATCGTCACCTTGGTGCCCGGGTAGAGCTCCTGGACCGCGGTCGCCATCACGTGGGCGGCGTCGTGGCGGATCAGGTCCAGGCCCTCGGGGTCGCGGCTGGTGATGATCGAGATCTCTTCACCATCGGCCACCGGCGCGCTCAGGTCGCGCAGCTCGTCGCCGACCTTGAGTGCCAGCGCGGCACGGGCCAGGCCCTCTCCGATCGCCAGCGCGGCATCGGCCCCGGTGGCCCCGGCTTCCAGTTCGAGGGGGGTCCCATCGGGCAGGGAAAGGGTGATCATCGACCCGGTTTCTGACATTGGCGCATCGTATTGGAAGGCGCGGGGCCTTCGAGATCAGCTGAGCAGCCGCCCGATGCGCTCAGCCAGAACCTCATGCCCGCGACGCGAGGAGCGGCTTGCGGTCAGGTTGAACCAGGCGTGCAGCATCGGCATGCGGTCGATCGTCACCGGCACTCCGGCCGCGGCCAGAAGCTCTCCGTAAGCCAGGCCCTCATCCCGGAGCGGATCGGCGATCGAGACCGAGACCAGGGCCGGAGCGAGACCGGAAAGGTCCTCGGCGAAAAGCGGTGAGAGGCGAGGGTTTGCCTCCTCGCCGGGTCGGCGCCGAACCGGTCCGGATCGCGAATCACCGCCCGCCAGGCCAGCAGGGCATCATCGGCCTGGGCCGGGAAGGGATGCTCGGGCGCCAGCCGATACTCGACCGAGAGCACCCGGATGCCCGTCTGAAGAGCGAGCCAGGCACAGGCGCCACTGTGCGAGGCGATCGATCCCTGGACCCAGCCGCCGCCGTGGAAGTGGACGAGCAGAGGGCCCTGCTCGGGGCAGCCTTCGGGAGTGAAGATCCTCGCGTCCAGGCCGCGCCTGCCGTCGCTCAGGGCCAGATCCATCGACCGAACCCCCGCGACCGGCCGGCTGGCGGCCCCGGCCAGGAAGTCGGTCACCCGACGCGAGCGCTCCGGGTCCGAGTCGGTCCGGCGATCCTCGAGCGGACCGACCAGGCGAGCCATCGCCCAGGAGTCGGGGAGGAGCCCGGCGGCTTCGGCCGGCGGCCGGCCGAATAGCTTTCGCAGCAAGCCGTCGGGCAGCGCGAAGAGTCCTCGCACCGCCAGACCGGCCAGCCCCGCCGCCACTCCCCTGGCCCGGTTCGAGTTCATCCGCCGCATCGTATTGCCCGCAACCCTCGCTTTACGTGGTGGTTACATGCGATGATGAGATCAATGTTCGGGAGAGAGAGTGCGCTGTGGCTGGCCGTGGCGATCAGTGTCCTTGCCTTCGCCGTCCCGGCGGTGAGTGGCGCCGCCGACGATCTGCCCTGCAACGGCTCGCCGCTGCTCTGCGGGAAGACCCTGGATCAGGTGGTGTTGCCGGGCACCCACAACTCGATGTCCAACGAGGAGTACGGCTGGGGCATCCCCAACCAGCACTACTCGATCCCGACCCAGCTCAGCATGGGGATCCGGGCCTTCCTGATCGACACCCACTACGGCAAGCCGCAGGGAACCGCCGGCCAGGTCGTCAACTGGGACGACTCGACCGACGGCGACCCGAGCGCGAACGGCGCCGGCCTCTACCTGTGCCACGAGTTCTGCCAGATCGGAGCCAGCGAGCTGACCTCCGAGCTGACCAAGGTCGCGGACTTCCTCGCCGATCACCCCCGGGAGGTGCTCGTCTTCGTCAACGAGGACTACATCTCACCCGCCGACTTCGCCAAAGCGGTCACCGACAGTGGTCTCTTGGATTACGTCTACACCGGATCGACCGATCGGTACCCGACCCTGGGCCAGATGATCGCCGACGACCAGCGGGTCGTGATGCTGGCCGAAGGCCATTACGGCAACGCCTCGGACTACCAGGTGCCGTGGTACCACCGGGCGTACGACGGTCCGATGCAGGAGACGCCCTACAACTTCTTGAACGACGAGGACGGAACCGCCTTGACCCCCGGTCAGGGCATGGATCAGCTGACCGGCCCGGACACCGTCGACTCTACCTGCCGGGCCAATCGCGGCGGCAGCACCGGCGCCCTGTTCCTGATGAACCACTGGGTGAATGGCTTTATCGACAGCACCCTCGCCGGCGGCGGCAACGTGATCCCGGATCCCGCGGTCGCGCAGGTCCTCAACCAACCGGACGTGCTCGTCGACCGGGCCCGGGCCTGCGAGCGGGTTCGGGGCGAGCTCCCGAACATCGTCGCGGTCGACGACTTCGGTGACGGTGACCTGATCGCCGCGGTCAACCAGCTGAACGGGATTCCCGAGCCCGGCCCCGATCCTGGTCCTGATCCCGATCCTGGCCACGGCCCCGATCCGATCGACGTGCGGATCTCGGTCAAGAAGCCGAAAGCGGCAAGGGTCGCCGCCGGTCGGAAGGCAGTTTTCAAGGTGACAGTGAAGAACGCCGGTGCGAACGCCACCCCGGCCCGGCTCTGCGTTTCCGTTCCCAAGCGCCTGGCCCGGCAGCCCCGCTGCCTGAGATTCAAGCTCGGTTCCTCGGAGCGGATCACCATGAAAGTCAAAGTGCCGACCAAACCTCGGGCCGGCGGGCGCGGCACGATCAAGTTCGTCCTGACCGCGAGCGGCAAGACCGCCTCGAACCGATCGTCCCTGATCGTCAAGCCGAAGCGAAAGACTCACCGGCACAAGCACCGTTAAACGTAGAAACCCGGCCTCGAAGCCGGGTTTCGTCTTTCCGAGTGGGCACAACTGGGCTCGAACCAGTGACCTCCACCGTGTCGAGGTGGCGCTCTACCAACTGAGCTATGCGCCCCGGGGACGGAGAGCCTAGCGCAGCCCCGCCACTATCTGCTCTGCCGTGCGCTTGCCGGATCGAAGTGATCTCCGGCCGGCCCGGGCGTCACCGCAGATAGATACGCGCCCGGGATATACTCCTCCGACTTCGCGGCTGTAGCTCAGTTGGCTAGAGCGTCTGCTTGCCATGCAGAAGGTCGAGGGTTCGAATCCCTTCAGCCGCTTCCGGGAAGCCCCTTTTGGGGCCGTCCCACTTGGCGCCTTGGCGGAGTGGCTACGCAGCGGCCTGCAAAGCCGTGTACACCGGTTCGACTCCGGTAGGCGCCTCTTCGCCAGCAAGCTCGGACCGGCAACCGTGCGTGGAAACTTACGCCGGCGGAAGTTTCAGCGCGCAGTTCGGATCGGCACCTCAGGAAGCGGCATCCAGGGCCTGGTTGACCAGGGCGTCGGCTTCGGAGTTCTGTTCGCGCCGGACGTGGCGGATCGACCATTCCGAGACCCCGGCGAGGGCATCTTTGGCCTGGGCGTGGAGAGGCTTCATGTCCGGATGCTTGACCTTGTACTGGCCGAGCATCTGCTTGACGACCAATTCCGAGTCGCCGCGGATCTCGAGCTGGTCTCCCCCCATCTCGACCGCCAGCTCGATGCCGCGGATCAGGGCCTTGTACTCGGCGACGTTGTTGGTCGCCTCGCCGATCGTCTCGCCGAGATCTCTCAGGACCGCCCCTTCACCATCGCGGATGACGATTCCGATTGCGGCCGGCCCCGGGTTGCCCCTGGCCCCGCCGTCGACGTTGACGATCAATTTCATGGACGCCAATCTACCCGCCCGGAGGAAGCCGGCCCGCCCCGGTGGGCAGCCCGCAGCGGATTCGGGTTCAGGCACGCGGATGACTGCCCGCGTAGGCGTCGCGGAGCCGGGCGGCATCGAGGTGGGTATAGACCTGAGTGGTCGAGATCGAGGCGTGGCCGAGCAGTTCCTGGATCGTCCTGAGGTCCGCCCCACCCTCGAGCAGATGGGTCGCGAACGAGTGCCTGAGCGCGTGGGGCGAAACTCCGCTCGCCGCAGCCGCCTCCCGCATCCGAACCGCCAGCCGCCGAGTCAGGTCCGAGGCCGAGAGCGGCCGGCCGTTCCGGGAAAGAAAGAGGACCTTCTCGGCCGGATCGACGATCAGAGTCGGCCTGGCCTTGGCCAGATAGAGCTCCACCGCCCGGCGAGCCGGCTCCCCGACCGGTACCAGGCGATGCTTGGAGCCCTTGCCGAGCACCCGGATCAGCTCGTCGTCGAAGTCGATCGAGTCGACGGTCAGGGTCAGCACTTCCTCGCTTCTGAGACCGCAGGAGTAGGCCAGCTCGAACATCGCCCGGTCGCGGATCTCCAGCGGGGTGGCCGACGGCACCGCGTCCAGCATCGACGACATCTGCGCGGCGGTCAGAACCTGCGGGAGCTTGGCTTTTCGGCGGGGCGCGGAGACCAGATCGGCTGGGTTCTGGCCCACTCTTCCGGTCCTGAGCAGGAAGCCGTAGAAGCCACGGATCGCGGCCAGCTTGCGGGCGACCGTGGCGGGAGCCCGTCCGGCCGCCGACAGCGAGGCCGCATAGCGCCTCAGATCCTTGTGACCGACCTGTTCCGGGTTCATGCCCGACCCCTTCGCCCAGGCTGCGAGCTGACCGAGGTCGCGCTCGTAGGCGGCAATCGTGCGTGGCGAAGTCCCGGCAGCGATCAGATCACGCCGGAAGAGCGCGAGCGCATCGGACCAGCCGGGGCAGCCGCCCTTTGGCATCGGTTCAGCCGATGTAGATCGGAGTGCCGACATCGACCCGGTCGTAGAGGTCGATCACGTCCGGCACCGCCATCCGCACGCAGCCGTGCGAGGCGGCCGAACCGAGCGAACTGGTCTCGTCGGTGCCGTGGATTCCGGCCCCGTCGAATATCCCCATCCAGCGGGCCTTGAGCGGATTCTCGGGAACGCCCCCGGGCACGACCTCGCCAGCCATGTCACCGGCCCACGCGGAGTTGGGCACGGTCCAGACCGGGTCGACCTGCTTGTCCTGGATCGCGTAGGTCCCGGCCGGGGTCTCGAGACCCTGCTGGCCGACCGCCACGGTGTAGCTCTTGACCTTCTTCAGGTTCTTCCAGAGGGTCAGCGTGAAGTTGCTGCGGTCCAAGGTCAAGTAAGTCGGGTATTTCTCCGCCACCTGGGCGGTGGTCACGGCCGGCTTGGTCACGTTCACCTTGGCCACGATCGTGCGGGCGCCACGGCCGCTGTCGAGAAGCTGGTCGAGCTGGTCGGTGAGCAGGTTGTCGCGCAGCTTGTAGCCGTTCTGCGCCTTGACCACCGTGAGCGACTCGGGCCCGGCCGAGACCGAGGCATCGACCGGCTCCTGGACGACCCCGTCGGCCACTTCCCTCACGAACTTGTTGACTGCCGCCCGCGAGTAGCCGACCTTGATCGGGATGCTGCTCTGAACCTCACCGCCGGTGATCTCGCGGAGGACCCGGGAAGGCAGCGAACCGTCGCGGCTCTCGTCGAAGGCGCTGTCGACCGCGTCCTGGACGTTGGCGTGGATCTTGAGCTGTTCGGCCGGGAGCTTGAAGGTCTGCTTCTTGAAGGTCACGGTGACCGGCTTGCGCTGCGGGGCGAGAACCTGATTTGTCAGTGCGGTGGTCGCCTCGTCGCGGCTCATCCCGCTCAGGTCGACGCCGGCCACGGTCACCCCGTCGGCGATCTTGTCTTTCTGGGTGCCATCGTAGGCATAGGCGGCAACCGCGCCGCCCAGCAGAAGGACAACCACTGCGATGATCGCTACCTGACTCTTGCGCCCCACTGGATTCCCGCTCTCTTTACGTGGAAAAGCTACAACTGATTGTAGATACAACGACCGGCGTATGAAACCCTTTTGCCGGGCGGAAACGCTCTTTGCAGCTCGAAATCAGTCCTGAACCGGCGGCGAGGGGTCGAAAAGCGCGGCATCTTCGCGGCCGAGATCACCGGACGACCGATCGACGTGGGGACTGTGGCGAAGGAAATCCTCGACCGCGGGTTCGTAGCTGTAGGCGCCTTCCTGGCGGCCGACGACCGAGCCGAGGCGAAGTCGGTCCCGCAGATGGAGCACCGTCTCGCGGGACGTGTACCGGAAGTGAAAGCCGGTCGCCTTGAAGGCGCGGTTGTCGATGCCCCGACCGAAGCGAAGCTGCTTGACCATCTCGGACGGCAGGGTCATCCCCAACCGCCGAAACCCGGCCATCGCCAGTGAGGTGCCCCAGGGCGGGATGACCGGCAGCGGCCTCTTGCCGAGCAGCGAGATCACCTCGGAGAGGGCGAGGACCCCGTCACCGGCCACGTTGTACACGCCCGGCAGGTCGCGGACCACGACGTGCTGCAGGGCGTGGACGACATCCACCTCGTCGACGAACTGATAGCGGGGGTCGAATCCGGCGATCATCGGCACCGCCGGCAGCCCGAAGAACTGGATGTGCGAGGTGTCGACCTCGGCGCCGAGCACGTTGGCGAAGCGCAGCACCGAGACGGTGACCCCGGGACGCTGGTCGCGGAACTCGGCGACGGCCGCCTCGGCCTCGACCACATCCCGCTCCACCCTGGTCTCCGGTTCGTAGCGCCGCGGCATCTCCTCTGTGAAATAGGCCGGATCGTCCTGGGCGCAGCCGTACCAGTGGGCCGAGCTCTTGAAGATCAGCTTCCGGACCGGCGAGCCGGATGCCGCGCAGGCAGCGAGGATGTTGAGCGTCCCGATCACGTTGTTCTCGTGGATCTGGTCGGGCCGGCGGCCGTCGGGGCCGCGGACCGAATCGACCATCAGGCGCGCGTCGACCACGGTGTCGACCCGGGCTGCCCGAACGATCTTCTCGATCAGACCGTGCTCGACGCCGACCTTCACGTACTCGGTCCGCTTCAACTCACGCGTCGGCTCCCGCGGATCGACCCCGATGATCGCCTCGATCTGCGGGTTGGTCTCGAGCGCAGCGGCCAGCCTCCCACCCCAGTAGGTCGAGAGCCCCGTGACCAGCACCCGGCGCGCACCTTTGAGGTCGTCCGCCATCGCCGATCATTGTTTCAGGCGGAGCCGGGATTGCGGGCCTATAGAGTCATTTTCGTGAGCGAGCACGCGACCGAAAAGGATGGTCTGCTGACCGACACCCCTCCGCCCGCCCCGGTCCACGACGACTACGGCGTCTCCGACGGCCGTTGGCTGGAGATCGACTGGTCGAAGCGCATCCGACAGGTAACCGTGAGCTCCGCCCTCGGCCATACCCCGGTCAGCTACGTCGATCAGGGCGAAGGCCAGCCGATCCTGCTGGTTCACGGGCTCGGGGGAAGCTGGCGGAACTGGCTGGAGAACATCCCGTTCCTGGCCGACAGCCACCGCGTGGTCGCACTCGACCTGCCCGGCTTCGGCCTCAGCCCGATGCCCGACCGGGCGATCTCGATGCCGGCCTACGGCGATCTGGTCATGCGGTTCGCCGACGCGGTGGGGCTCGGTCCCGAGACCTATCTGGTCGGCCACTCGATGGGCGGCTTCATCTCGACCGAGGCGGTGACCGCCGAGCCGGAGCGTTTCTCGCGGCTCAGCCTGGTCTCCGCGGCCGGGATCAGCTTCGCCACCATCTCCGGCCCCCGCAAGTCGGTCACCGCGGCGATCGTGAAGATGATGATCCCCGTGGCGTCCAGCCGGATGGAGCGGAACCTGGGCCGCAAGCGCCTGCGGATCGCCTCGTTCGCGGGGGTGATCGCCCATCCCAGCAAGATCGGGAACGAGATCCTCTGGGAGCTCGGCTACTACTCCACTCTTCGGTCACCGGCGCTGTTCGATGCCGCCTTCGCGCTCGGGGGATACGACAACCGCGAAGCCTTGGCCGGCATCCGCATCCCGACCCAGATCGTCTGGGGCCAGCAGGACCGGCTGGTCCCGGTCGGGGCGGCCCACTCCTACGAGCGGCGCATCCCCGACTCGGAACTCTCGCTGATCGACGACTGCGGGCACATGGTCCAGCTCGAACGGCCCGCCCGTTTCAACGACGAGATCAGCCGTTTTGCTGCTTCTTGAGAACGGCGATCCGCCTCTTCAGTGACCTGACCCGTCTGCGGTCGGCAGCGGCCTGACGCTTCACCTTCTTCAGCCTTCGCTTGAGAACCAACTTGTGCTTCCCGGAGGCGTTGCGGATCTTCTTCGCGAGCTTCTTGGTCGTGGCCGGAGTCGTCGAGAGCCGCTTCCGCACCTGCTTCAACTTGCCGTTCAGCTGCTTCAGCTTGCTGGTCAGACGCGCGATCCGGGTCTGCTCGGTGGTGTAGTCGCCAGACCAGGTCTGCGCGATGTTGAGCAGGTTGCCCTCGAACAGGTTGACCTCGGGAACATGCCAATTGGTTCCCGAGCCGGCGAACGCACCGAGGTCCGGACGGGTTTCTCCCGGCAGATTCGTCTTCGTCACGTTGAGCCAATGGGCACCGTCCTGGCGCTTGCATTCGGCCGTGTAGTAGTCGGGGGCACCGATCCAGGGCGAAGCGCTCTCCGCCCCGGCGGGGACGCCGTTCAGGTAGTCCAGGTTGGCCAGCGGAAGCATCGCGCCGTTGCTGCCGTCGAGCATCGCGGGGTTGGTGCAGACCACTTCGTACTTGGTGTCGTCCGGGCGCGGCTCCGGATAGACCCAGTACCCGAAATCGAGTCGTGAGAACGGAGCGGTCTCGCCCGGCACGTCGGTGAAGGTCGAGAAGGCGATCAGACATTTGTACTCGCCGATCTCCGAGCAAGCCGGGACGTTGTCGTACATGCCGCCGACGTTCTTGCCGATCGGCACGTCGACGTTCGCCCCCGGCGCGATCGCGCCGATGAAGCGCTTGCGCAGGTTCGAATCCTTGTCGACCATTTCGTCGATCAGCCGGGCGGTGTGGGCGGAGCCCTGAGAGTGGCCGATCATGATGAAGCCGCGGCCATGGTTGTAGTTCTCGAGATAATCCTCAAAACCCGCCTTGGCGCTCTGGTAGGCGGTCTCGACAGCGGGGTTGTAGACGACCTGATTGCCGGAGTTGGTCACCTGTCGGTACATCGGCGCGTAGACGTTGCACACCGAAGAGAACATGCGGGCCTGCTGGACGACGACCCGCCGGATCGGCGGATCCTTGTCCAAGTTCGAGTTCGATGTCGGCTGGTCGCTTTGGGTCGGGTACAGATAGAAGCAGTCGATCGAAGCCTTGTCGGGGCGGGTGTACCCGAGCGGCTGAGAGTCCGCGCCGGGAGGCGGCAAGGTCTTTCCGTCGATGGTGCCGGCGCAGAGGTCATCCGTCTGGCCCGGCTTGCAGATCCAGACGGTGTCATCGGCCTGTGCCGACGGCGGCCCGACCAGTGCGACGAAACCCATGAACATGGCCAGGCAGGCGACTGCCAGCCAGGTACTGCGTGCGGAAACTCTCGACACGATCAGACTCCTCCCACGGAAATTGACTGCTTGATTGTCCACCGTCCGCAACACGGAACCGGTCTCAGCGTTTCGCTTTGGCCCTGCGGGCCCTGTTCAACTTCTTTACGTATGCCTTCTCCTGGCTGGTCACGACGCTGACCAGGTTGCCCGCGGCCGCGTTGACCTCGGTCAGGTGGGTCCCCCAGGTCCGGCCGAGGGTCTCACCCATCCTCGGACGGCTGTCGGACTGGTCTGAGACGTCGTGAATGCTCAGCCAGCTGGCTCCGTCCGCTTTCTCGCAGGAAGCGCTGTAGAGGCCGGGGAAACCGACCCAGGGCGTCTCATAGCCACTCAGGTCGGGCAGCAGAGCCGCGTAGGCACCGGGGAAGGTGGCCGTGCTGAAGAGCGGCTTCAACCGGCCTCTTGAACCGTCGAGCTGAGCCGGGTTCACGCAGAGCACTTCGTGGGTCGCCGGATCGACGCTCTCGGACAGGGCTCCTCCGACCCTCCCGAACAGGGAATCGGCCGGGGGCGGATCTTCGAGGAAGCTGGAAAAGGCGATGACGCAGCCGAGCTCGGTCGCCTTCACGCAGGAAGGGACTTTGCGGAAGCTGCCGCCGGCACGGCTGCCCTTCTTCACGGTCACGTTACCGCCGATCAGCACTGCTGACACAAGCCGCTTACGCAGATTCGGTTTCCGGTCGAACGTGTCCCTGATCAGCTGCTTGAGGTGACCGGTGCCCTGTGAATGGCCTATCAGGACGATTCCGCGACCCTTGTTGAATTTCCTCAGGTATTGGTTCCAGGCCGCTCTCACCCCGGAGTAGGCGACCGCCGAAACCTCGTCGGTGACCGTCCCGCCGAGGATCGCGGAGACCGTGAACTGGCGGTAGACGGGCGCGAAGATGCGGCATCCCGGCGCGAAGCGACTCGCCTGCTGCTCGGCTATCGCATCGAGCTGCGGGTCTTCGGTCAGGTCGGCGTTGGGACCGGCCTGCATGCTGACTGTCGGGTAGACGTAGAAGCAGTCGACCTTCTTCTTCAACCGGGTCAGCGGCCTGGGAGTGGAGCTGCCAGTCTTGCCGGCGGCATCGATCCGTTCGGTCAGCAGGCTGCCCTGGCAGGGATCATCGGCCCGTCCCGGCTTGCAGAGCCAGGTGAATTGCGTTTCAGCGGCTCCGGCGGGCTGGCCGGCGGCCGCGGTGAACGTCCCGATCAGCGCGATCGCGATCGCCACCCTCAATGCGCAACCAAAAGTCCTCAAGCGAGACCCCTCTCCTCATGCGACTCTCTCCTACGTGACGGCGCCCCTCGACGCCGAGCTCACGGTCGCGGCGTACTTCGCCATGACACCACGATCATAGAGGGGCGCCGGCGGGGAGTAGCCGTTCAGCCGCTCGTCGATCTGTTCCGGGGTCAGAGCGACGTCGAGCCGGCGGCCATCGATGTCGACGGTGATCTCATCCCCGTCGTGGATCGCCCCGATCGGCCCGCCCTTGACGGCTTCGGGAGCCACGTGGCCGATCATCAGCCCACGGGTCGCGCCCGAGAAGCGACCGTCGGTGAGCAGCGCCACGTGCTCGCCCATGCCTTCGCCGACCAGGGCCGCGGTGACCTGGAGCATCTCGCGCATGCCCGGGCCGCCGGCCGGTCCTTCGTTGCGGATCACGATCACATGGCCCTTCTCGATCTCGCCTCGCTTGACCGCCGCGAAGCAGTCCTCCTCACGTTCGAAGACCCGGGCCGGACCGACGTGCTTCCGCCGTTCGGTGCCGGCCACTTTGACCACCGCCCCGTCGGGGCAGATGTTGCCCCGCAGGATCGCCAGTCCGCCCTGGGCCTTGAGCGGGGCGTCGGCCGGGAGGACCACGTCCTGGCCCGGTTCTTCGACCGCGCCTTCCACTTCCTCGCCGATCGTGCGACCCGTCACCGTGATCTCGTCTTCGTGGAGCAGACCGCCCCTTTTCAGGTTGCGAAGCAGCAGCGGCACCCCGCCGGCCCGGTGCAGATCGGTCGCGACATAACGGCCGCCGGGTTTCAGGTCGGCCAACAGCGGAGTTCGCCGCGAGACTTCCTCGAAGACATCGATGTCCAGCTCCACCCCGGCTTCTCTCGCGACAGCCAGAAGGTGGAGCACCCCGTTGGTAGAGCCGCCGGAAGCGCAGACCGCGGCGATCGCGTTTTCGAGCGATTTCCGGGTGATGATCCGGCTCGGCCTGAGGTCCTCCGCCAGCACCTGGAGGATCAGCTCACCGACCCTTTCGGCAACGACCGGCTTCTGCTCGTCCTCGGCCGGGACCATGGCGGAGAAGGCGGGTGAGATTCCCAGCGCCTCGAAGGCGCAGGCCATGGTGTTGGCGGTGAACTGACCGCCGCAGGCGCCGTAGCCGGGACTGGCGACGTCCTCGATCTCGGTCAGCTCCTCATCGCTGATCTTGCCCGCGATGTGAGCGCCGACCGCCTCGAAGACCTCGAGGATGCTGACGTCCTTGCCCTTGTACCTGCCCGGCTTCACGGACCCGCCATAGAGCACGATCGAAGGCACGTCGATCCGGGCCACGCCCATGACCGCACCGGGGATGGTCTTGTCACAGGCGGCCAGGGCGACGATCGCGTCGAACTGGTACCCGCGGGCCATCAGCTCGATCGAGTCGGCGACCATCTCGCGGCTGACCAGGGAGCTCTTCATTCCCTGGGTGCCCATCGTGATCCCGTCCGAGACGGCGACGGTGTTGAACTCCATCGGTGTTCCGCCTGCTGCCTTCACCCCCTCCTTCACGTAGGCGGCCAGGTCACGCAGCCCGTAGTTGCAGGGCATCGCCTCGGTCCAGGTGTTGGCGATCCCGATCGTCGGCTTCTTGAGGTCGGCATCGCTCAGCCCGATGCCCTTCATGTAGGCGCGGGCGGCGGCCCTGTCGGGACCGTCGAATACAGCGGCCGATCGTGGACGGGGCAACAGCGGCGCAGCGTCATTCCCGATCATCTCTCCATCCTAAGCCCGGTCCCACCCCAAGGCCGATCCTGCCCTAAGGACGGCCCGGTCACACTCGCCGAGAACGGACTTGTCGGCAAATAGGTCTGACGACTCCGATCTCGGCGCGAGACCGGCTGGAGGTCAGCCGGCTTGCGGGCGGAGGCCGAGGGCGTTGACCGGGCCCGGACCGGCACCGATTCCCTCGAGGCTCTCAGCGACCGCTCTAGAAGCGAGCGCCCGGGCCTCGCGGGCAGCGTCGATCGGCGCCAAGCCGAGCGCGAGGTGCGCGGCCAGGGCTGACGAATGGGTGCATCCCGAACCGTGAGCCGAGCGTCCCGGATAGGTCTCACCGGTGATTTCCGCCTCGGTCGCCCCGTCGAAGAAGAGGTCGACCATCGCTGCGCTGTGGCCGCCGGTGACGACGACCGCGTCTGCCCCCAGGCCGACGATCGCCTGGGCCAGCTCGGCCTGAGTCGCCTCGTCGAGGCAGGTGATCGCGCGGGCTTCGGGGATGTTCGGGGTGATCACGGTGGCCCGCGGCAGGATCTGCGACACCAGCGCCTCCCGCGCCTCCACCGCCAGCAGGTCCGCCCCGCTCTCGGAGACCATCACCGGGTCGAGCACGACCGGCGCTCCGCCGATCAAGTCCAGGCCCGCCGCGACCGCCTCGATCGTCGGACCATCACCGAGCATGCCGATCTTCACCGCATCTACCCCGATGTCTTCGGCAACGGCGCGGATCTGGGCGACGATCATCTCGGGACTGATCGCTTCGATCCGATCGACCCCGACCGTGTTCTGCGCGGTGATCGCGGTGATCGCGGTCATCCCGTGGACGCCACAGGCGGCAAATGCCTTGAGGTCCGCCTGGATCCCCGCCCCGCCCCCGGAGTCGGACCCGGCGATGGAGAGAACGGTCGGAATCGCACGATCAGTCATCACGAGCCGAAGGATAGGTGGCAAGAGCGGTACGCGACCACGTGCCGACCGAGGTTCCCCGCAGGTATCCCTTCACTTCGAGCCGGGCCAGGTCCGTCGCGACCTCGGCCGCGTCCCGGTGGAGCCGCTCCGATACCTCGTCGACCGTACGGCCTCCAGCCTCGACAGCCTGGACCACCGCCATCTCATCGGGCTCGATCTCGGGCCCGCTCACCGGCCGGCCCGCTCCGGCTCCCAGCATCCGATCGAGCACGTCCTGGCCGCCGCGGATCAAGGCGGCGCCGCTGGCGATCAGCTCGTTGGTCCCAGCCGCCACGCCCGCTGTGACCGGGCCGGGAACCGCCCCGACGTCCCGACCCGCGTCGTAGGCCATCTCAGCAGTGATCAGCGACCCCGACCGCCACGCCGCTTCGACCACGATCGTCATGCTCGAAAGCGCCGCCATGATGCGGTTGCGGGCGGGGAAGGTCCAGCGCCAGGCATTCGCTCCGGGCGGCAGCTCGGAGATGACCAACCCGCGGTCGAGGATCTGCCTGTAGAGCCGAGAGTGGGTAGCGGGATATGGGCGGTCGGCGCCGCATCCGAGCACCGCGACGGTCGGACCGCGATCAAGAGCACCACGATGGACCGCACCGTCGATCCCGAGCGCCATGCCGCTGATCACGTTCAGGCCGGCCGCTGCCACCTCCCGCCCGATCGACGAGGCCACTTCTAGTCCGTAGCCGCTCGCCTTGCGGGCACCGACCACGGTGACCGAGTTACCGAGCTCGATCTCGGCCAGGCGGACGCCTCCGCCCCGGCCGATCAGCGCACGCGGGGCATCGGCGCCGTCGGCGAAACCCTCGGGAAAGGACGGGTCGTGGCTGCAGCAGGCCCAGCAGCCGGCGTTCTCCAGCAGGCCCCGCATCTCGCCTTCGCTCAACGATGCGTTCCAGCAAAGGATCTCATCGGACTCCTTCGCCGCCACGACCTGCACCAGATCCTCGTTGGACAGGCGAAGGAGCTCGGGGGTCCGGCGCCCTGCCTGGTCGTCGACCACGTTCTGGATCCAGGCGCCGAGACGAGCGATCAGCCAGCTGCGGCGAAGGCAGTCCGGACAGGCCGACCCGGCATCGACGCCGGCGCCGGGATTTGCGCCGCGTCCGCTCATTCCGACGACCTCCGCCGAAACTGGATCGCGGTCGCCATGTGATTCTCGCCGATCGCCGAACAGCCATCGAGATCGGCGACGGTACGCGCTACCCGAAGGATCCGACCATGAGCCCGACCGCTGAGCTGCCAGGAGCGATGGGCCTCGGCGAGCAGCCCCGCCGCTGCGGCGGTCACCTTGAACTCGGCGACCTCCTCGGGTTCGGCCTCGGTATTCGTGCGTCCCTCGCCGAGCCGTTCGGCCATCATTTCCCGGGACATGACCACCCGCTTGCGGACCTCGGACGATTCCTCTCCCGCCGGTCCGTCCAAGGCTTCGGCGGTGGGTTGAGCCACCGCCACGACGAGGTCGATACGGTCGACCAGAGCTCCGCTCAGGGCGGCACGGTAGCGTCGCGCCGCGGCCTCGCTGCAGCGACAGCGCGGATCGTCCTCGCCTCGGCCGCAGGGGCAGGGGTTCGCCGCGGCGACAAGCGTGAACCGGCTGGGCAGGGTCTGTCGTCCCATTGCCCTCGAAATCGTGACCGAGCCGGCTTCGAGCGGTTCGCGCAGTGCCTCGAGGGCAGGTCGGCTGAACTCGCAGAGCTCGTCCAGGAACAGCACCCCGCGATGGGCGAGGGTGATCTCTCCCGGCCGCGGCGGGCTGCCCCCGCCAACCAGTCCGGCGGCGGAGACGGTGTGATGCGGAGCCCGGAACGGACGGATGGAAGTGACTTCCCCGTCGCCGACTCCGCAGGCGCCGGCAATCCGCGCCACCTCGAGGATCTCATCACCGGTCAGAGGCGGAAGGACCGACGGCAGGCGCCGGGCGGCCAGCGACTTGCCGGCCCCGGGCGGACCGATCATGAGCAGCCCGTGCCCGCCCGCCGCGGCCACCTCCACCGCAGTCCGCAGGTGACTCTGGCCGCGCAGGTCAGCGAGATCTGGCAGATCGGCGCCGTCAGTCGGCGAGGCCGGCACCGCGGCCCGGCCGGGGATCTCGCCTTCACGCAGGCTGGCGAACTCGGTGAAATTCTCGATCGTCAAGACGGTGATTCCCTCGGCCAGTGCCGCTTCGGGCCCGTTCCCGGCCGGCACGATCACCCCGCGTCTCCCGTTCTCGCGGGCCGCCTCCGCCATCGCCAGAGCGCCCCTCACCGGCCTCACGGAACCGTCCAGGGCGAGTTCGCCCACCAACGACCAGCCGGCGAGATCTTCGATCTTCAACTCGCCCGACGCCCCGAGCAGGGCGACGGCGAGAGCCAGGTCCATCGCCGGCCCCGCCTTGCGCAGATCGGCCGGCGCGAGGCTGGCGGTGATCCGCTGCAGAGGAAACTCGAATCCGCAATTGACGACCGCGGCCCTAACCCGCTCGCGTGCCTCGCGAACCGCCGCGTCGGGCAGCCCCACGATCTGGAAGTTCGGCAGTCCACGATGGACATCGACCTCGACCCGGATCATCCGAGCGAG
>Ga0153956_1001085_pt1 | contig 25988 bp, 20 predicted proteins | sample TSFL040MetaG_FD_104704 | JGI IMG/M metagenome (GOLD analysis project Ga0153956, IMG submission 104704) | Attine ant fungus gardens microbial communities from Florida, USA - TSFL040 MetaG | ecosystem: Host-associated > Fungi > Mycelium > Unclassified | place: USA: Florida, Wekiwa Springs... | reverse complement strand
GTCGGCCTGGTGAAGGGACCGTCGCAGTACGATCCCTGGCGCAAGCCGGAGCGCGCGCAGGCGCGCCGCGATCTCGTGCTGAAGTTGATGAACGAGGAAGGGCTGATCGACAACACCGAATATAACGCGGCGATCAAGCGTGGACTCGGCCTTGCCAAAACCAACGCCAACGACAGCCTGCATCCGGGTTATCTGGATCTGGTGCGCCGTCAGTTGCGCCGCGATTACCAGGAACGCGATCTGCAAATCCGCGGCCTGCGCATTTTCACCGCCTTCGATCCGCTGGTGCAGTGGCACGCCGAGCGCAGCCTGTCGCGCGCCTTGCAACAGCTCGATCCCAAGGAGAAAGGCCTTGAAGGCGCGATGGTGGTCACCGATATCGTCAGTGGCGAAGTGGTGGCCCTGGTCGGCGGACGCCAGATGCATTTCGCCGGCTTCAACCGCGCGCTCGACGCCCTGCGTCCGATCGGTTCGCTGGTGAAGCCGGCGGTGTACCTGACCGCGCTGGAACAGAGCAACCGCTATACCCTGATCACGCCGCTCAGCGATATGCCGTTGTCGGTGAAGGTGCCGGGCGGGCGCTGGCAGCCGAATAACTACGACAGGCAATCGCATGGCGACGTGCCGCTGCACGATGCGCTGGCGCAATCCTACAACCTGTCCACGGCGCGGCTCGGTCTTGACGTCGGCGTGCCGAAGGTGCTCAAAACGATGCAGCGCCTGGGCGTGGAGCGCGAATTGCCGGAGGTTCCGTCGCTGTTGCTGGGCGCGGGCGCCTTGTCGCCCCTGGAAGTGGCGGTCATGTACCAGACCATCGCCGCGCAGGGTGTGAGCGCGGGGCTGCGCAGTATTCGCACGATTGCCGCCGCTAACGGCCAGCCGCTGGCGCGCTTCCCGCAAAGACCGCAGCAGGTGGTAACGCCCGCGGCGATTCATGTGCTGCACTACGCCATGCAGGAAGTCATGCAGGAAGGCACCGGCAAGGCGGCGCGAGCGGCGCTGCCGAACCTGCGCGTCGCCGGGAAAACCGGCACCACCGACGATCTGCGCGATTCCTGGTTCGCGGGTTTTGCCGGGGATTACCTCGCCGTGGTGTGGATGGGCCGCGATGACAACCAGCCTACGCGCCTGACCGGCGCCACCGGCGCGCTCAAGGCTTGGCTCGGCTTCATGGCGGAAACCAGCCATGTGCCGATGAGCTTCGACGCGCCGGCCGGCATCCAGTACGCCTGGGTCAACGAGCAGACGGGATTGCTCAGCGCCGAAAACTGCGAAGGCGCGCGCTATATACCCTTCATCGAAGGCAGCGCGCCGACCCGGATGGGCGAGTGCGCATCGTCCTCGACGATCGGCGGCACCGTGCAGCAGTGGTTCCAGAAGTTATTTTGATGCGCCGGCCCGCCGCAGCAACGGCGGGTCGTTTATTATGCGGTTGCTGTACCCAAAGAGCCGGAACGAGTCCGGATCCAATAACAATACTCATGCAAACGGATCGCACACATGGCCATGACTCAGGAGCAATTCGAACGGCGGGTCGCCAGATACGAACAGAGAGCCCGGCAACACCCCGCACTCTATAAATTCAGCCTGTTTTTACTCGCCCTGCTGGGATATGGCTATCTGGCCTTGATGATGCTCATCCTGCTGGCCTTGTTCCTGGTTTGTATCGCCGCTTTATTCACGCTTAAATTTCTCGCTTTCAAACTGGTGCTGCCGGTCGGCGCTTTTTTATGGATGGTGGTGCGCGCGCTGTGGGTCAGTATTCCCGCGCCCGATGGATTCGAGCTGGAGCGCGCGCAGGCGCCGGAATTGTTTGCCGTGGTCGAGCGGCTGCGGCGCAAATTGCGCGCGCCGCGCTTTCATCGAATCCTGATCACCGGCGATCTCAACGCCGGCGTGGTGCAGGTGCCGCGCCTGGGTATTTTGGGATGGCATCGCAATTACTTGCTGATCGGCCTGCCGTTATTGCAAAGCTTGACGGTTGTGCAGTTCGAGGCGGTCCTCGCCCACGAATTCGGCCATCTCGCCGGCGGACACGCCCGTGCCGGCAACTGGATTTACCGGCTGCGCATGGCCTGGGTGCGCCTGCTGAGCGAGCTGGAGCAGGCCAAGCATTCGGGCGTGTTCATGTTCCGTTATTTTTTCAATTGGTATGCGCCGTATTTCAGCGCGTATTCCTTTCCGTTGGCGCGCGCCAACGAATATGAGGCGGACCATGTCTCCGCCCGGGTGACATCGCCCGAGGCCGCGGCCGAGGCGCTGACCGGTGTCACGGTGATCGGAGCGTATCTGAGCGAGGGGTTCTGGCCGAAGATTCACGCGAACGCGGACGATTCGCCGCGTCCCGCCTTCGCGCCCTATGCGGATATCGGCGTCAGCGTATCCACTCGGTTGCCGGCCGCGCAGGCGGAGTTGTGGTTGAAACAGGGGCTGTCGCGCCGGACCAGCCTCGACGATACCCATCCCAGCCTGTCCGACCGCCTTGCGGCCATCGGCCAGCAGGCGCGGCTCGCGCCGCCGGCTCCGGATGGCGCCGCCGATGTTTTATTGGGCGCGGCGCTGGCTCGTGTTATCGACAGCTGCGACAAGCGCTGGCAGACCAGCATTCTCGAATCCTGGATTCGGCGCCACAACACCGTGCAGGACGGACGGCGGCGTCTGGCGGCGCTGGAACGCGAAGCGCAGGACAAGGGCGAGCTGTCCGACGATCAATTCTACGAGCGCGCGCAACTGATCGAGCTGTACGGCGCGGGCCCCGATGAGGCGCTGGTTCATTTTCGCGCGTTGCGGGAACGCCTTCCCGAGAATGCCCTGGTGTGTTTTGCGGTGGCGCAGCGCTTGTTGGCGCGGGACGACGTCGAGGGAATCGAGCTGGCCGAAAAGGCCATGATGCTGCACGAGGACGCGATCGGGCCCGGCTGCGAATTATTGCGCGATTACTACTGGCGCCACGGCGAAGAAGAGCAGGCTCATGCCTGGCACGCCCGTCTGCTGGAGCGCAGCAAAGTGCTGGACGCCGCTCGCGCCGAACGCAGCGGCGTGGGCGATAAAGCCGTGTTCGAGCCGAATGCGTTGAGTGCCGGGCAGTTGCAGGATTTGCGCAGCCAGCTGCAACGCCTGCGCACGGTGCGCCGTGCGTATCTCGTTCGCAAGCAGCTGACGCATCTGCCGCACCGGCCGCTTTATATCTTGGGTTATGTGTTGAAGAGGCGCCTTCCGTTCAGTCGTGATGTGTCTGTCGAGGTAGCGCGCAGCCAGATCGCCGGGCAGATCGGATTTCCCGGCGAGGCGCTGGTTGTCGATATCGGCGTGCGGCGCAAGCTAGGCCGCAAACTCAGGGCGATACGCGATTCGCAGATCCTGTGAGCGCGCGCCGCTGCGCAGCGGCGAGTAGCGCGTCAGGCCGGCCTTGCGTCGCTGATCTGCGCGGTGTAGCCGCCCTGCGCATGCGGCACCAGTTGCAGCCACTGATTGATGCAGTCCGGCAATTGCCCCGCTTCGTGGCTCACGAACAATACCTGCGTGTGCCCCTGGGCGGCGATGCGGTCGACCAGATTCAGAAATACGCGGCGATGGTTGGCATCGAGCCCGATGCAGGGCTCGTCGAGAATCAGCAGCGGCGGCGATTTCACCATCGCGCGCGCCAGCAGCGCGAGGCGCTGTTCCCCGAACGACAGCTGATCGAAGCGGTGATCGCGCAAGCCGTCCAGGCCCACCGCACGAATCCATTCCAGAGTGACTTCCTTCTCGCGCCCGCCCACCTGCTCGTATAAACCGATGGTGTCGTAAAGGCCGGAGGCCACCACTTCCAGCACGCGCTGGCGATTCAGGTTGTTCAGCTGCAGCGGCGTGTTGACGATGCCGCAATTCGCTTTCAGCTCCCACACGCTTTCGCCGCTGCCGCGTTTTCTGCCGAACAGCCACAACGGTTGTCCGTAGCCTTTGTGGTTATCGCCGCTGATCAGGCTGAGCAGCGTGGATTTGCCGGCGCCGTTGGGGCCGCTGATGCAGCAATGGCGGCCGCGCGCGAGCGTCCAGCGGATATCGTTGAGGATGGGCTCGTCGTGATAGTTGACGTTGACGCCATCCATCACGATGGGCGCGGCCTCTAACGAAAGCGGTGAGGTGCGCACCAGCGGATGCGGCAACGGCGTGTCGTCGACGGTCTCCGGCGCGTTGTTCGCGCTGGCGTCATACGCCGCGCGCGGGCCGCAGCTTTGCACCTCGCCGCGCTCCAGATGCATGACGTGGCTGATGCCCTGCGGCAAGGTCGCGCCGAGCGGCAGCAGCATGAGCACGGGCGTATCGCCGGCCAGCAGGGTTTCCAGCAGCGCGCCCAGCTCGCGCTGCATGTTGCGGTCCAGCCCTTCGAGCGGATTGTCGAGAATCAGGAGCTTCGGCTCGGCCATCAGCGCGCGGGCCAGCAGCGTTTTGCGACCTTCGCCGGTGGAAATAAATCGAATGCCGCGATGCAGGATGTGGCCGATGCCGAATGCCTCGACCAGGCGCGCGAAACGCTCGTCTTCCGCCCGGCCCTGCAGGATGGCCTTGCGAACCGTGGTGCCCACGTCGAAGGCGTCGGCGCGCATGTCGCTGTCGTCGTAGCGGTTGTCGTAGGCCATCAATTCGCGCTGCAAATCGAAGGACACATAGAAAATGTCGCGCGCCAGATCGATGTTGCCGGCCAGCTCGACCCGACCGCGCTGCGGACGCATCTCATCGCGCAACAGCCGCGCCAGTGTGGTTTTGCCGGCGCCATTACCGCCCACCACCGCCCAGTGTTCGCCTTTGCGCCACTGCCATTGCGGAATGCGCAAGGACGGGTCGAGGCGATAGCTGAACTGTAGGTCGTCGAGGGCAACCAGAATGTCGGTCATGTCTGTCGAATCCTGAACTACACGGAGGGGGCTATTTTGCCCGAGTTGACAGGCTGTGTGCGATTGGTCGTAATGACCGACCGATTTTCTTTCGCTCCAGCAGCGGAGCCAGGGTGAGATGCATGCCGTTTTCCTCCCTTGAACAAGCCGCTACCCGTCTGCGCCAGTTGCGCGCGCGGCGCAAATGGTGGCGGCACTGGACGCGGCGCGCGGCGGTGGCCCTGTTGCTGCGCGAAGGGGGCGACGGCCCCGAGCTGCTGATGATCCGCCGCGCCGAGCGCGCCGGCGACCGTTGGTCCGGCCATATGGGATTTCCCGGCGGCGGTTTGTCCGCGGGCGACAGGCACAGCCTTGCGGCGGCCGAGCGCGAAACGCAGGAGGAAATCGGCCTGGATATTTCGCGGCACGCGCAGCTGCTGGCGCGTTTGTCGGATCTGGTGTCGGTGCCGCACCACGGCCAGCGCCGGCCGCTGGTGATTTCGCCGTACGTGTTCGCCCTGCAATCGCTGCCGCCGTTGACCCTCAATGCCGAGGTCGCGGACGCCTTGTGGGTGCCGCTGCGTTTTTTCGCCGACCACCGCAACCGCGGCAGCATCGCGTGGCGCAAGCTGCGCCTGGGATGTTACGTGTGGCAGGGCCAGCAGATCTGGGGACTGTCGCTGCAAATGATCGATGAAATGATGCGTCATCTGGGGGTGGACGTGGCGCCGCCCGGCGCTTTGCAGCCGTCGGAGTAAATCCATCGGAACAAGCATGTGAAAACCCTCACTTTTCCGATGGTTGCCAAAACTGCGTCTATAGTTAGGGCTCCCCCAATTAAAATTGTCAGGCGAGCCGTATGAAAAACAACCAGCCGATCACTCAGCGCGAGCAATCCGTGCAAAGCGGCGAACAACTGATCTCCACCACCGATTTGAAAGGCATCATCACCAGCGTCAACGATGCCTTCGTGCGGATCAGCGGTTTCAGCCGTGAAGAGCTGGTTGGACATTCCCACAACATCGTTCGCCATCCCGATATGCCGACCGAGGCTTTCAAGGATTTGTGGGGCAATCTCAAGCAAGGCCATGCCTGGCTGGGATTGGTCAAGAATCGCTGCAAAAACGGCGATCACTATTATGTCGAGGCGTACGTCACGCCGATCTTCAACAACGGGGAAGTGGTGGGTTATCAATCGGTGCGCACCCGCGCCGAGCGCGCGGTGATCGAGCGGGCCGAAATCCTTTACCGCAGGATTCGCGAGCGTCGCGATGGTTCCCTGCAAAAATTGCGGCCGCACAATCTGTCCTTCGCCAGCAAATCCTGGCTGCTGGCGCCGCTGATCGCATTGCCTTCCATTTTGGGGGTCCTGCTCAACGCGCAGGGCAATGCGCGTTGGCTGGTGGTCGGGTTGACGTTGTTGCTGGGCGGCGCGTGCGGTCGTCTGCTGGCACAGCCGCTGCTGTCGTTGGCCGCCCGCAGCCGGGAAGTGTTCGGCGATGCGCTGGCCCAGCGCGTGTTCACGGGGCGAAGCGATGAAATCGGCCAGTTGCACGTCACGCTCAACGCACTGCAGTCGCAAAGCCGCACCATTCTTGGCCGGGTTTCCTATGCCACGGACGACCTGGGCCGCGTTGCCGGCGAAACCAACGAAATCGTGGATCGCACCACCGACGGCGTGCGCCGCCAGCAACTGGAAGTGGATCAGGTGGCGACCGCGATGAACGAAATGACCGCCACGGTCAACGAGGTTGCGCGCAACGCCGAGGAAACCGCACGCGCCTCCCAGGATGTGCTCGTGCAAACCGAAGCGGGCGCGCGCCAGGTGCGCGAAGCGATTGCCGATATCGAAGCGCTGAGCCGCGCGGTCGAAGACGCGACGCGTGTCATCGAGCAATTGCAGGCGGAAAGCCAGAACATCGGATCGGTGGTGGATGTGATCAGCAACATCGCCAGCGAAACCAACCTGCTCGCCCTGAACGCGGCCATTGAAGCGGCGCGCGCCGGCGACCAGGGCCGCGGTTTCGCGGTGGTGGCGGACGAGGTGCGCAATCTGGCCAGTCATACGCAAAAATCCACCGACGAAATCCAGCAGATGATCAAGAGCATCCAGCAGTCGTCGGAGGCAGCGGTCGAAGTGATGCAGGCCGGCCAGCAGCGCGCCGCCACCAGCGTCGACCTGAGCCGCAAAGTGGGCGAATCCTTCGGCGAAATCAGCCTTTCCATCGATCGCATCACGCAGATGAACGCGCATGTGGCTACTGCGTCGGAACAGCAGAACGCGGTGTCGGAAGAGATCAACCGCAATCTGGTCGGCATCACCGACGTCGCCAACGAAACCCTGGACAGCGCCGACCAGACCGCCGCCGCCAGCCATCGCCTGCACGCGCTGGTGGGCAATCTGCAAGCCATGCTCAAGCAGTTCGGCTCGATTTAACTCCTCCCTTGGGCACGTCGATATGAAGCTGGCGTGCCTCCTCCGCCGTTGGATTTCTCTACCGACAACCCTCGGCTTTCGCGTATCGGTCTGTGAAATAATGGTCGCCTGACGATGATGGCGAGCGGAGCTCGGGAGCGAGACATTGACCTTACGCAAAGGCATTTACCGGCATTTCAAAGGTAACCTGTACGAAGTGCAGGATATTGCGCGGCACAGCGAAACGCAGGACGAATACGTGGTTTATCGCGCGCTCTACGGCGAGCGCGGCTTGTGGATCAGGCCGTTGGCCATGTTCGAGGAAATCATCGAGCGCGACGGCCGTACATTCCCCCGTTTCGAATTCCTGCGCGATGCCGGAGAGAGCGCGGACGGCGCTTGAGTCCGCGCCGATTTATCCGATCAGTCCGGCACGGCGTTGCACGACTTCGCGGAAGCGCCACAAATCTTCGGCAAAAATCTGCGGCTGCTCGAAGGCCGCGAAATGTCCGCCGCGCTCCGCCTCGAACCAATGCACCAGATTGTATTGCCGCTCCACCCAGTCCCGCGGCGGCCGTTGCAATTCGCGCGGATAAATCGCGGCGCCTGTCGGTACATCGCAATGGGGCAATGCCGCTTCGCCGCGCTTGAGCATCAGCACATATTCCTTGTACAGGCGCACGGACGAGCCGATCGTGTTGGTGAACCAGTACAGCGAAATATTCGACAACAACTGATCCCAGCTCAGCGCGTTGCGAATTTCGCTCTGGCAGTCGGTCCAGGCGTGGAATTTCTCGCTGATCCACGCGCACAGCCCGGCGGGTGAATCCGACAGGCCGTAAGCGAGCGTTTGCGGGCGCGTGCTTTGAATCCGGTAGTAGCCGAAACCGTCCGCCACCATTTCCGCATATTCCTTCACCGCGAGACGCTCTTTTTCGCTGCACCGGGCCAGGGGATCGGCCACGTTTTTCGGCGCGTCGGCGAGCACCATGTTCAGGTGAATGGCGCGGCAATGTTCGGGCGCAAGATCGGCCATGTGGCGCGTGATGATCGCGCCCCAATCGCCGCCCTGGGCGATATAACGGTCATACCCCAGCGCCGCCATCAGACGGATATGGCGTCGGGCGATTTCACGCGGATTCATGCCCGTGGCGCGCGCCGCGGGTGAAAATCCATAGCCGGGCAAGGACGGACAGATCACATGGAACGCATCTTCGGCGCGGCCGCCGAATTTGTCGGGCTCGGTCAGGCGCGGAATCAGGTCGAGGAATTCGATGACCGAGCCGGGCCAGCCGTGGCTGAGAATGATGGGAACAGCCTGCGCATGCGGTGAGCGCTGATGGATGAAATGCACATCCAGGCCGTCGATATCCAGGAGGAAATGATCGAATGCATTGAGCGCCGTTTCGGCGCGGCGCCAATCGAACCGGTGGCGCCAGTAATGCAGCAGCGACTGCAAATACGTTTTTTCCGTGCCATAGGACCAGCCGCTGTCGTCGAGCTGATCGGGCCAGCGGGCGCGGTCGAGGCGCGCCTGCAGGTCGGCGATGGCGTCGGCGCCGATTTGTACGCGGAAGGGGCGGGGTGTATTCATCGTGCTCTCCGTGGCCTTCTTGTTATCGTCAGGGCTGAGTGGACTGCATGCTGGGGCGCCGCGAAAACTCCGCGAAAAATGCGGCCAGTTCGGGTGCGGTGCCGCGCCAGTCGCGTTCGGGCTGGCGGAAATCGAGATAGCCCAGCGCGCAGGCGCAGGCGATCTGGCCGAGATTGATCGCGGCTGGCAATGCCGCGAGTTGTCCGGGCATGACCGACAAGGCGCGATCGATCACCGCGTTCCAGCGCGCGATGGCGGAGGGCGACTGCTCGGCGGCGGCCCGGCGTTTTTCCTGGGCGATCAGGACTGCCGCGTCGAGCAGGCCATCCGCCAGGGCTTGCGTTCGCAGAACCCGCCAGCGTTCGTCGCCGGCGGTGGGAATCAGTCCGGGCGATGCGTTGAGGGCGTCGAGGTATTCGCAGATGACCGGGCTGTCGTACAGCGCGCTGCCGTCGTCCAGTATCAGCGAAGGGATCTTGCCCAGCGCGTTGGCCCGATGCAGATCCGTCGGGTTTTCATAGGGATTGCTGAGGATTTCTTCGATGTGTTCGTGCAAATTCTTTTCGCGCGCAACCACGCGCACTTTGCGGGAATAAGCCGAGGGTGGAGCGAAGAGCAGGCGCATCGATCAATCCTTATGACGATCAGGGAGGCTTGCCGTGCTGGCGGACCGGGCCGCCGATGGCCGTCACATTGTGCAGCGCGGGATGAAAAATGCAAAGCGCATCCGCTTCGCGAAGCGCAGCGCTCTGGCCGATCATTTAAAAATGATCGATGTGCCGGAGCGTCTCTGCAATCGATAGGGAGTGAAGATTTGGCAGGTCTTATCGGTCGGGGTTTTTCCGAGGGTGGATTGTTGTCGTCGATGGGAAGAGCGCATCCCCTCAGGCGTATTAATTTTGCAGAACTCAATCGGGCGAGTTGGTTTTAGAGCCGTTCGATATCCGGTTTGGTCTGCATGCTCGACTACGCGCTTCCGATCTCGGAGGCGTGCGCCCCTCGCGAAAAAAATGCGAAGCTCAGGCCGCCGCCTGTTTCTTTTTGCCGACACCCGCCGCGGTGCACAGCGCCAGTGCCTGAAATACGCCGATAAGAACGAACAGCCATTGCGGATGATGCGCATCCATCACCGCGCCGAACAACAATGGCCCCAGCGCCTGCCCGCAATCCATGCCGGAGTACACGAAGCCATAGACCCGGCCGGTGGCGTTTTGTGGCGTGACCGCGCGCACCAGCAGATCGCGCGATGGTCCGGCGATGCCCGCGCCGAAACCGGCCAGTATCTGGCCGACACCGGAAACCACAAAAAACACAGTCATCAACAGCAACAGCTGAAAAAAATGGCTGACGATATGGGCGAAACCGATCAGGCCAATGACACGCGCATCCTCGCGCAAGGGCGCTGACGTGGCTTCGGGCGCGACGGCCTGATTCATGGGCTACCTGCAAATCATCGACGGCGATGGAGGCGAAGCGGCATGCGCCGCTCGATCAAAGTCCGGCCTAGGGAACCTCTGAAAAGCTACTGCGCTTGCCGATGCGGCGTTAAAAATGCGCTCAAAATCCGCATTGATTGACGTATAAACGGCGGTTTTTCGCTCATTTTTGCCTTGCCTCGGCTGCACTCGCTACGTTTTTCAGAGGTTCCCTAGCGATTGAGCAACTGCGCCGCGCGTTTGGCGAAGTACGTCAGCACGCCGTCCGCGCCCGCGCGTTTGAACGCGGTGAGCGATTCCAGCATCACCGCATTTTCGTTGAGCCAGCCGTTTTGTATCGCCGCCATGTGCATCGCGTATTCGCCGCTGACCTGATACACGAAGGTGGGCGCGGCCAGTTCGTCCTTGACGCGGCGCACGATATCCAGATACGGCATGCCCGGCTTGATCATGATCATGTCGGCGCCTTCGGCCAGATCGAGCGCGCACTCGTGCAGTGCTTCGTCGCTGTTGGCCGGGTCCATCTGATAGCTGTATTTATCGGCGCCTTTCAGATTGCCGGCGGAGCCGACCGCATCGCGGAACGGCCCGTAATAGGCCGAGGCATATTTCGCGGAATAGGCGAGGATGCGCGTATTGACGAATCCCTCGCGCTCTAACACTTCGCGTGTGGCGCGAATGCGGCCATCCATCATGTCGGAGGGCGCGACCACATCGGCGCCGGCTTCGGCATGCGAAAGCGCCTGCCGCACCAGCGTTTCGACGGTGATGTCGTTCAGCACATAACCGCGCTCGTCGATGATGCCGTCCTGCCCGTGGGTGGTGAACGGATCGAGCGCCACGTCGGTGATGACGCCGAGATCGGGCAGCGCGTCTTTCAGCGCTTTCACCGCGCGCTGCGCGAGGCCGTCGGGATTGTAGGATTCTTCGGCCAGCAGCGATTTGGCCGAGGCGGGGGTGACGGGAAACAGCGCCAGCGCGGGCACGCCCAGCGCGTGTACCTCGCGGGCTTCGCGCACCAGCAGATCGATGCTGAGGCGCTCGACGCCGGGCATCGAGGCAACCGGCTCGCGCTGGTTGCTGCCTTCCAGCACGAATACCGGGTAAATCAGGTCGGCGGGCGTGAGCGTGGTTTCGCGCATCAGGCGGCGCGAGAACTCCGCCGCGCGCATGCGGCGCATGCGGGTGTGGGGAAAGGGGCCTCGGGTCAGTGACTTGCTCATGATGTCTCCTCGTCGGTGCCGCGCGCGGCGCGCCGCGTCGCGTTATCTGGACCGCGGCGCCTGCGGCGGCGCCGTTTATTTCCGTGCGGAGGGATATCGAAAGTTTCGATACGCAGTAATTTTCGATACGTAGTCGTTTTTCGATACACAGAGTGTGGCGCCGCTGCGCGAGCGGCGCCGGAATTACAGATTCGCCATGACGCGGGCGGCGGCCGCGATGGTATGGTCGAGATCTTCGCGGCTGTGCGTCGACGACAGGAACGCCGCCTCGTAGGAAGCCGGCGCCAGATTCACGCCCTCGTTCAGCATGCCGTGGAAAAAACGGTTGAAGCGGTCGTTGTTGCAGGCCATGACCTGCTGGTAATTCGTGACCCGCGCCTCGTCGGTGAAAAACAGGCCGAACATGCTGCCCACATGGTTGGTGGTGAACGGAATGTTGGCGTTATGCGCCGCGTTTCTCAGGCCCTCGACCAGATAATCGGTCTTGCGCGACAGCTCCGCGTAAAAGCCCGGCTGTTCGATGAGATCGAGCGTGGCCAGTCCCGCCGCCATCGCCACGGGATTGCCGGACAAGGTTCCGGCTTGGTACACGGGGCCCAGCGGCGCGATTTTCTCCATGATTTCGCGCTTGCCGCCGAAGGCGCCCACCGGCATGCCGCCGCCGATGACCTTGCCCAGGGTGGTCAGGTCGGCTTCGATGCCGTAATAACCCTGCGCGCCTTGCAGGCCCAGGCGAAAACCGGTCATCACTTCGTCGAGGATCAGCACGCTGCCGTAACGCGTGCAGTGCGCGCGCAGGGTTTCGAGAAAGCCGGGCACGGGCGGAATGCAATTCATGTTGCCCGCCACCGGCTCGACGATGACACAGGCGATCTGCTCGCCGAATTTGGCAAAGGCTTCGCTGATGCCGTGGCTGTCGTTGTAGCTGAGCGTGATGGTGTGATCGGCCAGCGCCGCCGGCACGCCGGGCGAGCTGGGAACGCCGAAGGTCAGCGCGCCCGAGCCGGCTTTCACCAGCAGCGAATCGGAATGGCCGTGATAGCAGCCTTCGAACTTGATGATTTTGTCGCGGCCGGTGTAGCCGCGCGCCAGGCGTATCGCGCTCATCGTGGCTTCGGTGCCGGAGCTGACCATGCGCACCATGTCCATGTTCGGCATGATCCCGCACAAGCGCCGCGCCATTTCGATCTCGATGGCGGTCGGCGCGCCGAAGCTGAGGCCGTCGACCAGGCGGGCGCTCACGGCATCCAATACGGCCTTGTGGCTGTGGCCGGCGATCATCGGCCCCCAGGACAGCACGTAATCGATGTAGCGCTTGCCTTCGACATCGAACAGGTAGGGACCCGCGGCGCGCTCGATGAAAAGAGGCGTTCCGCCGACCGCCTTGAACGCGCGCACCGGCGAATTGACGCCGCCGGGAATGTAGCGCTGGGCTTCTTGAAATAAATCTGTGGATCGCTGCATACCGCATCATGCCCCGTTGCAAACTGGCCGCAATTATCCCGGCTCAGGGGTGTTTGTGCCAGTTCGTTTTATACGGAGGCCGTGATGCGCCAAGCGGCGGCGGGGCGGTACTGATCAGCTGCGCCGGCACCAGTAGAGGCGATCGGGAATCAGGCAGCCCATGCCGACCCGGCGCGCCTGGGCCAGCGATTGCCAGGTGAACTGCTGGCCCTGCTGCAACGCTTCCATCAGGTCGAAGCCGTGCGCCAGATACGCGGCGACCGCCGCCGACAGCGTGCTGCCGGCGCCGTGAAAGGATTGCGGCAGCAGTTCCCAGGTGTATTCCTTGGTGACGCCGCGATCGGAGAACAGGCGGTTGATGACTTTGTTGTGCTCGCGGCAGGCGCCGGTCACGAGCAGGTGTTCGCAGCCGAATTCCAGCAGTTCCTGCGCCCGGGCGTTGAGCGTGTCGCCGCAGGTGGCCAGTTGCTGCATGTGTTCGGTGCTGAGAATCGCGACCGTCGCGCGCGGCAACAGCAGCAGGCGGATTGCCGCGTCGACATCGCCGTCCTCGGCGCCGTGGTGCAGCACGGGATCCAGAACCACGGGAATGTCGGGGTAATCCACGAGGATGGTGTGAATGGCCTCCGCCTGGGCGATGGTGGCGACATCGCCGAGCTTGATCGCGCCGACGGCGCTGTCCTCAAGGGCGGCGCGGGTCTGCTCGATCAGCAGCGAACTGTCGCTGCTTTGGCGGTCCTTGAGGTTCTGGGTGTCGCGCACGTTCAGCGCGGTGATGGCGGAAACGCAGTGGCAGCCGAGGCTGGCGGCGGTTTCGATATCGGCCACCAGGCCGGCGCCGCCGCTGGGGTCGTGGCTGTTGATGGTCATGAATACCGGTTGTCTGGGGCTGATCTGGTCCATAGGCGCGCTCCGCAGCGTGGGTCCCAGGATCGCTGTCTCACAACTTGGCAGCATTTCCTGAGAGGTCGGGGAATCTGCACAACTTGGGTTTTCGCGGCTTCGCGGCCGCGCTGACAATCTAACAAACCGACTAACAAACCGATCGTGTACAACGTGTGTCGGGCTGAGGCCCGGGGGACACGCAGAGCACGTATTCTGCTCCGCTCAGAATGGCTTTACCACCGCCAGGATCACCACCGCGAACAGGATCAGCACCGGCGCCTCGTTGAACCAGCGATAGAAAACATGGCTGCGTTCGTTCCGGTCCTGGGCGAAGCGGTGCACCAGCACGCCGCAATAGGCGTGATAGGCGATCAGCAAAAATACCAGCGCCAGTTTCAGGTGCAGCCAGCCGGCATGCAGGTAATAGTCGGGATTGACCAGTATCATCGCCACGCCGAACACGATGGTCAGCACAGCGAAGGGCGACATGAAGCGATAGAGCTTGCGCTCCATGATCTTGAGATGATCGCGCGTGGCTTGTTCGGTGGCCATCGCGTGATACACGAACAGCCGCGGCAGATAGAAAATGCCGGCGAACCAGCAGACGACGGCAATGATGTGAAAGGCTTTCAACCAGGACATGAGGGGCCCGCCTGTTGCTGTGATTTGTTGTGAACGACTGCTGTGATTTGTTGTGAACGACTGTTGTGGCTTGTTGCGGTCGACGTGTGATGGACGGTGGGGCGGCATTGTAGCCGAGTCGAGCCGGGCGGGTGGCGGATATCGCCGCGGCCGAAATTTGCGGCGGGAAAGGGTTTCAGCGGCGCGATCATGGCTTATCATAACGGCCCCGGTGCGCGTGTCGCGCCGGTTTCGTTTTTCTTCCCCGGAGGCATTGTTGTGGTTTCCCAGGCACCCGCGAAAATCAAGGTCGGCATCGTCGGCGGTACCGGCTACACCGGCGTCGAACTGCTGCGCATTCTCGCCAAACATCCGCACGTCGAGCTGGTGACCATCACCTCGCGCTCGGAGACGGGCGTGGCGGTGGCGGATATGTATCCCAACCTGCGCGGGCATGTCGATCTGCGATTCTCCGTGCCTGACTCCGACGTGCTGGCGGGCTGCGACGCGGTGTTCTTCGCCACGCCGCACACGGTGGCGATGGAGACGGTGCCGGAACTGCTGGCCAAGGGCGTGCGCGTGATCGATCTGTCGGCCGACTTCCGCCTGCGCGACGCCGAGTTGTGGGCGCGCTGGTATGGCGAACCGCACACCGCGCCGCAATTGCTGGCGCAGGCGGTGTACGGCCTGCCCGAGGTCAACCGCGACCGCATCCGCGAAGCGCAGCTGGTGGCCTGCGCCGGCTGTTATCCGACCTCGGTGCAGCTGGGCTTTCTGCCGCTGCTGGAAAAAGGCTGGATCGACCGCAACCGCCTGATCGCCAATTCCGCCTCCGGCGTCAGCGGCGCCGGCCGCCAGGCCAAGATCGACAATCTGTTCGCCGAGCTGAACGACAGCTTCAAGGCTTACGGTGTGGCGGGCCATCGCCATCTGCCGGAAATCGAGCAGGGGCTGGGGGATATCGCGCGCGCGCCGGTGCAGCTGACCTTCACGCCGCACCTGCTGCCGATCGTGCGCGGCATTCATTCCACGCTGTACGCGGAACTGACTTCGGATATTCCCATGGCCGATCTGCAAAAGGCCTTCGAAGAGCGCTATGCGAACGAGCCTTTTGTCGACGTGCTGCCGGCCGGAAGCCATCCGCAAACCCGCAGTGTGAAGGGCTCGAATGTCTGCCGTCTGGCTCTGCACCGTCCGCAGGGGCGCAACACCGTGGTGGTGCTCGCGGCCATCGATAATCTGGTCAAGGGCGCTTCGGGTCAGGCGGTGCAGTGCATGAACATCATGTTCGGCCTGCAGGAAACGGCCGGGCTGGACATCGTCGCGCTGTTGCCCTGAGGTCTGCGTTGCCGCCGCGATGGCGGAAATCGGTCGCCCCGCAATAGTTGACTAAATTGCTGGGGCGAACCGATAATCACCGGGTTTATTCGAGGTGGTCCCATGTCCGCAGTTGCGCAATTCGTTCCCCAAGCCCTGTTGTTGACCGACAACGCCGTCGCGAAGGTGAAGAGCCTCGTCGAAGACGAAGGCAATCCGCTGATGCTGCGGGTCTATGTCACGGGTGGCGGCTGCTCGGGCTTCCAGTACGGCTTCAGCTTCGATGAGAATGCCGCCGAGGACGACACCCGCGTCGAAAAGGACGGTGTAACCGTTCTGGTCGACCCGCTCAGCTTTCAGTATCTGGCTGGAGCGGAGGTCGACTACAAAGAGGGCCTCGAAGGCTCCCGCTTCGTCATCAACAACCCCAACGCCACCACGACCTGTGGTTGTGGCTCGTCCTTCTCGATCTGATCCCATCCTTTCCGTCTGCGTGAGCTGCGGTCCTCTGGCCGCGGTTCCGCGCTGTTTTATTCGATGCTGAGTTTTATTTGATGCTGAACGAGTAGAGCAGATCGAGCGCGTCCTCGATGCCGCTCACCGTTTCGATCAACAAGCGCGGCGTCAGCCGGTATTGGAAGGTGACGGTGTTGCTGCGCTGCAGTATCCCCCGGCCATAACGCACGTAGAGTTGCGGCGTCAGATAGCCGCTCATTTCCGCCTCGGTGCCGCCCGAACCGGTGACGGTGCCGATCTGGAAATCGCCGATGCCGAACTGCTTGGCGAGGCGGCTGGCCTGTTCGCCGCTGCCCGCCAGCCCCAGGGCCAGCAAGGTGCCGCCGGCCGAGAACTGGTTGGCCTGGGTGGCCGCCCGCGGCTGGCCGGTCAGGATGTAGTAGGCGATATCCGATTCCGGCATGCCGGGCTCGGAGAACAGCATGGCTTTCGGATCGCGCAACGGTCCGCTGACCTTGATGCCGACCACCACGTTGGTGGGGTTGGCCGAGGGCGGCAGTTCGCGGATGGCTTCCAGATTCAGGTCCGGGTTGTCCCAGGGGCCGGTGAAGATGAAACTGCCGCGCCGCACCAGCAGCCGCTGGCCGTAGGCGCGATAGCGTCCGTTCGTCACTTTGACCTCGCCGTTGGCGCGGAACAGCTGGCTGGCGTCGCGTTGCAGGTGCAGCCCGCCGGTGAGGTTCACATCGGCACCGAATCCGGCGAAATGAAATTGATCGCCGAGGTTGAGGCGGACGTCGGTGTTCAGCTGCCAGACGTTGGCCGGGACTTTTTCGCCGACGATTTCCTCGTCGGCCGATACCCGCACGGTCTCGGGCGGCAGCTCCTTGACCGTGATGTCCGCGCTTTCGATATCGATCTGGCCGCTGGTGTTGAGCTGCTGCGGCGTTACCTGCAAAGCCACGCGCGGCGCCAGGACCACCTTGCTGTCGGGCAGGGGCGTGACGGTGATGCCATGGGCATCGACGTTCATTCGCAGATCCCAGAGGTTGGTTTCATCCTGCCAGTGCAGGTTGCCGTCCAGGTTGCCGGTGCCGCCGCCGAGCGCGAAGCCGCCTTTGAAGGTGGCGCTGTTGTTGTCGAAGTTGCCGATCAAATGGATGTCGCGCACCAGGTCGCCGAGCGGAGCCCAGCCGGCCACGCCGTTGCTGAGCTGCATTTGTCCTTGCAGGCGCAGCGCCGTGGCGGCGCCGGCGATCTGGATGCGGCCATCGACCTGCCCGCTCAGGGTATCCAGGCCACTGACCAGCCAGGCAAAACCGGCCAGTTGCAATTCGCGGATCTCGATGGCGCCGTTCAGCTCGCGCCGGCCTTGCGGATCGAGCACGGTCAGCTGCGAGGAGAAACTGCCCAGGGTGGGGGAGCTGACGCTGGCGGAAAGCTCCGCGCGCTGCGCGCTGAGGTGCGCGTTGACCGCGAAATTTTGCAGCGTGGCGTGCTGGGGCTTGTCCTCCGCCCGCCATCGCCACTGGGTTTCCGGCACTTTCAGCGTGGCGTCCAGATCGAGCGGCGCGAGATTGCGCACGTTGAGTTGCGCCGAGGCTTTGCCGTCGTTTTCCAGGGTCAGCTCCGGCGGCAGGTAGGGGCGCATCCAGGCCAGGGCGAGGTTATTGCCGTGGACCGAGAAGGGCTCCAGTTGCTGGTTGCGGAAGCGGAGCGGGTGATCGAGGCACAGCTCCGCGCCATCCGCGCTCAGGCAGAACGGCGCCAGCTCGACCTGGCTGTCGGCGATCTGCCAGCGGGCGCGCAGCGGGCCGGATTCTTTCCAGGCAACGCGGCGCCGCGCGTTTTTGATTTCGCCGCGCCATTGTGGGCAATCGAGGCGCCAGTCGCGAAGATCCTTGTCCAGCGCCCCCCGGCAGCTCAGCGCCGACGTGACATTGTCGCCCTGGGCGGCGTTCAGATTGAGTTGTTGCGTGCTGCGGGTGCCCGAGCCATTGAGCGACACACTGAAGGAAGGTTGCTCGCCGATGGCCAGTTCGTTCAGATCGACCTGCAGGCGGCTGTCCGCGAGCCCGAGCTTGCCGATGTCGAAGCGCGCGTCGGCCACCGCCAGGCGTATCTGGCCGAATTGCAGCTGGCGGGCGCGCAGGTCGCCGGAGATATCCAGGTCGGGCCAGTTGCCGCGGGCGCTGAGCGAGCCGTTGGCGGAACCCTTGATGGCCGGCTCGATGCGGCTCAGGTCGCCCGCGCTCAGCTCGATCTGCAACTGATTGCGCGCGCCGAACTCGCCGCTCGCCGAAAGCTGGTTGGGGCCGGCGTTGAGAGTGAACCTCGGCAGCCGCCAGACCGCGGCATCCTCCGTGCTCAATTGCAGGTCGCCCGCCACCGTTTCGCCGGCGAGCTGGCCGCTGAATTCGGGCAGTTCGACGCCCAGCCGCAATTTGCCCGCGCTCCAGCCGCCGTCCACCCGCAGCGGGCTGGAGAGTTCGCCGGCCACGCTCTTCAACCACGGCGTCAGTGGAATGCCGTCCATTTGGCCGCCGCATTCCCAGGAGAGCGTGTCTCCCAGGGCTACCTGGCAATCGGCTTCCAGCTGACCCTGGGACAGCACCCATTTCGGCGCTATGTGCAATTGCTCGGGTTGCCAGCGCCAGGGCGCGACGATGCGGCTCTTGCCGTACCGCGGTTCTTCGACGCCGATCGCAATGTCGCCCTGGAGCTGGCGCAGGTCGCCCTGGAGTTTCAGCTCGCCGCTGCGCAGCTGGACCTCTTCACCGGCCAGTTGCTGAGTGACGGGGCGCAGCAGATCCAGCGTTGCGTTGAGCGGCAGGTGCGGATCGAGCAGCGCCACCTCGGCGTGGGCGCGCAGCGGCCACAAGCCGCCGAGCGTCGCCTGCGCCCGCAGTTTGCGCAGGCTGCCCGAGAGATCGGCGGCAACCTGACCCGGCAGTTGCGGTGTATCGACGGTGCCGCGCAGGTGCAGCGGATAATCGCCCTGGAGTTGAAGCTCCCCGCCGACGCTGACACGCACCTGTTCCCAGTTCAGCTCCAGGTGCGAGGTGTCGAGCTGCGCGCCGTGCCAGTGCAGGTCGGCTTTGATGCCGCGCAGGATTGCGCTCTCGGTTCCGTGGTCCTGAATGATCAGGCGCTCCAGCGCCAGCCCGGTCTGCAGTGGCACCGGTAGCCAGAGCGTGGGCAATGACACCGGCTCGTCATTGGGCTCGCCTTTGAGATTCAGCGTCAGGCTGGCGGCGTTGAGCGGCAGCAGCTGCACCTGGCTGTTCATGAGCTGGTACCAGCGCAGGCGGATGTCCAGGTCGGCGATGGTCAGCTCGGTATCCGCGTCGGCCCAGCGCAGCGTGCCGATGTGAAGCCCGCCCAGCCAGTCGCCGGCGACCTGGCTGACGTGCAGTTGCGGCAATAGCCGCTGTGCGAGACCGAGGGACCAGCGCGTGCCGCGATCCGTGCCCAGGGCCGCCACCAGCGCGGCAAATGCCAGCAGCGCCAGCATGCCGACCGCGATCAGCGTGGTGACCAGAATGCGCCGTGCCTTCCTCATAGCGGTGGCCCCATGAAAATGTGCAGGCGCCAGCTGCGGTCCTCTTCGTTGACGGGAAAGGCGAGGTCGACGCGGATCTGTCCGACGGGAGACAGCCAGCGCACGCCGAAGCCGGCGCTGTAGTGCCAGGGCTCGCCCCAATGGTTGAAGGCGCGGCCGGTATCGCTGAATACGGCCAGCCGCCACTGTTCGAGAATCTTGAAACTGTATTCGAGGCTGGCGACGTTCAGATAACGCCCGCCGATCAGGTTGCCGTCCGCGTCGCGCGATCCGAGCGATTCGAAATCGTAACCGCGCACGGTCTGGTCGCCGCCGGTGAAAAAGCGCTGGCTGGAAGGAATCTTTTGAATGTCGTCGGTGGTGACGACCCCGAGTTCGATGCGCGGAATCAGCAGCTGCTTGTGGCCGATATCGATCAGTCGCTTGTAACCCGCATTGATGCGTATGAAGGAGGTGTCCGCCCCGATCACCGGCGCCGACATGGTGGCCGCCGCCCAGGTTTTGCGCCCCCACAATGGATCGATGCCCGGCCCCAGGACGACCTCCGTGATGTTGGCGCCGGGCAGCGCATATTGCACCCGGCGGCGCGGCTCATTGCCCTGGCGGTAGTTTTCGTCGTCGTAGGTCACGCCGTAGTTCAGGATCCAGGTATCGGCCCGGCGCCGGCTGATGAAAAAACCGACGGAGCCGACGGTGCTGGACGTGTCCTCCACGGCTTTATGCTCCCAGGCGGTGGTCAGGTTGAGGCTGTCGTCCAGGGGTTTTTGCAGCGGAATGCGGTATTCGACACTCAGGTCCTGCTGTGGCTGCGATACCGACAGTTCGGTAATGAGCTTGTGGCCCTCGCGGGTGACATGCGGTTGTTCCCAGCGCAGCTTGGTGCGCGGCCCGGTGTCGGTGCCATAGCCCGCGCCAACGCTGATCTGGTGCGAGGGCGCATCCGCCAGCTTGGCGGCGATGGCGATGGTCTCGTCATCCAGTTTTTCCGTTTGCACATCGATGTCGCGGAAATAGCCGCTGCTTTGCAGGTTGCGTTGCAGATCGGTCACATCGGTTTTGCGGTAGTAAGAGTCGGTTCGCACTGGCGACAGGCGCATCAGCAACTCCTGGTCGAGTTTGCTGCCGCTGAAGCTCTGCGCCGTGACGCGATAGCGTTTGCCGGCAACGATGCTCAGGATGGCGGTGGCCCGGTGTTGCTCCAGGTCGATTCGCAGGCGGCTTTCCTCGAAGCGGGCATCGAGGAATCCGTATTCCTGGCACAGTTCCAGCAGATCGCGCTTGTAGTTTTCGTAGGTTTGCTGGTTGATCGTGGCGCCGACCTTGAACGGCTGGTTGTCCAGCAGCTTGCGCACGGGCCGCAGATCGGCGGCGCCGCCGTCGATATGGATTTGCGGTTCCGCCCAGGCGACGGCGGGACCGAGATCGATGTCGATCGTGACGCTGTTTTTTTCCCGGGAAAACTCGAAGTGGCTTTCGAAATAGCCCAGCGCCCGCATGGCCTGGGGAATATCGTTTTTCAGCTTTTGGCGCAGCAGGCGCGGGTGTTCGAACTCGTTGTCGCTGATCGAGCCGATATGGTGCAGCACGTTGTCGGCGAGCTGGCCCTCGACACCCTTGAGCTTAATCTCGGGATCGGCCAGTGCGGCGCTGCAAAATACGAGCAGCGCAAGCGGTAAGCGTCGGAACGACATGTGGCGGGAACTGCTTTTACCATCCCAGCCGGCGAAAAAAATGCGGGAAAATACGGCGGATTTGCATGCTATCCCTCTCGCGGCTATGCGGTTGTTCGGCCCAGGGCCGCATTATGCCGGATAGATTGCGCCGAGCGTGCAGTATTTGTCGGCGCCGGTCACGGCCGGTTCATTGCCCGGCTTGCCGGCGAGGGTTTGCTGGGCGAGCCAGGCGAAGGCAACGGCTTCCACCCATTCCGGCGCAATGCCAAGTTGCGCGGTGCTGGCGAGCTGGCGGGGGTGCAGGCGCGCTTCGAGCCGCAGCATCAGGTCGCGGTTGTAGGCACCGCCGCCGCAGGCGAAAACTTCATTGGCGAGGAAGGGAAGGTTGGCGATGGCATCGGCGATCGCGGCGGCGGTCAGCTCGGCCAGAGTGGCCTGGACGTCCACCGGCTTCGTATCCGGAAAGACGCGCAGATGCGATTCGAGCCACGGCAGGTTGAAGTGCTCGCGGCCGGTGCTTTTGGGCGGCGCCGCGGCAAAGAATGGATCGTCGAGCAATGCGGCGAGCAGTTCGGGCGAAACCCGCCCTTGGGCTGCCCAGGCGCCATCGCGGTCGAACGGGGTGTTCTGGTGGCGCTGTGCCCAGCCATCCAGCAGCGTGTTGCCGGGCCCGGTATCGAAGCCGGTGATTTGGCCTGCCGCCGGCAAGCCGGTGATATTGGAGATGCCGCCGATATTCACCACGACACGGCTGCGCGAGCCGCCGAACACCGCCCGGTGAAAGGCCGGCACCAGCGGCGCGCCCTGGCCGCCGGCGGCGATGTCGCGGCGGCGGAAATCGGCAACGCTGGTGATGCCCGTGTGATGAGCGAGGCTGCTGGGATCGCCGATTTGCAGGGTGAAGGGATAGGGTTGCGGCCCGGCGCCGAGCGCCGGGCGATGGCGTATGGTTTGGCCGTGGCTGCCGATGGCGCGCACTTGCGAGGGCTGCACGCCGGCTTCCTCGAGTAACCGCAGGACCGCCTGCGCCAGGGCGAGCCCGAGGGCACGGTCCGCCCGGCCAAGGCGTTCGATTTCATCGGGGCCGGGGTGGCAAAGGGCAAGCAGTTCGGTGTGCAGGGCCGCGGGAATCGGGGAGGTGGCGGCGGCGAGCAGTCGGGGTTCGTCGTCGAGTTGTACCAATACGGCGTCGATGCCATCCAGGCTGGTGCCTGACATCAGGCCGACATAGAGTTCGCCGGTCGAGGCCATGTCTCGAAGAACCTTAGTGAGTGAGAGGTCGCCGCCACGTATCTGCGGCGGCCAGAAGAACATCAGAGTTTTTTGCGGTCGTCGGCGTCGTCGTTCGCGGCCAGCTTGCCCTGGTGGCTGGCGTAGGCGGCGAATTGGGTTTGCAGCCCGGCGACCTGCGTCTGGAAGCGACGCTTCTCGGAGGCGGCGATATGCTCGGCCTGCGGCAGCTTGCTGGCGATGGAGGCGGGGTTGGTGTGCACGCCGTTGACCAGGAATTCATAGTGCAGGTGCGGGCCGGTGGCCCAGCCGGTCGAGCCGACCCAGCCGATCAACTGGTGTTGCTTGACGCGCTGGCCGGCGTTGACGGCGCGTTTTTGCAGATGCAGGTATTTGGTGGCGTAGGTCGAGCCGTGTTCGATCACGATGAAGTTGCCGTTCGAGGGGCTGGAGCTGGATTGCGCCACACGGCCGTCGCCCGCCGCATAAACCGGCGTGCCGGCCGGAGCGGCGTAGTCGATGCCGCGATGCGGTCGCGCGGTATTGAACAGCGGATGGACGCGGCTCAGGCTGAACGGCGAGCTGATGCGGATGAAATCCAGCGGCGCGCGCATGAAGACCTTGCGCATGCTGACGCCTTCCGGCGAAAAGTAGCCGACATTGCCATCGGCATAAACGTAGCGATAGGCGGTATGGTTTTCATTCTGGCTGGTGAAGGCGGCAGCGAGAATGGGGCCGTCGCCGATTTTCTTGCCGTCGAGGTAATACTCATCGTACATCACGGTGAAATGGTCTTCGCTGCGGATATCCAGCACGAAGTCGACGACGCCGCTGAAGATGTTGGCCAGTTGCAGGATCATGTTGTCGGACAGGCCGGCATCGAGGGCCGACTTGTACAGCGACGAGGTAATGGAGGCGCTGGCGAATTGATGGCGAACCTCGGGTTCGCGACTGGTTTTTTCGGCGACGAAGCTGCTGTCGTCGCGGTGGATTTCGGTGGTATTAAGCTGGTTTTCCTGGTAGCGCAGCGCTTGCAGCTGGCCGTTGTCGTCAACCTGGAAGGAAACTTTCTGGCCCGGGAAGATGCGGGTAAGCGCTTTCGCCTCGGGGCCGGACTGCAGTACTTCATGCAATTCGGTGGGAGACAGCCCGGCGCGTTCGAACAGCTTGGCGAGGTTGTCGCCCTTGCGCACGGTCAGCTCCTGCCAGGCATCGGCGGGATCCGTGGCCTCGGTGTTTGCGGTATCCGGTAGCCCGGTTTGACTCAGGTCCGGCAGATCAAGCTGCGTACTCTGCGAGGGCGTGTTGCTTTCGAGGTCGCTCGATGGCAGCGGCAGGGGCATCCGGTTGGCCTGCACCTGGTTGCTCGGCAGGATCAGTGCGAAGAACATCAGGGAGGCGGCCACACCCACGGCAATCAGGTGGGGGCGCGGTATGTCTTTAATAAAGCCAGGCAGTTTGAACGCGGACTTCTGATTGCTATCGGTCATCGAATGTTCTTCGTCTTCCAGGCCAAATTGGCCGCATAAAAAGGGCGTTTTCGCAAAAAATAATGCGCCGAAATCACTCCCGACCGGGCCGCAGAGTGATCAAATCCTGCGTGTGCTTGCATTTATGCGAGGTTGTTGTAAGGTGCGCCACTTGCTGACGCTGCCATAAGTTTGCCCGGATTATGAGCGACGTCAACCCTTAGATCACAAAAGTTGCTGGTTTCGTCACTTCCGCGGGCCATTGCAACGCTCAAAATCCGACGGTTCGATATGTCCCAATTTTCCTTCGATTTAGTAGCCGACCTGCAGGCTCGCGGCCTGGTAGCTCAGGTCACTGGTGGTGGCGAGCTGGAACAACATCTTCAAAGCGGCTCGCGCAGCATCTATTGCGGTTTCGATCCGACCGCGGACAGCCTGCATATCGGCCATCTGGTTCCGTTGCTGGCGCTGCGCCGTTTTCAGCTGGCGGGACATCGGCCCATCGCGCTCGTCGGTGGCGCCACCGGCATGATCGGGGATCCCAGCTTCAAGGCGCAGGAGCGCAAGCTGAATACGCCGGATGTGATTGCTGGTTGGAGCGACAGGCTGCGTCAGCAGGTAAGCCGCTTCATCGACTTCAATGACTCGCCGACGGGGGCCGTGGTCGTCAACAACCTCGACTGGATGGGGCAAATGTCGGCGCTGGATTTCCTGCGCGAGGTCGGCAAGCACTTCTCTGTTAATGCCATGATCCATAAAGAGTCGGTCAAGCAGCGCATCGAGCGCGAAGGGGAGGGGATCTCCTTTACCGAGTTCAGCTATCTATTGTTGCAGTCCTATGACTTCGCCGAGCTCAACCGTCTTCATGGTTGTTCCGTTCAGATCGGCGGGTCTGATCAATGGGGCAATATCACCGGTGGCATCGATCTCGCCCGGCGCCGCAACGGGCAGCAGGTGTATGGCCTGACTTTGCCGTTGGTTACCAAGGCGGACGGCACCAAGTTCGGCAAGACTGAAACCGGAACGATCTGGATGGATCCGGCAAAAACCTCGCCTTATGTCTTCTATCAATTCTGGATCAACACGGCGGATGCCGATGTCCACAAGTTCCTGCGTTACTTCACCTTCCTGCCCGTCGAGCAGATTGCTGCGATAGAGGCGGAGGATCGCGCCGCGCAAGGGCGGCCACAGGCGCAGGGCGTTTTGGCGCGGGAAATGACCGGGCTCGTGCATGGCGAAGCCGGCCTGGCGGCGGCGGAGCGCATCACCGAAGCATTGTTCAGCGGCAATATCCGCGACTTGTCGGCGGAGGATTTCGAGCAGCTGCGCCTGGATGGCTTGTCTTCGAGTCTGATACAGCGCGATCAACTGAATGGCTTGCCGTTGACGCAGCTGTTGGTGGATTCGGGGGTGGCGACATCCGGCAAGCAAGTAAAGGATGCGCTGGCCAATCGCGCGGTTCTCGTGAATGGCGATGCGCTGGGCGCGGAAGACAATATGAATCTGCCTGAAAGCTTTGCCCCGGCCCGGGCTCTGTATGGGCGGTTCTATCTGGTTCGCTTGGGCAAAAAGAAGTATCACTTGTTTGAAATTGCTCAATAAATAAGCTTTTTTTAATTATTTTGTCTTTTTGTGAAAAAGACGTTGACGCAAGAAACGCGGCCCCTATAATGCGCGCTCCGCAGACGCGCAGAGCTTGTAAGCGGAGCAGCTGTCGAGTAAGCGTTGAAAAACACTGAAATAAAACAGTTGCAAAGTGCGCAAGGTTCTGTAGAATGCGCGCCTC
>Ga0153956_1001084_pt1 | contig 25998 bp, 26 predicted proteins | sample TSFL040MetaG_FD_104704 | JGI IMG/M metagenome (GOLD analysis project Ga0153956, IMG submission 104704) | Attine ant fungus gardens microbial communities from Florida, USA - TSFL040 MetaG | ecosystem: Host-associated > Fungi > Mycelium > Unclassified | place: USA: Florida, Wekiwa Springs... | reverse complement strand
CGACTTCGCCGACGTGCGGACGATCATGTCCGACGCGGGGCGGGCGCTGCTCGGGATCGGCATGGCGCACGGCGAAGGCCGCGCGATCCTCGCCGCCGAGAAAGCGATCTCCTCGCCGCTGCTGGAGACCTCGATGGACGGGGCGCGCTCGATCCTGCTGTCGATCACCGGCGGCTCCGACCTCTCGCTGGTCGAGGTCTCCGAGGCCGCCAAGGTCGTCGGCGAGGCCGCCCACCCGGACGCCAATATCATCTTCGGCGCCAACGTCGACGACGAGCTCTCCGACCAGATCTGGGTCACCGTCGTCGCCACCCGCTTCGACGGCCGCGGCGCCCCGCGCCGCCCGGCCGCCCAGGAACCGACGATCCGTCGCACCAAGGACATGGGCCGCGGCCGCCCGCCCGAGACCGGCCGCGGCAGCGGGGACACGCTCGGCATCGACGTGCCTGAGTTCCTCCCGGGCTGATCCGAGGCGGGACGGCTGAGCGATGCCCGGCGTCGTCGCTGCCGGGCACCCGGAGAGCGCCGAGGCGGGGGCGGCGGTGCTGCGGGCCGGGGGCAACGCGGTCGACGCGGCGGTCGCGGCGGTGCTCGCCTCGTTCGCGGTCGAGTCGCCGCTGACCGGGCTCGGCGCGGGTGGCTACATGACCGTCCACGCCGGCGGTGAGACGACCCTGCTCGACTTCTTCGTCGCCGCGCCCGGCCTCGGCGGCACGCCGCGCGGCGCCGAGCTGGCGCCGGTCGACGTCGTCTTCGACGCCGAGACGGTGCAGACGTTCTACGTCGGCCCGGTCTCCTGCGGGGTGCCGGGGACGCCCGCCGGGCTGGTCGAGGCGCTGCGCCGCTTCGGCTCGATGCCGCTGGCGGAGCTGGCCCGCCCGGCGATCCGCCTCGCCCGCGAGGGCGCCCCGGTGAACCACGAGCAGGCCTACATCCTCGACATCCTCGCCCCGATCCACGAGCGGCTGCCGGGGACGCGCGAGCTCTACGCGCCGGCCGGGCGGACGCTGCGAGAGGGGGAGACGTTCCGCTTCCCGGAGCTCGCCGAGGCGCTCGAACGCTTCGCCGCCGAGGGCGCCGCGCCGTTCTACCGCGGCGAGGTGGCGGCGGCGCTGGCCGACTTCGTGGTCGAGCGCGGCGGCACCCTCGGCCGCGGCGACCTGGCCGCCTACGTCGCGATCGAGCGCCCGCCGGTGCGCGCCCGCTTCCGCGGCACCGAGGTGCTGACCAACCCGCCGCCGTCGGCCGGCGGGACGCTGATCGTCTACTCGCTCGACCGCCTCGAGCGGCTCGGTCCGGCCAGCGGCCCCGAGCAACTGGTCGCCGCGATCGACGCCGCCAACGCGCACCGCGCCGACCTGCTCGGCTCGACCACCCACATCTCGGCGATCGACGCGGGCGGGATGTGCGTCGCGGTCACCTGCTCGAACGGCTCCGGCTCCGGGGTGCTGGTGCCGGGGACCGGCGTGATCCTCAACAACATGCTGGGGGAGGAGGACCTGAACCCGCTCGGCTTCCACCTGACCCCGCCGGGGGAGCGGGTGCCGTCGATGATGTCGCCGACCGTGGTGCTGCGCGACGGCGAGGTGATCCTGGCGGTGGGCAGCGCCGGCTCCAACCGGATCCGCTCGGCGATCCTGCAGACCGTGGTGCGGGTGGTCGAGCAGGGGATGGGGCCGCGGGAGGCGATCGCCGCGCCGCGCCTGCACTCCGAGGCAGGCCTGGTGCAGGCCGAGCCGGGCATAGACGAGGCCGCGCTGCGGCGGCTCGAAGCCCGCGGCGTCGCCGTCGCCCGCCGTCCCGAGATCAACCTCTTCTTCGGCGGCGTCCAGGCGGTCGCGCGCGATCCGGAGACCGGCGCCCTCAGCGGCGGCGGCGATCCGCGGCGCGGTGGCGCCGTCGCCTACGCCTGAGCGCCTTCGTACTTGCTAGACATTGACCTCGTGGCGGGCGGGCCCGACATCGACTTCGCCGCCGAGGGGCTCCTCGACGGCCTCGCGGGCGAGGCGCGCGAGGCGCGGCTGGGGCTGCTGGAGCGGCTGAGCGCCGAAGGCGTCTCGCTGGCGGAACTGCGCGACGCGGTCGCCACCGGCCACCTCACCGTGCTGCCGGTCGAGCGGGCGATCGCCGGCGACGGCCCCCGCTACTCGGCCCGCGAAATCTCGGCGCGGGTCGGCCTCGACCTCGACCTGCTGCTCGCCTTCCGCGCCGCCCTCGGCGTCCCTTACGGCGACGACCTGGACGAGCGGGTCGGGACGGAGGCCGATCTCGAGGCCGCGCTGCGCACGAAGGCGATCCTCGACGCCGGGTTCCCGGTCGAGGAGATGCTGCGCAACGCGCGCACCGTGGGGATGGCGACGGCGCGGGTCGCCGAAGCCAACCGCGAGCTGGTCGTCCGCAACCTGACCAGCCCCGGCGACAACGAGCGCGAGCTCGCCGATCGCCTCGTCGGCACGGTCGAGTTCCTGCTGCCGCTGGGGACCGAGTTCCTCTCCTACGCCTTCCAGGCCAACCTGCTGGAGCAGGTCAAACGCGATGTGATCGGCGCCGCCGACCTCGCCTCGGGGGAGATCGGCGGGGTGGTCGAGCGCACCGTCTGCTTCGCCGACCTGGTCGAGTTCACCAGCCTCGGCGAGGAGATCGCCCCGGAGGAGCTGGGCGAGGTCGTCGGCCACTTCGAGGAGCTCGCCACCGGCATCGTCGTCCCGCCGGTGCGCCTGGTGAAGACGATCGGCGACGCGGTGATGCTGGTCTCGCCGGAAGCCGAGCCGCTGGTCGACCAGGCGCTCGACCTGGTCGCCGCCGCGGCGGCCGAAGGCGACCAGTTCCCCGTCCTCCGCGCCGGGATCGCGACCGGCCCGACCCTGCCGCAGGCGGGCGACTACTACGGCCGCTCGGTGAACCTGGCGAGCCGCGTCACCGGCATCGCCCGCCCCGGCAGCGTCCTCGTCGACACCCCCACCCGCGAGGCCGCGGGCGAGGGCGGCTTCAGCTACTCCTTCGCCGGCGAGCGCCGCCTCAAGGGCATCGACTCCCGCCAGAAGCTCTTCCGCGTCCGCCGCGAGGGCGACCGCCGCGAAGTCCTCGGCCGCCCCGACCAGTGAGCGCCCACCGGGCGTCCCAGCTTCCGCCGTAATTTCGGCCAACCTTCGCCCGGGCCCGGGGGTGAAGATCACCGCTGCAGTCCTTTCTGTCGCTATGACGACAGAAAGGACTGCAGCGCGCAGCGCCATGGCCTGGAAGTTGGCGCGACGGCAGCACGGGGTGCTGACGCGGCGAGACCTACATGCGCTCGGGTTCGGCGAAAGCGCCATCCGGCACCGGCTGGCGACGGGGCGCCTGCACAAGATCCACCGTGGTGTCTACGCGGTCGGTCGCTCTGAGCTGACGCGGGAGGGGCGCTGGATGGCAGCCGTGCTCGCCTGCGGGCCGGACGCGGTGCTCAGCCACGGCAGCGCCGCCGCCCTCTGGGGCATCGGGCCCGAGTGGCATCTGATCGAGATCAGCGTGCGGCACCGCACCTGGCCGCGGCTGAGCGGCATCAAGGGCCGAGCCCGTCCATCGCTGCCAGACCAGGACGTCACGGTCTATCGCGGCATCCCGGTCACCACCGTGTCGCGCACGATCCTGGATCAGGCGGCGACGCCGATCTCCGATGCCTCGCTCGAGCGCCTCGTCAACGAAGCGGACGTCGCCAGGGATGTCGATTTCGACTTCCGTGCCCTGCGCCGGCACTGCGACCTGCGCGCCGGCGAGCCTGGGGTCAGGCGCTTGCGGAGTCTCCTCGACCCCGAAACGTTCCGCCTCTCGGATTCCGAGCTCGAGCGCCTCTTCCGCCCCCTCGCCATCGCGGCGGGCCTCCCGCAGCCGCTCACCAAAGCCAGCGTCAACGGCTACAAGGTCGACTTCTACTGGCCCGACCTCGCCTTGGTCGTCGAGACCGACTCACTGCGCTATCACCGCAATGCGATCAAGCAGTCCCGCGATCTCATGCGCGATCAGGTCCACACTGCCGCGGGATTCACGACCCTGCGCTTCACCCATTGGCAGGTGGCCCGCGAACCGGGGCACGTCGAAGCGATCCTCGCCGCTACGCGGGCTTGCGGGCGCTGACCAGCAGGTTGTAGAAGAGCTCGGCGGGGAGGTGGGGCTCGAGCACCTTGGTGTCGACCTTCTGCAGGGCGATGTAGCTGCGGAAGGCGAACTTGCGCCAGCGGAACGGGACCGTGTCGGGCTCGGCGCTCGACTCGACCGTGCGCAGGCCCCAGCCCCAGGCGTTGGCGAGGAGCTCCTCGCCGCCGACGTGGCGCTCCTCGAACTCGGCCCGCTCCAGCAGGCGGCGCAGGTCGGCGGGGGCGAAGGCGTGGACGTCGACCTCGCCCTCCAGCGAGTGGCCCTCGGACTGGTCGACTTCGGCGACGCCGCGCTCGCGGGCGCCGACGACGCGCCGCCAGACCGGCGCGACCAGCACCCCGGTGCGCTTCGGCAGCGCCGCCAGCCGGTCGCCATAGCGGGAGGGCTCGCCGGCGAAGACGATCCGCCCGCCCGGCCGCAGCACCCGCTTGAACTCGGCGAAGGCGCGGTCGAGGTCGGGGATGTGGTGGAGGACGGCGTGCCCCAGCACCAGGTCGAAGCTCTCGTCCTCGAAGGGCAGCGTCTCGGCCTCGGTGACGACGGTGGTGACGTTCGCCAGCCCCAGCGCCTCCGCCGTCCCCGCCAGCTGCTCCAGCATCCCCGGCGAGATGTCGGTCGCGGTGAGGTTGCCGATCAGCCCGAGCTGCACCAGGTTCAGCGAGAAGTAGCCGGTCCCGGAGCCGATCTCGAGCGCGTCGCCGAAGGTCTCCCCGCTCGCGCCGCCGAGTGCTTTGACCAGCTTGCCGCGCACCTGATCCTGGCCGATGTCGCCGAAGTCGATGCCCCACTTGGCGTCGTACTCGGACGCCGCCGCGTCGTGATAACGGGTGTTGACGTCCTTGATGTGCTCGGGCGTTGCGGTGGGCGAGGCAGGCATGCGGGCGGGACTTTATGGGTCCGCTGCAATACGGTGCGGCCCCGTGACCGAGGAGATCCTGCAGGCAAACCAGCCCGAGGGGGTGCCGCCGCTGCCGCTCACCGGCGAGCGGACGCTCCCCGACGTCCCCGCCGAGAACTACTGGTTCCGGCGCCACCTGGCCGTCTACGAGTGGATCGCGGCGCGGGTCGGCGGCCGGCGCGTCGTCGACATGGCGTGCGGGGAGGGCTACGGCTCCGACCTGCTGGCGGCGGCGGGCGCGGCGAGCGTGGTCGGGGTCGACGCCAACCCGGAGGCCCACGAGCACGCGCGGCTGCGTTACGTGCGCCCGAACCTGCGCTTCGAGCGGGGCGCGGTCGAACTCTTCGCCGAGCCCTGCGACGCGATCACCTTCCTGCAGACGATCGAGCACGTGCGGGACCCCGGCGCCGTGCTCGAGCATTTCAAGTCGATGCTGGGCGCGGACGGCGTCGCCTACGTCTCGACCCCGAACCTGCTGACGCTGGCGCCGGCGGGCGCGGAGAAGTCCGACAACCCCTGGCACATCAAGGAGTACCGCGCGGCCGAGTTCCGCGAGCTCTGCGCGGCGCACTTCGGCCGGGTCGAGCTGCTCGGCCTCTTCCACGCGCGCAAGCTGCGGGTGCACGGCTGGGCGCTGAAGCTCGGTTGGGACGGCGTCCACAAGCGCCTCGGGCTGACCGAGCCCTTCTACGACCGCTTCACCCCGGCGATCGCCGCCTCCGACTTCCGCCTCGCGACCGAGGACCTCGACCGCGCGCTCGACTTCCTTGCCGTCTGCCGGCCCTGAGACGTCGGCGGGCGCGGCGGCGTCGGCGGGCGACCTGGCGATCGTCCTCCACTCCCACATGCCCTACGTCGAGGGCTTCGGCACCTACCCGTTCGGCGAGGAGTGGCTCTTCGACGCGGTCGTGCGCTCCTACCTGCCGGTGCTCGAGGTCGCCCGCGACCTGACCCTCACCGTGACCCCGGTGCTCGCCGACCAGCTCGAGGACGCCGGGGCGGCGGAGCGGCTGCGGCGCTTCCTGCTCGAGTACCGGATCGGCTCGGCGGAAGCCGACCTGCGCGACGTGGACGCGGAGCTGCGGCCGGCCTGCGCGGCGGAGCGCGACCGCTATCGGCGCGCGCTGGCGCTGCTCGACGCGGCGGGCGGCGACCCGCTGGCGCCGTTCCAGCGGGCGGCGGCGGAGGGACGGGTGGCGCTCGCCGCCTCCTCGGCGACCCACGCGCTGCTGCCGCTCCTGGCGACGCGCGCCGGGCTGGCGCTGCAGCTCGACGCCGGGATCCGCTCGCACCGCCGCCGCTTCGGCTGGGACGGCGGCTTCTGGCTGCCCGAGTGCGCCTACCGGCCGGGGCTCGAGTGGGGGCTGGCGCGGGCCGGCGTCGAGTGGTTCTGCGTCGACCAGAGCGCCCACGAGGAGCCGCTCGCGGCGCTGCGCCCGGTGGCGACCGAGGCGGGCCCGGTGGCGCTGCCGATCGACTGGGAGGCGATCTCCTGGCTCTGGGCGCTCGACGGCTACCCGTCCGACCCCGCCTACGCCCAGTTCGACGGCAAATCGCTGCGCGGGATGCGGCTCTGGCGGGTCGGCGGCGGTGCCTACGACCCGGCCGCCGCGGCGGCGGCGGCGCGACGCCAGGCGGCCGAGTTCCTGGCCGCGGCGGCGGCGCGCCTGCGCGGCTACGCGGCGGAGCGCGGGCGGCGCGGCCTCCTCGTCTTCGCGATCGACACCGAGCTGCTCGGCCACTGGTGGACGGAGGGCCCGCTCTGGCTGGCGGCGGTGCTGGCGGGCGCCGCCGCGGCGGGGGTGCGGCTCCTCACCGTCCCCAAGGCGCTCGAAGACCACGAGCCGGAGCGCCGTCCGCTGCGCCGCGCCAGCTGGGGCGAGGACAAGGACTTCTCGACCTGGGACTCGCCGCCGGTCGCCGACCTCGCCTGGGCGACGCGGCGGCTGGAGCTGCGGCTGGCGCGGGCGGTGCGCGGCGGGGTGCGCGACGGGCGGGCGGAGCGGGCCGCGCGGGAGCTGCTGGCGGCCCAGGCGAGCGACTGGGCCTTCCTCGACCGGCGCGGCCAGGCGGGCGACTACGCGTGGCAGCGGGCGAGCGACCACTCGCTGGCGCTCTACGAAGCCATAGGATGCGACCGTGTCACCGATCCGCGTATGCGTTCGCTAGCCCCGGACATGACGCTCGCGCCCCTTCTGGAGCCCTGAGAGAACCTTTCCCGTCCCGTGCTCCGCGTCCTGATCCTCTCCTGGGAGTACCCGCCGCTGATCGAGGGCGGGCTGGCGCGCCACGTCCGCAAGCTCTCGGAGGCCCTGGTCGAGCTCGGCGTCGAGGTCCACGTGCTGACCCGGGGCGGCGAGGACTCGCCCGCCGAGGAAACCGCCGGGGGCGTCGCCATCCACCGCATCCGCGAGCCCAGCCACCCGAGCGACCTCGGCGAGTTCGTCGCCTGGGTGGAACGGATGAACTCCGACATGCTGGCGGCCGGGGTCGAGCTTGGTGACTGCCTCGACTTCGACCTCGTCCACGGCCACGACTGGCTGGTCGCCAGCGCCTGCGATCACCTCGCGCGCCGCTTCGAGACGCCGCTGGTGACGACGATCCACGCGACCGAGTACGGCCGCCACCAGGGCTGGGTCAACGACCACCCGCAGTCCTACATCCACGGGGTCGAGCGCTGGATCACCAACCGCTCGCAGCGGGTGATCGCCTGCTCGGCCTTCATGCGCGACCAGATCGCCGACATCTTCGGCGTCGCCGAAGGGCGGATCACGGTGATCCCCAACGGCATCGACCCCAGCGACCTGCCGCGCCCCGAGGCGACCGAGCTGGCCCGCCTGCGCGCCGAGTTCGCGGCGCCGGACGAGCGCCTCGTCCTGCTGATCGGCCGGCTGGTGTATGAGAAGGGCTTCCAGTTGGCGCTGGAGGCGATGCCGGAGGTGATCGCGGCGGTTCCCGGCACGCGCTTCCTGGTCGCCGGCTCGGGCACCCACGAGGAAGAGCTGAAGACACAGGCGGAGGAGCTCGAGCTGATGGAGCACGGCACCTTCCTCGGCTGGATCGGCGACGACGTGCTGCACGCCCTCTACGGGATCGCCGACCTCACCGTGGTGCCCTCGATCTACGAGCCCTTCGGCCTCGTCGCCCTCGAGGCGATGGCCTCCGGCTGCCCCTGCATCGTCGCCGACACCGGCGGCCTGCGCGAGGTGGTCCCCGAGGAGGGCGCCGGCCTCCGCTTCGCCGCCCGCGACCCCGAGGCGCTCGCCGAGGTCGCGATCCGCGTCCTCTCCGACCCCGACCTCGAGGCGCGCCTGATCGCCGAGGCCAAGGAGCACGTCCTGCGCTTCGACTGGACCGACGTCGCCGGCCAGACGGTGGCGGTCTACGCCGATCTCGTCGGCGCCCGCCTCGGCCCGGCTTAGGAGCGCCGGGACGGGCGTCACGGAAGGCGCACGAACCCGACGCCCCTCCTGACCGCGTTCGCAGTTGGCTACAACATGTGTCGTTAAGTGCGAACGCGCTCCCTAGTCGTTCGGCAGCCGCGGCGGGGTGCCGAACGTGAAGGTGCCGTATTTCGTCGGCGCGGGGGTCCAGTAGATGCCCTCCACTAGTTCTCCGGGCGGGATCGCCATCGCCCCCGCCAGTCGGACGAGGGTGTCGATCCGTGGCAGGCGTTCGCCTTTCTCCAGCTTGCCGATCTCGGTCCGGTGGAGGGAGGCCCGCTCGCCGAGCTCCTCCTGCGAGAGCCCTTCGAGCTGTCGGCAGCGGCGCAGGTTCTGGCCGAAGCGGAGCGCGACGCCTTCCGACTGAGCCTTGCGATCTTCCCGCGCCACGCGGGAAGATGACGATAGGAGAGGTTTTGTATGGCAGACAACAACATTCACCGTGATAAACAGATTGCAGATGGCACGGACGCTCGACCCAGACAAAAGGCGCAACGAACTGGACGACGGCGCGCCGAGCGCCGATTCCACCTTTATGGCAAAATTCCACCATGGCCTTGAACATCAAGGACAAGGAGACGGAGGCGCTGGTGACCGAGATCGCGGCACTGACGGGGGAGACGAAAACGGGAGCGGTCCGCCAGGCGGCGCGCGAACGGCTGGAGCGGCTGGAAAGGCGGGCAGGTCGACGGAGGCGGAGCCCCGAGGAGCTGCAGCGATGGCTCGAGACCGAGATCTGGTCGCAGGTCCCGCAAGAGTTGCTGGATCAACCGCCGATGACCAAGGCCGAACGCGAAGAGATCCTCGGGTACGGGCCCGGCGGGGTGTGATCGTCGACAGCTCCGCTGTGGTCGCCGTGCTGAGACGCGAGCCGCGGCAGGAAGAGCTGGCGATGAAGCTCGAGGCGGCCGAGGTCGTCGCGATCGGCGCACCTACCTTGTTCGAGACCGGAATGGTTGTGATCGGCGCCCTCGGCCAACGCGGTCGCAGTCTGATCGCGCATTTTCTCGAAGGCTTCGAAGTGGAGGTCATCCCTTTCCGGCACTCGCACTGGGAGGCCGCGGTCGAAGCTTTTCACCGGTACGGCAAAGGTCATCATCCGGCGGCCCTCAACTACGGCGACTGCATGTCTTACGCGACTGCCCGGATCGCAGACAGGCCGCTGCTCTACGTCGGCGACGACTTCGCCAAGACCGACATCGAGGCTGCGTGAATTGTTAACGAGAATCGATGAGCCGGGCCGCTAACCTGCCCGCGTGCCCTTCTCCAAACGCAAGTCGCGCCGCAGTCCGATGCAACGACTGAGTGACCAACGCCGCAGCCTGGCCCTTGCCGGGTTGGCGGTCGGCGCCGTCTTCAGCGCCGCGATCTTCCGCCGCAAGCGGCGTCGGGAGGAGGTTCAGCCTGAGTCGGGCGTGCGCTTCGAAGAGCCGCGGGCCGCCGTCAACGTGCCGCCGCCCGCGACCGAGCCCGAGCCGCCGGTCCCGGAGGTCGATTCCGGCCCGTCGCCCGCCGTCGAGGTGGAGCCGCCCGCGAGCGAGTCCGGGATCGACGACGCGCCGTCGCCGATCAACGCGGCCCCGCCTGCGAACGCTGCCGCCGAGCCCGCTCCCGCGCCGGCCGAGCCCGCTCCCGCGCCGGCCGAGCCCGCTCCCGCGCTGCCCGTCGAGCCTGCCACCGGCGAACTCAGCACCGAGGAGGCGTCGATCCTCGCGGTGCTCGCCCAGTCCGGCCGCGGTGACGATGACCGCACCGCGGTCGCCGTCGCCACCTCGCTCGAGCGCGACACCGGCGACGTCACCGACGTGCTGCGCAAGCTGGGGGCCGAAGGCGTCGTCTCCGGCGAGGCGCAAACCGTCTCCGGCGAGGCGATCTGGGCGGTCACCGAGCGCGGCGTCCGCCGGCTCGGCGCCCAGAGCTGATCGCGCCGGTCACCGGAGCGCGGGCGGCGCTCACCGGCTCTGCCCGGACACGCGCTCGGCCGGTTCCCCTTGCGGCGGCTGGAGCGTCGTGTCGGCCTCCGGGTCCGGTTCGACCGGCCGCTCCCAGCGCAGCCGCTCGGGCGCCTCGCGCAGGCGCAGGATCCGCGCCGGGACGCCGCCGACCACGGCGTTCGCGGGCACGTCCTTGGTGACCACCGAGTTGGTGCCGATCACCGCGTTGTCACCCACCCGGACGCCGCGCAGGATGCAGGCGCCATAGCCGATCCAGACGTTCGAGCCGACCTCGACGTCGCGCTTGTAGATGCCTTGGGTGCGGATCGGCCGCTCGACTTCGACCACGCCGTGGTCGAAGTCGATGAACATCGCTTTGTCGGCGATCACGCACTGGGCGCCGATCCGCACGTGCTGGTAGGCGGTGATCGTGCATTCCTGGCCGAGCACCGTTTTCTCGCCGATCTCGACCAGCCCCTCGTGGCAGCGGACCTTGGTCCGGTCGCCGACCCAGACGAAGCGACCGAAGTCGACCCGCCCGCGCGCCCCGATCTCGATTTCGAGCCCGCGACCGAAGAAGACGAAGCCGTCGGTGCGCCAGCGGCGCCCGGCCGAGGTCAGCGAGCGTCGCCAGGCGTAACGCCAGGCGAGCCTTCCGTAGCGCCAGTTGAGCATCCGGTTGCGGGCGAGGAAGCGGAGCACGCGGGGGCAACTCTAGACTCAGCGGCCCGTGCCTGACGTCGCCAAAGACGCCCCGCTTGCCGAGCGCCTCGTCGCGGGCGACAAGCGCGCCTTGGCGCGGGCGATCACGCTGATCGAGTCCGACGACCCGGCGGGCTGGGATCTCGTCCGCGAGGTGTACCCGCGGACCGGCAAGGCGCGGATCATCGGCTTCACCGGGCCGCCCGGGGTGGGCAAGTCGACGCTGATCGGTGCGCTGACCGGGGAGATGCGCAAGGCCGACCGCGAGGTGGCGGTGCTCTCGATCGACCCCTCGAGCCCCTTCACCCGCGGCGCCCTGCTCGGCGACCGCATCCGCCTCTCCGAGCATTTCCTCGACCCCGGCGTCTTCATCCGCTCGATGGCCTCGCGCGGCGCCCTCGGCGGCCTCTCCGAGGCGGCCCTGCAGGTGGCGCTGGTGATGGACGCGGCGGGCAAAGACGACGTGCTGATCGAGACCGTCGGCGTCGGCCAGGCGGAGATCGACATCGTCGACCACGCCGACACGATCATCCTCGCGCTGATGCCGGGCTCCGGCGACTCGATCCAGGCGCTGAAGGCGGGGGTGATGGAGATCCCCGACATCATCGTCGTCAACAAGGCCGATCACCCGATGACCGACACGATGGTGCGCGAGGTGCGCGGCGTGCTGGCGCTGTCCCACGAAAAAGGCGACTGGCGGGTGCCGGTGCTGCGTACCGAGGCGGCGAACGGCGTCGGGGTCGACGAGCTGGCGCGGCAGATCGACGAGCACCGGGCCTTCATCGAGGCGCAGGGGACGCTGGCCGAGCGGCGCGCCCGCAACCTGCGCAGCGAGGTGATCGGGATCGCGACCTCGCGGATGCGACGGCAGCTCGAGGCCTGGGCGGCCGAGGACCCCGGGACGGCGGAGCTGCTCGAGCAAGTGGTGCGGCGCGAAGTCGACCCGGCGACCGCGGCGGGCCGGCTCCTGGAGCGCCACGCCGATGGCTGAGAGCGTCGCAAATGGCTGATCCGGTCGCGATCGGCGAGGCGATCGGCTGGGTCGGCGGCCCGCTCGCCGACCTCGAGGGCGACGCGATCGGCGAGGTGCAGAGCGTCTACATCGACTCGACCTCCCACGACCCCTCCTGGCTGGTGGCGAAGCTGCCGGGGAGCGGCCGCCGCGAACGCGGCGCCCGCATCGTCGTCGTCCCGGTCGACCTCTGCGCCGGCGCCGCCGGGGTGGGCGTCTGGGCGGCGATCGAGGAGTCCCGCCTGCGCAGCGCCCCGGTCGTCGACCCGACCCGCCCCCTGCTGCGCGAGCACGAGCTGACGATCTGCGAGCACTTCGGCATCGATGAGAGCGTCGGCCGCGCCGCCACCCTCTCCGCCCTCGCCGCAGGCGCCATCACCTCGATCCCACCGCGGAGCTAGTCGCCGATCCCAGGTCGCCGGGCACCCCCCAGCTGTTCCTTATGCGCCTATTAGGCGCATAAGGAACAGCTGGGGGGACGTGGCCGGGACGGCGGGGGTGACCCTTCCCTCACGAACCGCGGGAGGTTCGTCCAGGGTCACCCCCGCCGTCCCTCCCGGGCCACTCCCGGGGAGAGGTGGAGGGACCGTGCCGGGAGGGTCACGGGAGGGCCACGACGGACGGACGGACCCGTCACCGATCCGTGACCCCGTGACGAAGACGCCGGGAAGGTCACGCTTCGGTGCGTCTTCCCTAGACGTCGCGATCGCGCTGCAGCTCTTGTGGTCGCCATGGCGACCACAAGAGCTGCAGCGCGATCCGGACCCCAGGATCAGGGCCCCCGGAGGGTCCCCGCGCGGTGAGTTCGCAGTTAGCGACAACATGTGTCGCTAACTGCGAACGCGCTTCGGGCCGGGACCCCGCAAGGGCCGGGAGGGGCCGGGAGGTGTGACGTCCCCGGCGTCTTCGTCACGAACCCTTGACGTCTTCCCACGCGAAGCCTGACGTCCTGGGCGCCTCATGGGGGGCACAGCCTGCCCGGGCCCCCATGAGGCGCCCAGGACGCCCAGGACGCAACTCGGACGGCCGCGAGCCCAGGCGTCACAGATCTGTAATGAAGTCCTGGAAGGCTTCTAGTTCATGGTGCTTTTGATCATCTTCGGCTTTGTCGCCGGCGCCGCCACCGCGGTGTCGCCGTGCGTGGTGCCCGTCTTGCCGATCGCGCTCTCGGCCGGGGCGACCGGGGGACGGCGCCGGCCGCTCGGGGTCGTTGCCGGGCTGGTCGTGTCGTTCAGCTTCGTGCTCTTCGCGCTGGTCTACGTGATCGATGCGCTCGGGCTGCCCAACGACCTGTTGCGCAACCTCGCGATCGTCGTCCTCTTCGGCTTCGGCATCGTCCTGCTGATCCCGCCGCTGGCGGCGCGGGTCGAGGCCTTCGGCTCCCGTTTCACCAGTCGGGTCGGCGTGAAGGCGGAGGGCGACGGGTTCTGGCCCGGCGTCGGTCTCGGTTGCAGCCTTGGCGTCCTCTACGCGCCCTGCGCCGGCCCGATCCTCGCCGCCGTCCTCACCGCCTCGGCCTCGCAGCCCTTCAACGCGGGCCGGCTCGCGGTCGTCGTCGCCTACGCGATCGGCTCGGCGCTCGTCCTCTACCTGCTGATGATCGGCGGTCGCAAGCTCGCCGGGCCGCTCGCCCGCCGCAGCGGCGCCTTCCAGATGGCGATGGGCGCGGTGATGGTGCTGGTCGCGTTCGCGATGTGGCAGGGATACGACACGAAGTTCCAGTCGAACGTCACCGCGAGCCTCCCCGCGTGGCTGACCAACCCGGCGGAAGGGATCGAAAGGAGCCCCTCCGCGCAGCTCGCGCTCGCCGAAATCCGTGCGGGCGGCAGCCACGGCGGGCTCGGCGTGAGGGCGGCCGAAGCCGAAGGGGAACGCCAGATCGAAAAGGCGCGGGCGCAGCAGGGCGAAGAACCGCTCGGCGAAGTCGGCGAAGCGCGGCTGACCTCCAAGCAGGAAGCGACCGTCCCGTTGAGCGACATCGGCCCGGCGCCCGAATTCACCGAAACCGAGGACTGGTTCAACACCCCGGGCGACCGGCCGCTGACGATGAAGGGGCTGCGCGGCAAGGTCGTCCTGATCGACTTCTGGACCTACAGCTGCATCAACTGCATCCGCACGCTGCCCTACCTGAACGCCTGGAACAGGCGCTACGGCAAGGACGGCCTGGTGATCGTCGGCGTCCACACGCCGGAGTTCCCGTTCGAGCGCGAAGCCGCCAACGTCGAAGCGGCGATCAAGACCGACGGGATCGAATATCCGGTCGTCCAGGACAACGAAATGGGCACCTGGAACGCCTACGGCAACCTCTACTGGCCCGCCGAGTACTTCGTCGACGCCAAGGGGCAGGTCCGTTACGCCCACTTTGGCGAGGGCGAATACGGCGAGAAAGAACAGGTGATCCGCGAGCTCCTGGCCGAAGCCGGACACGCGCCGGGCAAGGCGCGCGCCGCTGCGCACGGGATGGCCGCCGAACCGACGGTGACGACGCCCGAGTCCTACCTCGGCTCCGAGCGCGCCCAGAGCTTCACCAACGGCCCGATCGAACCGGGGCGCCAGACCTTCACGCTCGCGCGGCCCGGCGAAAACGAACTCTCCTACGGCGGCGAATGGACGATCGGCGGCCAGGCGGTGACGGCCGGGAAGGGCGCCCGCCTCGACCTCGACTTCGGCGCCCGCCGCGTCTACCTCGTGCTCGGCTCGCCGGGCAAGCCGCGCCGGATCAAGGTCCTCCTCGACGGCAGGCCGATCGCCGCCCGCGACGACGGCTCCGATGTCCACAATGGCTACGTCAAGGTGACGAACCAGCGTCTCTACAACCTGGTCGAACTGCCAAAAGTGGAACACCACGTGCTCGAACTCGTCCCGGAAGCCGGGGTGCAGGGTTATGCCTTCACCTTCGGATAACGGCGCCGTCGTCCTGGTCGTCGACGACGAGCCGACCATCGTCGAGATCGTCGGCCGCTACATCGAGCGAGCGGGCTTCGAGACCTACACCGCCCCCGACGGCTACAAGGCGCTCGACGTCGCCACCGCGCACCGTCCCGACCTCGTCGTGCTCGACGTGATGCTGCCGGGAATCGACGGCATCGAAGTGATGGAACGACTCCAGGAACGGCCCGGCCCGCCGATCGCGGTGATCCTGCTGACCGCGCGCGGCGAGGAGTCCGACCGCCTCGTCGGCCTGCGCAACGGCGCCGATGACTATGTGGTCAAGCCCTTCTCGCCCGCCGAGCTGGTCGCCCGCGTCGAGGCGGTCCTGCGCCGCACCGCGCCGCCCGCCGCCGAGGAGGATCAGCCGCCGATCGTCCACGGTCCGCTGCGGGTCGAGCCCGCCTCCCGCCGCGTCGTCCTCGACGGCAAAGACGTCACTCTCACGATGCGCGAGTTCGACCTGCTCGCCTTCTTCGTCGCCAACCCCGGCCGCGTCTACTCGCGCGACCAGCTGATGGAGGCGGTCTGGGGCGAGCCGTGGTTCGACGACACCTCGACCGTCACCGTCCACGTCCGCCGCCTCCGCGCCAAGCTCGGCGACGACCCCGCCGAGCCGCGCTTCATCGAGACGGTCTGGGGCGTCGGCTACCGGTTCCGCCCATGAACCGCGGGTTCCCGGCGATGAGCCGCGGCATCTGGCGCGCCGCCCTGATCGCGCTCGCCGCCTTCCTCGCGGGTGCCGCCGCCGTCGCGATCCCCAACCAGATGGGGTTCGCGCAGATCCTGCTGGTGCTCGTCGCCGTCGCGGCCGCCGCGATCGCCGCCGGGCTCGCGGTGCGCCAGTCGATGGAAGAGCGGATGCGCCGCCAGGTCGAGGAGGCGCGCCGCGGCCTGGTCGCCGCCGCCTCGCACGACCTGCGCACGCCGCTCGCCTCGTTGCGCCTGCTGGTCGAGGCGATCGACGACGGCGTCGCGGGCGCGGACCGCGATCGTTATCTCGCCGAGATCCGCACCCACGTCGCCGTGCTCAGCGACCTGATCGACGACCTCTTCGAGCTCTCCCGGATCGAGGCCGGGGACATCTCCTGGACGCTGCGCCGGGTCGAGCTCGGCGACCTGATCGGCGACACCGTGGCCGCCTTCCGCACCGCGGCCACGGAGCGCGGCGTCCACCTCGCCGCCGAGCTGCCCGCCGGGAAGGTGGTCGCCGAGGCCGACGCCGAGAAGGTCCAGCGGGTCCTCTTCAACCTGATCCAGAACGCGATCCGCCACACCCCCGCCGACGGCAGCGTCACGGTCCGGGCCAAGGGCGGGCCGGGCGGGGTGGAGGTCGAGGTCGCCGACTCCGGCGAGGGCATCCCGGCGGGCGACGGCGAGCGCGTCTTCGAGGCCTTCTACCGCGGCGACGGGGCCCGCGGCGAGGACGGCGCCGGCCTCGGCCTGGCGATCTCCCGCGCGATCGTCGAGGCCCACGGCGGCCGCATCTGGCTCGAAGACGCGCACCCAGGGACCCGCGTCCGCTTCACCCTGCCGGCCTGACCCCCGCCAACTGTTCCTTATGGCGTCCACAGCGCCATAGGGAACAGCCGGCGGGTGGCGCCTACAGCTGCAGGCTCTTGACCTGCAGCATCTCCTCGAGGCCGAAGCGGCCGTTCTCGCGCCCGTGCCCGGACTGGCCGTAGCCGCCGAACGGGGCGGCCGGGTTGAAGGCGCCGCCGTTGATCTCGATCTGGCCGGTGCGCAGTCGCCGCGCCACCGCGATCGCCCGCTCCTCGTCGCCGGCCCAGACGCCGCCCGCCAGCCCGTACTCGGTGGCGTTCGCGATCCGCACCGCGTCGGCCTCGTCCTCGTAGGGCATGATCGCCAGCACCGGGCCGAAGATCTCCTCGCGGGCGATCGTCATCTCCGGCGTCACCGCGGAGAAGACGGTGGGCCGGACGAAGTAGCCGCGGGTCAAGCCCTCGGGCGGCTCGGCGCCGCCGGTGAGGAGCTTCGCCCCCTCCGCCTCGCCCTTGGCGATGTAGCCGCGGACGCGCTCGCGCTGGGTGGCGGAGACGAGCGGGCCGAGCGTCGTCCCCGGATCGGACGGGTCGCCGGGCGTGAACCCCTCGGCCGCCGTCGTCGCCAGCTCCTCGACCTCGGCGAGGCGCCCACGCGGCACCAGCATCCGGGTCAGCGCGCTGCACGTCTGGCCCGAGTTGAGGAAGCACTTGGCGACCCCGTCGGGGACGGCCCGGGTGAAGTCGGCGTCGTCCAGCAGGACGTTCGGCGACTTGCCGCCCAGCTCCATCGCGACCGGCTTCACCGTCGCCGCGGCGAGCTCGGAGACGCGCCGGCCGGCCCGGGTCGAGCCGGTGAAGGAGACGAGGTCGACGCCGGGGTGGCCGGCGATCGCCTCGCCGACGACCGGCCCGATCCCGGTGACCAGGTTGAAGACGCCCGCCGGCAGCCCGACCGACTCGATCACCTCGGCGAGGATGAAGGCGTTCAGCGGCACCACCTCGCTCGGCTTCAGCACCACCGTGCAGCCGGCGGCCAGCGCCGGCGCGACCTTGGCGCCGATCTGGTTCAGCGGATAGTTCCAGGGGGTGATCGCGCCGACCACGCCCGCCGCCTCGCGCAGCACCCGCGAGTTGCCGACCTCCTCTTCCCACCGCACCTCCTCGAGCGCCCCCGGCATCGCGGCGAAGTGGTTGACGCCGAGGCCGACCTGGATCATCTGGGTGAGCTTCCGCGGCATCCCCAGCTCCGCGGTGATCGTGTCGGTGAGCTCCTCGACCCGCTCGCCGAGCCCCGCCGCGATCGCCGCCATCGCTTCGGCCCGCTCGGCCCGCGGCGTCGTCGACCACCCCTCGAAGGCCCCCCGCGCCGCCTCGACCGCCAAGTCCACCTCGACCGGCGTGCAGCCCGGAATCGTCGCGATCGTCTCCTCGGTCGCCGAGTTGATCACCGGCAGCGGATCGGCCCCCGCCGGCTCCACCCACTCGCCCCCGATGAAGACCTTCTCCCGCGCCCCGACACTCGCCGCAGTAGCCATCCCGCTCCTCCTCCTAAGTCGCTTGCCCGTTCTGGGAACGCTACCGCCCGGGCGGATATAGCGAATAAGCTATATCTCGTCTATGGGACCCTTCGCGACCGCCACCAAGCCGAAGAAGGCGGTCGGTGAGCTGCTGCGAGAGGTGCGGGCCGCCTACGGGATCTCTCAGGGTGAGCTCGCGACGCGCGCCAACACGACGCAGTCGGCGATCTCACGGATCGAGTCCGGCAGGGTCTCGCCGTCGTTCGACACGCTGCGGGAACTGCTGCGGCTGCTGAGCGCCGATCTCCTCCTCGACGTCACGGCGCGGGACGCCGGCGTCGACCTGACCCTCAACGAAGGCAACTTTGAATTGACGCCATCCGCCCGAGTCGAGCGCGGACTGGGGTGGGCAGATCAAATACTTCGCATCCAGCGCGAAAACAATGTGAGGCCGGGGGTGAATGGGGAGGTCCGGGTGGCTTGGGAGGCCATGGATCAACGTGGCGACAAACCCATTCTCGAAGCCGGTCCACTCTTGGATGCCCTCGACCGCAACGAGGTGGATTTCGTGGTGATCGGCGGTGTCGCCGGCCTTGCGCACGGCTCCGCTTACCCGACTTACGACCTCGACGTCGCCTATGCCCGAGACCCGGGGAACCTGCAGCGGATGGCGGCTGCGCTCCGGGATATCGGCGTCGCGCTTCGCGATGCTCCTGAGGATCTTCCGTTTCAGGTCGATGCGAGGTCCCTCGAGGCGGGGATGAACTTCACGTTCCGCACCGAGTTCGGTGGGTTCGACATCCTCGGTCATGTCGATGGCATCCGGAGCTATGACGAGTTGAGGGCTCAATCCGAGGTTCACGAGGTCGGCGGCATCCCCGTCCAGGTCGCCTCGCTGAATCACCTCATCGGTTCGAAGCGGCAGGTAGACCGGACCAGGGATCAACTGATGGTCGAGGAGTACGTGTCCATCGACCGGCTCCGCCGCGAATGGCAGTCACGGCAGCGCGAGCGCGAGGATCAGCGGCGCGCGGCGAAAGGGGAGTAGGCGAGGCCGTCGTAGACGGCGGCGCCCGGGCCGGGGACGGCCTGCGCGTCGCGCGCGGTGAGGACCTCGCCGCACGATTCGCAGATGCCGCGGTCGGAGACGGTGCCGCCGCAGGCCTTGTGGATGACGGTCAGCGGCGGGCCCTCGGGGCCGGGGGTGTGGCGATCGCCCCAGTGCATCAGCGCCATCAGGGCGGGCCAGAGGTCGAGGCCCTTCTCGGTGAGGAAGTATTCGTGGCGGGGCGGGCTTTCCTGGTAGGCGCGGCGCTCGAGGATGTCCTCGTCGATCAGCCGCTGGAGCCGGGCGGAGAGGACGTTGCGGGCGACGCCGAGGGACTTCTGGATGCCGGAGAAGCGGCGGTTGCCGTTCATCACGTCGCGGACGATCAGCAGGGACCAACGCTCGCCGATCACCTCCAGCGACTTGGCGACGGAGCAGGCCTGGCCGGGATAGTCGTGGCGCAGCACGGATGTGATCATCTCACACAACGGTTGCATCACGAAACCGAGTCGGTTAGGGTCCCGGACAGCAAGTTGCATGACGAAACCAACGCGCTGCCTGTTCCTTTTGCGCCTGTGAGGCGCAAAAGGAACAGCTGAACGGAGGCGACGATGAGGTTTACGAGCAAGAGACACCGGGACCGGGGCCGTTCGCGCGCCCCACGGATCGCGATCAGCCAGGACGAGATCACCGCCGACCTGCTCTACCGGGGCGGCGAGCCGCGCCGGGCTGGCTCGGTCACCCCACTCCGCCGGGGCGGCCGGTGAGCACCGCCGCGCCCGCGACCCGCTCGCGGACCCTGGAGTGGTCGGACCCGGTCGCGACCGCCGGCGCCGGGGCGGAGATGGCGGGCATCGACTACATGCGCGCCGTGATCGCCGGAGAGCTGCCCCCGCCCCCGATCGCGATCGTGATGAACATGGCGCCGATCGAGCTCGACGAGGGCCGCGTCGTCTTCGCCGGCGAACCAGGGGAGGAGCATTACAACCCCATCGGCGTCGTCCACGGCGGTTACGCCGCGACGATCCTCGACTCAGCGCTCGGCTGCGCCGTCCACACCACGCTGCCCGCCGGCGTCGCCTACACCTCGCTCGGCCTCGAGGTCAAGTACCTGCGCCCGATCACCCGCGACACCGGCCGCGTCCTCTGCGAGGGCACCGTCGTCCACCGCGGCCGTCGCCAGGCCACCGCCGAGGCGCGCCTCACCGCCGCGGACACCGGCAAGCTCCTCGCCACCGGCACCTCGACGCTCATGATCTTCGGCGGTTAGCTCCCGCTCCGGGTCCGTCTGCACTGCACCGGCTCACGGCCGGGTGAAGTGCAGACGCTCAGTCGACCAGGTCGCGGACCAGTTGGACCAGCAGGCGCACGCCGTAGCCGCTGCCGCCTTTGCCGGTGTAGGCGCGGTTGACGTCCCAGGCGGTGCCGGCGATGTCGATGTGCGCCCAGGGCGTCTCGTCGACGAATTCCTCGAGGAAGGAGGCCGCGGTGATCGACCCCGCCTCGCGCTTCTTGGCGAGGTTGGAGAGGTCGGCGACCGTCCCCTTCATCATCGCCCGGTACTCGTCGTGGAGCGGGAGGCGCCAGACCAGCTCGCCACTCTCCTCGCCCGCCGCCGCCAGCTCGCCCGCCAGCTCGTCGTCGTTGGAGACGACCGCCGCGTAGGTCGAGCCGAGCGCGATCAGCACCGCGCCGGTCAGCGTCGCGATGTCGATGATCCGCTCGGCGCCGAGCTCGACCGCGTAGGCGAGCGCGTCGGCCAGGATCAGCCGCCCCTCGGCGTCGGTGTTGTTCACCTCGACCGTCTTGCCGTTGTATTGGGTGATCACGTCGCCCGGCTTGACCGCGGTGCCGGAGGGCATGTTCTCGGTCGAGGGGACGACGGTGATCAGGTCGATCGGCAGGCCGAGCTCGGCGATCGCCGCGGTCGCCTCGAGCACCGCCGACGCCCCCGACATGTCGAACTTCATCTCCTGCATCCCGGCGCTCGGCTTCAGCCCGATGCCGCCGGTGTCGAAGGTCACTCCCTTGCCGACGAAGCCGAGCGTCGGCCCGTCGCCGCCGCCCGCGTAGCGCAGCACGATCAGCCGCGGGTCGACCGGGCCGCCCTGGCTGACCGCGGCGAGGCCGCCCATGCCCTTGGCGCGGATCGCGTCCCCGCCGAGGATCTCGACCGCGACCTTCTCGCTGGCCGCCGCGATCTCCTCGGCGCGCCTGGCGAGGTCTTCGGGCTTGGCGAAGTTGGCGGGCGTTTCCTGGAGATCGCGGGCGCGATTGGCCGCCTCGGAGTAGACGCGCGCCGTCTCCACCGCACCGGCGAGCTCCGCCGGCCCGAGCACCGTCAGCGCCTCGAGCCGCGCGCCCGGCTCGTCGTCCTCGCCCTTCCCCTTGAAGCGGTCGAAGCGGTAGGCGCCGAGGATCGTGCCGGTGACGATCGCCTCCGCGGCCGCCGCCTCGTCCTCGTAGGCGGGCAGCGCCCAGGCCAGCGAGCTCGCCTCGAGCTTCGCCGCCTCCGCCGCGGCGAGCGCCGCCGCCACCCGCAGCTTCTCGGCGTCGAGCGCGTCCCGCTCGCCCAGCCCGACCACAAGCAGTCGCTCCGGTCCACCGGGGTAGAGTCGGGTCATCGCCTTGAAGGAGCCCTTGGCATCGGCGGCGCCGGGAGCCGCCGCGACCTCCGCGGGCAGCGCCTCGCCCTCGCAGAGCCCGACCGCGACGAGCGCCGCGTCGGCATCGCGCAGTGACCTTTGTCTCACATCGACGTTCATCGGGGCGCGAGTCTAATCAGGCGGGAGGGGCGGCCTACGGTGGGCTATCGTCCCGCAGGCGAGGCGCCCGCGCCGCGGGCCGGCAACAAATCGGAGAGGAAGACCCGCAGATGTCCAGCTCAGTGATCCTTGGTACCGCGCGCACCCCGGTCGGCAAGATGGGCGGTGCCCTGGCTTCGGTAGACCCGGCCGAGCTCGGCGGCATCGCCATCGAAGGCGCGTTGGAGCGCTCCGGCGTCGGCGCCGAGCAGGTCCAGCAGGTCATCTTCGGCCAGGTGCTGCAGGCCGGCCAGGGGCAGATCCCCTCGCGCCAGGCGCAGATCAAGGGCGGCATCCCGAAGGAGGTCCCCTCGGAGACGATCAACAAGGTCTGCGCCTCGGGCATGCGCACCCTCGGCCTCGCCGACCAGGCGATCCGGGTCGGCGACCTCGACATCGCGGTGACCGGCGGCATGGAGTCGATGAGCAAGACGCCCTATCTCCTGCCGAACGCGCGCTTCGGCTTCCGGATGGGCGACGTGCAGGCCCTCGACGCGATGACCCACGACGGGCTCACCAACGCCTTCACCGGCAAGCAGATGATCAACGAGGCCTCCGAGGTCTCCAACGAGCTGGAGATCACCCGCGCCGACATGGACAAATTCTCGGTGCGCTCGCAGCAACTGGCGGGTGAGGCGACCGAGGCCGGCCGGATCGCCGCCGAGATCGTCCCGGTCACGGTCAAGGGCCGCAAGGGCGACACGACGGTCGAGGTCGACGAGGCGCCGCGTCCGGAGACGACCCTGGAGTCGCTGGCGAAGCTGAAGGCGATCGGCGGCGAGGGCGCCACCCACACCGCGGGCAACGCCCCGGGCGTCAACGACGGCGCCAGCGCGATCGTCGTCGCCTCCGCGGAGTGGGCGGAGAAGGAAGGCCGTAAGCCGCTCGCCAAGGTCCTCGCCTACGCGACCGTCGCCGACGACTTCGCCTACCTCGCCCGCACCCCCGGCAACGCGGCGCTGAAAGCGCTGGAGAAGATCGGCATGCAGCCCGGCGACGTCGACCTCTGGGAGATCAACGAGGCCTTCGCCTCGGTCGCGATCGGCTCGATGCGGATCCTCGGCATCGACGAGACCAACGTCAACGTGAACGGCGGCGCGATCGCCTTCGGCCACCCGATCGGCGCCTCCGGCTCCCGCATCGTCGGCGCGCTGGTCCACGAGCTGGGACGGCGTGGCGGTGGCCTCGGCGTCGCCGCGATCTGCTCCGGCGGTGGCCAGGGCGACGCGATCGTGCTCGAGGTGGCCGCGGCGTAAGCGCGGCGCCGGCGCCCCGGCGCGAAGTCGATGAGCAAAAAAGCCGCGGCCTTTTTCGACCTCGACAAGACCCTGATGGCGGGGTCGAGCGGGATGCAGTTCGCCCGGGTCGCGGCGCGGGGCGGGATCGTCAGCCGCCGCCAGCTCGCCAGCTGGGGCGTCGAGCACCTGCGCTATCGCCTGCGCGGGACCAACGACGAGAAGACCGGCGAGGTGCTGCGGGTGGCCCGCGACCTGATCACGGGCGTGCCCGCGAAGACGATCGAGCGGATGGGGCCGGAGACGATGGCGGCGATCCTGCCGCGCGTCTACCCGCAGATGCTGGAGGAGGTCCACGCTCACCAGGACGCGGGGCGGGCCTGCTTCATCGTCAGCGCCGCCGGCAACGACGTGGTGGAGACGCTGGCGGCGGTCCTCGGCATGGAGGGCGGCATCGGCACCCGCTACGAGGTCGACGGCGAGGGCAACTTCACCGGCCGCCTCGACGGGCCCTTCGTCTACGGCCCTGGCAAGGTGACCGCGATGGACGAATTCGCGCTCCGCCACGACATCGACCTGAGCGCCTCCTACGCCTACTCCGACTCCCTCTCCGACCTGCCGATGCTGCGCGCCGTAGGCCACCCGGTCGCCGTCAACCCCGACCCCCCACTGGCGGCGATCGCCAAGGAGGAGGGCTGGCAGACCCTCCGCTTCGAGCGCCTCGGCCGCCGCCTGACCGCGATCGCGGTGACGATCATCGCCACCGTCGCCGGCTTCGGCGCCTCCCGAGTCGCCGCAAACCGTCGTCCCGCCCCCCGCCGCTTCCCGCTCCGGCCGGGGCGCTGAGCGGGAGGGAGGCGGAGGGACGCAGGCCTCTTGAGGCTGGCACCCGGAGCTCGGCTCGGTAAGGGACGACCAAGAGACGGGCCCTCCCGGCCACGGCTCGGGCAGGCATGGCTCGGGCAGGCGTGGCCGGGACGGCGGGGGTGACCCTTCCCTCACGAACTGCGGGGAGGTTCGTCCAGGGTCACCCCCGCCGTCCCTCCCGGCGCTCCCGGGGGGAGAGGTGGAGGGACCGTGCCGGAAGGGTCACGCGAGTGCCACGGATCCGTCACGACAGACGGACGGACCCGTCACCGAAGCGTGACCCCGTGACGAAGAGGCCGGGAACCCCACGCGCCCCGGAGGTGAGTTCGCAGTTAGCGACAACATGTGTCGCTAACTGCGAACTCGCTCCGGGGCGGGGGCCCCACAGGGCCGGGAGGTGTGACGTCCCCGGCATCTTCGTCACGAGCTGTGACGTCCTCCCGCAGGGACCCTCACGTCCCGGGGATATCTGAGCGATCAGCGATCTCCGCTGTTCCTTATGCGCCTCATAGGCGCATAAGGAACAGCGGAGAGCCTGGGCCGCCCGGATCCCTCCCACCGGGCGGAGGGTCGTGACGGGACCTCCCGGGGTTCGTGACGAACCTTTGACCCTTTCCCCCCACGGAAGCCTCACGTCCTGGGCGCCTCATGGGGTCACAGCCTGCCAGGACCCCCATGAGGCGCCCAGGACGCTCGGGACCCCTCGGACGGCCGCCGTCCCCCAAGCCACCGCCAGGCCGCGTCCCTGACCCGCGAGCGAATAATGTTCATGGTCGCAATGGAGGCCGCTACCGCCCGCAAGATCCGCGTCGTCGTCGCCAAGCCTGGCCTCGACGGGCATGACCGTGGGGCCAAGATCATCGCGCGGGCGTTGCGGGATGCCGGCATGGAGGTCATCTACACCGGTTTGCATCAGACTCCCGAGCAGATCGCCGAGACGGTGATCCAGGAGGATGCGGACGCGGTCGGCCTTTCGATCCTCTCCGGCGCCCACATGACGTTGGTGCCGAAAGTAGTGGAGCTGCTGCGGGCCCAGGGGGTCGACGACGTGCTGGTGACGGTGGGGGGGACGATCCCGGCCGACGACATTCCGGAGCTGAAGAAGCTCGGGGTCGCCGAGGTATTCACCCCGGGAGCGGGCACGGACGACATCGTCGACTTCATCCGCGAGGGCGCCAACGAGCGCCACGCCGCCGGCACCTGAGCCGATCGGCGACGTTCCACCTATTTGCCTACACGGATCGATGCACAGGTCCGGGCGAACCGGGTATAGTGGTTGATTGACTGGTCAGTCAATCGAGTTAACCGATAACATGGCCGGCCGCGAAGGGGCCTGAAGACACGCAACCCGCGGCCCTTCCTCGCACACCGAGAACCGTTCCCCAAGGAGGCTTGAACTTGAAGATCTGCGTCCTGGTCAAGGAGGTACCGGACGCCGCGGTGCAGAAGCGCATTGATCCGAGCACGATGCGCCTCGATCGCAGCGGCGAGAAAAACCTCAACCCCTTCGACACGCACGCCCTCGAGGCGGCCATGCAGATCAAGGAGGGTGGCGCGATCCCGGTCGAGGAGGTCGTGGCGGTGACCATGGGTCCCGATTCCGCCGTCCGCGCTCTGCACAAGGCCGTGGCCCTCGGCGCCGACCGTTCGGTCCAGTTGACCGACGATGCCCTCGCGGGCTCCGACGTCTGCGCCACCGGCTACTCGCTGGCGAAGGTGCTCGAGTCCGAGAGCCCGGACCTGGTCCTGCTCGGCCAGCAGTCCGATGACGGCGAGTGCTACACGATCGGCGCCGTCGTCGCCGACCACCTGCAGATGCCCTCGCTGACCCAGGTGATCAAGATCGACGTCACCGACGGCAAGCTCCGCTGCGAGCGTCAGGCCGAGTACGGCTACGACACCGTCGAGATCGAGCTGCCGGCCGTGATCAGCGTCGGCGACGCGATCAACGAGCCGCGCTACCCGTCGCTG
>Ga0153956_1001083_pt1 | contig 26002 bp, 28 predicted proteins | sample TSFL040MetaG_FD_104704 | JGI IMG/M metagenome (GOLD analysis project Ga0153956, IMG submission 104704) | Attine ant fungus gardens microbial communities from Florida, USA - TSFL040 MetaG | ecosystem: Host-associated > Fungi > Mycelium > Unclassified | place: USA: Florida, Wekiwa Springs... | reverse complement strand
GACGTCACCCGGCTGCATGCCGATCTTCTCCAGCGCTTTCAGCGCCGCGTTGCCGGGGGTGCGGGCGAGGTAGGCGAAGTCGTCGGCGACGGTCGCGTAGGCGAGGACCTTGGCGAGCGGCTTGCGCCCTTCCTTCTCGGCCCACTCCTCCGAGGCGACGACGATCGCGCCGGCCCCGTCGTTGACGCCCGGGGCGTTGCCCGCGGTGTGGGTCGCGCCCTCGCCGCCGACCGCCTTCAACTTCGACAGCGTCTCCAGCGTGGTGTCGGGACGCGGCGCCTCGTCGACCTCGACGACGGTGTCGCCCTTGCGGCCCTTCACGGTCACGGAGACGATCTCGTCGGCGATCCGGCCGGCCTCCGTCGCCTCGCCCGCCAGCTGCTGCGAGCGCACCGCGAATTTGTCCATGTCGGCGCGGGTGATCTCCAGCTCGTTGGAGACCTCGGAGGCCTCGGCGATCATCTGCTTGCCGGTGAAGGCGTTGGTGAGGCCGTCGTGGGTCATCGCGTCGAGGGCCTGCACGTCGCCCATCCGGAAGCCGAAGCGCGCGTTCGGCAGCAGGTAGGGAGCCTTGCTCATCGACTCCATGCCACCGGTCACGGCGATGTCGAGGTCACCGACCCGGATCGCCTGGTCGGCGAGGCCGAGCGTGCGCATGCCGGAGGCGCAGACCTTGTTGATCGTCTCGGAGGGGACCTCCTTCGGGATGCCGCCCTTGATCTGGGCCTGGCGCGAGGGGATCTGCCCCTGGCCGGCCTGCAGGACCTGGCCGAAGATGACCTGCTGGATCTGCTCGGGGGCGACCCCGGAGCGCTCCAGCGCGCCTTCGATGGCGATGCCGCCAAGCTCGGGGGCGTCGACCGAAGACAGGGCGCCGCCCATCTTGCCGACCGGGGTGCGCGCGGTACCAAGGATCACTGAGCTGGACATCTGGGCCTTTCCTCTCCTTTTGTGCGACCCGACGGTGCGGGCGCCTCGCCGCCGGGAACGATAGCGGCGCCGGCCGCTTTTCCCGCCTGACTAGACTCGCGCTCCCATGGATATCGATGTGAGACAAAGGTCACTGCGGGATGCCGACGCCGCCCTCGTCGCGGTCGGGCTCTACAAGGACGAGGCGCTGCCGGAGGAGGTCGCGGGCGCTCCCGGAGCGGGCGACGCCGACGGCTCGTTCAAGACGATGACCCGGCTCTACCCCGGCGGACCGGAGCGGCTGCTGGTGGTCGGGCTGGGCGAGCGCGAGAAGCTCGACGCCGAGAAGCTGCGCGTGCTCGCGGCGCTGGTGGCCGGGGAGGCGACGAAGGTGGAGGCGACCTCGCTGGCCTGGGCGCTGCCCCCTTATGAGGACGAGGCCGCCGCCGCGGAGGCGATCGTCACCGGCACGATCCTGGGCTCCTACCGCTTCGACCGCTTCAAGGGCAAGGGCGACGAGGAGGACGAGCCGGGGCCGAAGCTGGAGTCGCTGACGCTGCTCGCGCCGGCGGAGCTCGCCGGGGCGGTCGAGACGGCGCGCGTCTACTCCGAGGCCGCGAACCGCGCTCGCGACCTGCAGGAAACGCCCGCCAACTTCGCCAAGCCCGAAGACCTCGCCGCGCGCGCCGAAGCGATCGCCGCCGGCAACGAGGAGGTCACGGTCGAGGTCCTGGACGGCGACGCGATCCGCGCCAAGGGCATGGGCGGTCTCGCCGCCGTCAGCCAGGGTGGCCCGGTCGACCCGCGCCTGATCGTCCTGCGCTACGCGGGCGGCGGCGACGGGCCGACGCTCGGCTTCATCGGCAAGGGCGTGACCTTCGACACCGGCGGCATCGTGCTGAAGCCCGGCGCCGGGATGCAGGAGATGAAGTTCGACATGTCCGGCGCCTCGGCCGTGCTCGAGGCGACCGCCGCGATCGCCGAGCTCGGCCTGCCGATCGACCTGATCACGGTCGTCCCCTCGACCGAGAACATGCCCTCCGGCACCGCGGTCAAGCCCGGCGACGTGATCACCCAATACAACGGCAAGACGGTCGAGGTGAACAACACCGACGCCGAGGGGCGGCTGATCCTCGCCGACGCGCTCGCCTACGCGATCGAGCTCGGCGCCGAGCGGGTCATCGACATGGCGACGCTGACCGGCGCGGTGGTGATCGCGCTCGGATCCACCTACGCGGCGGTCGTCTCCAACGACGACGAGCTCGCGACCGAGATCGCCGCGGCGGGCGAGGAGAGCGGCGAGCTGGTCTGGCGCCTCCCCCTCCACGACGAGTACCGGGCGCTGATGAAGGGTGCCGTCGCCGACCTCTCCAACCTCGCCATGAAACGCGAGGCGGGGACGATCACCGCGTCCGCCTTCCTCGAGGAGTTCGTCGACGAGACGCCCTGGGCGCACATCGACATCGCCGGCACCGCCTGGGACGTCAACCGCGCCTACACCGGCAAAGGCGGCAGCGGCTACGGCGTGCGCCTCCTCGTGCAGCTGGTCCGCGACCTGGCGGGCTAGCCGCCGAAGATCATCAGCGTCGACGTTCCCGTCGCCAGGAGCTTGCCGGTGTCCTCGGCGGTGAGGCGCGCCTCGGCGGTCGCCTGGCGGCGGCCGCGGTGGACGACGGTGCCCTCGCAGAGGACGCGGCCGGTGTCGCGGCTGATCGGCCGCAGGTACTTGACCTCGAGGCCGAGCGACGTGTAGCCGACGCCGGCCGGCAAGGTCGTGTGGACGGCGCAGCCGAGAGCCGAGTCGAGGATCGTCGCGGCGTAGCCGCCGTGGACGACGCCGATCGGGTTGTAGTGCTCCTCCCCCGGCTCGCCGGCGAAGACCGCGCGCCCGTCCTCCAGCTCGACGATCTCCATGTTCATCGTCACCGAGATCGGCGGCCGGCCCAGTTCCCCGGCGATCACGGCGCGCAGGTAGTCCATCCCCGCCATCTCGGCCCCGGCGGCGGCGGTCGCCACCGGGTCCGACCACTCCAGGGTCCGCGAGCGGAGCGCGGACTCCGCGGTGCTCACCGGCGGCCCCGGCGGATCGGCGTCACCGAGCCGGCGCGGCGCGGTTCGCCGCCGCGGTACTGCAGGTCGGCGGTGATCTCGTCCTGGCTGATCGGGATCCGCGGGGTCCGCGGACGGCCCCGGTCCCGCTGTCGCTTGGTCTGGAACCTCATCGTCGCCTCCGTTCAGCGCGCTTCGGTTTCGTCATGCAACTTGCTGACTCCGGCGACCCTAACCGACTCGGTTTTGTGATGCAACCGATGTGTGAGAAGATCACACAGATGCTCGGCCGCGACTATCCGAATCAGGTCTGCTCCCTGGCCAAGTCGCTCGAAGTGATCGGCGAGCGCTGGTCCCTGTTGATCGTCCGCGACGTGATGACCGGCAACCGCCGCTTCTCCGGCATCCAGGCGAACCTCGGCATCGCCCGCAACGTCCTCTCGGCCCGCCTCCAGCGCCTCCTCGACGAGGACATCCTCGAGCGCCGCGCCTACCAGGAAAGCCCGCCCCGCTACGAATACTTCCTCACCGAGAAGGGCCTCGACCTCTGGCCCGCCCTGATCGCCCTGATGGGCTGGGGCGACCGCCACTCCGACAACCCGACGGGCCCGCCCCTACGCGTCGTCCACAAGGACTGCGGCGGCGCCGTCTCCGACCGGGGCATCTGCGAATCCTGCGGCGAGGTCCTGACCGCCCGCGACGCGCTCGCCGTCCCCGGCCCGGGCGCCGCCGCCTACGAGGGTCACTTCTCCCCCTTCGCCGAGCGCCGCTGATTTTCGATCAAAGCGATGAGCTCTTCTGCCATCGCTTTGTCCTTCGGTCGACCGGCCGCGCGCTTCATGCGGATCAGGTCGTCCATCGAGGCGACGTGCACCGAAAACCCCCAAAGATCTTTCAGCTTCGCGTCGGCACGCATAGCCGCGTAGTCCCTCATCCCGGCCGCGTCACCGAGGATGTCGAAGCTGCCGAACTCACTGACGAAGGTGAAGTTGCAGCCCGCGGCCAAGGTGCGTGCGTCAGGCTGAAACGGTAGGTCGGGCAGCGCACCGCGCAGGGTCACCCCCAACTCCGTGAGGGCCGCCGCCATCCGTTGAAGATTTTTCTCGTCCCGCGCATAGACGACGTCGAAGTCGAAGGTCGGGTGCGCCGATCCGTGGACGATGCCGGCGATCCCTCCGACCACGATGAAGTCCACCGCGTGACGGTCGAGTAGCTCGAGAAGAGGACGAAGTTGCAAGGAGGGGCTCGGTTCGGCGTTGGTTGCCACCTCCTAAGCCGCCTTCTTCCCCATTTTCTCCCCCCTGATTTCACGAACAACATCGGAAAATCCGAGACCTCTTTCCAGGCGCTGGGTCGGGGTGTACTGGAGATTCAGCTGATTGAGCGTCAGGTCGGCACCCCAGTCGCGCCGCCGCGCGCCGAAGACGAAGTCCTCTTCCATCGCCTGGAAGAGGGCGGTGAGCGTCTTGATCGAAGGCGAGACGCGGTCGTGCTCCATCCTCGCGATCGCCGATTGGGTCGTGCCGGAGCGGATCGCCAGCTGCTCCTGGCTCAGTTCGTGACGGAGCCGCGTCTGCCGCAGGAGTTCGCCCGGGGTCAGGTCTTCGAGGGTGGCGATGTCGGGGGAGTCAGCCATTCCTGAAATATAGCCGATTCGCGATAATTACCTATTCGCTATATCTGGTCGCACGGTAGCTTGTCCGAACAAGGGCGAGGCGACTTAGGAGGAGGAGCGGAGATGGCTACTGCGGCGGGAATCAGGGCACGGGACAAGGTGTTCATCGGAGGCGAGTGGGTGGAGCCGGTGGGGGCTGATCCGCTGCCGGTGATCAACTCGGCGACGGAGGAGACGATCGCGACGGTCCCGGGCTGCACGCCGGTCGAGGTGGACCTTGCGGTGGAGGCGGCGCGGGGGGCGTTCGAGGGGTGGTCGACGACGCCGCGGGCCGAGCGGGCCGAAGCGCTGACGGCGATCGCGGCGGGGCTCGGCGAGCGCGCCGAGGAGCTGACCGACATCATCACCGCCGAGCTGGGGATGCCGCGCAAGCTCACCCAGATGATCCAGGCCGGGCTCGGGATCAACCACTTCGCGGCGATGCCGGGGGCACTCGAGGAAGTGCGCTGGGAAGAGGAGGTCGGCAACTCGCGGGTGCTGCGCGAGGCGGCCGGCGTGGTCGGCGCGATCACCCCCTGGAACTATCCGCTGAACCAGATCGGCGCCAAGGTCGCGCCCGCGCTGGCGGCCGGCTGCACGGTGGTGCTGAAGCCGAGCGAGGTCGTGCCGCTGAACGCCTTCATCCTCGCCGAGGTGATCGAGTCGGTCGGCCTGCCGCCCGGCGTCTTCAACCTGGTGACCGGGATCGGGCCGGTCGTCGGCGAGGCGATCGCCGGCCACCCGAGCGTCGACCTCGTCTCCTTCACCGGCTCCACCCGCGCCGGCCGGCGCGTCTCGGAGCTCGCCGCGGCGACGGTGAAGCCGGTCGCGATGGAGCTCGGCGGCAAGTCGCCAAACGTCCTGCTGGAGGACGCCGACTTCGCCCGCGCAGTCCCCGACGGGGTCGGCAAGTGCTTCCTCAACTCGGGGCAGACCTGCAGCGCGCTCACCCGGATGCTGGTGCCGCGCGCGCGGCTCGCCGAGGTGGAGGAGCTGGCGAGCGCGGCGGCCGAGGCCTTCACGCCGGGCGACCCGCTCGACCCCGGGACGCGCCTCGGCCCGCTCGTCTCCGCCACCCAGCGCGAGCGCGTCCGCGGCTACATCGCCAAGGGCGAGGCAGAGGGTGCGAAGCTCCTCACCGGCGGCGCCGAACCGCCCGAGGGCCTCAGCCGCGGCTACTTCGTCCGCCCCACCGTCTTCTCCGAGGTGACGCCGGAGATGACGATCGCGCGCGAGGAGATCTTCGGCCCGGTGCTGGCGATCATGCCCTTCGACGACACCGACGACGCGGTGCGGATCGCGAACGCGACCGAGTACGGCCTCGCGGGCGGCGTCTGGGCCGGCGACGAGGAGCGCGCGGTCGCGGTGGCGAAGCGCCTGCGCACCGGCCAGATCGAGATCAACGGCGGCGCCTTCAACCCGGCCGCCCCCTTCGGCGGCTACGGCCAGTCCGGCCACGGCCGCGAGAACGGCCGCTTCGGCCTCGAGGAGATGCTCCAGACGAAGAGCCTCCAGCTCTAAGCCGCGTCCAGCTGTTCTTTTTGGTCCTCACAGGCCCATAAAGAACAGCTGGCGGGATCAGGCGGGGAGGGTGAAGCGGACGCGGGTCCCAGGGTGCGCGTCTTCGAGCCAGATGCGGCCGCCGTGGGCCTCGACGATCGCGCGGGAGATCGCCAGGCCGAGCCCGGCGCCGTCCTCGCCGCGGGAGCTGTCGCCGCGGTAGAAGGCGTCGAAGACGCGCTCGCCCTCGCCCGCCGGGATGCCCTCGCCGGAGTCGGCGACCTCGACCTCCACCCCACCCGGCCCGCCCTTGGCCCGCACCGTGACGCTGCCGTCGGCGGGGGTGTGGCGGATCGCGTTCTGGATCAGGTTGAAGAGGACCCGCTGGACCTTCTCGGCGTCCGCCTCCGCGACCACCTTCCCGTCCGGCAGCTCGGCGGCGAGGTGGACGCCGCGCTCCTCGGCGGAAACGCGGAAGGCGGCGACGGTGTCGCCGATCAGGTCGCCGAGCTCCACCTGGCGCATCGTCCAGGAGATGTCCCCGGCCTCGATCCGCGAGAGCTCGAAGAGGTCGTCGATCAGGTCGCTGAGGACGGCGACGTGGGTGCGGATCTCACGCAGGTAGCGGTCGCGGTCCTCGCCCGCGACGCCATCGTCGATCGCCTCCACCAGCAGGCGCAGCGAGGCGAGCGGCGTGCGCAGGTCGTGCGAGGCGGCGGCGACGAGCCCGCGGCGCGCCTCCTCGACCTGGCGGCGCATCCGCTCTTCCATCGACTGGCGCACCGCGAGCCCGGCGGCGATCGCGGCCGCCCCCACCGCGACCAGCACCAGCAGGATCTGGTCGAAGCCCATCTGGTTCGGGATGCCGACCGCGGCGGCCCCCGCCAGGAACGCGGCGACGGCGATCAGCGCGGCGCGCCACTGGCCACGGCTCATCGCCGGAAACCCGCGGCTCACGGCCGGAACCTGTAGCCGACGCCCCACACCGTCTCGATGAAGCGCGGCTGCGCCGGGTCGTCGTCGAGCTTGGCGCGCAGGCGGCGGACGTGGACCGTGACGGTCGAGGTGTCGTTGAACCACGGCTCCATCCAGACCGCCTCCATCAGCTGGTCGCGCGAGAAGACGCGGCCGGGATTGGCGGCGAAGAAGGCGAGCAGGTCGAACTCGCGCATCGTCAGCGCGATCTCCTTGCCGTCGAGGATCACCCGGCGCGAGGCGGGCTCGACCCGCAGCGACCCGTGGACGATCGGCGGCGCCTCCTCCTCCGCGGCGGGCGGGGCGACCCGGCGCAGGACTGCCTCGACCCGGGCGACGAGCTCGGCCGGCGAGAACGGCTTCACCACGTAATCGTCGGCGCCGTTGCGCAGGCCGACGAGGCGGTCGGACTCCTCGCCGCGCGCGGTCAGCAGGATCACCGCGATCGGCGACCCCGGCCGTTCCTGCAGCCGTTCCATCACTTCGATGCCGTCGATCCCGGGCAGCATCACGTCGAGGACGACGAGGTCGGGGCGATGCTCGGTGGCGGCGTCGAGCGCTTTGTAGCCGTCCGGCGCGGTGTAGGTCTCGAAGCCCGCGCGCTCCATATAACGGCCGACGATCTCGACGATCGTCGGCTCGTCGTCGACGACCAGGACCGTGGCGGTCTTCTCCGCGCCGGCGGGCTTATCCGAAGGTGAAGGCATAGCCCTGGACGCCTTCTTCGGGGACGAGTTCGAGCACGTGGTGTTCCACCTTCGGCAGTTCGACCAGGTTGTAGAGGCGTTGGTTGGTCACGGTGACGAAGCCATTGTGGACGTCGGAGCCGTCGTCGGCGGCGGCGATCGGCTTCCCGTCCAGCATCACCTTCATCCGACGGGGCTTGCCGGGCGAGCCGAGCACGAGGTAGACGCGGCGGGCGCCGAAGTTGAGGTCGAGCTTCGCGCCCTTCCCCGCCGTCACCGGCTGCTCTTCGATCTTCCATTCGCCGCCGTAGGAGAGTTCGTTTTCGCCCGGCGTCGCCAGGGTGAACTTCTGGCGGCCCGGTTCGATCAGGCCGTTGGTGAAGTTCCCGGCCCGCTCCGCCCCCAGGTAGGACTCGGGCGTCGTCACCGTCGGTTCGGCGGCCATCCCGTGGGCGTCGGCGCGGGCCTTGCCCGGCGCGTCACCGGCTTCGGCAAGAAGCTCACGGATCACCTGTTCTTTCTCACCGTATTCGCCCTCGCCGAAGTGGGCGTAACGGACCTGGCCCTTGGCGTCGACGAAGTACTCGGCGGGCCAGTAGAGGTTGCCGTAGGCGTTCCAGGTCCCGTTTTCGTTGTCCTGGACGACGGGATATTCGATCCCGTCGGTCTTGATCGCTTCTTCGACATTGGACGCTTCGCGCTCGAACGGGAACTCCGGCGTGTGGACGCCGACGATCACCAGGCCGTCCTTGGCGTAGCGCTTGTTCCAGGCGTTCAGGTAGGGCAGCGTGCGGATGCAGTTGATGCAGCTGTAGGTCCAGAAGTCGATCAGGACCACTTTCCCGCGCAGCCCTTTCATCGTCAGCGGCTTGTCGCCGGGGGTGTTGAACCAGTCCTGGGTGTCGGTGAATTCGGGGGCCGGGCCGATGTCGTCCAACGGCACCGTCGCTTCCTGCTTGGAGGTCAACCGCGCTTCGCCGGTTTCGCCGAGCGGTTCTTCGCCCTTTTCGGCCCGCGCCTTTTCGATCTCCCGTTCCCCTTCGGCTTCCGCCGCCCGCAGGCCGAGCCCGCCGTGGCTGCCGTCTTCCCTGATTTCGGCGAGGGCGAGCTGGGCGGAGCCGCTCTTTTCGATCCCTTCCGCCGGGTTCGTTAGCCAGGACGGGAGGCTGGCGGTGACGTTCGACTGGAACTTCGTGTCGTATCCCTGCCACATCGCGAACGCGACCAGCACCATCACCGCTCCCATCGCCATCTGGAAGGCACCGCTGCGGCGGGCGAGCGGGGCGGCCAGCTTGCGGCCGCCGAGCATCAGCAGGTAGAGGACGAGGGCCGAGCCGATCGCGTAGGCGAAGACGACCGCAAGGCGCCCCGCGTTGAACGGCTGCGAGGCGGACGCGGTGAGGACGGCGGCGAGGATCGGACCCGCGCAGGGCGCGTAGAGGACGCCGAGGCTGAGGCCGAGGCCGACGCCGCCCCAGAAGCCGTCGCTCTCGGTGTTGACGCCGACGCGGCCCGCGAACTGGGAGCCGAAGGCCTCGACCCGCGCCGCCAGCGGCGGGATCAGGAGGACGATGCCGAAGCCGAAGAGGACGACGATCGCGATGTTGCGCAGCAGGTCGTTGGCAGGCCGAGCGCGTCGATCACGTAGACCAGCGCGAAGAGGACGAAGGTGAAGGAGACGACCAGCCCGGCGACCACGCCCAGCGGCCTGCGCCGCCCGCCCGTCGCCCCGGCCGAGAGCGCGATCGGCAGCACCGGCACCACGCACGGCGACACCGCGGTGGCGGCACCGGCGACGAAGCCGAAGATGATCAATAGCGCCATGCGTCAAAAAGCCTTCCAAGAAGACCTTACGAATCGGTAACGCCGGTGGATCGGTTGGCTGAGGCCGGCGCCTGGGGGTGGAAAGGGACGAACTGCAAAGGGACGACGGCCGTCTCGTCCACGGCCCTGGCAGGCTGTGGCCGTGGCCGAGACGGCCGGGTATGCAGGGAATGGCGGGGACCGTCCACGCGAGCCCCACGGGCGCGTCACGGGAGAGGGACGGAACCGTGACGGGACTCGCGAGTCGTGGGGGAGATGTCGGGAAGGTCACTGTTCCGTGCGTGTTGGGCAACACGCACTTTCGCGCTTAGTGAGTTGACCACACCATGGTGGGGTCAACTCACTAAGCGCGTTCTCGGGCCCTGATCCCAGGCCCGAGAACAGACAGAAGACGCGTGGAAGGGTGACGTTCCCGGTGTCTTCGTCGACGGATGAGGCCCCTAAAGGCTCTTCGTGACCTCTCTCTCACGAACCGCCCACGGAAGTCCGGAAACTCCCCGACCCGCGCCGTCCTCCCCGCGAACCTCACAGGTCCCGGGCGTCTCGGACACGGCCACAGCCAGCCCGGGCCGTGTCCGAGACGCCCGGGACCCATCTCGGACGGCCGCCCCGCCCCGAGCGCCTAACTCCGCGGTGGGATCGAGGTGATCGCTCCGGCGGCGAGCCCGGCGACCGCGGCGGCGCGGCCGACCTCCTCGCCGATGCCGAAGTGCTCGCAGATCGTCAGCTCGTGCTCGCGCAGCAACGGCCGCGCGGGGTCGACGACCGGGGCGCCGCGCAGGCGGGACTCGTCGATCGCCGCCCAGACCCCCGCCCCGGCGGCGCCGGCACAGACGTCGACCGGCACGGCGACGGTGCGGGCGCCGCGTTCGCGCCGGCCGCTCCCCGCGAGCTTCGCCACCAGCCAGGAGGGATGGTGGTCGGTCGAGTCGATGTAGACGCTCTGCACCTGGCCGATCGCGCCGCCCTCGAGGTCGGCGAGCGGGCCACCGACCCAGGCGATCGCCTCCGGCAGCGGTACGGGCGAACCGAGGTTCTCAGCCATCGGTGTGGCGCTCCAGGATCTGTCCCGCGGCGCTCGCCGGGTCGACTTCACGCCGCACCACCCGCTCGAGCAGCTCCGCCGTGCCGGCGTCCTCCGCTGCCCAGGCCTCGAGCCGGCGGCGGATCCGCGTCGTCGCGATCCCGATCACCTCGCTGCGCAGGTTGCGGGCGCGGCGCTCGGCCAGCGTGCCCTGCTCCTCGATGAAGGCCCGGTGCGCGTCGATCTGCCGCGCCAGCTCGTCGACCCCCACCCCGTCCATCGCTTCGGTGCGCAGCACCGGCACCTTCCAGTCGCCCGGTTCGTGGGACAGGGCGAGCACCCCGCGCACCTCGCGCACCATCGTGTCGGTCATCGGGTGGTCGGCCTTGTTGACGACGATGATGTCGGGGATCTCCATCACGCCCGCCTTCAGCGCCTGGATCGAGTCACCGGAGCCGGGCATCAGCGCGAGGATGATCGTGTCGGCGTGGTCGACGATGTCGATCTCCGCCTGGCCGACGCCGACCGTCTCGATCAGCACGTCGTCTTTGCCCGCCGCGTCCATCACCAGCGCCACCTGCAGGGCCGCCTCCGAGAGGCCGCCGAGCGCGCCGCGGCTGGCCATCGAGCGGATGAAGACACCGGGGTCGAGGAAGTGGTCGGAGAGCCGGATCCGGTCGCCGAGCAGGGCGCCGCGGGTGAACGGGCTCGAAGGGTCGATCGACAGCACCGCGACCTCGCGGTCGGCCTTGCGCATCTCCCCCGTCAGCGCGCCGATCAGCGTCGACTTCCCCACCCCGGGCGGGCCGGTGAAGCCGATGATCCGCGCCTTGCCGGTCCGCGGGTAGACCTCGCGGACGAGCTCCCAGCCCGCCGGGTCGTCGGACTCGATCAGCGTGATCGCCCGCGCCAGCGCGCGCTTGTCCCCCGCGACGAGGCGCTCGGCGAGGGGGGCGTCTTTGGCGACGTCGGGCACGGGGAGGCCAGTGTAGTGCCGCGTCCGCCGTCACCCGACGCGGCACTAGAGTTGCCCCCGCGTGCTCCGCTTCCTCGCCCGCAATCGGATGCTCAACTGGCGCTACGGGCTGCTCGCCTGGCGCTACGCCTGGCGGCGCCTGCTCACCTCCGCCGGGCGCCGCTGGCGCACCGACGGCTTCGTCTTCTTCGGCAGCGGCCTGGAAATCGAGATCGGCGCGCGGGGGCGGGTCGACTTCGGCCGCTTCGTCTGGATCGGCGACCGGACCAAGGTGCGCTGCCACGAGGGCCTGGTCGAGATCGGGCAGAAAACGGTGATGGGCCAGGAATGCACGATCACCGCCTACCAGCACATCCGGATCGGCGAGCAGTGCGTGATCGCCGACAAAGCGATGTTCATCGACTTCGACCACGGCGTGGTCGAGGTGGAGCGGCCGATCCGCACCCAGGGCATCTACAAGCGCGACGTCGAGGTCGGCTCGAACGTCTGGATCGGCTACGGCGCCTGCGTCCTGCGCGGCGTCCGGGTCGGCGACAACTCGATCGTCGGCACCAACTCGGTGGTCACCAAGGACGTCCCCGCGAACGCGGTGGTCGGCGGCATCCCGGCCCGGATCCTACGGATGCGCGACGCGCCCGAGCACCTGCGCTGGGACCGCCCGGTCGAGCCGGACCCCGACGCGCCTACGACCCTGCAGCCGCCGGAAGAGGAACCGGCCGCGACCGAGGAATCGCTGGCGCCGGAGCCCGCACCGCGCAACGGCGGGCGGGCGTAGGGACGGGGACGGACGGGGAAAGGGACGGGTAAGGGACGACGGCCGTCTCGTCCACGGCCCTGGCAGGCTGTGGCCGTGGCCGAGACGGCCGGGTTTTGTGGGGAGTGATGAGGGATCGTGCCGGGCGGGTCACGGGAGAGGGACGGAACCGTGACGAGACCCGCGAGACGTGGGAGAGATGTCGGGAAGGTCACGCTTCCGCGCGTGTTGGGCAACACCGACTTACGCGCTGCATGAGTTGACCGTGCTATGGCACGGTCAATCCGTGCAGCGCGTTCCCGGGCCCTGATCCCAGGCCCGAAAACGGACCGAGGACGCACGGAAGGGTGGAGTTCCCGGCGTCTTCGTGGACGGATCAGGCTCCCGGGGGGCTCTCCGTGACCTCTCCCGCACGGGACGCCCACGGAAGTCGGGCAACTTCCCGACCCGCGGCGTCCTCCCCGCGGACCTCACGAGTCCCGGGCATTTCGTGGCGGCCACAGCCTGCCAGGGCCGCCACGAAATGCCCGGGACCCATCTCGGACGGCCGCCCCGGCCGGAACAACAGGGCCGTGTCCGAGACGCCCGGGACCAACTCGGACGGCCGCCCCGCCCCTACCCCCGCTCGCGCTCCTCGATCAGCTCGGCGACGCGGCGCTCGACCAGGTCGGTGCCCAGCTTGAGGAAGCGGACGATCGCTTCCAGCTCGGCGTTGGAGAACTTGTCGATCCAGGACAGGGAGCGCTCGGCGAGCGGGCCGTAGAAGCGTTTGGAGACTTTTTCCAGCTTCTCCGTCTTCTCGATCAGGACGCGGCGCCGGTCGCTCGGGTCGGCGACCCGTCGGACGTAGCCCTTGTCGACGAGGCGATCGATCACCGCGGTGACCGCGCCGCTGGTGAGGCCGGCGTCGAGCGAGAGCTTGCCGGCGGTCACCGGGCCGAGCCGCTCGACGATGTCGAGGGCGCGCGCGTCGGTCCGGTTGACCCCCATCCCCCGCGCCGCCGCGTCGTCCATCTTGTCGGTCGCGAGCTGGTTCGCCCGCACCGCCGAGAACAGCTCACCGATTAGTTCTGCCTTCTTCACCAGTCTCGCCTCATATGCCAGGAATCTCTGTTATCTTGATTTTCAAGATACTTGAGAATTGAAGTAATCCTACAGGAGGGACAGGGTGGCCGACGCGAACGCGATCGAGGCGGTTGATCTACGGAAGTCATACGGGGAGGACGTGCAGGCGCTCGACGGCCTCACCTTCTCGGTGCCGGCGGGGACGGTCTTCGGCCTGCTCGGCCCGAACGGGGCGGGCAAGTCGACGACGGTGAAGATCCTCACCACCCTCGCCCATCCCGACGGCGGGTCGGCGAAGGTCGCCGGGCACGACATCCTGGGCGAAGCCGCCCAGGTGCGCGAGTCGATCGGCGTCGTCTCCCAGGCGGGCGGCCTCGACCGCGAGGCGACCGGCCGCGAGAACCTGCGCCTGCAGGGGCAGGTCTTCGGCATGGGCGGGCGCGAACTGGAGCGGCGGATCGACGAGCTGCTGGATCAGTTCCGGCTCACCGACGCCGGCAACCGGCTGGTCCGCGAGTACTCCGGCGGGATGCAGCGACGGCTCGACGTGGCGCAGGGGCTGGTGCACAAGCCGCGGGTCCTGTTCCTCGACGAGCCGACCACGGGCCTCGACCCCGAGGTGCGGGCGGAGATGTGGGACGAGATCGCGCGCCTCTCCGGCGCCGGGCTGACCGTCCTGCTCACCACCCACTACCTCGAGGAGGCCGACCAGCTGGCGGCGCAGCTGGCGATCGTCGACAAGGGCAAGGTCGTCGCCGAGGGTTCCCCGGACGCGCTGAAGCGGGAGCTGCGCGGCGACGCGATCCACATCGAGCTCGGCACCGAGACCGCCGCCGAGGCGACGGTGCGAGAGGCGCTGGCGCGGGTCGACGGGCTCGACGAGATCATCTACGACGAGAACCGCAAACTCCACGCCCGCGCGGAGGACGGCGCGCGGACCGTGCCCGCGGTGCTGGCGGCGCTCGACGGGGCCGACCTCGCGGTCGCCGCGGTGACCGTGGCGCGGCCGTCGCTCGACGACGTCTACCTGCGCTTCGCCGGGCGCACCTTCGGCGAGGCCGAGAGCGGCGAGAGCCGGCGACGAACCGACGACGAGAAGGAGGCGGTGCGATGAAGGCGCTGCGCGACACTCGACACATGACCGTCCGCCATCTGATGGCGCTCTGGCGTCAGCCCTGGTGGATCGCCGTCTCGCTGATCCAGCCGGTGATCTGGCTGTTGCTCTTCGGCGCCCTGTTCAAGGCAGTGACCGACATCCCGGGCTTCGGCTCCGACAACTACATCCAGTTCCTCGCCCCCGGCGTGGTGGTGATGACGGCGTTCTTCGGCGCGGGCTGGGCGGGCATGCCGGTGATCGAGGACATCGACCGCGGCGTCATCGACCGCTTCCTCGTCTCGCCGGTGAAGCGCGGCTCGCTGATCTCCGGGCGGCTCGCCTCCTGGGCGCTGACCACGACGATCCAGTCGCTGATCATCGTCGTCCTCGCCCTGATCGTCGGCGCCACCTTCTCCAACAACGTGGTCGGCGTGGTGGTCCTGTGCGTCGAGGCGGTCCTCGTCGGCGCCGCCTTCGGCTGCCTCTCGATCGGCCTGGCGCTCCTGATCCGCAAAGAGGAGACGCTGATCGCCGCGGTCCAGTTCCTCGTCCTGCCGCTCTCCTTCATGTCGGTGACCTTCATGCAGAAGAGCCTGATGCCGAACTGGATGCAGACGGTCTCCGACTTCAACCCGCTGAACTGGGCGGTCGAAGCGGGGCGCGACGCGGTCACCGCTGGACCCGACTGGGGCGCGATCGCCGGCAAGACCGGGCTCCTGGTCGCCTTCCTCGCCCTCTGCGCGTTCTTCGCGACGCGGGCGTTCCGCACCTACCAGCGGGCGGTCTGACGACCGCGCTCGGCGTCCGAGGCGATCAGCTCTGGGCGCCGAGCCGGCGGACACCGCGCTCGGTGACGGCCCAGATCTCCTCGCCGGAAGAGGTTTGGAGCTCCCCCGACACGACGCCTTCGGCGCCGAGTTTGCGCAGCACGTCGGTGACGTCGCCGGTCTCCCGTTCGAGCGAGGTGGCGACGGCGATCGCGGTGCGGTCGTCATCGGCACGACCGGACTGGGCGAGCACGGAGAGGATCGAGGCCTCCTCGGCGCTCAGTTCGCCGGTGGCCGGCTCGATCGGCGCGTTCTCTTCGGTGGCCGGAGCGGCGTTGATCGGCTGCGGAGCGTCCTCGACCTCCGCCTCACTCACGACCGGCGGCACCTCGGGCTCCGGCGCGACGACGGGCACGTTCTCTTCGAACTGCACGGTCGGCTCGGGCCGAGCCCCCTCCCCCCGCCGCTTGCGGCGCAGGACCACGGCGCTGAAGGCAGCGCCGGCCGCCAACCCGGCGAGAACCAGGCTGCGGCGTTGGTCATTCAATCTTTGCAGGGGGCTGCGGCGCGTCTTGCGCTTGGAGAAGGGCACCCGCTGAGGTTATCGGTCCGGATCATCGATTTTGGTTAACGACCTACGCACGCTCAATGTCCGTCCGCGCGAAGTCGTTGCCGACGTAGAGCAACGGCTCGTGGGCGACCCGGGCGACCGCATAGGTCATGCAGTCGCCGTAGTTGAGCCCGGCCGGATGATGGCCCTTGCCGAAGCGCCCGAACGCCTCGGCGGCCGCTTCGAAATGCGCGACGTCGAAGGGGACCACGACGATGTCCAGGCTTTCCCGGAACCTCGCGATGGTGGTTTTGGCCGCGTCGCCGTACTTGCCGATGAGCACCATCCCGGTCTCGACCAAGGTCGGCGCCCCGATCCCCAGGATCTCCGCGTCGCGCATCTTCTGATCCAGCTCCTCGTGCCCCGGTTCGCGGAAGACCACGGCGACTACGGCGGAGCTGTCGAGGATCAATAGCCCTCGGGTCCGTACCCGAGGATCTCTTCGCGTTCCGCCTTGGTGATCGCTTTGCCGAGCAGCTCGTCAGGGATCAGAGGCCAGATCTCGGTCTCCAACCACCGTCGAAAAGACTCGGCGTCCTTCTTCGGATTCGGCCTGCCCGACTGCAGCCGCAGCCGTTCGAGGCGTTCGCGTGCCGCCTTGCGCACCGCGCCGGTTTTCGTCTCCCCCGTCATCGCCGCCAGTTCGGCCACGAGCGCCTCCGTCTCTCTGTCCTTGATGTTCAAGGCCATGGTGGAATTTTGCCATAAAGGTGTAGTCCCCATCCGGCGGGCGGCCATTTCGTTCAGCCGTCTTTCTTCCGGCGTTTCGAGCGTCCGCTCCATCTGCAAAAACGCTACCACGATGCAGACAATACATCTCGGGGTTTTTTCTCTCCTGCTTTTGCCTCGCCGCATGGCGCGGGAAGATCGGAAGGTCGTTTCGGAAGGCGTGGCGCTGCGCTTCGGTCAGAACCTGCGCCGAAGCCGCCAATTCGCCGGACTGTCCCAGGAGGAGCTCGGGGATCGGGCGTCATTGCATCGAACCGAGGTCGGCAAGCTGGAGAAGGGAGAACGGCTGCCGCGAATCGACACGCTCGTCCGGCTCGCGGGGGCGATGGCGATACCGGCGGGGGATCTGGTCGAAGGCATCTACTGGACGCCCGCGCCCGCGAAAGTCGGCACCTTCACCTTCGGCACGCCGCCGCGGATGCCGGACGAGTAGGGCGCTCAGGCGGGGCCGAGCTTGGCGGGGACGAGGCCGGCGTAGACCGCGGCCGTCTGGGCGGCGACGTCGGCCCAGTCGAAGCGCAGGACGTGCTCCTTGGCTTCGGCGATCAGGCGGGCCTCGAGGTCGGGGTCGGAGAGGACGCGGATCGCGACCTCGGCGAGCGCCTCGGGATCGCGGGCGGCGAAGCGGAGGCCGGCGCCCTCGTGCGGGACGACCTCGCGCAGGCCGCCGGTGTCGGCGACGATGCAGGGGCAGCCGGAGGCCATCGCCTCGAGGGCGACGAGGCCGAAGGGCTCGTAGATCGAGGGCACGACGGTGAGGTCGGCGATCTCGTAGAGGGTGTGCAGCACGTCGTCGCCGATCCAGCCGAGGAAGGTGCCGTGCTCCATCAGTTCGAGCTCCTCCGCCTGCGCCTTCAGCTCCTCCTCGTGGGTGCCGGAGCCGGCGACCAGGAAGCGCGTGCCGGGGACCGCCGCGATCACCTCCGGCATCGCCTCCAGCGCCAGCTGGAACCCCTTCTCGTAGACCAGGCGGCCGATCAGCAGGACGAGGCGCTCCTCCGGCGCCGCGAACTCGGCGCGCAGGCGGGCCAGCTCGGCCGGGTCGGACTGCGGCAGGTCCCCGGGGTCGATGCCGTTGGGGATCACCGTGACCCGGCGGAGCGGGACGCCGAAGATGTCGGCGATCTGGTCGCGCATGAAGGCGGAGCAGGCGATCACCCGCTGGGAGCGGTTCGTGATCCAGCGCTCCACCCCGTGGATGTAGGTCTGCGGGTGCTTGTTCACCCAGCCCTGGTGGCGGCCGTACTCGGTCGCGTGGATCGTCGTCACCAGCGGCGTCTCGAAGCGGCGCGCGAGGTGGTCGCAGGCGTTCGCCACCAGCCAGTCGTGGCCGTGGACGAGGTCGAAGTCGAAGCGGTCCCCCAGCTCCACCCCCGCCGCCAGCATGTCGGAGTTCATCCGTTCCACCCAGGCGACGAACTCGCTCAGATCGCTCGGGTGGCTCGGCTCGCGGATGCGGTGGACGGCGACGCCCCCGGCCGTTTCCTCGGCGGGCGAGTCCTCGCCGCCGCGGGTCAGCACGTGGACCTCGACGCCCAGCTCCACCAGCGCCTCCGACAGCTTGCGGACGTGGCGCGCCAGCCCTCCCTCGATCAGCGGCGGGTACTCCCAGGAGAGGATCAGGACGCGCGGCAAGTAGTTGCCTCGGGGTCCCTCAGGGCTCCAGGAGGGGCGCGAGCGTCATGTCCGGGGCTAGCGAACGCATACGCGGATCGGTGACACGGTCGCATCCTATGGCTTCGTAGAGCGCCTGCGAGTGATCGGCCGCCCGCTGCCACGCGTAGTCGCCCGCCTGGCCGCGGCGATCGAGGAAGGCCCAGTCGCTCGCCTGGGCGGCCAGCAGCTCCCGCGCGGCGCGTTCGGCCCGCCCGTCGCGCACCCCGCCGCGGACCGCTCGGGCCAGGCGCAGCTCCAGCCGCCGCGCCGCCCACGCCAGGTCGGCGACCGGCGGCGAGTCCCAGGTGGAGAGGTCCTTGTCCTCGCCCCAGCTGGCGCGGCGCAGCGGCCGTGCCTCCGGCTCGTGGTCTTCGAGCGCCTTCGGGACGGTCACCAGCCGCACCCCCGCCGCGGCCGCGCCCTCCAGCACCGCCGCCAGCCAGAGCGGCCCCTCCGACCACCAGTGGCCGAGCAGCTCGGTGTCGATCGCGAAGGTGAGGAGGCCGCGCCGTCCCCGCTCCGCGGCGTAATCGCGCAGGCGCGCCGCGATCGCGGCGAGGAACTCCTTGGCCTGGCGCCGCGCCGCCGCCGCGGCCGCCGCCGGGTCGTAGGCCCCGCCGCCGATCCGCCAGAGCCGCATCCCGCGCAGTGATTTGCCGTCGAAGACCGCATAGGCGGGGTCGGAGGGGTAGCCGCTGAGGTCCCAGAGCCAGGAGATCGCCTCCCAGTCGATCGGCAGCGCGACCGGGCCCGCCGCGGTCGCCACCGGGCGCAGCGCCGCGAGCGGCTCCTCGTGGGCGCTCTGGTCGACGCAGAACCACTCGACGCCGGCGCGGGCGAGCCCCCACTCGAGGCCCGGGTCATAGGCGCACTCCGGCAGCCAGAAGCCGCCGTCCCAGCCGAAGCGGCGGCGGTGCGAGCGGATCCCGGCATCGAGCTGCAGCGCCAGCCCGGCGCGCGTCGCCAGCAGCGGCAGCAGCGCGTGGGTGGCCGAGGAGGCGGCGAGGGCCACCCGTCCCTCCGCCGCCGCACGCTGGAAGGGCGCCAGCGGGTCGCCGCCCGCCGCGTCGAGGAGCTCCAGCGCGTGCCGGTAGCGGTCGCGCTCCGCCTCGCAGGCCGGGCGGAGCTCCTCCTCGACGTCGCCCAGGTCCGCTTCGGCGGAGCCGATCCGGTAGTCGACGAGGAACCGCCGCAGCCGCTCCGCCGCGCCCGCGTCCTCCAACTGGTCGGCGAGCACGGGGGTCACGGTCAGGGTCAGGTCGCGCGCCACCTCCAGCACCGGCAGGTAGGAGCGCACGACCGCGTCGAAGAGCCACTCCTCGCCGAACGGATAGGTCCCGAAGCCCTCGACGTAGGGCATGTGGGAGTGCAGGACGATCGCCAGATCGCCCGCCGTGTCCCCGGTTCCGCCCGCCTCAGGGCCGGCAGACGGCAAGGAAGTCGAGCGCGCGGTCGAGGTCCTCGGTCGCGAGGCGGAAGTCGGAGGCGGCGATCGCCGGGGTGAAGCGGTCGTAGAAGGACTTGGTCAGTCCCAGCCGTTTGTGGACGTTGTCCCAGCCCAGCTTCAGCGCCCAGCCGTGGACCCGCAGCTTGCGCGCGTGGAAGAGGCCGAGGATCTCGACCCGGCCGAAGTGCGCCTCGCAGAGCTCGCGGAACTCCTCCGCCCGGTACTCCTTGATGTGCCACGGGTTGTCGGACTTCTCCGCGCCCTCCGGCGCCAGCGTCAGCAGGTTCGGGGTCGAGACGTAGGCGACGCCGTCCTCCCCCAGCATCGACTTGAAGTGCTCCAACACGCCGCCGGGGTCCTGCACGTGCTCGATCGTCTGCAGGAAGGTGACCGCGTCGCACGGCTCGGCGAAGAGTTCGACCGCGCCCCGCTCGAAGCGCAGGTTCGGCCGCGCGTAGCGCAGGCGCGCGTGCTCGTGGGCCTCCGGGTTGGCGTCGACGCCGACCACGCTCGCCGCGCCCGCAGCCGCCATCAGGTCCGAGCCGTACCCCTCCCCACACGCCATGTCGACCACGCGGAGGCCGCCGACCCGCGCCCCGATCCACTCGTACACGGCCAGATGGCGCCGGAACCAGTAGTTCTCGGCGGGCACGTCGGGGAGCGTCCGCTCGCCGGTCAGCGGCAGCGGCGGCACCCCCTCGGGCTGGTTTGCCTGCAGGATCTCCTCGGTCACCGGCAGCACCGTATTGCAGCAGACCAATATGGTCCCGCCCGCATGCCCGCCTCCCCCACCGCGACTCCCGAGCACATCAAGGACGTCAACACGCGCTACCACGACGCGGCGGCGTCCGAGTACGACGCCAAGTGGGGCATCGACTTCGGCGACATCGGCCAGGATCAGGTGCGTGGGAAGCTGGTCAAAGCACTGGGCGGCGCGGCTGGGGAGACCTTCGGCGACGCGCTCGAGATCGGCTCCGGCACCGGCTACTTCTCGCTGAACCTGATGCAGCAGGGGACGATCGGCGCGCTGACCGCGACCGACATCTCACCCGGGATGCTGGAGCAGCTGGCCGCCACCGCGGAGAGCCTGGGCCTGGAGAACGTCACCACCGTCGTCACCGAGGCCGAGACGCTGCCCTTCGACGACGAGAGCTTCGACCTGGTGCTGGGCCACGCCGTCCTCCACCACATCCCCGACCTCGACCGCGCCTTCGCCGAATTCAAGCGGGTGCTGCGGCCGGGCGGGCGGATCGTCTTCGCCGGCGAGCCCTCCCGTTACGGCGACCGCCTGGCCGCGCTGCCGAAGCGCACCGGCCTCTTCGTCGCCCCGGTCTGGCGCCGCGCCGTCGGCGCCCACGAGCGCCGCGTCGCCGAAGTCGACCAGTCCGACGGCCACTCCCTCGAGGGCGAGGTCGACGTCCACGCCTTCGCCCCGGTCGACCTCCGCCGCCTCCTCGAGCGCGCCGAATTCGACGAGCGCCACGTCGGCGGCGAGGAGCTCCTCGCCAACGCCTGGGGCTGGGGCCTCCGCACGGTCGAGTCGAGCGCCGAGCCCGACTCCGTCCCCTACAGCTGGCGCCGCTTCGCTTTCCACAGCTACATCGCCCTGCAGAAGGTCGACACCCGGTTCCTCGAGCCCCACCTCCCGGCGGAGCTCTTCTACAACCTCCTGGTCAGCGCCCGCAAGCCCGCGTAGCAGCGAGGATCGCTTCCACGTGCCCCGGCTCGTGGGCGACCTGCCAGTGGGTGAAGCGAAGGGTCGTGAGACCGGCGGCCGTGTGGATCTGATCGCGCAGGAGATCGCGGGACTGCTTGATCGCATTGCGGTGATAGCGCAGCGAGTCCGTCTCGACGACCAGCTTCAGATCGGGCCAATGGAAATCGACTTCGTAGCCGTTGACGAAGGCTTTGGTGAGCGGCTGCGGCAGACCGGCCGCGATCGCGAGCGGCCGGAAGAGACGCTCGAGCTCCGAGTCGGAGAGGCGGAACGTTTCGGGGTCGAGCAGGCGGCGCAGCCGACGCACCCCGGGCTCACCGGCGCGCAGGTCGCAGTAACTGCGCATCGAAGGAAGGTCGAACCGCACGCCTCTGGCGGAGTCAGCTTCATTCACCAGTCGCTCCAGCGAGCTGTCGGAGATGGGCGTCGCCGCCTGGTCGAGGACCGTTCGCATCGGGATGGTGATGGGGATGCCGCGGCTAACGGTGACGTCGCTGTCCCGCAACGACGGGCGACTGCGAATCTTGAGGCCTGGTCGCCGCGGCCAACTGCGATGCCGGATGCTGACCTCGATCAGATGCCACTCCGGCCCGATGGCCCAGAGCGCGCCGGCGCTGCCATGACTGAGCACCGCGTCGTCCCCACAGGCGAGCACCGCCGCCATCCAACGTCCCTCCGGCGTCAGCTCGGCCCGGCCAACCGCGTATACGCCAGGGCTGACGCGGTGCAGGCGCCCCGTCGCCAACCGGTGCCGGATCCCGCTTTCGCCGAACCCGAGGGCCTCTAGGTCCCGCCAGGTCAGCACCCCATGCTGCCGTCGCGCCAGATCCCAGGCCCTGGCACTTCGCTCTGCAGTGATTACCGTCGCCATAGCGTCGGTAAGGGCTGCAGCGGTGTTTTTTACCCCCCGGTGCCAGGGCTAGATGGCCGATTTTGCGGGGAGGTGCCAGACGTCTACGTCGCGGCCCAGGGTCTCATTCCGGACCTGGCGCTCGATCGTCATCCCGGCCTTCGCGGCGACGCGGCGGGAGCGGGTGTTGTCGGGGTGGATGATCGAGATCAGCTCGGGGAGGGCGAGGCGGGTGAAGGCGTCGTCGCGGGCGGCGAACGCGGCCTCGGTCGCGTAGCCACTGCCCCAGGAGGGAGAGGCGAGGCGCCAGCCGAGCTCGGGGCGTTCCGCCAGCTCGGGCAGGTAGCTCGGGTAGGCGACGCCGACGAAGCCGATCAGCTGACCGGCGAGCGGGCCGTCGACCGGTTCGATCGCCCAGTGGCCGAAGCCGTGCTCGGCCCAGTGCCTCGCGGTGCGGTCGAGGAAGGTCGCGGTCGCCGCGGCGTCCATGCGGCGGTTGAGGAACTCGGTCACCGCCGGGTCGGAGTTGATCGCCACCATCGGCGCCTCGTCCTCGGGGCGCCAGCGGCGCAGGATCAGGCGCTCGGTGCGGAGCGCCTCGCCTTGGGGGATCACTGATCCGGGCTCACTCGTCGGGGCGTCCCAGGACTTCGCGGCGTTCGCCCTCGCGGCGGACCCGGAAGAGTTTGGTGCGCGCGTCGATGCCCTTCAGGCGGCGCTCGCCGGCGAAGGAGTAGGTGAGGCCTGCCTCCCCGGCCGCCTCGCGGGTGGCGGTGTCGACGAGGACGCTGCCCGGGCGGGCGATGCCGGTGACGCGACTCGCCAGGTTGACCGAGCGACCGTAGTAGTCGCCCGACTGCGGCAGGGTCGGGCCGGTGGCGATCCCGGCGCGCAGGACCGGGAACTGGTCGCCTTCGGCGGCCGCAGCGGCGACGAGGTCGAGTGCCGCTTCGACCAACGGCTCGGCATCCGGCGAGACCAGCATCACCGCGTCGCCGATCGTCTTGACCAGGCGCACCGGCAAGGTGACGACGCTCGTCGCCAGCTCCTCGAAGTGGCCGACGACGGCCCCGAGCTCCTCCGGCGCGATCTCCTCGCCAAGGCTGGTGAACTCGACCAGGTCGGCGAAGCAGACCGTCCTCTCGACCACCCCACCGATGTCCCCGGAGGCGAGGTCGGCGGCGCCGATCACGTCCCGTTTGATCTGCTCCAACAGGTTGGACTGGAAGGCGTAGGTGAGGAACTCGTTCCCGATCGGCATCAGGAACTCGGCCGTCCCGACCAGCCGGTCGGCGAGCTCGCGCTCGTTGTCGCCGGGGCTGGTGAGGTTGCGGATCACGAGTTCGCGGTTGGCTTCCGCGACCCGCGCCGTCGCCATCCCGACCACGCGCGCGTTGCGCAGCATCTCCTCGACCGGGAAGCCGGCGTCGAGGATCGCCTTCGTGCGCAGCGCGGCGTCGAGGTCGGACTCCGTCGCGACGCGATCGTCCAGATCGTCGCCGTAGGGGATGCCCAGGGCGGCGCGGAAGGCCAGCGCCAGGTCGAGGCCGAGGCCGGACCTCTCCGCGATCTCGCGAGCGCTGTAGCGCGGCCCGTCGCCGGCGATCGCGCGCTCGACCGGCAGCAGGGTGAGGTGGCCGGAGACGACCGCGTCGCGCAGCTCCTCCAGCGTGACCCCTTCGGCGCTCAGGCGCTCGAGCAGCGCGAGCCGGGCCTCACGCGCGCCGCCCTCGAGGTCATCGAGGAGCCCCTCGGCCGCGAAATCGATGTCGGACCCACCGGACACGGACCCAATTCTTACCGTGCTCAGCCGTAAGCGACGGCGCCGCCGCGCCGCGGGTCGCCGCCGCCGCTGAGCGCGCCGGTCTCCGGATCGCGGGCCACCGCCTGGACGCCACCGAAGAAGAGGTTGATCTCGGGACGACGGGCGACCGCGACGCCGCTCGCTTCGAGGCGCGCCAGCGCGGCCTCGTCGATCCCCGGCTCGGCCTGGACCAAGCCCGCCTCGAAGTGCAGCCGCGGCGCATGTATCGCCTCCCCCGGGTCCATCCCCTGCTCGACGACCCGCACCACCGTCTGCAGGATCGCCGAGCGGATCCGGTTGGAGCCGGCGCTGCCGACCGCGAGGATCACCTCGCCGTCGCGCAGGACCACGGTCGGCGACATCATCGACGGCACCCGCTCGCCCGCCGGGATCGCGTGGAAGCCGCGCGGGTTCAGGTCCTCCTCGCCGAGCATGTTGTTGAGGATCACGCCGGTCCCCGGGACCAGCACGCCGGAGCCGGAGCCGTTCGAGCAGGTGACCGCGACGCACATGCCGTCATCGTCGATCGCCGAGATGTGGGTGGTCGAGCCGAGCAGGTCGGCGCGGTGCTCGTTGGCGGCGCCCATCGCGGCAACCAGCTGCTCCGGCCCGCTCACCGGGCCAAGCCGCTCCAGGCGGTCGAGCGCGTAGACGATCAGCGTGCCGCCGGCGGCGGGCGGCGGGTTGGTGAGGACCTCGGTGCCGCGGAAGCGGGCGCGCACCGGCGGGCGCTCGATCGCCGCGTAGGCGGCGAGGTCGTCGCGTCCCAGGGTGCCGCCGTGCTCGAGCACGAAGTCCGAGAGCGCCGCCCCGACCTCGCCGCGGTAGAACGGCACGACACCCTCGGCGGCGAGGCGCTCCAGAGCCTCCGCCAGCTCCGGGAAGCGGAACGTCTCCCCCTCCCGCAGCGTCCGCCCCTCCGGCGCGTAGAGCTCCCGCGTCCCCGGCAGCCGTTCGTGGATCGGCGCGAGGATGGCGAGGATGTAGGCCTGCTCGTGGTTCACCGGGGCGCCCTCGCGGGCGAGGCGGATCGCCGGCGCCACCAGCTCGGAAAGTGGCATCGAGCCGAAGCGTCGCAGCGCCTCGACCAGCCCCGCGGGCGTCCCCGGCACCCCGCAGGAGACCGGCCCGACGTAGAACGTCTGCACCGTCTCGGCGTCGAAGACCACGTCGACCGGCGCCAGCTCCGCTGTGCGCGGCGCACCGTCGAGCCCCGGCGCGGCGACGAAGAAGTCGAGCAGGGTCGTCTCGCCGCCGGCGTGCACGGTCATGAAGCCGCCCGCGCCGAGCCCGGTCAGCGGCGACTCCACCGCGAAGGAGGCGAACACCGCCGCCACCGCCGCGTCGACCGCGTTGCCCCCGGCCCGCAGCGCCGCCGCACCGGCCTCGGCGCTCTCCGGATGGCCCGCCGCGACTACGCCGGGCAACGCTCAGACTCCGCGGATCAGCCCGGCAGGAACTCGGGGACGTCGATCCCCAGCGTGTCGCCGCTCGAGCGTCCCGTCTCCGGCGGCCGGCCGCGGCCCATGTCTTTGGTGCGGCGGATCGTCGGTTCCTGGGCGGCCGGGCGACGCGGCGCGCCGCGGCCGTCGAAGCGGGTGGCGACGACGGTGACCCAGATCTGGTCGGAGAGCTCCTCGTCGACGTTCGCGCCGAAGATGATGTTGGCGTCCGGATGGGCGGCCTCGCCGACTACCTTGGCGGCCTCGGAGACCTCGACCAGCGAGAGGTCGGCGCCGCCGGTGATCGACAGCAGGATCGAGCGCGCCCCGTCCATCGAGGTCTCGAGCAGCGGCGAGGAGATCGCTTTCTCGGCGGCGAGGATCGCGCGGCCTTCGCCGTGCGCCATGCCGATCCCGAGCAGCGCCCGCCCCGCGTCGGACATGATCGTCCGCACGTCGGCGAAGTCG
>Ga0153956_1001082_pt1 | contig 26029 bp, 20 predicted proteins | sample TSFL040MetaG_FD_104704 | JGI IMG/M metagenome (GOLD analysis project Ga0153956, IMG submission 104704) | Attine ant fungus gardens microbial communities from Florida, USA - TSFL040 MetaG | ecosystem: Host-associated > Fungi > Mycelium > Unclassified | place: USA: Florida, Wekiwa Springs... | reverse complement strand
TGAGTGTCCATATTGAAGGCGCGGGTTCTGTATCTGTCGGCGAAGGGTTTATAAAAGTGGATTTTTAAATTTTTAATAGCCGGGCCTGCGAAGCCCGGCTATATTTTCGCGTAGGTTGCTTTAATATAACAAAGTGATTTTTTATCCGGTTATTGGTTTCAACGCTTCGTATTCTTTAGGTTGTATTAATTCTGCATCATAAGGATCGGCGCGGTACAAAGATTTCACAGGCCAATATTCCAGTTGGTCGGATGGCATTTCAAAATCAAGGACAGCTTGTATTTCTTCATCGGTAAGATCGTCTTCAATCCACATTCGTTCCAATTCCTCATTCAACATCAAAGGCATACGATAAGAATGGTCTCCGCTATTGTGTATCTGCATCATCACGGAATTGGCAGCGCGGATGATTAATGTAAAGGTTCCGATCAATTCTCCGTCCATATTGGGAATATGCGAATAGTTATATAGTCCGGGAAGAAAGAACATTTTACGGGTTTTCAATCTGATAAAATAAGGCACTTTAGTCTTAAAGCCTTTTACTTCCCGGTATTCAAAGAATCCTGTTACCGGAATCAATAAACGTTGATGTCTTTTTCTATACCATACAGATTTGTGGTCCTGGACAATTCTTTCAGCCCTTGCATTCAGCAGTTTCATACGCTGTACATCGATCCGCTTCCTGTCTTGCCCGTTGACAGTTGTTCCTTTCATGTATTCCGCAATCATGCCCCATTCAAAAAGTTTTAATTTCAGTTGTCCATCCTCAAGAAGGACAACCGGATGTTTCGGAAAAATAAAACCCGGCTCCAGGTACATTGCCTGAAAACCGCTATCGAGTTTTACGTTATCTTTCAATTCAGGAATATAGGCGTAAATGCTTTCTATTGTTTCATCAAAACTTATATGGTAACACATAATTTAGGTTCTTTCGATAGTTGTTAAGAGCGCTGTTATTTCTTTTTTGCCTTGCTTAAACCGCACATTGATCTCGCCAAATTCTACAAAGGGAAGCACTTTGATTTCCCCGTTCTTTGCTTCAAAATTTTGATAGACATATCGTCGGATTTTCTTTAGCAAATAATCCGGCGGTTTCCATTTCTCAAAAGCAAACAGTGATGTGTAAATCTTATAACCTTCCGGTTGTGATGCGGCGATTTGCAGGTTTTCTAAATCTTTGGGATTGTCCGCATCGTAAATCTTCCGGAATTTATCCTTTGCGATGATTTGATAATGCTCCTCAGCCGCTTCCTTTATTTTATAGTGCGAAAAAATAAAAGCCGCTTTCAAATGGTCGTCTATTACATGGTCTTTGCCCCGGTAATATTGCTGCCGTACAAAATAACGGTTGCCCTCCCCGGTCGCACGGTCTAAAAATAAGGTGGTAAAAAGGTTGAGCGGGTTATACATATTCCTAAAGTTAAAAGAACTTACCCGTTTGGAAAAATTAGCGGTAAATTTATAAAACCAAAATGTATTTTATGTGGTGGTGGTCGTTATTGTTCATACTTTTTGTCCTCTTAGAATACCAGGTCAGCAAAGTGAACTTCGTCCGTATAGGTCAATGGGATGACAGCTATGGCAGCATACTCGTCCTGTTGCTTTTCTGTGCGATATTGCCGGTTATTACGCCTGCCGTTACGTTCCTTTGCGTGTGGGATGAAAACAGGCGCCGGCGCCGGGACGAATGATCGCTTAATTTGCTGGTTGCCAATCCATTAAACTTTACAGCTAAAAATATTAGTTTTATATACTAAATTATTTAGTTATTTTGTCCTGTAAAATACGTGAAAAATGAATTCCGACAGGCAAATAGTGCACATGGATTTAGATGCTTTTTTTGTCAGCGTAGAATGTCTGAAGAACAGCTCCCTGCGCGGTAAGCCGCTTATCGTCGGCGGCGGCGAGCGCGGTGTGGTAGCTGCTTGCAGCTATGAAGCCAGGAAGTTCGGTGTACATTCTGCGATGCCTATGCGACAGGCAAAATTCTTATGTCCACAGGCAATAGTTATCAGCGGCGACCATGAAGATTACAGCAAGTTTTCGCGAAAGGTTACCGAAGTGATTGCCGACAGTGTTCCGTTGTACGAGAAAGCCAGCATCGACGAATTTTATGTGGACATGACCGGCATGGACCGCTGGTTCGGTACAATGAAATACACCGGGGAACTCAAAGAAAAAATCAAAAAAGAGACAGGATTGCCCATTACCTGGGCGCTCGCTTCCAATAAGCTGCTGGGCAAGGTCGCCACCAATGAAGTGAAACCCGACGGTCAGATCGAAATCCCTTTTGGTTACGAGAAGCCCTACCTTGCGCCGCTGGCAGTGCAGAAGATGCCGGGCGTGGGCGATAAAACCACGACACTGCTGCGCGATATGGGTGTGACGACCATTAAAATATTGTCGGAGATACCGAGGGAAATGATGGCACGCATGTTCGGCAAAACAGGTATCGGTTTATCCAAACGCGCTAACGGTGTCGACGAATCGCCTGTTATCCCTTATACGGAACAGAAAAGCATTTCAACGGAGGATACTTTCAATAACGATACGATGGATTTGGAGTTCTTAAACCGCAAGATCGTTGCACTTACCGAAAAGATCGCTTTCGAGCTGCGGCAACAAAAAAGGGTTACGGGTTGTATCACAGTCAAACTGCGTTATTCGGATTTTAATACGGTGACGAAACAGGCAAGCATAGCTTATACATCTTCCGATCAGATTTTAATCGAAAAAGCAAAGGAACTTTTTAAAAAATTATATGACCGAAGGTTGCTGGTCCGCCTGATCGGTATTCGCTTTACCGACCTGGTGGCGGGTGCAAGGCAGATAGATTTATTCGGCGATACCCAGGAAGCTATACAACTCTATCAACAGATCGATAGCATCAAAAAACAATTCGGTGCGGACAAGCTGCGCCTTGGTGCGGGTGTCGATCCTTCCGAACGCGAGATCAGGCGAAATTTATTGCGTTTCGAGAATGTAAAACAACTGAGCGTTTAATTATTTAACCCTTATCCCATGTACCTGAATTGCAAAACATATTTTTCTTACAGATATGGCACTTTCGCCACCCGGGAACTGGTGCAAGCAGGTGCTTCCGTAGGCGCGCACGTACTGGCCTTGACGGATATTAATAACACATCCGCTATATGGGATTTTGTAAAGTATTGCAAGGAAGAAAACATTAAGCCTGTCGCCGGTGTGGAAATAAGGAATGCAGATAATTTTTGTTATACACTGCTGGCTAAGAATGCAGAAGGCTTGGAAAATATCAACCGTTTTTTATCTCAATATTTAATCTATAAGGAGACTTTTCCGGAACGCCCCGATATTGCTTTGTTGCAAGAAGCGGTGATCATTTATCCTTTGGAAAAAGGCATTACGTTTGACTTGCAACCGGACGAATATATCGGTGTACAGGTAACGGAAGCGAACAAACTTATTTCTATCGACTTGAAAAAATACGGCGATAAGTTGATTATCCGTCAACCCGTAACTTTTCAAAATAAAAAATATTACAACCTGCACAGACTGCTGCGCGCCATCGACCGTAATATCGTTTTGTCGAAACAATCCGACGAACAGAAAGCGGGCGAACATGAATACTTTATGCCGTATGCAGAGATCATGGAGAAGTTTATATTATTCCCCCGCATTTTTACCAATACGTTGCGTTTAGTAGAGCAACTGTCTATTGATATAGATTACGGTGCAGATAAAAATAAACAGTTCTATACGGCAAGCAAGGCCGATGACAACGAATTGTTGCGCAAGCTGTCGATGGACGGTTTAAAATACCGTTACGGTTTAAATAACAAAGCGGCGAAAGAACGGGTAGAGAAGGAATTGGGTATTATCGATAAACTGAACTTCAGCGCCTATTTCCTGATCAATTGGGACTTGATCAAGTATGCGAAGTCGAGAGATTTCTTTTATGTAGGGCGGGGCAGCGGTGCGAACTCCATTATTGCCTATTGCCTGGGAATTACCGATGTTGACCCGATTGAATTAGACCTTTACTTTGAAAGGTTTCTCAACCCTTACCGCGCTTCGCCTCCCGATTTTGATATAGATTTCAGTTGGGCGGATCGTGATGAAATTATCGATTATGTCTTTAAGCGTTATGGTAAAGATCATGTGGCTTTGCTGGGTATGTTTTCTACTTTCCAGTTCCGGGCATCCGTGCGGGAGCTGGGCAAGGTCTTTGGTTTACCGAAAGAGGAAATCGATAAACTGGTGGCAGGGGAGTTTAGTAAGACGGACAAGAACCACGTACAGATTTACCAGTATGCCAAACTAATGACGAATTTCCCCAATCATCTAAGTATTCATCCGGGTGGTATGCTGATTTCCGAAAAACCGATCTACCAATATACGGCCATCGACCTGCCGCCGAAGGGTTTCCATACCGCACAGATCGATATGTTTGTCGCAGAAGATATAAGACTATTTAAGTTCGATATTCTTTCCCAAAGGGGATTAGGACATATCAAAGACACGATGGCGTTGGTTAAGCAGACCAAGGGCATTGATATCGACATCCATAACATAGAGCAATTCAAAAAAGACCCGAAAGTCGCAGATAATATCCGCAACGCGAATACGACCGGCTGTTTTTATATCGAATCCCCGTCCATGCGGCAATTGCTGAAAAAGCTGCGTTGCAGCGATTATAAAACGTTGGTGGCGGCAAGTTCTATTATCCGCCCAGGCGTGGGACAATCGGGTATGATGCAGGCATATATTTACCGTTATCATAATCCGAATAAGTTCCAGCACCTGCATCCGAAAATGGGAGAAATATTGGAAGACACGTTCGGTGTCATGGTGTACCAGGAAGACGTCATTAAGGTCGCACATCATTTTGCGGGGCTTGATATGGGCGAAGCGGATGTGTTGCGCAGGCATATGTCCGGCAAGACGCGCGGACACGAAGCGATGGAAAAACTGAAAGCCAAATTCTTTGCCAACTGTAAAGAAAAAGGCTATCCGGATGATATTACGGCTGAAGTATGGCGGCAGATGGAAAGCTTTAGCGGCTATTCCTTTTGCAAGGCGCACAGCGCCAGCTTTGCCGTGGAAAGCTACCAGAGCCTGTATTTAAAGACGTATTTCCCGGTTGAATTCATGGTGGCAGTGATTAATAATTTCGGGGGATTCTATTCAAGGGAAGTTTATTTCCAGCAATTGAGAAAAATAGGCGCAACAGTAATGCCGCCCTGCGTGAATCATTCGGATTACCTGACTAATATCAGAGATGATAAGGTTTATGTAGGCTTTATCCATATTCAATCTTTAGAAAAAAAATTAGCCGATACAATTGTTGATGAAAGGTGGCAAAATGGGTCGTACCTGCATTTACAGGATTTTATTGAGCGAACAAATGTGCCGATGGAGCAATTGAATATCTTAATTAAAGTGGGGGCACTGGGTTTTACGGGAAAGAATAAAAAGCAATTACTGTGGGAAGGCAACTTTCTGCGTAAAGCGCAGCACCATGTCGCTGCAAGGGAGTCTTTGTTTGATGAGGCATCGCCGGATTTTGATCTTCCCGTTTTGGAACAAACATTGCTCGAAGATCTATACCAGCAGGTGGAAATATTGCAGTTTACGATTTCCAATGTTTTTGAAATGGTGGAAGATGATCGGGCGCAATATGTATCTGCTAAACAGATACCGGATCACTTAGGTAGGGAAGTTGTTTGTTTGGGTTATCTCGTTTGCATTAAAGATACAGAGACAAAAAAGGATCGCAAGCGTATGCATTTTGGAACGTTCATCGACTACAATGGAGATTGGCTGGATACGGTGCATTTTTCTGTTAGCGCGCAACAATTTCCTTTCAAAGGACGCGGATTTTATAAAATAACAGGTGTCGTTGTCGTAGAGTTCGGGGTATATTCGGTTAATGTTTCACGAATGGATAAGACTGGATATAAAAAGAACAATTGATTTTTAATCTTGAGGATAATAAAAATCATCTGAAATTATATATTTATTTCATTTAACTTTCAATAGTGAATCTTGCGTTCAAAAGAGTAAACGCAATAAAGCAGGAATGGAACTTTTTTTAAATGTTTATATATAAAAATAATTTTATGCAAGCAATCATTTTGGCAGCAGGAAAGGGAACGCGAATGGGTGAGTTTACGCAAGCAATCCCGAAACCTATGATTGAATTAAACGGAACAACATTAATTAAAAGAGCATTGGATACGCTTGCGGCAACAGATATTAATAAGATTACAATAGTAGTGGGGCATCAAGGCAAGAAAATAATGGAACATATAGGTAATTCTTATAAGAATACACTGCTTACATATATTAATAATACGGACTATGATACAAAGAATAACATACATTCAATTTGGCTTTGCCGACATGATCTTATAAAAGACGACACGATCATTATTGACGGCGATGTAATATTTGATAAAGAATCAATACAGGAAATTAAAAATGGCAGCAAAAATGTCATTATGATAAGCCCCTATGCTGTATGGATGAACGGAACTGTTATAGAATATAACAAGGACAATCTGCCTAATATTACCAAAGCCTGTATTCCGTCTTTTGATTCAGAGCGATTTAAGACAGTGAATATTTATAAATTCTCAAAAGAATTTTCCCAAAATGTTTATCTGCCGCTTATACAAAAAGAATTGGAAAAGAATAATTTCCATCTTTATTATGAAGATGTTATTTCTTCAGACATACTAAAACAATATTTTAATATGTATAAGCTTAAAGAAAACGAGAAATGGTATGAAGTGGATAACCCGGTAGATTTAGCAAGTGCAACACTTTTATTTCCTCCTGAAAATGAAACTTACCTTACTTTAGTGAATTCTTTTGGCGGACATTGGCGAGTTCCGCAAATCAAAGATTTTTATTACCTGAATAATCCTTTTTTTCCAACCAGGGAAATTTTGGATGACATGAAAAACGCCTTTGAACAGTTGTTGATTAACTATCCTTCCGGAAGAACGATTGTTGATCATTTAGCATCTGTCATTTTTAAAATAAAAAAAGATTATATCCTTGTTGCCAATGGTGCATCAGAGATTATTGATTGCCTGTTGCGTAATATTGAAGGCAAATACGGAACGTTTTTACCAACATTCGATGAATATATTAACAGGCTAAGTCCGGAAAAAACTATAACTTATGAATTAAATAATAAAGATTTTAAACTGAGTATCGAAGAAGTAAAAAAACTTTCTGACAATGTACAAAACATTGTGATTATCAACCCAAACAATCCTACCGGTCAGATCATACATAAAAAGGAACTTTTATCAATCCTCAAATTTTTAAAAGAGAAGAAAAAGAACTTGATCGTTGATGAATCCTTCGCAGACTTTTGCCATGAAGATATCTCATTAATTAATTCTTCTATTCTAGCAGAATATGATAACCTATATATCATCAAAAGTATGGGCAAAAGTTACGGTATCCCGGGGATAAGGTTAGGAGTACTAATTACCTCAAATGCTGAAACATTAAGCAGGGTAAAGAAAAAGTTGCCTATCTGGAACATCAACTCTATTGGAGAATATTTTTTAGAAGTCTTTCCCCGGCATGAAAAACATTTTATAAATGCGTGCATAAATGTTCAGGCCGAAAGGGAATATTTATTCCGTGAATTATCAGAGATCAAGTCATTAAAAGTATTCCATTCGCATGGCAATTTCATACTATCCCGACTAATGAATAATTATAGTTTACAGGAATTGGTTTTGTGGCTCTATAAAAAATATGGCATCTTTTTAAAAGATTGTTCCGGAAAGAGAGGATTCAACGAGGAGCCGTTTTTACGGATAGGCATAAGGAACAGGAAAGATAATGAGCTTTTGGTTAAAGCGCTACACGAATTTTTCGAGTTGAACAAAAAATGAAAATATGAATAATTATAATTTTCCACCTGATGAACGTATGCTTGGGAAAACAAACGAAGACAAAGTTCATAAAGTAATATTAAGAATGCTGAAGATACTCTCCATTATTTGCGAGCAGAATGACATTCCCTTTTGGCTGGATTATGGTACGATGTTAGGAGCTATCAGGCATAAGGGATTTATTCCTTGGGATATGGAAGCCGATATTGGTATAATAAGGGATGATTTTCTTAAACTAAAGGACATCCTTTCTGAAAGTCTACCTCCTGACATTTTCTTACAAACCAAAGAAAGTGATCCGGATTATCTTTTAAGCTCATATTACATTGAAGCAAAACTAAGAGATAAGTATAGTAATTATTCGGATTTTCAGAAAACCAATCCAAATATTAAATGGCATAATGGAATACAGGTAGATATATTTGTATATGATATTGAAAGATTGGCAGAAAAGATATGTTTGATTAATGAATTCGAGAAAATATTTACCAATGTTAATTCTTATTTGAATTTTGAAGAAATTGAAGAACTAGTGCCTATGGCATTTGAAGATACTTTTTTTTACGTTCCAAAGGGTTACGATGCTTATCTTATTCGTAATTATGGGAATTATATGGAATTACCATCTTTGAGCCAAAGATATACAGAAGCTGTGGATGTCTTTACACCTTGCCGGCATAAAGAAATATTGAAGTGGCAAAATTTAAATATCTAATTAACTCAAGTTGCTATTTAGTTTGTAAGTTTATTCAAAGTGTAAGTGATAATAAACATCAATATTTTCAATAAAAATCCTTTAAAAGTTACAGCGTGTATTATTGCAAATAATTTTTTACAGGATGGTAGATAATATTATCGGTTATTTCATCATTAAGCACAAGAGGACGATATCTCAGTGATGAATGATGGGCTTGATCCTTAATTGTACAAAAACTGTTTTTATAAAACTTATTAATGTTTTTTGCAAAACAGAATGGCCCATCGCCACCAAAATCTAATAATGAAAATCCTGCATTATATAATAATGTTGGAATTAATATTTCATGGTGTCCTATCCAACCATCTTTCATTTTTTGATCTAAATATATTATTGCTTCTTTTGATATTCGATAAATTGGATTGAATGAAGAAAGTTTTGCGGGTAAATTCTCGCTATCCCCATTTTTCTTCAGACTATTCCACCAGAACCAATAAGGGTCTTGCTCGAAAGACTTAAAATGCGCACTTATAAAGTCTGAACGAATAGAATTTGGGCTAAAATTATTAAAGAAATTATTCCAATGACCGTTATAATATACATCATCTTCAATTACCCAATAATAATCAAAATCAGGATATGAATTATAAAAGCTAAATAGAGGAAAATGATTGCTGCCAGGTAGTAAACTTTTTTCTATTGGCTTAAATCCTAAGCCGTGCAATATGGAATCATTAAATTTGAAAATATATTTCTCATGATGGTCATTTTCGATTTTGTTATCATTATTTTCATGGTACAATAAAAAAATATTTTCATTAGGCAGTTGCTCTTTCAATTCATAAAACGATTTCAATATTTGGATTTTATTAGTTAGTACTAATATAACTTGGGTAAGGGACTTTCTCAGCGCCTTATTTTTCTTTTTAAATGTTCTATTTTCATTAAAGTTCAGTATGTGGTTATCAATTTTATCCAATATTGTTGAATCCACTTCGGCATCAAATTTTCTTGCAAAAAGTTTTTTACTTTTCGTAATCTTCATTATTTCCCTGGAAAAAATAGTTTTGGGATGTGTATAAGGTGGATGCCAAGAAATCATTCTCAAGCTTTCATTAACAATATTGTCATTTATATCGGGATCATAATAATTTATGAGCAGAGTTTGAAAAAAACTTTCATCAGGAACAGTAACCCATTTAAAATATTTTGTAAAATTGGGATAACCTTTCAAATCTATAAGGATTCTTTTTACTATTTTCATTGGAAAAGACCACCATTGAGAGCCAGCGTAAATGTCAATCATTTGACTCATGAATTCAAAATCTGGAAACCGATTCCTCCCTCCACTTACCCACTTCTCACATGGAATTGAGAAAAATTCCATATATATTTTCTCTTTATTTGCATCAAAATATTGATGAATATATTTGTTAGTCTTTATTGGATAATCCTGACCACTTAATAAGGTTACTCTATCAGTATCGGGAAGAATGTCTTCGATGTATTGCAATCCCACAATAGTTGCTTCAATAATCTGAAATGAACCCCATTTAGTCACCTTCCTATCTGCTAAAAAGAATACATCTTGACTTCTTTTTTGAAATAAGCACTTAAATTTTTCGATATCTGAATCAGCATCAATGTGAATGACAAATTTTGTATTTTGATAGGTCAATATAGAAATAAGACGATAAAGCTGTTTGGGATTTTTATGAGCAAGAATTAGATATACCATAAAATATAATAAATGAGCCTGTTTAAACTTTTAATTTTTTAGCGAAGCGAACTATAAATGCGAGCCATTGCAAAGACATCCAGTTATGAGCCATTGTTTCATAGCGTGTCATTAAGGCTTTGTAGGAATCCATGCATTGGCTCTTTCAATAACTGTTCTCTGCTCGTATAATTGTTCGTCAAAATATCGATAATCATCATTTATCTGTTTTTTATTTCTTTCATTTTCGGGAACGTTGGCTTCCATTTCTCTTTTTTCCCTTTCATTTCTGAATGATTGCATATCAAAACCCGCATCAGCATTCACAAACAGCCATCTTGTCTTTATGCCCGCTTTTTCCAAAATACCAAACAGCTCCTGCATTACTTCTTCTATTCCATACACATAGTTATGTTCTCCGCTTCTTGGCCGGCTTACCGATAACATTTGTCCTTTACTGTCGCACATAAAAATACGTTGCTTGTCTTGCCCGACTTACCGCCCTGATAGCCTACTGCTTCTCCGCCGTTTCTGCTGCACGTATGACGCACTTTTGGTTCGACGTCATGTTCCCTTGAGTAAAATTCTTAAAAAATTTTCGCATTTTTATGACCTTTTTTTTATTTTTAAAGTATTATTTAAAAGGGGGGGGGTGTTTATTGAATGCGGTTAAGGGAATTAACAGATGAAGTAATAATGCTTAGGGCAAAAGAAGGACATGTAGATGATGTGGGTAAACTGTTCCGCGAGTACCATATAGGGTTTTATACCTTTTCTTAAAGCTGACTTTCGATAGAACAGTCATTGAGATATGACACAAACTCTGTAGAGTCAGTAGACAATGGTATTCTGGAAATATAAAACTATATAATTTTTTATTTTAAAATTCTATCTATGAAAACAATCAAATATTATTCATTAATGTTATGCAGTACCTTTATTATTTATGCAGCGAATGCACAACAGGAGTATAAAATAGCTACCGATAATACAAAGGACGGAAAACTTGTGCTTTCCAATTTTTCCGGAGATTTCCCTATTGAAGGTTACAACGGTAATGAGATTATTATTTCAGGTATAAACACAAAAACGCCCGAAAGAGCAAAAGGATTAAAGGCTGTTTATGCATCGGGAACAGACAATACCGGGCTTGGGTTATCTGTTGAAAAAGACGGAAATAATATTAACGTTGCTTATTTGCCGTCGTTCACGCAAAAAGCGAATTTCAAAATAAAGGTTCCTCAAAATCTTGCGCTAAAAATAGAGAGTGGTTGCGAAAAGCAAGATTCGATTCACATTAAAGATATGAAAAGCGAACTTGAAATTAATAATTGTCACAGTATTGATTTGGTCAATGTATCAGGGCCATTGGTACTTTCTACCGTAAGCGGAGATATTAATGTAATTATTAATAATATTAGTGGGAATAAACCTTCATCCATCACTACTATTAGCGGCGATGTGGATGTTACCTTACCGGCTACTGCAGCTGTAAACTTAGAAATGAAAACCACTACCGGAAAGATATATTCAGATTTTGTATTTGAAACACCAAAAAAAAATGTAGAATCCGCAGATAACAACGAGATAAAGACCAAGTTAAACGGCGGTGGAAGTGATTTAAAAATAAGTGATATTAGTGGCAATATCTATTTGCGTAAAGCAAAATAGTAATAGTTAAAAGGTCTTTTTAAATAAATAATATAGATTTGAAAAGATAATTATTTATACAATATTCATTCTTGTTTGCTTCTAATTTAAACTGTTGTTTTGAAAATAACCTTAAGTTTTGCAACATCATTTTACCATAAATACTTGGATTTCGGTCGGTAATCGAACATGGCTTAAGAGTAAAAGATCGAAAATGGAATTATCCGTCTGGACAATTTAAAGAGCAGCAACGAAGAACTGAAAAGGAAAATAGATAACCGTATAGCCAATTGTTGCTGCGGGAAAGAAACAAGATCGGCTCTCTAGTTTCAACATGGATAAAAAGAGGCTAAATCTATTCATAAAATTTTTAAACCCTAAATTAAAAGAATCTTCTTGCAATTACATTATATGAAGTATCAATTTTAATAATATCCTTTTTTGACAAATTTTTTATATATTTTTCATACGAAACAGTTTCCCAAAGGTGAAAAAGATATGCATCGGGAAACACCTCGCACTTCTTGAATAATAAATCAAGATCAAAACGTCCATATGACGGATAAAAAAAAGCGTTATTATTAAGCACATGAATTAAATCCGGAAATTTTTTTGATATAAAATATGGCACAATTACCGAATGTTCATTCCAAAAGGAATCTCTTCCCAACGACCTAAAATCTGCGTAACTTTCAATCCAATGGTTTATAAAAAGACTTTTAGGTTCGGCTAAAATTACAGCATTACATAGGCCTTGAATATGATTTAAATATGATTCTTGTCCCATTACGCATTTGTAATTTAATAAGTTATCAAAAGGTTTTATACATATTGTATCTATATCCAAATAAATCCCACCAAATTCTTCAAGAATTAGGAGCCTAAGAATATCAGATTTGTGAGCATAATGAATTAAATTTTTACCAAATATTTTTTTTGGAGGAGATATTTGATTAAGCTCTACTAATTTTTTTGCTTTCTCCCACCAATAACCAGATGGTTCAAATTGATAATAAAAAAAAACTTTTTTTGGTTTATTAATGTCGACAGCGGATTTGATTGCCAAATAATGTGCAATAGAAAATGGCTTTTCTGCAAAGGTTTCTTCTAATCCAAAAATAAAATGAAATATATTAGGAATCATTTTTTACTTTTTGAAAAATAATTTTATCACGAATAAGGTTTGATTATAAAATTAAATTTAATAAAAATATTGCTTTTAATGATTAGACAATCCTTCCAATATTCCACTTGCCCAATTAGCTTTGAATTATGTCATAAAAATTCTTTTTGAATATTTGAGTGGGGATAGCAAAATGTTTATAACTTAGTTTTTCAGGTTTGATGCTCTTGATTTGTAAAAGTTTACAGAGATTTTTATGCTTTTGTCATTACGAAATTGACATTCTTTTTTACTATTAATTCACTTTTTTAAATCTTCGAGGAAGATAATAAAATTATTTATGATTTTTCTTTCAGCTCAACCCGACGAATATTATTTTATTTGGCAGTTAGAATTACAATTATATAATTTTAATAAATTAGGTATTCCAAAAGAAGATATTCATGTGCTGATAGGATATAATATCAAAAGTGGACTGCAATACTATTTTAAGGAGTTTATAGATCAAAACAAAAATAAGGCTTGCTTTTTTACATATCCGGATACTAGAAAAGTAAGAAGATATGCCCCAGCTATTCGCCCCCATATTATAAAAAAACATTTATTATCTAAGCCATATTTAGAAAAAGAAACCATTTTTTATCATGACGCAGATATAATATTTAAAGAAATTCCAAATTTTGAAGAGTTGCTCGCCGACGATACCTGGTACTTATCTGACACAAGAGATTATACAGACAGTAAATATATAAAACAAAATGCAGGCGAAAATACATTTGTTGCAATGTGCGAAATAGTAGGTATCAGCCCCCAAATTGTATCTGAAAATGACCAGAATTGTGGCGGAGCTCAATATCTTTTAAAAAATACAACAACAGATTTTTGGGGCAAAGTCGAACAAAATTGCGAGTCCTTATATACGCTAATGGAAGATCATAATAATCTACAAGCTGAATTATTTTTTAACAAATTTGGAACTAAGAAATGGGAATATATAGGAATTCAATCTTGGTGTGCTGATATGTGGGTTGTGTTTTGGAATGCATTATTGTTGAATAAAAAATTGAGAATTCACCCAGAATTAGACTTTTTACTTGCGAAAAGTCCAATAGAAAAATGGGAAACCACTAAAATATTACATTACTCAGGCGAAGAAATAAATGCGCCTGGCGCGGTATTTCGAAAAATTAATTACATAAGATTTGCTCCTTATTATGATCAAAAATTAGAAACAACAGATTATTCCAAAACAGCAAGTCTTCCTCTAGTTAATCTTATTAAAGAATATAGAAATCAGTTAGACAAACAAAGAGTTGAATTAAATGATGTTACTTTCTTAATCCCAGTTCGTATTGATTCCGATAGTAGATTGAATAACCTTTATGCAGTGACTGCATATCTTAATAAATATTTCAATACAAATATTCTTATTGCAGAATCAGACACAGTTGCTAAAATTGATAAATTACAATTACCTGGTTGTTGTGATTATATTTTTATTCAGGATAATGACAAATTAATGCATAGGACTCGCATAAACAACATACTTATTACGCAGGCCAAAACAGAAATTATTGCCATTTATGATACAGACGTAGTATTTCCGATCAACCAGATTGTTGAAAGTGTTGATGAAATAAGAAAGAGAAGTGCAGATATGGTATCTCCTTATAACGGTGATTTTGTTGGAGTGACCAACCTATTTAAAACCATGTTCACTAAAATTTTAGATCCAGATTTGCTCACATTAAATTTAGGAAAATTTAATATGGTTTCTCGTCGATCATATGGAGGAGCTGCGTTTGTAGATCGAAAAAAATATATGGCTGCCGGCATGGAGAATGAGTATTTTACAAGTTGGGGGCCAGAAGACATTGAACGGCCAAAACGGATGAATAATTTAGGTTATAAAGTAAAACGTGTAAATGGTCCTCTATTTCACTTACCGCACGAACGAAATGTAAATTCTGGTTATCCAAACAACGATTTTTATGTAAAATTTATGGAAGAATATCTTAAAATATGTGACATGGATGAACAAAGAATGAAAGCATATATTTCTACGTGGCCATGGATTTATTAAATATAATAATATTGAGTAATGAAAAAAAAGTTACTAACAAATGGTGTTCTCTTTTCCGAAAATGCGTTTGATTTACGAAACGAAACCAATGGTTTTGGATTGCTGAATGGTTATGCGGGTATTGCTATAATTTATTATCTATTGGCCAAACAAAATAAGGAAAAAGCATTTGAAGAAAAGGGGTTATATTTATTAGAATGGATTAGTGAATGTGGTGCATCAATAGGAGATATTGGATTTGGTAAGGGATTGGCTGGCATAGGGTGGTCTATAGAATGGTTGGTTCAGAATGAATTAATGGGAGATACCAATACTGATGAAATCCTTGAGCCAATAGATAATGTACTTTATAATGCTGTTTCTTATAATAAGGATAATAATCCATCACTATTCAATGGTACAATCGGAAAGATTGCTTACTTCTTAAGAAGGGCGATGAGCTGTAATCCTGGCACACATCGATTCAAGACTATTGGTCATTTAGAATGTCTCGTTCTATTAATAGACGACTTAGCTAATATGATGTGTCGTGCAAAAATAACTTCGGACATCTCCAAAGAAAATCATGAAACAAGTGAGCAAAACATTTCAATTAGCTTATCCAATCTCGGTGAAATTCTTACATCTATAACGGCCATAAATGTACATACCAATACACCTACCTTAGGGGTTATTTTATTCGATTCAATCAAATATACAGAAGCTATTTTATCAGACATTGCTATAAATTCTATAACTGCTAATGATAGCCAAAATAACAATTATTTTGAATTTCTATATTTAGCCGTTTGCTATTTAATCGCAGCAAAAAATCAAGATAACAAATATTGGGAATCCAAAGCCACAAGCCATATACAACGTTTGGTTTCAATTTATGATAAAAATAATAACATGCTAAGTTTCGAGCAGTTGTTTCAAAAATTAGCCATTTATAGCTTACTTAATGTTCATCTCCCTTCTTTACATTATCGAAAAGAGATTGAGAATTTACTAGCTATTTTATCTGTAATTGAAATGCCATTTACTTTATTCAATGGTCGGGGAGCCTTAGTGATTGCAGAAATATGTTTGATTAATCCCGGGCTGATTAAAAATTGGCATGAATTAATGTTTTTTGATCCATATCCTTCAGTTTAAAATGGAGGTTTCTCTTCCGGAAGTATAATGATGGCCTGGAGAAAAAAATTTGGTTATATAAAAAAAATGTTTATACCTTTAAAGTAGGAATTGTGAGATCATGCAGTTTACACCTAAGTTTATTTACAATTAATTTCATTTTTTAGAACGACTTCTTGAAATTAACAATATTCGCATTTGAATAAGGCTTTGTCGAAATGTTTCGGTAAAAATTAATGTTAGTTATCCTATAAATACTTAAATATTTGAACCTAAAAATCACTTTTCTCTGTTTCATGGCATCTTTTTATTGTTTCAAATTATTTTCACAATCACTACATGGAAATATTGTAGATAGAAGCAATAAAAAAAATTTACAGTCGGTTACGGTTACTCTTAAAAAAGATACAGTTATATATAAAATCGAAATAAGTGATAGTTTAGGGAATTATTCATTTAAGAATTTGACTCCGGGGAACTACAATATAGATTTTTCATTTATTAATTATCAAAAGGCGTCGATGTCTTTCTTACTTAAATACGATACTACAATTAATTGCTCTCTCGTCCCTTTACCAGAACAATTAAAAGATGTATCTATTAGTGCAAAAAAGCCATTGATCGAAAGAAAAATTGACAGACTGGTTTTTAATGTAAATGATAATGTAAACGTAATCGGGGTCGATGCGTTGGAACTGTTGTCAATGACACCAGAAGTAAAAGTAATTGGGAATTCTGTTTCTATAATTGGAAAAGGTGCTGTTGTGATCATGATAAATGATAAAATTTTACATCTGTCATCGCCTGATGAATTAGCTGCCTACCTGAAATCTATTCCTGCAAAGTCGATTGATAGAATCGAAGTAATAACGAACCCTCCTGCCATGTATAGCGCAGAAGGAAGTAGTGGTTTAATTAATATTGTTCTTAAAAAAAGCAAGGAACTAGGATATAATGGGAGTGTAAATTTAAATTTGACTTCTCCGCCATCGCAGACTATTGCTCCAGGGATAAATTTAAACTATAATAATAAAAATATAAGATACTACGCGAGTTTAAACGGATCCGATGGGTTTCACAATCCCAGATTTTCCTCTTCTATTTTTTATCCCGATAAAATACAAAAATCATCGACTGAAGAAAAAGAAGAATCACAATATATTGGTGGTTTGATTGGATTTGACGCGGACTTGTCGAAAACAAACACTCTGGGAGCATCTTTCAATATTTTCAACTCTTATCCATACCAAACAAATACAATTCGTACTTTATTTATTAATAACCAAACGAAAAAAGTAGATTCAACTTCGGAACAAGATAATAAAAATAAAATATTCTATTACGAAAGATCGGCAAATATTCATTATGTAAAATCTATGGATACAATAGGGAAGAAAAAAATTGTATTGGATGCGGATTGGTTTTCCAGTGGTTTTGACTTTCCTAATAAAATAGAAAGCATGATGTATAATTCGGATGGAATTTTAATACCCGATGAATCTTCGCGAACCATTTCTAATAATATGCTTTCCTCCAATGTTTATTCATTAAATGGAGTAGTTTATCTACCAGGAAAGAATTATAGTTTCTATTTCGGGGGGAAAATAAACTTTATTAAAAGTAAGAACAATGTTGCTCTGAATATCAATAATTCAGATGTTAATGTTCAAAATATAAATACATCTAATTCATTTTCATTTACTGAAAACACTCAAGCCTTATTTACCAATTATCAAACCAATTTTGGGAAAAAATGGACATTTCAATCAGGATTAAGGGGAGAATACACGCAAACTAATGGTATATCATATTCGACGATCGATAGCACCCATACGAATTCTTATTTTAAATTATTTCCGACGCTTTATTTGTCATATAATAGCAACTCAAAGAATACATTATCCATAAATTACGGGAGAAGAATAGATCGTCCAAGTTTTAATAGCTTTAATCCTTATCTGCAATATTTATCTCAATATAATTATTCCGAAGGAAATCCTTATTTACGACCTTCAATTTCAAATAATTTTGAATTATCAGATTCTTATACCAATCTCGACGTTTCACTTCAATATAGTTTTAGCAACGGACAAGTGGGCAGAATCGGTGTAGTCGATACTTCCACTAATGTTACTATATCCCAACTATATAATTTTCTATCTACAAGAAGCTTTGTTATTAGTGTTAATTATACTTTAGATAAGATTAAATGGCTGCAAAGCATGAATGAATTTGATGCATACTATAATAAAACCATATCTTCTTCTGGTTATACAGCCCCATTGACGAAAGGTTGGGGAGCAACATTCAGGAGTAATAATAGTTTCTATTTCAACAAATCAAAGACAATTGTTGGAGGTCTTTTTTTTAGCTATCAGTTTCCAGAAGTTAATGGCATAAACAAAATGGGTAAGTATTATTATTTTGATGTGTCCGGTAAATATTTGTTATTGAATAATAAATTAGTGTTGGCTGTCAGTCTATCAGATGTATTTAAAACACTTAACATTCCTTTTAGCAATACTGTGAATGGAATTTTAACATCAAATGTTGTGAATAATGACAGCAGAAGATTAAGAGTTTCTATCAGCTACAGTTTTGGAAATTCAAAGTTGAAAAAAGGAGAAGAGCATTCCGCAGATTCAAATAACGGCCGAGGAATATATTAAAAAATAATTATTATCATTTAATAAGAAATTTTCTTGAAGATGAAAAAAACAATTAAAATTCTTGCAGAAAAAATGGATAAACTTCAAGAAAAAAAAGACGGTACGCTGCAAGGTGGTTTTGCTTCTATTAGAGGGGGGGTAATGGAACCGATTTTAGCACAAATCCAGAGATGTGTACAAATGACCCTATTGGTTGTGGCGCTACCACAAATCAGGGAGCCCCTACCTGCAGTAATAGTAGGACGTGCTTTATATAATCTTTGCGTTGTTATAAACATTTTATTTTTTACACACTTAAATTTTTAAAAAATGAAAAAGACAATTAAAATCCTTGCAGAAAAAATGGAAAAACTGCAAGAAAAAAAAGACGGTACGCTGCAAGGTGGATTTGCATCTATCAAAGGCGGGTTTCATGCAACACTTGACAGTACTAATGCGAACCTCCCTTGTTCCAATACGGGCGATTGCAGAAAGTCCACAAATACGGCGCCGGAAGGTTGTACAAATACTGGAACGTGTTTCATGTAATGGTAGAACAGTGTTGAATTAATTTGGGGGGGTATATTCGAATATTTGGGCCTCATTACATCAAGGCACTTATAACGTAAAACAATGTCCCATATTTTTATCACTTTAAATTTCACAAAAATGAAAAAGACAATTAAAATTCTTGCAGAAAAAATGGAAAAGCTGCAAGAAAAAAAAGACGGCACGCTGCAAGGTGGATTTGCATCTATCAAAGGCGGGTTTCATGCAACTCTTTATAGTACTAATGCGGACATGCCTTGTTCCAACACGGGCGATTGTTCAAGTTCTACAAACACTCATGGGTGCGTTAACTCAAAAACATGTTTCATGTAACGGTGGATCAGTATAGAATTAATCTTGTGGATTTATTCGAATATTGGGGCCATATTAAATTAAGGCACTTATAGAGTAAAACAATGTCCCATATTTTATCACTTTAAATTTCACAAAAATGAAAAAGACAATCAAAATTCTTGCAGAAAAAATGGAAAAGCTGCAAGAAAAAAAAGACGGCACACTGCAAGGTGGATTTGCATCTATTAAAGGTGGGTTTAACAATACTCTCTTGAGTACTAATGATTCCCCCAAAGGCTGTAGTAATACAGGTGATTGCACAGGCACTACAAATACGACAGGATGCGTTAATACAAAATCATGTTTCATGTGATTGCCGGACATGTTTTTTTTGTTAATACTAATCGGGGGTTGGATATATAAATATAATGGCATAAAAAAATTAATTTTCTGTGCTAAAATATTTTAAAAAATCGGAAATTGTAGGTAATCAATTATCGTGAAATTTCAACCCTTTATTAGTATTATTAAATCAAACACAAAGATTTGTATAATAAAATATTCAATCTCGTAAAGTTGTATCCTATATTTTATCATATCTGATTTTAAACAAGAAAATGTCAATGATAATCCTTTATGATAAAATCGAAAATCTGTAAGAAAAAAGGAACATTACAAAGCTGAGTATGGTACGCCCCTCAGCAGCGATTGTTATCCAAATTTTGGTAATTGTAAAAAAGATACAACAAATACAAACCAAGGGGATATTATTTTACCGGAACATGCTATATATAAATTTCAATACTTCTTTCATAAAAAATTTGGCATTAGTAAGACTATAATAATTGGAAATATTGAATTTTAGACAAAAATTGCCTCACGTAAAGGAGTAAAATAACACAAAATGCTAGATAACTGAAATAGTTATTTTTGTTTTAAATTCAAATTATGAAGGAAGGATAATAATGCTGCCATATTTAAATTTTAATAGCAAAATTCCTATTTGGAGGAAATAATGAATTCATGTGACTTACAATTTTTTTAATTCTCTTTTAAAATTTTTCTAATGAAAGCTAGTAAATACAACATATTTTTCCCCTATGATGGAAAAATTGTGGGGTTTAATAGTTACAGTAGTGAGTATATAGAGCTCGAACCTATGCTTTATGAAATGTATGATGCCTGCCTAAAACAGAATAACTTTGAAGATCTTAATGAGGTTCATTCGGAGTTTTACAATTTTCTTTGTCTAAAAGAATTTTTAGTAGATGAAACTTTAGATGAATTGCAGCGTGTAAAAGAGTATTCTTATAAAATTGATAATGATGAAACCCAATATGAGCTTCATATAAACCCTACCATGAATTGTAATTTTAAATGCTGGTATTGTTATGAGACGCATATCAAAGACTCAAAAATGGGTCCAGAGACAATTACAAATACGCTACGTCATGTTGAAAACGTCTTTGATGAGAAGAAGCAACTAAAGAATCTTAATATTGGGTGGTTTGGTGGTGAGCCATTATTATATTATAAGAAAGTTGTTTTACCAATCTTAGAAGCCGTACATACACTCTCTCAAAAGAAGGGTATATATTTTTCTTCCTCAATGACTACAAATGGTCTTTTAATTAATGAAGAGGTAATTGAGAGTGCAAAGAAGTATAATTTAACTTTTTTTCAAATTACATTAGATGGCAATCGCGAATTACACGACAAAATCCGTTTTATTTCTGAAGGTAGAGGTTCTTATGATCAAATAATAAAGAATATCATCTCTCTTGCTAAAGAACAATTAACTGTTTTAGTAAGGATTAATTGTACCCCGGAAACGCTTAATGGTATAAATGATATCGCCGCGGATTTTTATCATATTGATGAAAACGTTAAACGCTTTTTATCATTTGATTTTCATGCTGTTTGGCAAGAAAAAGAAGACCTTAGTGAGCAATTAAATTCTGCAAGACTTTATTTTAGAGAACGTGGCTTCGTCGTACAGAGTGGCTCGCAAAATACTCTTGAAAACTCTTGCTATGGAGACCATAGAAACCATGCTACTATTAATTACAACGGCGAAGTGTTTAAGTGTACGGCTCGCGATTTTACAACAAAAAATAGTGAGGGCCTGCTTGATGAAAGCGGTAATATCAAATGGAATGAGAAGTATGAAAAAAGATTAAGCATGAAATTTAAAAACAGACCATGCCTCGAATGTTCTATTCTACCAATATGTGGCGGGGGTTGTACACAACAAGCACTTGAACACGAAGGAGTTGATTATTGCGTCAATGATTTTGATGAGAATAAAAAAAGAAAAATAGTTATCAATAAATTTTTAGAAACACTAGCTGCTTATTGATGAGGGTATTTCCATTTTTTCCGCAGTACGATATGATAGATTGCGGGCCGACTTGTTTAAAAATGATTGCAAAATATTTCGGTAAAGATTATTCTCTTGAATACTTGCGAGACATTTGTTTCTTAAGCCGCGAAGGGGTAAGCCTTTTAAGTATTAATGATGCAGCAGAAAAAATAGGTTTTAGAACAATGATGGCTTATTTAAAGCCAGAACAACTTATAGATGATTGCCCACTACCATGTATTTTACATTGGAATCAAGATCATTTCGTTGTATTATATAAAATAAAAAATAAATTCCTTATAGGCGATCCGGCTCACGGAATTGTAACAATAGATAAAGCGACATTCTTGAAGGCCTGGATTTCTACCTCTGAAAATAAAGGTACAGTATTATTATTAGAGCCAGCGCCTGGATTTTATATAAAAGAATCTATAAAAGAAAATGGATCAGGATATCGGTTTCTATTTCGTTATCTAATCCCTTTTAAAAAATATATTGCCCAACTTGTCATAGGCATGATTGCTGCCAGTCTTATTTCACTTATATTCCCATTTCTTACGCAATTATTGATAGACGAAGGTGTAAACAATAAGAGCAAGTCAGTTATCATTCTTGTGTTGCTATCACAACTTTGCTTATTCATGGGCAGTACGGTAATAGATGTCATTCGGAGTTGGCTTGTGTTACATGTTAACGCGCGGATAAGCCTCAATATCATCTCGGATTTTTTAATAAAATTATTAAAGCTACCGATAAAATTTTTCGATACTAAGACTGTAGGTGATATTTCACAGCGTATTAACGATCACCACCGTATTGAGAGCTTTTTGACAGGTTCTGTGCTCACATCACTTTTTTCGATCATTAATATTCTTGTATTTACATTCATTATCGCATTTTATAACAAGGTAATATTATTGGTGTTTATTTTATCAAGTGTCGTAGGTATTGTATGGGTCTCACTTTTTCAAAAAAAAAGAAAACAATTGGATTATAGCCGCTTCTCACGGAATAGGGAGAATCAAGATAAGTTATATGAGATGATTATGGGAATGCAAGAAATAAAACTTTATGGGAGTGAAACTCCAAAGCGTTGGGAGTGGGAACAGTTACAAGTCAAGTATTTTAAACTAAATATTAAGAGTCTTGCTCTGGAACAATACCAGCAAACAGGGTTTATATTTTTCAATTCGCTAAAGAACATCATTATTTCATTTATAGCTGCTAATGAGGCAATAAAAGGGAATATCTCTTTAGGAATGTTATTAAGTATTTCCTATATCATTGGCCAGACAAATGGCCCAATAGAACAATTAATAGCTTTTGTAAAGGCCGCACAAGACGCTCGCTTAAGCATGGCCAGATTGCAGGAAATTCATAACAAAAAAGAAGAGGAGGAAATCGAGCACGCCGATGTAAGTGATCAAGTCACAACTCAAGAAGATATACATATTAAACAGGTGTCATTTCAATACGAGGGACCAAGATCTCCCTATGTTTTAAAAGATATTTCCTTAACAATACCAAAAGGGAAGATGACAGCAATAGTTGGTACAAGTGGGAGTGGGAAAACGACTTTAATAAAATTATTATTAGGGTTTTATACTCCCATAAAGGGCGAAATCTTTGTCGGTGATAGGAACTTGCAAACAATTTCGCCAAAATTTTGGCGAAAGGAATGCGGATCTGTGATGCAAGATGGATACATATTTTATGACACCATTACCAAGAATATTGCCCTTGATGGGAAAGAGATTGATGAACAGAAAATGGAAGATGCCGTTATTGCGGCCAATATTAAAGAATATATTGAACAATTGCCCTTGGGCTATACAACTAAAATAGGTGCATCAGGCATTGGATTAAGTGGTGGACAAAAGCAAAGGATACTAATAGCGCGCTCCATTTACAAAAATCCCAATTACCTATTCTTTGATGAAGCTACAAGCAATTTGGACGCAAATAATGAAAAATTAATAATGGATAATCTCAACAAGTTCTTTAAAGGTAAAACTGTTTTAGTAATCGCTCACCGACTTAGCACTGTAAAAAATGCAGGTCAAATTATTGTTTTAGAAAATGGAAGTATAGCAGAGGTAGGTAATCATGAAAGCCTTACCAAATTAAGAGGAAAATATTTTGAATTAGTAAAGAATCAATTGGAGCTTGGTGACTAAAAGACATTTAGATGATAGACAACAAATACGAACTTAGGAGCGAAGAAGTCCAAGAAATAATGCGTAAGCCGCCGCATATGTTTATTACAAAAGGGAATATCCTAATTCTTTCGCTCCTTTCTATTGCATTTTACTTTCTAAATAGATTTCCACTTTTTGAAAAAGAATTAGTACCCGTTGAAGTAACTAACGTGTATAAAGATGTGAATCAGAATAAAAATATAAAAATTGCTCTTGCGCTAAACACAACCATTTCGAAAAATGTAAGACAAAACCAAACGGCAAAACTTCTTATAAACAACATAAAATCTAATACTGGGGAAATTTTAGATGGAAAAATTGATAGCATCGCATATACTTCATATAACGTACCTATACTTTATTTTGAAAGTAATCAATTGAGCGCGATGCCCAAACAAGGTATGATTGGCAAAATTGAAATAATTACAAAAAAGAAGACATTTATTTCGATGCTATTAGAGCGGTTTAGGCATTAACTTTCTAGTTTGTTTGGTATAAGTAACGAACCTCAACAAATTAATGTAATTCATTTCCAGTAAGATTGAATGTGCTTTTTATATAATATGTTTTTAGTTAACTTGAAATAAACGATGCAATTGCACTTAAGCATGTCTTGACTTAAAGATTACTATTATATTCCTCTTTATCTTAACGATCTGAAATTCATGGGATAGGACACAGCTGTGAATCGTGTACCATCTAATAATTTATTTAAGAGGGGGATTAAATCCTTATTATTTATATTTTCAATAATTTTATCGAAATTTAATAAGGATGTGGTATCACGTTTCCAGAAATATATGTTTTTGAGTTCTTCTATCCAGTAATAATTCTGCTTAATTTGGTCTTTATGTTGTTCAAACATAGCTTTTTTTACTTTCTCTAAGTCTATTTCCGAAATGCCATTAGATTTGTAATTATTAAACTCTTTGTTTAGTTCTTCAAGGATTTTGTTTACATTTTCGGGGCCGCATGGCATTGTAACTCCAAAACTATAGTGACCATATGGATATTCCTCAATTTGAGCAAAGCCATTTCCTCGGTAAATTAATTGCATTTTTTCGCGTAAAGTGTCAATAAGTTGAATTGTCATTGCACGTGCGAGAATTTCTGCTTTGAGCTGTAAATCTTCAGAGTAATTTAAATTACCGTGGAAATATGTCAAAAGTGTAGTTTTTTGATCTTTACCTTTAAAAAATTTGAAGAATTTATTATAGTTTATCGGTCTCAGTCCGTTATCTTTAATGCTAGGTGTTTTGCCATGAACAGGCAAACTTGCAATATAGTTCCCAATCAAGGACTTTAAGGTATCTTCGTTTATGTTTCCAACGAAATAAAAATTAAATCCATTAGCATTCCCGAACTGTTCTTTGTAAATTTCCAGAACTCTATTTAAGTCAATTTTATTTAAATCATTAATGGTGGGTATATATATTGGAGTTCGTAGATCATCATGGTACAAAACCTTATTTAATGAATCTTGAAATGCATATTGAGGATTGTCACCCAAAGATTGGATATTAGATAATCCTTTTGTTATAAAGCCTTTAAATAATCCAGTATCTTTTCTCGGTTCAGTAAGTTTTAGGTAATTTACCTGAAGTAAGGTTTTTAGATCCTTAACAGATGATTTACCGCTTACATTACAGGTTAAGTCTTCCATGTCTAAATCAAGATCAACACTTTTATCT
>Ga0153956_1001081_pt1 | contig 26100 bp, 25 predicted proteins | sample TSFL040MetaG_FD_104704 | JGI IMG/M metagenome (GOLD analysis project Ga0153956, IMG submission 104704) | Attine ant fungus gardens microbial communities from Florida, USA - TSFL040 MetaG | ecosystem: Host-associated > Fungi > Mycelium > Unclassified | place: USA: Florida, Wekiwa Springs... | reverse complement strand
CGGAAGCCGGCAGCAATACCGCGGCGAGCAGCATCGCGGCGAAACCCGCGCGGGCAGGGCGTGCGACCGGCGCGATCGTCGCGTCCTTAACCAAGGCACTGCGCTTGGCGGCATATTCGTCGGCGTCGACGACCCCCGCAGCGAGGGCCTCGTCGAGTGCGCGCAGGCGCCGTGCGCCGGCATCGTCGGCCGGCGCGCTGCGCGCATGCCGCAGCAGCGGCGCGACGATGAAGGCGAGGGCGACGGCGACCATCAGCGTCGCCAGCAGCATGAAGGTCATCATCGTTACCAATCGTCCTCGACGTCGCTGGCGGGGCGGACGGAGGCATCGCCCGCGGGAAGCACCTTCGCGCGCCGTCGCACGGTGAAGAACACGGCGATGCCGCCGGCACCGAGCACCAGCAGCGGACCGAACCAGAGCAGCCACGTGCCGCCGCGCAACGGCGGGTCGTACAGCACGAAGTCGCTGTAGCGTGCGGTCAGCCACTCCTTGATCTGGGCATCGCTCTTGCCGGCCCGCATCTGCTCGAACACGTCGCGGCGCAGGTCGGCGGCGAGCGGAGCGCTGGAATCGTTCAGGCTTTCGTTCTGGCAGACGAGGCAGCGCAACTGCTTGGTCAGGGCCTGGAAGCGCAATTCCTCGGCGCGGTCCTTGAACGGCAGCGGGTCGACCGCGGCGAAGGCGGGCAGGACCGCGGCCAGCATCGTGCAGGCGAGGAGCAGCGCAGTCAGCACGCGTGTTCCGGTCTTTCGCTCCTGCGGCCGGAGCGAGGACGATGCGAAGACGTCGCGGATCATGGCGTCGCCTTCTTCATCGCCGCGATGCGCGGCAGCAGTTCGGTCGCGATGATCGCCGGCGTGATCGGGCTGATGTACTTGTACCGGATGACGCCCTGCGCATCGACGAGGAAGGTTTCCGGCGCGCCGGTCACGCCGAAGTCGATCGCGACGTTGCCGGGAAGGTCGGCGACGACGACGTCGTAGGGATCGCCGTACTGCGCGAGCCAGCGCTTCGCGTCGGTCGGCTCGTCCTTGTAGTTGAATCCGACCAGCTTGATGCCGAGGCGCTTGCCTTCGGCCATCAGGATCGGATGCTCGTCGCGGCAGGCGAAGCACCAGCTCGCGAACACGTTGAGCAGGTAGGGCTGGCCGGCGAGGTCGCGGCTGCCGAGCGTCTTCGAGGGGTCGTCGAGCAGCGGCAGCGCGAATGCCGGCGCAGGTTTGCCGATCAGCGGCGAAGGCACTTCGCGCAGGTCGTGCGTGCTGCTCCACCAGATGCCGAAGCCGAGCAGGGCGAGCACCAGCACGAAGCCGGCGAACGGAAGCAGGCGCGTGTTCATGCGTTCGCCTTGGCCGATTCGGCTGTCGTGCGCGATTGCGGCCGGGCCGCCCGTGGCGCTCGCTCGGGCAACGCACGGAACCGCCGGTCCGCCGCCGCGATGAAGCCGCCCAGCATCATGAACAGCGCGCCCAGCCAGATCCAGCGCACGAACGGTTTCACGTAGACGCGAACCGCCCACGCGCCGTCGTCGCCGACGGGTTCGCCGAGCGCGACGTAGATGTCGCGGAACAGGCCGGGATCGATCGCCGATTCGGTCTGCGGCTGCTGGTTGCGCGCATAGATGCGTTTCTGCGGATGCAAGGTCGCGACGACGGTGCCGTTCCGCAGCACGCTGACGACACCTTGCTGCGCGGTGTAGTTCGGGCCTCTCGCGTCGTGCACGCCGTCGAAGCGGAAATCGAGCGAGCCGATCGTGACGCTTTCGTTCGGCGCGAGGCGGATATCCTTCTCGACGCTGGTGGCCTCGACGATCAGCACCCCGGCGAGGAATACCGCGACACCGAAATGCGCGCAGATCATGCCGAGCATTTCCGGCGTGTAGCGGCGCCCGCGCGGCGCGTTGCGCCAGCGGGAAACCGCATACAGCACGATGCCGATGCCGACCCACAGCGAGGCAGCGACGCCGAGCAAGGCCTTGGTGCCCGACTGGCCCGGCGCGACCAGCCATGCCGCCGCCGCGGCGATCGCGGCGACGACCAGCGCGGGCCGCAACGCGGCGGCCGCGCGGCGCACGTCGGCGGCACGCCATTTCAGGAACGGGCCGAACGGCAGCAGCAGCACGACCGGCGCCATCAGCAGCACGAACATGAAGCCGAAGTACGGCGGCCCCACCGAGATGCGCCCGAGGTTCAGCGCATCGCCGAGCATCGGGTACAAGGTGCCGAGCAGCACCATCGCCGCGGCGCAGGTGAACAGCAGGTTGTTGATCAGCAGCGCCGTTTCGCGCGAGGCGGCGGCGAACGGCTCGCCGCCGGAGACCTTCGGCGCGCGCACTGCGTACAGCAGCAGCGAACCGCCGATCACGACGGCGAGGAAGGTCAGGATGAACAGGCCGCGTTTCGGATCGGCGGCGAACGAATGCACGCTGGTCAGCACGCCCGAACGTACGAGGAAGGTGCCGAGCAGCGACAGCGAGAACGCGAAGATCGCCAGCAGCAATGTCCACGCGCGGAACGAACCGCGCTTCTCGGTGACCGCTTGCGAGTGGATCAGCGCGGTGCCGACCAGCCACGGCATGAACGAGGCGTTCTCGACCGGGTCCCAGAACCACCAGCCGCCCCAGCCGAGTTCGTAATAGGCCCACCACGAGCCGAGCGCGATGCCGAGCGTGAGGAAGCCCCAGGCGACGTTCGTCCAAGGCCGCGCCCAGCGCACCCAGCGCACGTCGAGTTCGCCGCCGAGCAGGGCGGCGATCGCGAACGCGAACGCGACCGAGAAGCCGACGTAGCCGGTGTAGAGCATCGGCGGATGCATGATCAGGCCCGGGTCCTGCAGCACGGGGTTGAGGTCGTTGCCGTCCAGCGGCATAGGCAGCTCGCGCAGGAACGGGTTCGAGGTCAGCACCGTGAACAGCAGGAAGCCGAAGCTGATGAAGCCGAGCACGCCGAGCACGCGTGCCATGAATTCGTCCGGCAGGCGGCGCGAGAACGCGGCGACGGCGACGGTCCAGATGTCGAGGATCAGCACCCACAGCAGCAACGAGCCTTCGTGGGCGCCCCAGACCGCGGAAAAGCGGTAGTACCACGGCAGCAGCGAGTTGGAGTTCTGCGCGACGTAGGCGATCGAGAAGTCCTGCGTGACGAACGCATACGTGAGGATCGCGAACGCGAGCACGACGAACACCGCTTGGCCGGCGACGGCAGGACGCGCGACCGCAATCAGGGCGCGGTTGCCGAGATGCGCGCCGAGGATCGGCAGCAGGCACTGCGCGAGCGACAGCAGCAAGGCGAGGATCAGTGCGAATTGACCGAGTTCGGGGATCATCGGGCGGTACGGCGAGGGATTCCAGCGGACTGCGTAGAGTACGCGAGATGCCGGCGTGGCGGCACGCCTGCGGCGATATCACGCGCTGCGCAGCGTCGGAGAGCGCCGGCGCGCGGGGACGTCGTGAGCGCGCGGCGCGTCGCGTCGATCTCAGCGCGCGGCGGCCGGCGGCAACGCGGCGAGCCATGCCGCGATCGCGTCGATCGAGGCGTCGTCGAGCGTGCGCGCGACGCCTTCCATGACGAAACCGTTGCTGGAATCGCCGGGTTTGCCGTCGCGATAGGCCTTCAGGCGCGAAACGACGTAGTCGGCGTGCTGGCCGCGCAGCGCCGGCCAGGTGCCGAGGCGCGCATCGGCGGGACCGTTGGCGTCGACGCCGTGGCAGCCCTGGCAGGGCGGCGCGCCGCGTGCCGGATCGCCGTGCAGGAACAGCGTTTCGCCGCGTGCGGGCGCGGGCGTCGGAGCGGCGCCCGCGGTCGGCGCCTGCGCCGCGAAATAGCTCGCGAGGTCGCGCATGTCGGCATCGCCGAGATTCGCCACCTGCGCGGCCATCGGCGACTGCGGATCGCGCTTGAAGCCGACCAGCCGCCAGTACATGTAGTCCGCGCGCTGGCCGGCGAGGCGCGGGAACATCGGCACGATCGCGTTGCCGTTCGGGCCGTGGCAGGCGACGCAGACGGTCGCCTTGGCCGCGCCGGCGGCGGCATCGCCGCGGATCGGCGCGGCACCGCGCAGGTCGGTCCAGTCGGCGGCGCCTGCCGTCGAAACTGCGCCGACAGCGAGGAACAGGGCGGCGGCCATGCAAGCGGTTGGATGATTCATCGGTTCGGTCCCCGGATTCGAGCGACTCTTGCTGGTGCGATCGCGGTCGGCATCAAGGCCTCCTCATCCCCGCGCCGCCGGCAGGCCGCGTTACAACTGCACGTTGACGAGCACGCCGACCAGGTTCGCGCTGTAGCTCTGCGGACCGCCGTCGGTGTAGACGCGATTGCCGATGACCTGCAGCGCGTCGAAGCCGAGGTAGTGCCAGTCGCTGACGTGGCCGCGTTCGTAGTAGTCGAACACGCGCATGCTGATGCGATCCGCGACGGGGACCGTCAGGCCGAGCGTGAGCGACTGCACGCGATAGACCATGGCCGGGAAGCCGCCGCCGCCGGGGCCGGTGCCGCTCGCGGTATCGGGGTAGGCCAGCGCGGACGAGCCGGCGTAGTTGTAGCCGTCGGTTCCGCGCGAGTAGGTGTAGTTCCAGTTCGCGTCGAAGCGCACGCGGCCGAAGCGGTGGTCGAAGGTCGCGCCGCCGTACAGGTTGCGCTGCGTATCGCGCAGCCACCACTGGCCGATCAGCGCGTAGTTGTCGCCGCCCAGCGTCGGGTCGGCGCCGGCGCCGTTCTGCTGGTCCTGCACGTTCGACAGGCGCAGGTGCGAACGATCCCAGGCGCCGTACACGCTCACGTTCGTCGTCGGCAGCGGCTGCCATTCCCATTGCAGGGTCGCGCCGAAGGTGTCGTAGGCCTGGCGACCGATCTGCGCATCGTAGGAGTTCCAGTCGCCGCGCAAGGTCGCGCTGACCGTCATGTCGTCGCGCGGCATCACCGTCGCCATCAGGTCGACCTTGTTCTCGTCGCGGCTGGACATGTCGTACTTGCGCAACGCCTCTACCGTGTGCGCCGGCGTGCCGGCATCCGGCGGCACGTAGCCGGGCAGGCTGCTGGAATAGGTGAAATCGTAGGGATCGTAGTTGTAGGCGTCGCCGGTCTGCTTGAGGTAGGTGTAGTTCGCGCGGAAGGTCAGCCAGTCGAGCGCACGGTTGACCCAGGTGAGCTTCAGGCTGTTGGCGTCGATCTGCTGGCGCTCGCGGTTGCTCGGTTCGTAGCGGTTGAAGGCCCAGGTCGCGCCGAGCGTGTTCTTGTCGGCGAATTTCCAGTCGGCGCCGAGGTTGGCGTCGATGGTCTGCAGGTCGAGCGGCAGGCTGCGCACGCGCGTCAGCGCGGACGGATCGGTGAGCGGATTGAACAAGCCGACCTCGCCGGGGACGATGCTGCCTTGCGAGCCGTTCTCGCTGACGTAGCCGTAGTCGCCGGTCAGCGGGTTGTACATCAGATAGCCGTTGCGGTAGTCGTCGCGGTTGAAGCGCAGGCCGCCGCGGACGGAGACGTCGGAGGTCGGCTGTAAGGTGATGCGCGCGTCGAGCAGTGTCGTGTCGATGCGCATGTCGGCGGTCTTGCGCGACAGCGCCGCGGTGGTGTTCCAGTTCGCGCAGTCGTACAGGAAGGGGTTCTGCGGGCCGACCTGCAGGCTGCCGCCGAGGCCGATGCCGAATACGCCCTGGCAGTCGATCGGAGCGATCAGGGTATCGTTCTGGCTCATGCGGCCGGCCGAGGCGGTCAGCGAAAGCTCGCCGTTCATCGGCAGCTTGCGCGTGAAGGTCGCCTTGAGGTTGTGGTAGTCGTTGTCCGGCTCGGTCGACATCTGGCCCTGGTAGAGCGGGGCGGACACGGCGCCCGGAATCAGTGGCGTGTTCAGCGCGAACGGCGACTGGAAGTGATACGCGGTATTCGCGTCGCGATAGAACGATCCGCTGTAGCCGAAGTCCATGCGCCACAGCGATCCTGCGTAGCGCAGGCCGCCGTTGAGGCTGATCGTGCTGTCGTTGATCGGCTTGGTGGTTTCGAGCACGCCGCCGGTCTTGTCGAAGAACGGCGCGCCTTCGAACGCGAACGCGAAGAAGAACGGCCCGCCGTAGGGCCGCACGCCCTTGCGTTCCTCGTCGGTCACGTTCGCGTACGCGGTCCACTCGGGCGTCAGGTAGCCGCTGTAGCCGAGCCCCTGCTTCGAGCGCTTCACCGACAGCGTGCGTTCCGGCGTCGCGGCCGAGACGGCGGCGACCTGGTCGATCGTGCTGCCGCCCGGTGTCAGGCTGCTCGGCAAGGTCAGGTTGTTGCTGCCGACGCCGTTCCAGATCGGCTTCGCGTTCGCGCTGAGCACGTTCGGCATGTCGCGCAGGAAGGCCTGCACCTTGTAGCTGCCGGCGCGGCCGAACACGGCCTGGTAGTACTGGTCGTCGTCGCTGATGCGGCTGGCACGCACGTTCGCGTAGGTGCCGTCTTCCGGGCGCTCGAAGGTCATGTCGAGCAGGCCGAGGATCAGGCTGCTGTCCCAGTCGACGTAGCGGTTCCACAGCGCGTTGCGGTCGTCGCCGTTGGTGCCGAGGTAGCCGATCTGCAACACGCCGTAGTAGCGCCAGTCGCCGTGCTCGTCGGGCTTGGGCGAGGCGGGCGGGCAGGCGTACAGGTTGCCCGTCGGCGAGCGGCGCTGGCCGGCGGCGAGCCAGCTGGTGCCGCGCGCGTCGCAGCCGTCGGCCGTCGCCCCGGCGGTCGGGTCGAACTTGTTGGCGCGCCAGGTATCGACGCCGACGCCGCTGTCGGCGCGTGCGGGCAATGCGGCCGCCACGGCGAGGGTCAGCGGGAGCAGGCGGCAGATCGGTCGGAATGCACGCATGATCGTCCTCCTCTCCTACTCGTGGAACTTCGAGCCCGACGGCGCGTTGGAACCGTGGATGTTGGCGTGGCAGGTGATGCAGCCGCGCCCCATGATGCGTTCGTCCGGATGCGCGCCGTTGCCCAGCGATTGACCCGTCTGCAGGTCGTTCGGATGCCGCTGGTTCACGTGGCACTGCTGGCACAGGAACGGGATCGGCGCGACCAGCAGGGTGTTCTGGTTCGATCCGTGCGGCGTGTGGCAGTTGAGGCAGCTCTCGCGCACCGGCGCATGCTCGAACAGGAACGGTCCGCGCTTCTCGGCGTGGCACTGGTAGCAGGTTTCGTTGACCGTGTTGGTCTTCAGCAGCGGACTGGTCAGCGAGCCGTGCGGGTTGTGGCAGTCGTCGCAGCTCATCTGGCCTTCCGGCAACGGCATGTGCGAGCGGCGGTTGAACTGCAGGCGGATGTCCTTGTGGCACTGCGCGCAGGTGTCGTTGATCGAGTTCTTCGCCATCAGCCCTTCGACGGAGAACTTCGCCATCGGGTTGTGGCAGTCGCTGCAGGAAAGCCCGTTGCGCTGGTGCACCGAGCCGCTCCAGTGGTCGCGCGGGCCGCCTTCGTGGCAGGTCAGGCAGGTCTTCGTCTGTACCGCGATCGGCGTGCCGCCGTCCTTCGTGAACGCGATGATCGATCCCTTCACCAGCGGCGCCTGCGCATGCGTCGAGCCGGGGCCGTGGCAGGTCTCGCAGACCGGGATCGAGCTGTCGGCCTTGTTCGCCGCATGCAGGCCGAGCGCGTGGAAGGTGTGCGTGAAATGGTCGCTTTCGAGCTGGTGGCAGGCGATGCAGGTCTGCTCGCCGACCGGCGTCGCGTCGGGCGCGTCGGGGTTCTCGGCGATCCTCGCGTGCGCGAAACCCGGCGCCACGCCCAGTGCGGGTGCGGTCGCCTTGATGTCGTCGTTGGAGAGATTGGTCGCCGGCAGGTCGCGCGCGAGTTCCTCGCGGGTCTGCTGCGCGGACGCGGGCGGCGGTGCGGACAGCAGCAACGCGCCGAGCAGCGCCATCACGCCGGTAATGCTTCCACGCACGTGCATCATTCGTCTCCCCGAAGCGGTGCTGCGTTTGCGGCCCGGATTCTTCGTCCTGTCGACGACCGGCCCCCGGTCATCGCACGCCGTCGCATGGCGGCGCCGTGCACTGCGCCCCTTCCCCGAAGTGTGTCGGCCGCGCCGTGGATTGGATAGGGTGGGGTCGAGAAAACATTGTTCTGGAATCCGAACGATCCTAAGCTGGACGCAGCCAGCGCGCCGGGAAGGGACCGCCAGCCAGTGAACGACCTCAACAACATCCTGTATTTCGCCAAGATCGTCGAGCACGGCAGCCTGAGTGCCGCGAGCGACGCGCTCGGCGTGGCCAAGTCGGTGCTCAGCCAGCATCTGTCGCGGCTGGAATCCGAACTGGGCGTGCGCCTGATACAGCGCACCACGCGCAAGTTGCAGATCACCGACGTCGGCCTGCGCTACTACCAGCGCTGCCGCGCCGTGCTGGCCGAGGTCGCGCGCGCGGGCAGCGTCATCGACGACGCGCGCGGCACGCCGCGCGGCATCGTGCGGCTGACCAGTCCGGTGAACTTCGCGCAGACCATCCTCGCGCCGTTGCTGGCCGACTTCATGATCGAGTACCCGGAAATCGAACTCGTGCTCGACATGACCAATCGCGAGGTCGACCTGATCGCAGAAGGCTACGACGTCGCGTTGCGCATCGCTCCCGGCATCCGGGCCTCTTCGCTGGCGGTGCGTTCGTTCGTGTTGCGCCGCCACGTGCTGGTGGCGAGTCCGTCGTGGATCGCGAGCCACGGCTTGCCGCAGTCGCCGGAGGACCTGCGCGGCGCGGCGGGACTCGGCGGCCTGATGGACCTCGGGCGCGGCAATCGGCACGGCTGGCGCTTCAGCGGAGCCAAGGGCGAGGTGCGCGAGATCGCGTTTTCTCCGCGGCTGGTGACCGAGGACATCGTCGTCATCAAGCAGGCCGCCCTGTCCGGCTGCGGCGTGGCCGAATTGCCGACGATGGTCTGCCACGAGGAGATCGCCGACGGGCGCCTCGTGGCATTGCTGCCGGGCTGGTCGCTGCCGGACATGACGCTTTACGCCATGTTCGCTTCGCGCAAGGGGCTGGCACCGGCGGTACGGTGTTTCATCGACCACCTTTCCGAGCATCTGCGCGACGCGCTGGAACAGGCGTTCGCAGGCGCGCGGCCGGTCGAGGCGCCGCGATTGCGCTCGGCCTAGCTGCCTGGCGCGACGCGGGCCGGAACGGCCCTCTTCACTTCCGGCATGTCGTTGCCGCCCGCATGCGCGAGCGGCGGGGCAGGCGGATGGCTACTCGTCGCGGTCCTTGCCGTCGCCGTCCTTGTCCGCATGCGCGGTCTTCGCCTTGGCGATCGCGTCGGCGACTTCCTTGGGCATGTAGGTTTCGTCGTGCTTGGCCAATACCTCGGTCGCGACGAAACGGCCGTTCTGCAGCATGCCGGTGGCGACGACGCTCTGGCCCTCGCGGAACAGGTCGGGAAGGATGCCGGTGTATTCGACCGGCAGTTCCTTGAAACGGTCGGTGACGATGAAGTCAACCTTCAGCGATTGGCTGGAGCGCTTGATCGATTGCTCGAGCACGACGCCGCCGAGCCTGAAGCGCGCGCCGGCCGGTGCGTGTCCCGCTTCGACTTCGCTCGGCGAGTACAGGTAGGTCATGTTCTGCTGCAGCGCGAGCACGGTCAGGCCGGCGGCGGCGATCACCGCCACGAGCACCAGCGAGATCACGATCAGGCGGCGTTTGCGGGTGGGAGTCATCAGTTCGTTCCGTTGCGGGCCTGGCGGCGTTTCAGGCGCCCGCGCAGTTCGGCGAGGACGCGCTTGCGCTGCGCGCGGGGCGCCCAGGCCTCGAGCGCCAGCACGACGAAGAACACGGCATAGGCGGGCCAGACGTAGCTGCCGTAACCGCCCATCGCGAAGAACTCAGTCATGCGCCTGCTCCGTGGGGCGGGAGGTTGCGGCATCGGCGAGCGCGATCGCGCGCACCCATTCCTTGCCGCCGTCGAGTTCGAGCAGGCCCACGCGCGTGCGCGCGAGCAGGCTGCCGAAGAACCAGATGTGCGTGGCCAGGGCCATCGTCAGCAGCGGCCAGATCATGTCCGGCGCGATCTTCGACGGACCCAGCAGACGAACCGTCGAACCCTGGTGCAGCGTGTTCCACCAGTTCACCGAGAAGTGCACGATCGGGAGATTCACGATGCCGATCAGCGCGAGGAAGCCGGCCGCGCGCGCGGCCTGGCGGCGGTCCTCGATCGCGGCGTACAGGCCGATCACGCCGAGGTAGAGGAACAGCAGCACCAGCTCCGAGGTCAGGCGCGCGTCCCAGCTCCACCACGTGCCCCACATCGGCTTGCCCCAGAGCGAGCCGGTGACAAGCGTGATGAAGGTGAAAGCGGCGCCGATCGGCGCGCTCGCCATCGCGAGGATCTCGCTGAGCTTGATGCGCCAGACCAGCGCTATGAACGCATTCGCCGCCATGAAGAAGTACGCGAACAGTCCCATCCACGCGCACGGCACGTGGATGAAGATGATGCGGTAGGCGTCGCCCTGCTGGTAGTCGCGCGGCGCCAGCACGAGGCCGCCGTACAGTGCGACGAGGCCGAGCAGGAAGCCGATGGCGTAGCACCACGGCGCCAGCGCGCCGGCGATGCGGTAGAACGTCGGCGGCGAACCGATCTTGTGGAACCAGAGCGTCAGCGCATTCATGACAAGGAGATTCTGAGGGCCGCCGCGCATGCGAGCGGCGCGAGGACCAGGGCCAGCACCAGCGCCGCGGCGAGCCACAGCAGCGGGGCGAGGAACGGCAATCCGGCCTGCGCCGCGCTGCAGGCACCCGCGCCGAAGATCAATACCGGCACGTAGAGCGGCAACACGAGCAGCGCCAGCAGCATACCAGAGCGATGCATGCCGACCGTCAGCGCGACGCAGACCGCGCCGATCAGGCTGAGCAGCGGCGTCGCCAGCAGCAGGGCGAGGACAAGCACGCCGCGCACTTCGCCGGGCAGGTGCAGGAGCTCCCCGAGCAGCGGCGCGATCACGATCAGCGGCAACGCGGTGGTCAGCCAATGCACCGCGATCTTGCACGCGAGCAGCAGCGACAGTGGATGCGGCGACAGCACGAGCTGCTCGAGCGAGCCGTCCTCGTAGTCGCCGCGGAACAGCGTGTCGAGCGCGAGCAATCCGGCGAGCAGCAGCGCGACGAACACGACGCCGGCGGCGATGCGGCGCAGTTGTTCCGGTTCCGGCCCGAGCGCGAGCGGGAACAGCGCGACCACGATCAGAGCGAACAGGATCGGGTTCAAGGCGTCGCCGCGGCGGCGCCAGACCAGGGTGAGGTCGCGGCTGACCAGCGCCGCGCAGGCAGCGGACGTCGATCCGGGTCTCATGTTTTCGCTTCCCCTGCTTGCGCGGGAGAGGAGGCGCGCAGCGCCACCTTGCGTGGCGTCCCCGACGTGTACGCATACGCGCCGTGCGAGGTGATCAGCGCGGCGCCGCCGCGATTGGCGTGATTCTCCAGCAGGCGGTTGACCAGCTTGATGCCATCCAGATCGAGGTTCGCGTACGGCTCGTCGAGCAGCCAGAGACCGACCGGCGCGAGCAGCACGCGTGCGAGCGCGACGCGCTTCTTCTGCCCGGCCGAGAGTTGGCGCACCGCGACGTCGGCATAGCCTTCGAGGCCGACGCCGCCGAGCGCGCTCGGCGGCGACATGCCCTTGCGCTGGCCGTGCAGGCCGGCGGCGAAACGCAGGTTCTCGATCGCGCTCAGCTCGTGCTTGAGGCCGGTGTGGTGCGACAACAGCGCGACCCGCGGCGACAGCCTCGCCAGGGTCAGCGGTTCGCCGTCGAGGCGGATCTCGCCGGACGTCGGCGCGAGCAGGCCAGACAGCACGCGCAACAGCGTGCTCTTGCCTGCCCCGTTGTCGCCCTCGATCAGCACGACTTCGCCCGCGCGCAGGACGAAGTCCAGCGGCCCGAAGATCGGCTCGTCGTTGCGCGAGAACGCGAGTCCGCGCGCTTCGAGCAGGGCCGGACGGTCGTGGGAATCGTGGGAAGGAGGCATCGGCCGCGCATGCTAGCGGCAGGCGCGCCGCAACACCATGCGCAGGATGTCGCGGGTCAGTGTCCAACCGTCGCCGCGAAGCGACCGCTGCATGCCGTGTTCGAGGTCGGCGTCGAAGCGTCCTTCGACGAATTCGCCGTCGGCGCGGGCGATCTCGCGCGACGGGTCGTCGGCGGACATATCCGCCCCGTCGTCGACGTGCTTGCGGCTGAGGCCGACCTCGCAGTGGCTGGCGTTGCCGTGCCGGGCGAACGCGCCGCGCTTGCCGTCGCGGCCGTCGATGTCCGCTCCTGGCGAATCGTCGGCCGCGGTGCCGGCGAACGTGGCGGCCGCGACGAACGACGAATGGCCGGCCGGCATCGCGCCGACGCCGTTGGGCGGGCATTCCGCGGTTTGCCGCCGATCTCGGCATCGACGACGTCGCCGGCAGGGGGCGGCGAGCAGGTCGAGGGCGCAAAGCGCCGCGCGGGTCGCGTCGGGAGGCCGCGCGATGCGTTCAATCGTCGAAGCCGTCGGCGAAGACCGGGTCCGACTGCATGCGCGTGACGACGCCGTCGAAATCGCCGATGCTCGTCGTGTCGTCGACGGAACTGCCGAGCAGGACCATGCGCCCGGCATCGAATAGCACGCTCCTGTACTCGGTGTAGTAGCTCTCGCCGCCGCTCAACGTCGGCGCGCGGTTCACACGGGTGCCGTCGACCGCGTAGCTCGCATCCGCGCTGCCGTCCGGAAGCAGGCGGGTGACGCTGCCGTACTGGATGCCGCCGCCGTCGTCGTGACGGTGTCGAACAGCGAGCCGCCGGGACCGGGTTCGTCGACGGCCACCACGATCGATCCGGCGAAGCCGGCCCAGGGGCCGCCGTCCGGCGTGAGGAGGCGCGCGGCGAAATCGGTGTCGGTGGCGGAGAACGTCGACGTTCCGGTGACCACGAAGTAGCCGCCGTCGATGTGCACGATCTGGCTCGCATAGGCGGCCCGGCCGGGCGCGAACATGTCGGTGGTGCCGCGGCGACCGCCGTGGCCGTCGTCGATCGAGCCGAAGGTCGAATCGACCGAGCCGTCGACGTTCAGGCGGACCACGCCGAAACGGCTCGTCGCGCGGCGTAGAGGACGCTGCCGGCGACGACGATCTTGCCGTCGGCCTCGGCCAGGACCGACGTCGGCGAGTCGTCCGAATCCACGACTCCCGCGTCGTCGAATCCGAACGCCGTTCCGCCGTCGCCCGCTAAACTGGCGTCGTCGCTGCCGTCGGCGTTGAAGCGCGCCACGCCGAAGTCGCTCAGGCCGCCCGGGCCCGGCGTCGTGCCGACGACGATGATGCGGCCCTGCGCATCGACGGTCATCGCGCTCACGCCGGTCAGCCAGGCATCCTTGCACACGCGGCCGGCGTTGCCGAAACCGCTGCCGAGCCGGAACAGGCCGATGCGCTTGCCGGCATTGCCGTTGGCGCCGCCGCCGGGCAGCTCCGCGACGGCCACGTAGCCGCCGTCCGCGGTATGCGCGAAACCGACGCCTTTCTCGTCCTGCGAGCCGCCGCCGAGCTGGAACAGGCGTTGCCAGCCCGAACCGCCGAAGCCCGGATCGACGTCGTGGTCGGCGGCATGGGCGTTCGAGAGCAGCGCGCACGAGGCGGCGAAGGCGAGGCGGCGGAACGGCTTGGGAAGACTCCGATGGGATTCGCGGAGTCGGTACGCAAGTCCGCGCCGGACCGGGACATCGCAGGCCGTCCCGGCTCAGTCGGCGGCATTCATCGCCGAGGCCAGCATCAGCCGCGCCGCCTGCCAGTCGCGCTTGATCGTGCGTTCGTTGAGGCCCTCGAGTTCGGCGATCTCGGCGAAACCGAGGCCGCCGAAGAAATGCAGTTGCACCACGCGCGCGGCACGCCCGTCGATCTTCTCCAGCTCGCTCAGCGCCTGGTCCAGCGCCAGCACTTCGGCCGCTTCCGAGGGCGTGTCGGGCAGGCGCTCGTCGAGCGTGACGAGCGCGGCGCCGCCGCCGCGCTTGCCGGCGCCGATGCGGCGCGCATGGTCGACCAGCACCTGACGCATCGCGCGCGCGGCCAGCGCCATGAAATGTTGCCGGCTTTCCAGCCGCAGGCGGTCGGCGGCGATCAGCTTGACGTAGGTTTCGTGGACCAGCGCGGTCGTCGAAAGGGTCTGGCCCGCACCGCCGCGCTGGCGGTGCGCGCAGCGGCGGAGCTCGTCGTAGAGCAGGGAGAACAGGCGGTTCTGCGCATCGCCGTCGCCGCGTTCCGCGGCGCCGAGCAATTCGGTGACGCTGTCGTTCATGGGGGCTGGGATCGCGAAGCGGCCGGTGCCGCGCAGCATCACCGCGGCGGGTGGCGTCGTCAATCGCGTGGTCGTCGATGCGCGAAGAATCCTCGCAAGCCGGTTTGCGCCCCTCCGCTCAGTCGCCGCGACCCCCTGCGTCGCGGTTCGTCCCGTCCAGCGCGGCCATGCCGTGGTCGCAGGCGCGCACCGACGGATGGTCGGTACCGACGAGGGTGACGTAGGCCGCGCGCGCTGACGCATAGTGTTCGGTCGCGGCGCGCGTATTCCCGCCGTGGCGCTCGGCTTCGGCCAGCGCGAATTCCGCCTGCGCCCACAGCATGTTGCGCTCCGGCGTCGCGCGATGGCTGCGTGCGACCGCATCCGCGACGAGATCGCGGCCGCCGGCATCGCCGAGATCCATGCGCGCCTGGCCGAGTGCGATGTCGAGTCCGGCGAGATCGCTGTGCGCATCGCCGACGACCTTGCGCATCGCGGGCCGGATATGTTCGAGCAGTTCGCGCGCGCGCGCCGGTTCGCCGAGGTCGCGCAGGCTCTTGCCGAAGGTGTAGCCGGCCCACAGCCGTGCCGGGTCGTCCGGCGACGCGTTCGTGTCGAGCCAGGCCAGCAGGCGTTCGTATGCCGCGATCGAGTCCGCCTTGCGGCCTTCGAGCTGCAGCGTGTAGGCGAGATTGTTCAACGCGAGCCGCGCCGCCGGGTTCATGTCGTCAGGCGTCGCCTGCGCCAGTGCGAGCGAGCGGCGCAGCGCGGCTTCCGAATCGGCGTAGCGGCCGAGGTCGCGCAGCACCCAGCCGCGGATGATCTCGTCGTGCGCCGAATCGCGGGCGTTCGTCGCGTGCGCCGTCGCGCGCAGGCGCATCGCGCGGTCGAGCGCCGCCAGTGCGCCGTCGTAGTGGCCGAGTTCGGCATGGGCTGCGCCGCTGGTAGCCTCGATGCGGGCGGCGAGCGCGTCCTCTCCGGTACCGGCCAGTCCGCGGAGAGCGCGTTCGAGCAGTTCGGCCGCGGTGGCGAAGCGGCCGAGTCCCATGTAGCTGAGCGCCATCGTCTCGTACAGCTCGGCCTGCAGGCGCGGTTGCCCGGCGAGTTCGTCGGCGGCCTGTGCGGCGCCGCGGTCGAGCAGTTCGTCGGCGCGCGGCATCGTTCCGCGCGCCGACGACGGATCGGGCGCCCGGAACAGGCCGATCATGAAGCGCTTGATGCGTTCGGCGGTTTCGGCGCGCTCGACGGCGATGCGTTCCTGCTCGGCGGCCTTGCGCGCCTGCCACAGCGCCAGCGTCGAGCCGGCGAGGATCGCGGCGATCGCGAGCGTGGCGGCCATGCTGGCGACACGGTGGCGCCCGACGAAACGGCGCAGCCGATACGTCGTGCTGTCCGGCCGCGCCGCGATCGGGTGGCCGCTCCGCCAGGCGCGCACGTCCGCGCACAGCGCCTCGACGGTGGCATAGCGTCGTTGCGGGTCCGCGTCGGTGGCGCGCGCGATGACGATCGCGGCGTCGCCGCGCAGGCGCGTGGCCGGCACGGCCTTGCGCGTCGCCGCATCGTCGGCGGCCTGCGCACGCGCGAGCCAGCCCGAAATCGCGCCGGCCGGGCGCGCGTCGCCGAAGCGCGCGCCGGTCAGCAGTTCGAACAGCAGCGCGCCGAGCTGGTAAACGTCGGTCGCGGTCGTCGCGGCGTCGCCCTCGATCTGTTCCGGCGCCGCGTACGCGCGCGACACGAAGCGGCGCTGCGTTACGGTCTGCTCGGTGCCGCCGTCGGCTTCGAGCAGCTTGGCGATGCCGAAGTCGAGCAGGCGCGCATGGCCATCGGTGGCGACCAGCACGTTCTCGGGCTTGATGTCGCGGTGCACGACGAGGTGATGGTGCGCATGTGCGACCGCGTCTCCGAGTTGCAGGAACACGCCGAGGCGCGCATCGAGGCCGGGCTGCGCGCGCAGGAGCCATTGCCGCAAGGTGTCGCCGTCGACGTATTCCATGACGAAATACGGTTGCCCATCGGTGCTGACGCCGCCGTCGAGCAGCCGCGCGATGTGCGGGTGCTCCAGGCGCGAAAGGATCTGCCGCTCGCGCCGGAAGCGCGCGAGCACGGCGGCCGAATCCATGCCGCGCTTGATCAGCTTCAGCGCGCCGCGCTGCAGGTAGCCGTCGCCGTCGCGCTCGGCCAGATGCACCGTGCCCATGCCGCCGTGGCCGAGCGCGCGGACGATGGTCCAGTCGCCGAGCCGCGTGCCGGGTGGCAGCGGATCGAGCGCCGGGTCTTCCTCGACCAGGCGCGCGGCGAGCGTGCCGGCATCGCCATCGAGCACGCCGGCGTGTTCGCTCGCCAGCAGTGCGCGCAACTCCGCTGCGAGCACCGCGTCGCCGCCGCAGCGTTCGGCAATCCATTCCTCGCGCGCGCCGCCGGTGATGTCGAACGCCTCGCGCAACAATGCGAACGCGCGCCGCCTTCGCTCCAGGGCTTCGCCTGGGTCCCCGATCATGTCGTCCCCCCGGTTTGCGCATCGCCGCGCGGGTATCGCGATGAGTCGTCCGCCGAGAGTACGCGGAAGCATCGCGGACGGGGACATCGAGCCTGCCTTAGCCGTCGTCCCGCTCGATGTCGGCCGCCTCGAGGAGCCAGTCGGCACGATGCAGTCGCAGGCGTGCCGGCCCGCGCGCGCGGACGTGCACGCTGGCGTTCTGGCCGAATGTGCGTGCGAGCGCGTCGATCGACGCGAGCGGAATGCCGGCGACGAGCAGGCCGGGTTCGCGCCAGGCTTCGCCGGGGATCGCACCGTGGCCGTCGAGCCAGCGCGCGGTCGTCGCGCGCAAGCGGCGCTGCAGGTCCGCCATGCGCATGGCGTTGTCTTCGGGTGCGAGCGGCTGCGAATGCGGGTTGCAGGCGGTCAGGAACACCGCGAAGCCCGCTTCGCCGATCCAGCCGGTGATCGGCGACGGAGCTGGCTCCCCTATGCGCATGACTGCAGCGGCGCCGTCGGGCAGGGCGACCGCATAGTGCGAGCGCCGGTACAGCGCGAGCAGCTCCGCGACGCGCGCCTGCGTGTCGCTCACGCCAGCGGCGTCAGGCTCTCGCGCACGAGCGCATCGGCGCGCGCGAGATCGATCTCGCCGATGCGCGTCTTGCCGTCGGCCAGTTCGCGCAGCAGCCGATCCTGCAGGACGCCGCGCGCGAACGCCTGCGCGTAGGGCATGCGCGTGAAGGTGACCATCGAATAGCGCGGCATGAAGCGATCCGGATGGCGTTCGGCCAGTAAGCGGCCGAGTTCGCGGCGCAGCAGGAAGCCGGCATCGGCGACCGAGTCGCGCATCTCGACGTAGTTCTCCAGCGCCATCGCGGCGATCGCCTCGGCGTTCGGCCGGCGCCTGCGCTCGAACTCGGCGAACGTCCAGGCGAGATCGCCGTGATGCGCGTCGAGCAGCTCGGCCAGTTCCACCGCGTCCTCGAAGCCGCAGTTCATGCCCTGGCCGTGGAACGGCACGATCGCGTGCGCGGCGTCGCCGAGCAGCAATGCGCGGCCATCGAGGTGCCAGCGGTCGAGATAGAGCGTCGAGAGCACGCCGACCGGGTTGCCCGCGAAGTCGGTCTCGAAATCCGGGATGAGCGGTAGCAGATCGGTGAAGTCGCGCTCGAAGAACGCACGCGCAGCCGCTGGCGTGGCGACGGTATCGAAGCTCGGGTCGCCGTGCGACGGCAGGAACAGCGTAACGGTGAAACTGCCTTCGGCATTCGGCAGCGCGATGCACATGTAGCTGCCGCGCGGCCAGATGTGCAACGCGTTCGGCTCGATCGCGAAGAGGGAGGAACCGTGGCCGATGGCTGGAGGCTTTTCGTCCCCCGGTCCCGGTTGCCCGGCGCCCGACGCGGGGATCTCCAGTTCCTTGTAGCCGTGGCCGAGTTCTTCGATGCGCTCGCCGAGCGGCCTGGCGCGGTTCATCGCCATTCGCAGCGCGGAGCCGGCACCGTCGGCGCCGAGCACGAACGGCACCGCGTGTTCGTGCGTGCCTCCCGCGTCGTCGTCGCGGAAGCGCAGGCGCACGCCGCCGCCGGAGTGGAGCGGTCCGAAATCGGCCGATTCGAGCCGGCGGTCGAAATGGAAGCGCGCGCCGACGCGCTCGGCCGCGTCGATCAGCGCGATGTTGAGGCGCCCGCGACTCAGCGACCAGATGACTTCGCTGTCGTCGCGGCCGTAGCGCAGCAGTTCGGCATGGCCGTCGCGATGGTGCACCATGCGGCCGCGCATCATCACCGCGAGCCGCATGACTTCGTCGGTCAATCCCGCCATGCGCAGGCCGTGCAGGCCGCGCTCGGCCAGCGCGAGGTTGATCGAGCGCCCGCCGGCATAGCCGGTCCGGCGCGGATCGGGGCGGCGTTCGAACACGTCGACCGCGAAGCCGCGTTGCGCGAGCAAGGTCGCCAGCAACGCGCCGACGAGGCCGCCGCCGATGATGGGGATTGCAGGTTTTTGCGCGGTCATGCGGGGGGACGCCAGAGAGGGAAACGCAAACTTGCGCGATCGGGCGGGTCGATTGCAATCCCCTGCGGTGGTCGGTCAGACCGTGCCGCGCGCGGCGCGCGAGCCGGCGTCGTCGACGACGTGCTGCAGCAGGCGTTCGAGATCGATGCCGAGTCGCCGCCAGCTGAACTCCTCGACCGAAGCCAGGCCGAGGTCGAGGTCGGCGTCGAGCCGGCCGCCACGCTTGCGTCGCAGCAGCTGTTCGAGCTTCGCCGCGATCGCGGCGCTGTTGTTGTCGCAGGTCCAGCCGCGGCGGTGGCGCAGCAGCAACGGTTCGCTCGGATCGACGAAGCCCGACGAAAGATGCAGGATCGGGCGTTGCGCGCCGAAGTACTCGTACAGCTTGCCCGGCGTCTGCTCGGCATGCGTGTTGCCGATGTTGACGAGCACGTCGTAGCGGCGTTGCAGCGCGCGCGTGGCGTCGTGCGAGCGCGCTCCGAGCAGTTCGATGCGATCGGCATGGTCGATGCAGAGCTGGCGCACGTTCGACGGCAGTTCCGGCGACACGATGCCGAGGCGCACGCCGTCGACGGCATTGATCGCGCGGATCAGTTCGGTGGGGTCGCGGAAGCGGTAGAAACGTCCGCTGTAGAGCAGTTCGAGCGGTGCGTCCGCGGAAGCGGCGGTGCTCGATTCGCCGTCCGGCATTCCGTCGGCGTCGAAGCCCTGCGGGATGACGGCGAAGTGCTCCATCGATTCGGCGTGCCGGCGCGCGAGCAGCGCGCGCGTCGCCTCGGTGGTGACGATGACCCGGTCGGCCTGTTCGCAGACCTTCGCCTCGAGCGTGCGTGCCTTGCGCCGCCAGCGCGCCGGCGTGTACGCGGCCAGCACCGGGTCGCCGAGGTCGGCGACCCACGGCGTGTCGCCGCGCGCCTCCAGCGCGAGCTGCAGCACGCCGGCCGGTTCGTGCGAGCTGACCAGCACGTCCGGCCGCAGTCGGCGCATCAGGCGGCCGAGCAGCTCGCGCGCCGGCGGCAGCCATTCGGAACTGCTGTCCGGATACATGAAGAAGCTGAGGCCGTTGTCGAGGCTGCGGTGGATGCGCCCCTTCCAGTTCAACCGGCCGCTGCCTCGAGCGGCGGCAGCCGGCGCGAGCCCGCCGGCTTCGTCCTGCCCGCGCTGGCGATTGCGGCGATGGCGCGCGATGCGCCCGCTCAGTCCTCCGGGCAGGCAGCGATGCATCGCCACGCCGTCCGGCACGGCGATCGCCTCGCCGGCGCCCACGACGAGATCCGGGGCCAGCACGTGCACGTCGTGCCCGCGACGCGCGAGTTCGCGCGTGAAGTAGTGCCAGCGCAGGGCCTGCGGCGTCGCCAGCGGCGGATACGCGTGAGCGAGCAGCAGGATGCGCATTTCAGGCGAGCCCGGCAGCGAGGTGGCCGACGATGCGCGCGCAGGCGCGACCGTCGCCGTAGGGCGACACGCCGCGCGCCATCGCGCGCCAGGCCGCGCCGTCGCGCAGCAGGCGGTTGGTCTCGGCGACGATCGCGCCGTGGTCGGTGCCGACCAGCTTGACCACGCCGGCGTCGACCGCTTCCGGGCGTTCGGTTTCGTGCCGCAGCACGAGCACCGGCTTGCCGAGCGCGGGCGCTTCCTCCTGCACGCCGCCGGAATCGGTCAGGATCACGTGCGCGCGCTTCATCGCGGCGACGAACGGCAGGTAGTCCAGCGGTGCGCACAGCGTGATGCGCGGATGGCCCGAGAGCAGTTCGCGCGCGGGCTCGAGGATGTTCGGGTTCGGATGCACCGGATACAGGAAGGCCGTGTCGGGATTGGTGTCCGCCAGTTCGCGGATCGCGCGGCAGATCGCGCGAAACGGCTCGCCGAAGTTCTCGCGGCGGTGCGCGGTGACGAGCACGAGGCGCTTGTCCGGATCGACGTCGACGCCGAGGTCGAGATCGCGCCCGGCGACCTGCTGCAGCGCGTCGATCACGGTGTTGCCGGTCACGAACACCTGTTCCGGCGCGAAGCCTTCGCGCAGCAGGTTGTCGCGCGAGGTCGCGGTCGGCGCGAAATGCCAGCGCGCGAGGCGGCCGGCGACGATGCGGTTCATTTCCTCGGGGAACGGATTGTCGAGGTCGCCGGTGCGCAGGCCGGCCTCGACATGGCCGATCGGGATGCGGTGGTAGAAGCAGGCCAGCGCGACCGACATCACGGTGGTGGTGTCGCCTTGCAGCAGCACGATGTCCGGGCGTTCGTCCTTCAGCACGTCGTCGAGCTTGAGCAGCAGGCGCGCGGTCAGCGTGGTCAGCGCCTGGCCGGGCTGCATGATGTCGAGGTCGATGTCCGGCACGATGCCGAACACGTCGAGCACCTGGTCGAGCATCTGCCGGTGTTGCGCGGTGGCGAGCACGCGCACGTCGGCCCACGGCTGTTCGCGCAGCGCCAGCACCAGCGGCGCCATCTTGATCGCCTCCGGGCGCGTGCCGATGACGACCATGATCCTGCGGCGCGCGCTCATGCGGCATCCTCCGCCGCCGGCTCGGGCGCGCCGCGCGCGGCGTAGTGCGGCCATTGCGTGCCGATCGCGTGCGCGATCGCCGCGGCCTTCGAATCCCAGGTGTTGGCGAGGGCGTCGCCGCGCAGCAGCTCGATCGTCGCGGCGTCGCCGGCCATGTCGAGGGCGCGGTCGACCAGCGCGATGAACTCGCCGTGGTCCGCGGCGACCATCACCGAGGCGTACTTGCGGCACTCGGGCAGGTTCGTCGTCACGATCGGGTGCTCCAGCGACATGTACTCGAACAGCTTGATCGGCGAGGTCGATTCGGTGATGTCGTTGATCAGGAACGGGATCGTCGAGACGTCGAAGAAGCGCGCGTACTCGGGCAGCTCCCGGTACGGGATCGGGCCGAGCACGCGCACGTTCGGGCACTCGGCGAGGCCGCTGCGCGCGATCGAGCCGTCGTAGTCCCAGCCGAGCAGCAGGATCGTGTAGTCCGGCCGCGCGCGCGCGAGGCGCTCGACCAGCTCGTAGTCGAACCACACCGCGAACGCGCCGAAGTAGCCGATGATCGGCTTGCCGAGCGCGACGAGGTCGGCGATGTCGTCCGGCGGGTTGTCGCGGTTGCGGCCGGCGAAGTGCTCGTGCTCGACGCCGTTGGTGGCCATCACGACGCCGTGTTCGCGGATCGCGCGCGCCTCCAGCAACAGCTTGTCGGCGCTGGCGATGCACAGCACGTCGGTATCGCCGAGCAGCATCGAGTGCTTCTCGATCACGTGCGGCGGGATGTCGAAGCCGGAAATCGACGGATGGATCTCGTCGATGTATTCGTACATGACGTGGTCGCCGGCCGCCTGGCGCTGCTGCACGTACTCGGGCGTGCAATGGTTGTCGGTCGAATACAGGTGCAGGATCTTGCCGTCGGCGATGCGGTTCACCAGCAGGAACTGGTCGGTGAGGTACAGGTTCTGGTCGAGCCGGCGGAAGCCGCTGACGCCGTCGCGGCCGTTCGGCGTGCAGTAGAAGTACAGGAAACCCGATTTCGCCAGTCGCGCGGCGATGTGGTGCGGGCGCTGGAACAGCGGCAGGTCCCAGTCGACGACCGGCCGCAGCACGATGATCGGCATGCCGGCGTGGCGCGCGAGGATCTCGTCGAGCGCGGCGCGTTGCGGGTCGACGATCGGGCTCTGGACCGGCACGGTGTCGTTCGTTCCGGACGGTGCGGCGGCGTGCGGCGGCGGGATCGCGATCGCTTCGACGTCCGCTTCGGCGAACGCTTCCGCCGTCGGCGAATGCAGCGGCCGGCGCGGCCCGCGCAGGCGATACCATGCGCTCGCCACGCCGCGCAGCGGCGCGGTGATGCGCCAGGACGAACTCGCGGCCAGCTCGGCGGCCTTGCGGCGATGGAGTTCGAGATCGTTGGCCAGGTGGCGTTCGGCGGTCGACAGGCGCGCGACTTCGGACTCGGCCGCGGCGAGCTTCTTCTTCAGCGCGCCGATTTCCGCGCGCGCCTGCTGCAGGTTGTCCTGCGCCGCCAGCCGCGCTTCGAGGATGTGGATCTTCTCGCTCAGCACGTCGCCCTGGCGCTTGATGGCGGCGGCGATCTGCTGCGCGACGCCCTGCGTGCGTTCCGTGATCGCCGACTCGATCGCCGCGAGGCCCTCGCCGTCGTTCGCGCGCGCTTCCATCTCCGCCAGGCGCCGTGCCTGCGCGTCGAGCGCGTCGTGCATCGCGCCGAGGCTGCCGGACCATTGCGCGGTGGCGGCCTCGGTCTTGCTGTCGAATTGCTGGTGGCTGCGTTCGACCAGTTCGTGGATCGACGCGCCGAGTACCTCGATCTGCCCGCGTTGCGCTTCGCGCAGGTCCGCATGCCCGTCGGCGAGCGCGGCGACATTGCCCATCGTCGCGCCGAACGCGCGCGCGGCGACGATGTCCTCGGCGAGCAGCGAACGCGGCTGCAGGCCGGACGCGACCTGGTCGAGATTCAGGCGCAGCCGTTCGACCGCCTCGATCGACGAGTACACGATCAGCGACTGGAAGCCGAACCAGTGCGTCTGCGGCAGGCGCGCGGTGTTCTGCACGTCGAAATGCGTGCACACGAAGCGCGACGCGAGCGTGGCCGGCAGCATCGAATGCTCGAACGTGACGGCGTGCTCGCGCTCGCGCGACCATTCCCAGAACGGCACCAGCACGACCAAGTGTTGCCGCGCGTTGCGCGCCAGCACGTCGAGCATCGCGAGCGGATCGGCGAAGTGCTCGAGCGTGTTGGAGGTGAAGACGACGTCGTGCGGATCGTCGAGCCGGGACACATCGCCGACGTGGAAACGCTCACCGAACTTGGCCCGCGCGCACTCGATCGCCGCGGCGCTGAAGTCGACGCCCTCGACGGTGCAGGCGTCGCCGAAATGCCTGGCCAGCAGGTCGACCGCTTCGCCTTCGGCGCAACCGGCGTCGAGGATCGAAAAGCGGTTCGTCGCGATGTCCGCGTTCAGCCACGCCGGCAGCAGGCGGATCGCGACGCGCGCGAACATCTCGCTCTGTTCGGGGCCGTGCTGTTCGTGCCAGTCGGTGCGGAAGCGGTTTTCCCAGTAGTTCTTGCTGTTCACGTCATCGGTCATGTCATTGCGGCTCCACCCGCACGCGCGTCGGCAGGTTGAAGATGCCGAAGCGCGTCTGTTGGCTGATCGTTGCGAAATAGGCGGCGCCCTCGATGTACTCGTAGTACTGCACGACCGGCGCGCTGCGGTCCTCCAGTGCGAGCACGAGCAGGTAGCGGCCCGGCGTCAGGCGGTTCTCGAACTCGAACGTGACCTGCGCATCGCCCGCGCATGCGTGCAGGCAGCCGTCGTGTTCGTCGTGCGTCGTGCACACGAGCAGGTCGGTGCCCTTGAGGTCCTTGATCGAGAAGGCGACGCTCAGATGCGCGAGGTCGGCGCCGTCGGGCACGCGGAAGCCGACGTCGATGCGGATCGTCTCGCCGTAGTCGAACACCTTGGCGTCGTCGCCGTTCGCGTTCGTCATGCGGTGCGAGCGGATCGCGCCGACGTGGCTGCCCCAGTGGTTGACCGGGCCGGAGCCGGATGCGTCCGACGTCTCGATGGCGACCGGTTCCTGCGCGACGGCTTCGGCTTCGGGCGCCTCGTCGGCGAACAGGTATTCCATGTAGTGCGCGGTCACGTCGAACACGCTGCCCATGCGCGCGACGCGGCCGTCGCTCAGCCACACGGCGCGGTCGCACAGGGTACGCACGGAGGAGACGTCGTGGCTGACGAAGAACAGGGTGACGCCGGCCGCGCGCATGTCCTTGATGCGCTTCATGCACTTGGCCTGGAAGCGCGCGTCGCCGACCGCGAGCGCCTCGTCGACGACGAGGATGTCCGGCTCGACGTGGATCGCGACTGCGAACGCGAGGCGCACGAACATGCCGCTGGAATAGGTCTTGACCGGTTCGTCGATGAAGCGGCCGATGTCGGCGAACGCGGCGATGTCGTCGAAGCGGCGCTCGGTTTCGTGCCGCTCCATGCCGAGCACGGCGGCGTTCATGTAGACGTTCTCGCGGCCGCTGAACTCCGGGTCGAAACCGGCGCCGAGCTCGAGCAGCGCGGCGATCCTGCCGTCGATCGCGATGCGGCCGCTGGTCGGCGGATACACGCCGCACAGCAATTGCAGCAAGGTGCTCTTGCCGCTGCCGTTGCGGCCGACCACGCCGACCGCCTCGCCGCGTTCGACGCGCAGCGAAACATCGCGCAAGGCCCAGAACAGTTCCGTGTCCGGCGACTGGCCGCCGAACAGCGCGTGGCGCAGCACGCGGCCGGGATTGTCGATGCGGCGGAATGCCTTGCCGACGCGGTCGAACTCGATCGTCATGCGCGCAGGCTCATACGACGTCCGCGAAGCCCGAGCGCGTGCGCTGGAACCACGCGTAGCCGAGCAGGGCGACGGCCAGTCCGGCGCAGGCCTGCGCGAGATACTGGTTCGCGTGGAACGGTTCGCCGAACAGCAGCAGGCCGCGCAGCTCCTCGATCGGATAGGTCAGCGGATTCAACCGCATCAGGTGCGCAAGTCGCGGCGGCACCGCCGCCATCGGATAGAAGATCGGCGACATGAACATCAGGCCGAACACGACCGGCTGCACCACCTGCAAGGTGTCCTTGAAATACGTGCCCATCGAGGCGAGGAACCAGCATCCGCCGAGCGCGAACAGCGCGAGCGGCAGATAGAGCAGGGGCGCGACGAAGACCAGCAGCGAGAACTCGTGCCGGATCGCGACATAGAACGCGATCCAGATCACGTAGGCGACCATCGCGTAGAAGAACGCGCTGGCGACCGCGACCAGCGGCAGCAGGTGCAGCGGGAAGCGCAGGCGCTTGACGTAGTTCGCGTGCGAGACGATCAGCACCGGCGCGCGGCCGATCGATTCCTGCGTGAAGATGTAGGGGATCTTGCCGAGGAACAGCACGACGACGTAGTCCCAGCCGGTCTGCATGCCCGGCCAGCGCGGCTTGAAGATGAAGCCGAACACCACGGTGTAGATCGCCAGCATGAACAGCGGCTGCGCCAGTGCCCAGGCGAAGCCGCCGAGCGAGCCGCGATAGCGATGCGAGATGTCACGGCGCAGCAGCTCGTCGAAAAGAAACCACGACTGCGATTGCGCCAACTTCGGTATGGCCACCAGCTCCCCTCGGTCCATGTGGGGTCCTGCGCATCCCGCGCTACGGGGAAAAGGCGACAGGCCCTGTGCAACAGACGATTGCGACGCCCCATTCGTCGCAATCGCCGCGATGCTCGCAGAATCCTGCGACGCTCGCGTTAATGTCTTGTAGGGAAGACAGACCGGCCGTTTTCGGATTAGTTCGCGGCCCTCCATTGGCGCACGGCGAGCGCGAAACGCAGGCAATCGATGTGGCGGTT
>Ga0153956_1001080_pt1 | contig 26115 bp, 21 predicted proteins | sample TSFL040MetaG_FD_104704 | JGI IMG/M metagenome (GOLD analysis project Ga0153956, IMG submission 104704) | Attine ant fungus gardens microbial communities from Florida, USA - TSFL040 MetaG | ecosystem: Host-associated > Fungi > Mycelium > Unclassified | place: USA: Florida, Wekiwa Springs... | reverse complement strand
GCCGGCAAGTCGGTTACCAAGGTCATCACTGTCAAGGCCACCAAGAAGGCCAAGGGCAAGGCGACCATCACTGCCAAGGTGGGTAAGAAGTCGGCCAAGGCCAAGGTCACCGTCAAGAAGGCCAAGAAGAAGTAAGGACTCTTCCGGCTCAGTCGGCAAGAACTGGAGAAAGGGCCCCGAGGATCGGGGCCCTTTCTCTGTCCCAAGTTTCAAAGCGCCGACGGGGCCGTTCCCGGTAGCCTGTCGGTTCCTTGGCGAGGTAGCTCAGTTGGTAGAGCACACGACTGAAAATCGTGGTGTCGCCGGTTCGATCCCGGCCCTCGCCATTCCCGAGTCTTCGCGAACTGTGCGTCCTAACTTTCGCCCGTAGGCGTTTACGCGTTCAGTTTCCGTGAAGGACACTGTTTTCGCTCGAGGCCATCGATCGTAGGAGGCTGACCGCTCCGGCCTTGAAGAGGGGCTCGTTCAGGTTTCCGCACTTCGGGCTCTGGACGCATGAGGGGCAGCCGGACTCGCAGGGACACTCGTCGATCAGGCGGAGTGCGTCGCCGACCAGGCGGGGAAAGAGGTCAAAGGCCCGCTTGGTCAATCCGATGCCGCCCGGGTGGCCGTCGTAGATGAAGATGGTCGGGGTGCCGGTCTGCATGTGGAGATTGGTCGAGAGACCACCGATGTCCCAGCGGTCGCACATCGCGATCAGCGGCAGCACGGCGATCTGGCCATGTTCGGTTGCGTGTAAGGCGCCGAGCATCTCGTTCAGGGCGAAACCGTCGATGAACTCCTCCGGCACCTCGTACCACAGGCCGCGGGTCGCGAATTCCTGTTCTGGCAGGTCGAGGTCGACCAGATCGAATGCCTCGCCGTCGGCGCTGAGGATGCGTTGGTAGGCCATCACCTGGTCGGTCACCGAGATCTCGCCGAAGCTCAGCTTCACCCCGCAGATTTCCTTCGTCTCCAGGGCCCGGTCGATGAAGATCTCGGTCTCGGACTTCGGCCGGGTGTACCACTCCTCGTCGAAGCGATGGACGATTGCCTGGCCCTCGACCGGGTCGAGCATCTCCACCTCCCAGGAGGTGCCGAGGTGCATGTAGACCGCGCCCGGATGAATCGTGGTGAAGGCGCGGCCGGTTTCGACCGTCCCGATCACCTCACCCGAGTCACGATCTATCACGGCGATGTCGCCGACCGAAGAGGAGCGAAGGGAGACGTCGGACGCGGCGAAGCCGGTCCGCCTGGGCACCAGGCCCTTGCCTGCCTTGCGCAGCTCGCCGCGCCTCACCAGCGCCTGCCCGGCCTCGCCCAGGCCGCCCCCGAAGAACTCCTCGTCCTCGGCGGTCAAGGGCAGCTCATAGGCGGCTGCGATCAGGTGCTGGTCGCGGATCTCCGGTGAAAGGTGATCCAGGATGGCCGCCTCGACCGGCCGCTCCAGGAACTCGTCCGGGTGGCGGCAGAAATACTGGTCGAGTCCGTCCGGCCCGGCGACGTATACGGCCAGCCCACGCTCGCGGCGGCCGGCTCGGCCCCACATCTGCTTCAAGCCGGAGACCGTGCCGGGGAAGGTCACGCAGATCGCCGCGTCCAGGCCGCCGATGTCGATTCCGAGTTCCAACGCATCAGTCGAAGCGACCCCGAGCAGCTCCCCCGAAACCAGCTTCGCCTCGATGTCGCGGCGCTGGGAGGGCGTGTAGCCGGCTCGGTACGGAGCGATCCGATCGGCCAGATCGGGGCGGCCTTTCTCCGTCAACCGGTCGGCGGCGAACTTGCGGATCAGCTCGATGCCCTTGCGGCTCTTGAGGAAGCAGATCGTCCTCACCTCATGGGAGACCAGGTCGGCCAGCAGATCCGCCGCCTCGGCCAGGGCCGACCGGCGGGCCCCGATCGCCGGGTTGACCAGCGGCGGGTTCCAGATCCGGATCTCGCGGCCGGCCCGCGGGGCGCCGTCTTCGTCGATCAGCCGGGCCGGGGCGCCGGTCAGGCGCTCGGCCAGCTCGCCTGGATTGGCGATCGTCGCCGAGGCCATGACGAAGCGGGGCGCCCGGCCATAGGCCCGCGCGAGCCGACGCAGCCGACGCAGCACGTTGGCGACATGCGAACCGAAGACACCGCGGTAGGTATGGGCCTCGTCGACCACCACCCAGTCCAGGTTGGCGAAGAAATCGCCCCAGCCCCGATGGTGGGGCATTATCCCGACGTGAAGCATGTCCGGATTGGTCAGGACGAGATTCGATCTGCGGCGGATCGCCGGCCGCTCGTCCTTCGGGGTGTCGCCGTCGTAGATCGCCGGCCGCAGATTCGGGGCGCCCAGCTTCGCCAGAGCGCGTGCCTGGTCTTGAGCGAGAGCCTTGGTCGGGTAGAGATAGAGCGCCCGGGCCTTGGGGTCGGCCGCGATCGCGTTCAGGACGGGCAGGTTGAAGGCCAGCGACTTGCCGGAGGCGGTCGCGGTGGTGAGGATCACGTTCCCTTCGGCGGCAGCTTCGAAGGCTTCGGCCTGATGGCTGTAGAGCTGCCGGATCCCGCCCCGGGACAGAGCGGTGGCGAGCCCCGGGTCCAGGCTGTCCGGCAGTGCCTCCAGCCGGGCTTCGGTCGCCGGCTCGGAGGCGCTCTCGACGATGCGGCCGTCACGGCGGGCCGGGTCGATCACGACCGACCACCTGGCCCCGAGCAGTGACTCAGCCATCTTCCCGAGGCGGTTCCCGTCGGATCTCCTCGGCGATCCTCAACGCCGGATCGACTTCGGATTCGCCCCGCAGCGCTTCGCGGACCTGGAGGAAGTCCCGGGTTCCCGCCACGTCGTGAACCCTCAGCAATCGGCCCCCGCAGTCGAGGCCGAAAGCGATCGCGGCGAAAGTGCCGGGCGCGCGCTCCGACGGGCGACGGTGGTTGATCGCGCCGATGAAGTCCTTGCGGGATACCGCCAGCATGATCGGGCGGCCGAGGCCGGCGAGCCGGGACAGGCCTCGCAGTGAGTCGACTGTCTGCCGGGGGGTCTTGCCGAAATCGGGGCCGGGATCGATCACCACCTGCTCCCGCGAGATCCCGAGCCCGGCCAATGTCTCCAGGCGACGCTCGAAGAACTCGAGCTGGTGGGCTGTGATCCCCTCCGGGTAGGCCGACTCGTCCCAGCGCTGGGTCTTCGGCTCGACCACCGTGTGCATCAGCACCACACCCGCGCCGGCTTCGGCCGCGACTCGCATCAGATCGAGATTGCCGCCCCCGCTGATGTCGTTGACGATCGCGGCGCCGTTCTCCAGGGCCGCGGCGGCCACTGCCGGCTTGTAGGTGTCGACCGAGATGATCGCGCCGACGGCCGACGCGGCCTGGACCACCGGAAGGATCCGCTCGATCTCCTCCTCGGGCGTGATCGCGGGCCGGTTGGTCACGTTGGACTCGCCGCCGATCTCGATGATCTCCGCCCCGTCTTCGAGATGCTGCTCGACCTGGCGGACCGAACCCGCGGTCGAACGATCGCCCCGGTCGGAGAAAGAGTCCGGGGTGGCGTTGACCACCCCGACGATCACCGGCCGTCCCACTTCCACTTCGCCCTTGGCGGTGCGGAGTAAGGTTGCCGGGACTGAGGTCACGATGACGATGCTAGACACCTTCGACCACGAGGACTTTGCAGCCGCCGAGATCAGCCGCAAGCTGCGGGGATCGGTGAGCGTGGTGATCCCGACCCGTAACACGGCCGGGACGATCGCGGCCACGATCGCGGAGCTTCAGTTGCTGATGGCCGAAGGTCTGGTAACTCAGATCTTGGTGGTCGACGCCGACTCGTCCGACGGCACCGCCGAGCTAGCAGGCCAGGCCGGGGCCGAGGTCGTCTCCGAGAACGAGCTGGTCGAAGGGTTCGGCCCCTGTCGGGGCAAGGGCGACGCGATGTGGCGATCCCTGGTGGCGGTGACCGGTGAGATCGTCGTCTACATCGACGGAGACATCGCCGATTTCGGCCGCCACTACGTGACCGGCCTGGCCGGGCCGCTGGCCGATCCCGACCGGTATTTCGTCAAGGGCCGTTATCAGCGCCCGTTCCGTTACGGAGAAAGCGAAGAGCCGGCGGGCGGGGGCCGGGTCACAGAGCTCGCCGCGCGACCGCTCCTGGCTCGTCTCGCCCCCGAGCTGCTCGCCTTCGACCAGCCGCTGGCCGGCGAGGTCGCGGCTCGGACCGAGCTGTTGCGGGAGATCCCCTACGCCTGTGGCTACGGAGTCGAGATCGCCATGCTGATCGACGTGTGGGACCGGGTTGGGATCGAGGGCATGGCCCAGGTCGAGCTCGGCACCAAGCGGAACGCCCACCAGTCGCTCGCCGCGCTGAGCGGCATGTCCTCCGAGGTGATCGCGGCGATGGCGGAGACGCTCGAACGGCTAGGCCGTGAAGACACGGGTCGTCTGGAAGCAGTCGAGGGAACCGGTCCCGAGGTCACTTTGCGGCCCGCCTTCACGACGCTCGAGGCTTCCAGATAGCCTGAGGCACTCATGAGCCTGCGCTGCGTCTACACCGATCTCGACGGCACCCTGCTGGGAGCCGGGGCCTCTCTCTTCACCGACGAGAAGGGCAACTTCTCGATGGCGCAGGCCCGCGCGCTTGAAGCATGCTCGCGGGCCGGTGTCGAGGTCGTGATCATGTCCGGCCGGCGTCAGGTCCAGGTGCACGAGGACGCCCGGATCATCGGGCAGACCTCATTCATCTTCGAGGCGGGGTCGGCCTTCTCGATGGACCGCGAACTCACGATGATGACGGGTGATTTCGAGCATGAAGACGGCAAGACGGTGGTCGAGCAGATGAGCGAGCGCGGAGTTCCCGACCTGCTCATCGGGTCCTTCCCGGGCAAGCTCGAGTGGCACGAGCCCTGGCACCTGAACCGTGAGATGTCGCATCTCTTCCGCGGTGAGGTCGATCCGGCCGAGGCCAACCGGATCCTCGAGGAGAACGGTCACGGCGATCTGCGGCTGCTCGACAACGGGGCGATCCACCGTCGGATGGAAGGCATCGAGCAGACTCACTGCTACCACCTCGTGCCGAAGGGCGTTTCCAAAGCGCGCGCGGTTGCCGCCCACGCCCGCGCCCGTGGTTACGCGCCGGACGAGACAATCGCGGTCGGCGACTCGCTCGAGGACCTCGAGGTGGCACCCTCCGTAGGGACCTTCTTCGTCGTCGCCAACGGGCCCGAGAAGGATCCCGGGGTGCGGGAGGCGATGGGCAAGTACCCGAACGCCCGAGTGACCGAGGCGAGAAACGGCGCCGGCTTCTACGAGGCCATCGTCACCACGCTGCTGCACGCGTGAGATTAGGATCAGGTCATGGCTGACGCGACGGTTGCCGAAGAGGAGTATCTCCAGACGATCTTCTGGCTGATGGAAGCGGGGCTGCCGATCACCGGTGCCAACATCGCCAAGGCGATGCAGCTCTCTCCGCCCACCGTTCACGAGATGATCAAGCGCCTCGAGCGCGACGGTTACGTGACCCGCAGCGCCGACAAGATCCTCCACCTGACCGAGGACGGCCGGACCGAGGCCGAGCAGATCACCCGTCGCCACCGGATGATCGAACGCTTCCTCACCGATGTTCTCGGCATCCCCTGGGACGAGGTCCACGAGGAGGCCGAGCGGCTCGAGCACGCCATGTCCCCGGTGCTAGAAGAGCGGATGCGGGCGGCGATCGGCGAAGCGAACACCTGCCCCCACGGACACCCGATCGACGGCGTCCGCGAGGAAGGGGCGCCGCTGGCCGACGTCGATCTCGGAGCCAAGGTGGTCATTCTCCGCTTCGAGAACGAGGCCGAGAGCCTGCTTCACTACCTGATGGACATCGGCATCCACCCCGGACTCGAAGGCACCGTCGCCGCGAAGGACGACGACTCGGTCCGGATCGAGTCACCCGACGGCACGCATGAGGTGACCCGCACCGTCGCCGAGACGGTCACCGTACGAGCCGACCCGGCCCCACCTCCCAGAGCGGCCCTCCCTGACCAGCTCGTCCTCTCGGAGGATAGATACGGCCGCTAGCGCGGCCTCCGCAGTCGGGCGGGTCTACGCCCGCCCTCCAAGCTCAACCCGGGACGGATACCTCGACGAATCGGGATGCGTGGCTGGCGAGCTTGCGATCCCCGGTCAGGAGGGTGCCGTCGACGGCTTCGGCGAGAGCCACATAAAGCGCGTCATCGAGGGTGAACTGGTTTCTGAGGCTCCAAGCCCGCGGGATCAGATCGGTGTTTGAGTGGCTTGCGATGCCCAGACCGATGGCTTCGTCCAGCATCTCGCTCGCGGTTTCGGGATCCACTATGCCGCTGATCTGACGGCGCCGAAGGACTCTCGCGGTCTCGACGATCATGTGGTCAGGGGCGGCTAGAGGTTCACCTGACACGAGGGTGGTTTCAGTGAAGACCGAGCCTTTCGCCCGGAAAAGAAGATCGATGACCACATTCGAGTCGACAACGATCACGAGTCGTCTCTGAGTCTGCGAACCGCTTCCGCACCGGACTCTGGCGTTTCGATCGGCGCTCGTTCCCGAATTCGCCTCAACACGTCGGCGCGGGTCGGTCGGCGCGCCAGCGTCGCCACTTCCTCCCGCAGCATCTCGGACAGCGAGCGGCCTTCGCTGGCGGCCCTGGCGACCAGCCGCGCGTGGACGTCATCGGGCACGTCGCGAATCTGGACCATCTTGCTCATACGCTGAGGCTAGCATGCGATTCGCATGCGCATGAGAATAAGTAATCGGGCGGGGTCCGACCCGCCCTCCAAGCAAAGCCCGCCCCTCCCATTCAAAGCAAAGAATGGTTGGGAGGGGCTCCGCTACAGGCAGCTCGCGATTCGGGCGACGCCTTCGTCCATGTGCTCCGGCGGCACCGAGGCGAAGGAGAAGCGGAGGCTCTTTTCGCCTCCTTCGAGCATGAAGTCGGTTCCCGGGATGAAGGGGGCTCCGGCTTCCTTGGCCTTGGCGGCCAGCTCGACCGTGTTGCGGCCGTCGGCCAGGTCGGCCCAGAGGAAGTAGCCGCCGCCGGGAACCACGAAGGTGGCGTCCGGGATGTGGTTCTCGAGCGAGGCGATCAGGGCGTCGCGCCGTTCCTGCAGCGCGACCTTGCACTTGGCGATGTTTTCGTCGAGCACGCCGGACTGACAGAGCTCGAGGACCAGCGAGCCGGCCAGCATGTTCGGCGAGATGTAGTTCTCGTTCGCGACCTTCGCCAGTTCGGCGATCTGGCTGGTCGGGCCGGCCAGATACCCGACCCGGACCCCGGGGCTGACCGTCTTCGAGAACGAGGAGGCGTGGATCACGCGGTCGTTCTGGTCGATCGACAGCATGGTCGGCGGCGGATGCTCGCCGAAGGGCAGCTCTCGGTAGGGGTCGTCCTCGAAGATCGTGAAGTCATGCTCCGCGGCGAGGTCGACCAGGCGGCGGCGCTTCTCTTCCGAGAGGGTGCAGCCGGCCGGGTTGTGGAAGTTCGGGATGATGTGAGCGAGCTTGATCGGCCCGTCGGCGAGAGCGGCTTCGATCGCGTCGACGTCGACACCGTCTTCCTCGAGCGGCACCGGGACGAACTCGACACCGAGCTGCCGGAGCAGCAGCAGGGTCCGGTCATAGCTCGGCTGCTCGACCACGACCCGGTCTCCGGGTGAGAGCAGGTGCCGGAACAGCATCGCGCCGGCTTCGAGGGAACCGTTGGTGGTCATCACCTGCTCGGCGGCGATGCCGTGACGATCGGCGATCCAGGCGCAGAGTCCGGGATGGCCGATGCCGACCCCGTAGGAGAGAGCCTTCTGCCAGTCGTTCTCCAGGGCCTTGGCGGTCGCAACCCGAACGGCCTCGACCGGGATCAGGTCGGGACTGGGGGCACCTCGGGCGAAGCTGATCGTGTCTGGCATCGATTCCTCTCGGCTGCCAACGCTGGCAGAGCGACGGACGTTTTCAGGGACGCACGATCATAGCGGCGGCTACCTGCCGGATCCGATCTCGTAAACGCCGATCAGGTTGGCTCCGTCACGGAACCCGTCCGCGGCAAGGATGACCTGGTCTTTCCCTGGCCATCGGACTTCCAGGCGCGGGTCGTGGCAACGATCCGTCCGTTCAGCGCGACCGCCAACGGACCGGGATCATGACCATCGGCGGGCTCGATCGTGGCCAGGAAATTGGCCGGGAGATAGTCTCGGTGACCAGCCAGCATGTAGAAGGAATGTCCGAGGGGATCCTGGCCGGCCCCTCGGAGCTCGTCGAAGCCCTACTGTCCGGTTGCTTCGGTCGGGCAGATCGAGACCCCGGGAACCTCGCTCGTGACGAACCAGCTCTTCCGGTTGGGGTCGATCGGGATGTCGAGCAATCGGGGAGATCCCGGACTGACCGTGCCGAGCTTCAGCTTGCTCCCGCTGCCGAAGCGACCCAGTCGAATCTCCGCATCGGTCTGGCTGGTGATCACCGCACCATCGCGGGGCAGCGGCAGCTCGAACCGGCCATTCGCCCGCTCGAGTGGTTGGCAAAGATCCTTTTGGAACGGGACGGATGAGCTGAGCTGTGGGTGCAGCGACTGGAACAGGAAGCGGTCGACCGCTTCCCCGACCCAGGCCGGCCGCGAGGAAAGCGACGACGGCGCGTAGCCAAGGTATCCGTAGGCGGCGCCGCGGGTCGGATCGAAACCGTCGGTGAGCCTGAGCCGGGGCTGCCCGGAGGCCGCCGGTGCCCCGGGGGTCTGCCCGAGCAGGGTCACGGCGGTGATCTCGGCCCGGGTCTGCTCGCCCTTGAGCGCGAGCTGGTCGGACTTCTCGCGCAGCAGATAGAAGGCGGTCATGAGGCTGATCGCGGTCATGATCCACAGCCCGATGAATGCCGCTCGGGACCAGTCGAAGCCGCGCGCGGCCTCCACCGCGATCAGCAGCACCACGATCAGGCCCGGATACAGGTAGCGCGGCATCTCGGGGTAACGCTCGATCCCGCCCCAGGCGATCGTCTGAGCCGCGAACAGCGCCAGCGCGATGACGATCGTCAGCCAGAGCCAGTTGCTGCCCCCGCGAGTCGCGATCCGCCAACCCAGACCGCCCAGCGCGATGACCGCCAGCGCCGGCCCGACCCCGGTCCCCGGCTGGAGCGTGTCGCCGGTGGCGAAGTCGATGTTCAGCCCGGACCAGGAGGCGAGTACCCCGGCGATGCCTTGAAAGCTCCAGGCCGGCAGCAGCAGCAGGTTGGTCCAGTCACTCCCTCCGGCCGCGGGATCGGAGCCCGAGACGTTCCCGAGGGCGCGCCAGGCGAGATATAGGACGATCGGCACCAGGCCGACCCAGACCCGGCTTCGCGGCCGCTCCAGAACGGCCGCGAACAGGAGTCCGGCTGCGAATGGCAGCGCCACGGTGTAGGTCGCGCATCCGAGCAGGAGGAAGACGAGGGCCGCCACATCACCCGCCCGGTCGCGCCGATCCCAGGCGATCAGCGCGGCGATGCCGCAGGAAAGGGCGAAGAGGACGGTGAAGCCGTTGCCGGCGATCAGGTGAAGCGGGTCGTATGCGAAGAGCAGGATCGGAAGGCTGAAGGCGCTTGCGACGAAATCGGGGACCCGCCGGCGCGCCCAGGTGAAGAAGAGCGCGGTGCAGAGCGCGATCGCGGCGACGGTGAGCAGCCGGAAAGCGAGATAGTCGGTCCCGACCGTGCTCAGGAGCACCTTGTAGACGAGCCGGGGAATCAGGACGAGATGCCCGACATGCGGTTCCAGAGCCCCGCTCAGGCCGAGCCCGGGGCTGTCCGAGATCCAGGTGGCCTCGTCGATCGAGAACCAGGAGTGGCGGCCGTAATAGAGGATGAGCGCCGCCGCGACGACGATCGCCGGGCCGAGCACGAACCAGGCTGTCCTGGCGCCGTGCTCGCCCCTTCTCAGGCGGTCGATTGTCTCGGCTAGGGAGTTCATCGCATCAGTTTTCGGGGTTGCGGTGCCGGAAGTCCGAACCCCGCCTCGAGGGGCCGGGCTCCCCGGCCCCCGCGCTCAGGCCGAGCGCAAGGTCTCGACCGCGATCTGCGCGGCCTCGGTCGGGCTCTCGCCGACCCTCACACCCTTCGCTTCCAGCGCTTCCTGCTTGGCCTTTGCGGTGCCTGACGATCCTGAGATGATCGCACCGGCATGGCCCATCTGCTTGCCGGGAGGGGCGGTGAACCCCGCGATGTAGGCGACCACCGGCTTCGAGATCTCGGCCGCGATGAACTCCGCGGCCCGCTCCTCGGCGTCGCCGCCGATCTCGCCGACCATGACGATCATGTCGGTCTCGGGGTCGTTCTCGAACAGGGTGAGGATGTCGATGAAGTCGGAGCCGACGATCGGGTCGCCGCCGATGCCGACGATGCTCGAGTTGCCCTCGCCCGCCTGCTTCAGCTCGTTGCCGATCTGGTAGGTCAGGGTGCCCGACTTGGAGACCACGCCGATCCGGCCCTGGTCGAAGAACTGGGCCGGGATGATTCCCACGTTGGCCTTGCCGGGGGAGAGCACGCCCGGGCAGTTGGGTCCGATCAGGCGGACGCCCTTCTCCTTCGCCTTCCAGTAGGTCGGCAGCATGTCCATGACCGGGATGCCTTCGGTGATCGCGATGACCGTCTCGACTCCGCTGTCGATCGCCTCGTTGATCGCCGCGGCCGCGAACTTCGCGGGGACGAAGATCATCGAGGTGTTGGCCCCGGCCTCCTCGACCGATTCCCTGATCGTGTCGTAGATCGGGGTGCCCTCGACGTCCTGACCGCCCTTGCCGGGGGTGACGCCGGCGACCAGCTGGGTGCCGTAGGCCTTGTTGCGGAGCCCGTGGAAGCTGCCCTCGCGCCCGGTCAGGCCGGAGACGACCAGCTTCGTGTCGTTGTCAATGATGATGCTCATCGGAGATCCTCAGTTCCCGGCCAGCTCGACGACCTTTTTGGCCGCACCGAGCATGGTGGCTTCGTGGTGGAGATTGTCGAGTCCGGCCTCGGCCAGCAGGGCCAGGCCTTCCTCGGAGTTGGTGCCGTCGAGGCGGACCACCAGGGGCAGTTCCAGGCCGATCTTGTTGGTGGCCTCGATGATCCCGCGGGCGACCTCGTCGCAGCGGGTGATCCCGCCGAAGATGTTGAAGAGGATCGCGGTGACCTCGGGGTTCGAGGTGATCACCTCGAGCGCGTCGATGATCGCCTCGGCCTTCGATCCGCCGCCGGCGTCGAGGAAGTTGGCCGGACGGCCGCCGGCCTGGGCGACCACGTCCAGGGTGCTCATGCAGAGCCCGGCGCCGTTGCCGAGGATCCCGATGTTGCCGTCGAGCGAGACGTAGGTGAGCCCTCGTTCCTTGGCCATCTTCTCCTGCGGGTCCTGGTCGCCGCTCTCGGGCAGCTCGTCGAGCTCCGGGTGCCGGAACATCGCGTTGCCGTCGATCGTCACCTTCGCGTCCAGCAGGATTACCTCGCCGTCGGCGTTGACGATCAGCGGGTTGACCTCGATCAGGCTGGCGTCCTCGGCCTGGGCGACCTCGACCAGCTTGACCAGCACGGAGGCGACCTGGCTGGCGACCTCCTCGGGGATCTTCGCCTGGGCGACGATCTCCTTCGCTTCGTTCTCGCCGAGACCGGCGAGCGGGTCGACGTGCTGCTTGACCAGGGCGTCGGGGTCCGAGGCGGCGATCGCCTCGACGTCCATGCCGCCCATGCGGGAGAGCATGACCATCAGCTTCTTGGCCGAACGGTCGAGGATGACCGAGGCGTAGAACTCGGACTCGATCTCGGAGCCGGCTTCGACCCAGAGCTCGTGGACCTTGAACGGACCTTCGCCGTGAGGGCCGACGATGTCCATGCCGATGATGTTCCCGGCGTACTCGTGCGCCTCGGTGCTGTCCTTGGCGATCTTGATGCCGCCGGCCTTGCCGCGGCCACCGATCAGCACCTGCGCCTTGACGGCAACCGGGTAGCCGAGAGTTTCAGAAGCGTCTACTGCGGCGTCGGCGGTCGAAGCGTGAACGCCCTTTGGGACGGGAAGCCCATGACGGGCAAACAGTTCTTTTCCCTGATATTCGAGGAGATCCATGGCCTTTTCGGAGGTCGGGGTCGGAGGGCTCCGGAAGGCACGGACGGCCACGACGAAGCCGACGATGGACTCTATTCGACATAATGCCCTTCCCGCATGCCGCTGCCTTCACTAAAGAACATCGAGTGGGTGACCACTGACTGCTACGGAGACCTGATCGATTGGGAGAAGGGCATCGCGGAAGCCTGCTCGAAGGAAGCGGCGAAAGATGGCTTCAGCTTCGACACCGAGCCCTTCATGGAGCGGTTTTTCGAGGTTCAGGCCGAGATCATGGCCGGCTCCTACGAGCTCTACGCCGAGGTCCTCCGCCGCACCGTCATCAAGGTGGCCGGTGAGATCGGCTGGGAAGTCGAGCCTTCCAGGGCGCAGTTCCTGCCCGACAGCGTCGCCTACTGGACGCCTTTCCGCGAGTCGAACGCCGCGATGGACCGTCTTGCCAAGAAGTTCAACGTAGGCATCATCAGCAACATCGACGACAAGATGCTCGGCATCTCCCGTCGTCATCTCCGCACCGAGCTCGACCTCGTGGTCACGGCTCAGCAGGTCCGCAGTTACAAGCCCGACGACACCCACTTCAAGGAATGCGCACGGCGCATCGGCGGCAAGAAGGGCTGGCTCCACATCGGCTCGAACTACGACACCGATGTCGCACCGCTCTTGAAGATGAGGGTCCCGGTGATCTGGGTCAACCGGCATGGCGAGAAGCTGGCTGGCCGCAAGAAACCTTCGCTGGAGGTCAAGACCTTCCGCGACGCAGTAAAGAAGCTGGGCGCCGGAGGTTAGTCATCGTCGGTTCCTTCACCCAGTTCGGGGGGAGGAGTCGGAGGGCCGCGTTGGCGGCTCTTTTCTGTGCCGCCCTTTTTCTGCTGTTGATCGGCCCGGCCGACCGGTCGCTGGCCGCCCGCCCGAACTTCGTCGTGATCCAGACCGACGACCAGAACGCGGCCACCGTGCGGGCCTGGATGCGAAGCCGGACCGGGAGAGTCGAGCGGGTGATGCCCCACGCGATGAAACGGATCGTCGACGGCGGGACCGAGTTCCGCAACTACTACGCGAGCTCCCCCGTCTGCAGCCCTTCTCGCGCGTCTCTGCTGAGCGGGCAGTACCCGTGGAACAGCGGGGTCGAGGGCAACATCGGCCCCGATGGCGGGTGGACGGGCTGGCAGAACCATCCCATCTACCGCGACAACCTCGCTGAAACCCTGCATCGCGCCGGCTATCGCACCGCCCACGTCGGCAAGTTCACCAACGGGTATTACGACCAGTCAAGCCACCGTGTCGAATCGGCGGTGCCACCGGGCTGGGATGACTGGTTCACCACCTCCTACGTGCGCGGCACCCACTTCTACGGCTATCACGTCAACTGGAACGGGTTCGTGACCGGTGCGATCGGTGATCCGGGCTACGGCCCCAACGGACCGGGGATCGATCCCGCCGGCTGCCGCCTCGATCGTCTCGAAGGCTTCTGGCCGCTCGGCAGCTGCCGCTACTCGGGGGATGTGTTCACGGCGGAAGCGGTGCGCGAGATCGGGCGGGACCGTGACCAGCCGTTTTTCATCCAGGTCGACTACCAGGCGCCACACGGAGACGTGGCCGGATCGCGTGGGCCCCAGCCGGCCACCCGGAGGATCGGCATGGCGAGCGGCACTCAGCTGCCTCGGCCGGCCTCGTTCAACGAGCGTGACTTCAGTGACAAGCCGCCTCTGATCCGCAACCTGGCTCCTCATCGCATGGGTTCGGGAGCTATCGACCGTCTGCGCAGTTCCTACCGCAACTACCTCGAGTCACTGCGTTCGGTCGACGACGGGGTCGGCGCGATCCTGAGAGCCCTTCGGAAGGAGCACAGGCTCCGTAATACCTACGTGTTCCTGCTCTCCGACCACGGGTTGTTCCTCGGTGAGCACCGGTATGACTGGGGCAAGTTCATGCCCTACGAGGCGTCTTCCTCGCCCTTCATGGCAGTGCGGGGCCCCGGAGTGCCGCGCGGTGCCGTCAGCCGCGAGGTGGTCGGCAACATCGACGTGCCGACCACGATCATGAGGCTCTCCGGAGCCCATCCGGATTACCCGGTGGACGGCCGGTCCCTGCGGCGTTACTGGAAGCACCCGGAGCTTCGTACCGACAGGCCGTTCGCGATCACGATCAACTCGGGGCAGGCCGGCGAGGCATCCGTCTCCGCCCACGCGCCGACCTTGCGTTACCAAGGCTTCAGAGTCGGCCCCTACAAGTACATCCGCTACAGCCGGGGTGGCGAGGAGCTCTATGACCTCAGGTCGGATCCAGACGAGCTGCACAACCGGATCGACTCCCCTGGGTACGTCGACGTCCGTGCGTACATGCGTAGCCACCTGCGTCAGGTCATGAGCTGCGCCGGCTCCGAATGTCGGCAGGAACTCTCGAACGCACCGAAATAACTTCGGGCTGATCTCTGCACGCACTACGCCTTCGCGGAGCCGCACCTCCCTGCCGATCATGAGCCAGGTTGTTTCGTAAGTGGTCGGGCAGATCGGGCAACTGTTCAAGGACCTATCTGCTAGGTTCCGTCGCCGACGTTGGTCAGTGGGGATTTGCGTAGATCGGCGTTGTTTGTCTCGCCCAACACGGAAGTTCTAGGAAAAGAATGAGTCTGAGTTCCCTCGGCGCTCGCGCGTACGTTGCGCTGTCTGTTGCTGCGGTCCTGCTGATTTTCGTCGGTTTCGCGTCAGCAAGTGATCCGAGCAGTGTCGAAGAGATCGCCCCTGGCGTCTACCAAGCCGCAGGAGTCCACGGCGACCGGGCATTGGATGACCGCATCGATCGCATGGAGGCCGAGCATCGAACCAAGGTGGATGCGCCGGCAGCTCGTCGGGAGAGGGAACTCTCGCGGCACAAGTTCCGTGGGTTGGGACCAGCAGAGGTCAAGGATCTGCTTTGGAGCATCTTTGGCGAGCAGATCGAGTCTCTCAACGTGAACTACGCGGACGAGGTTCTCGATGCTGACAAGGTGATTGAGTTTCGTGGTTCTGATGCGGCGCTGATCGATCCGGCCGGCAAACGCAAACGGACATTGGTGGTGTCGAATGCCCCGTTGCGAGACAGTGAGGGCCGGGTCATCGATTTGAGCCTGGAACGAGTGGGCGGCGGATTTTCACCCGTCGCTTCTCTTGTCGATGTGCAGATTGCCGATGAGCTTGAAGATGGCATCTCGTTGGGAGACCTCGGAGTGAGTTTCACCCTTGACGGCGTTAATTCGTCGGTCGATGCCAGCGTGAGCAGCGAAGAAGGTTCTGATCTGGTCGTCTTCCTTTGCGTTACCGGAGCGTTTAGTGGTACAAATTGTGGCAAGGCAAGGCCGCGCCTTTCATACTGGCTGACGCGCTTTACGCCGACATCTTATGTAAAGGATGTATGGCCGTCGCTGAAAACTGTGGTCGCGGGTACGAAGATTCGATGAAGCCTCTCAAGTTTGTTCTTGCCGCGATGCTGCCGGTTGTACTACTGGGAGCATGCTTCGGGTCTGCTGGCTGCGCGACGAGCAATGATTCAGAAGGGAACAATGCAGCCTGGATTCCGCAGGCATCGAAGCTGTGTGACGTGGAGTCCCGATCTTTGGACGAAACCATTGAACTTCGTTGGACGTGTCAGACGAAGGGTCCGGTTGAGTCAGTGGTCGTGAGCAGAGATACGGGCGCTAGCGGCAGGTGGTCCATCGGGGCTCCTGGCGACGAGGTGGGCGAGGTCGTTTCTGGGGACCATCGAAGGGGATGTAGAGTGTCGGGTCAAGGCCGCTGGAAAATCGCCAGTTGCGTAGGCGTTTCTATAGGCCGTGCAAGCGACCTCGAGTTGACTGTGAGGCTGCCTCGTGTTGCGGGGGTTTGTGGTGCCAAAGTTACGGCGTCCTTTTGGGCTCGTATTCCAAGGCAGACTTCCTCTAATTTTGCAGTAGATGGCATCTTGCCTACTTGCTGAAGATGGCGCCGGTGAGATGAGGTCTGCCCCAACGAGGGGCTCAAGACGGCGTTATCTCGTGAGTTTCCCGAGCTTGTTCAGCTTGGAGCGGCCGAGGACCTGGCCGGTGCCTGAGAGGCCGACGATCCGGAAGTAGGGGTACTGCTGGTCGAGGTCGGAGACGCTCTCGAATCCGTCCCGGGGGATGGTGGCCACGGTGGCCAGGCTGCTCTGGGAGGAGCCGGCGAGGATCCGCCAGTAGCGGACCCGGGTGTCGCCGTTCCAGCTCATCCAGATCCGGCTGCCGGCCGCGCTCGAAACGCTCCTGACCGCGATCGGGGTGCGGGGCGCGCCGGTCCAGGGCGCCTTGAAGCAGCGGTATGAGACGGTCTTCGCGGCAAAGGTGAAGTCGAACAGCACCCGCCCGCTCGGCGCGAACTCGGTGCAGGCATTCCGTGAGCCCCAGCCGACGAAGAGGTTGCCGCCGGGCAGCTCCTGCACGTTGCCCTGGCTCTCGGAGAACCCGGGCCGCGGGTCGCGATAGGCGTGGACCAGCTTCACCACGCCCCGCTTCTCGTCGACTCGAAGGACCTTGGCGCTGGAGAACTTGTTCACCTTGCCGTGCTTGCCGCCGGCGCCGTTGTCGAAGATGGTCAGGGTGCCGTCGTCCTGGCGCTGCAGATCGTGCTGAAAGGCGAATCGGACGCCTCTGCCGAGACGGAAGCTCGACTGCTTGCCACCGATCCGCCAGATGATCCGGCCCGTGTCGCGGTCGATCTTGTAGAGCGCCTGGGTATGCCGGGAGGAGATCAGGATGTTCCCGTCCCGATCGAAGTTGACGGAGTTCATGTGGAACCAGTCGAAGGGCCGTGTATTGCGGCGTGGGATAGGCAGGTAGGAATCGTTGAGACGGACGTTGCCGAGCGGGTGCCACTCCCAGACGACCAGTCCTGTGGCGATGTCGATCTCCTGGGCGATGTAGTCGAGTACGAATCCCTGCTTGGGGCCACCGAACCTGCTCATGTCGACGACCGCGGTTCGGTATGCGGTGATGAGCGCGGTGCCGCGCGGCGTCAGATTGAACTCGTGCGGATCACCGGTGTAGCCGTTGCCGCCGCTCAGTCGCTTGAAGACGCGGTAGCTGTGATCGGCGATCTCGAACCTGCTGTCGACGCGATTGCCGAACTTCGCGCGTCGCCACCAGGTGAGCACGGTCTTCCCGCGGTACTTCTGGGCTCGGAAGTCGGTGATGCGAAGCCCCGGGCGGTAGTAGACGAGGTTGCCGTCGGCATCGAGGATGGTCGGGCCGCTGGTCCGCGGAGCGTAGAAGATGTCCCCGTTCGCCCGGTCGGGGTTGTCGGTGTGCACCACGACCTTCGGGACCTTGAGCGGCAGGGTCTTGTAGCTGTCCCAGCTCTTCGGCTGCTGTCCCTTCGCCGGGCTCCACGGCTCCTTGCCCAGGTTGGTGCGCAGGAACTTGCCGGTGCGGAAGGTGTACGAATGGCGGCCGGTTCCGAAGAAGGTGTGCCGTGGCGATGTGACGGTGATCCGCTCGCGCGGGGCGAACGGGCGGGCGGGGATGAAGGCGACGCCCTTCACGTCGCCGAAGGCCTGGAAGCGGCCGGGGTGCGCGCCGCTCCGTGAACCTCGGACGGTGATCGGGCCGAGTGTTGCCCGGGTGATTCCGTCGAAGGCGATGTTTCCCGAGGGGGAGGCCAGCTCGGTGCCCGGACTCGGGTACGCGGCGATCATCTGGGCCCCGGCCGGCGCCGAGAACGCGAAGCCGGCGATCAGCAGGCCGAGAACCGCAGCCGGGAACCACCTCCGAGCTAGGCCGGCGCGCGCCTTCGAGGCGGAGCCGTTGCCGCTCATCCGGTCAGTTCACCGAGCCGGTTGACCTTCGAACGACCGAGGACCTTGCCCTCTGCGTCCAGGCCGACCAGCCGGAACCGGGCCGGCTGGCCCGTGATCGGGATGGTGGTCTCGAAACCGTCGCGTGGAACCTCGGCCCGGTTGGTCAGGCCGCCTTCGTCGCCACCGGCGAGAACCCGCCAGGTCTTGACCTCGGTATCCCCGTTCCAGCTGACGTAGACGGTGGAGTCGGTCCCGGCGGTCTCGCTCTTGACGCTGATCGCGCCGGGTACCGGAGTGCCGGTCCAGGGGTCGCTGTAGCAGCGGTAGGTGACGTTCTGGGCCGAGTACCAGAGGTCGAACAGGACGTTGCCCTGCGGGTCGTACTCGGTGCAGGTCTTCTGCGCGCCCCAGCCCACGAACACGTTTCCGTCGCTCAGCACCTGGGTGTTTCCCTGGCTCGTCGAGAGGAGGTTGTCCGGGTGGAAGTAGGACTGCACCAGCGAGGTCGTCTTCCGCTTCTCGTTGATACGGAAGACCAGGCCCTTGGAGCGATTGCTGACTCGGGGAAGGCTCGGACCGGCCGACCCGTTGTCGAACAGCGAGTAGGTCCCGTCGGACTCACGGCGGAAGTCGTGCTGGTAGGCGAAGTACGTGCCCTTGCCGATCTTGAAGTTCGAATGCTTGCCGGCCAGCCGCCAGATGATCCGGCCCGTGTTGCGGTCGACCTTGTACAGGGCGCGGGTGTGCCGGGCCGAGAGCAGCATGTTGCCGTCGCTGTCGCGCGCGATCGAGTTGAGGTGGAAATAGTCGAAGGGCCGGGTGACCTTGGTGGGGATCGGCATGTAGGTCTCGTCGACCCGTACGTTGCCGAGCGCGTGCCACTCCCACATGACCAGGCCGGTCTTCAAGTCGATCTCCTGGGCCACGTTGTCCATGACCGGGGTCCTCTTCAGCCCCCCGAGCTTGCTCAGATCCATGACCACCGTGCGGAATCCGTTGACCCAGGCGGTCGCCGGGCCCGCCATCGTGAACTCGTGAGGGTCACTCGTGTAGCCGTTGCCGGAGTGGAAGCGCTTGATGACCTGGTACTTCTGGTTGGTGATCACGTAGAAGCTCGCCACGCGCTTGCCGACCTGGGCGCGTCGCCACCAGGTGAGGACCGGCTTTCCGAGGTAGTTCTGGACTCGGAAATCGGTGATCCGCAGTCCGGGGTCGTAGTAGACGAGGCTTCCGTCACGGTCGACGATCATCGGTCCGTTGGTGCGCGGAGCGAAGAAGATCTTTCCGTCGTCGAGGCCGGGCTGGTTGGTCTTGATGTCGACGTCCGGCACCTTGTAGTCGAAGGTCTTGTAGGTCGACCAATCCGGCGGTGTGGAGCCCCTGGCCGGGACCTGCGGCTCGGCCCGCCATGACTTCGGGACCATCAGCGCCGTGGCGAACGTGTAGCTGTGCCCGCCGCGCTTGCCAGAGCCGAAGAAGGTGTTCCGCTTCGAGTAGACGGTGACCCGCTCCTGGCTGCGGAAGCTCTTGGCCGGGATGAAGCTCGCGCCGAACCCGTCGGAATGGGCCTGGATGCGACCGCGATGCACGCCGCTGAGGGAACCGCGCACGGTGATGTGGCCCAGGGCCTTGGGCTTGACGCCTCGAAAGGAGATGGTCGTGGTCGGCGAAGCGACCTTGACTCCAGGGCTCGGGTATGCGGCTATTTTCTTGGCCTGGGCGGCCGGGGCTATGGCGACACCCAGAACGAAGACGAACAGGGCGATTCCAGTCGTGGCGAGGCGCGACACCCGTTCCCCTTTCTCATCGTGGATACGGATCCGCAATCTTAGACCACGTAATAGCCCCCGAGTTGCGGTGTGAGGACGAGAGTCGGTCATCGAGCGGCGGCCGCAGAAGACGTTGCAGCGGCAGATACGATGGCCGTCGTCGTGAGCGAGACGCACAAAGCGCATCCTTCCGGCTCACGCGGGGGTCTCTCTCCGGTCAGCCAGGAGTGGATGGAAGGAAGCGATCTGGCCGATCGCAAGTCCCGGGGGCAGTACATGACTCCGCCGGCGGTCGCGTCGGCCCTGCTTGAAAGGGTCGGTCTGGCTCCGGGCATGCGGGTCCTCGACCCCGGGGCGGGCACCGGCGAGTTGCTCCGCGCCGCCCTCGACCGGGAGCCGGGGCTCGAAACCACCGGCTGGGACATCGACGAAACGGTGATCGGCGCCGCTCGGAGGCTGGTTCCCGAAGCCGACCTTCAGGTCCGATCGGCCCTGGATCCCGCTGCCACGGGCTCGGGCGGCTTCGATCTCGTGCTCGGCAACCCGCCCTACTTCCAGCTGCGGCTCTCGCCAGAGGAAAGAGGCCGTTTCGCCGCGGTCCTCTCCGGCCGGGCGAACATCTTCGCTCTCTTCTTCCAGGTCGGCCTCGAGCAGCTCAGACCGGGCGGGACTCTCGCCTACATCGTGCCGCCGTCGATGAACAGCGGCGCCTACTTCGAGTCGCTGCGTGAGTACCTGGCCGCCCGGGCCGAAGTCGTCGACCTGACCATCCTCGAAGGAACGGACCTGTTCGAAGGCGCGAACACGGCGATCCAGCTCCTCGTCCTCCGAAAGCACGGTCCCGAACCCGGGGTGGGTCGGGAAAGTGGCGGATCCGACCGAAATCCGACCCACCGGTTCGTCTTCCGCCGGGAGGTTCCCGAGGCGAGGTTCCGGCGAGTGGTGTTCAGCCCGGATCCCGAACGGCTGGCGGGTGAGTTCGAAGGTCGGCGGACTCTCTGGGAACAGGGTCTGGTGGCCACCACGGGTCAGGTGATCTGGAACGAGAACCGGGGCCGGCTCGGTTCAAGCCCAGGGTCGGGCCGGATACCGCTGATCTGGTCCCACAGCATCGGCGAAGGAGAGCTGAAGCTCGACAGCACCGATTCAGCCCGGGGCGGCGAGCGAGGGTTCTACGACACCCGGGATGGAGGTCGCGTACCGCTGACCGGCCCGGCAATCGTGGTCAACCGTGTGGTCGGCGCGGTCGGAAGGGGGGAGATGCGGGCCGCCTTGGTTCCGGAAGGCCGCGATTTCCTGGCCGAGAATCACGTCAACGTGATCCGGCCCCGAGGGCCCGGCGAGCCGATCGACTGGGAGCGGGTCCTGGATTCGCTCAGGAAGCCAGGGGTCGCCGGCCGGATCCGCCTGCTGACCGGAAACACCCAGATCTCAGCCCGCGAGCTGACTCATCTGCTCCCCTTGGATTGACCATCACCGCTCTATCTCACGGGTCATGTAGAAATCGGGGGATTCGCCCCACTTCTGGGGGTTGTGGACCGGGCGAAAGCCACAGGATTCGTAGAGAGCGAAAGCTCCCGCGTTGGACTCGTTGACATCGAGTTGGATCCGCTCGCAGCCGCGGGAACGGGCTCGCTCCGTCGCCGCCTCGACCAGGGCGCGGCCGTAGCCTTCGCGGCGGGCTGACTCCTCGACGAAGAGGTCCTCGAGCCACGCGTCCTCGTTCCCGGTCCAGACCGAGAGGCGGAACCGGGTCTGAGCGAAGCCGACCTCGGGGTCGCCGATCAGCAGGAACTCGGTCGACCGGTCCCGCAGCAGGATCGAGGCAGTGGCCTCGATCTCGGCGTTGGTCGGTGAGCTGTCGTCGAGGAAGTCACGGAAGCCGGCGACCAGCCGGGTCACCGGAGCGACGTCGGCCGGCCCGGCGATGCGAAGGGGAGTATCTGGGCCCATGGTCAACCCAGGCTATTAGCTGAAGCCTGGCGCAGGAGTCGAGACAGATGTCGACCTGGCTGAAATCGGCCCGAAGCGATACGCCGCCCCGGCCGCGATCCTCGAAAATCAGATGAGATGGCGCCGGTTCTGCGCGGGCACGACATGCAGGAAAGGAACCGGTTCTCTGCCCGCGCCGAAACTCCGGTGCCATTGAGTGGTTTCAGGGGCAGGTATCAAGGGAGTGACACGAAACAACCTGTTCCAGTCCGCAGTCTTCACGATGCTGTTCGCCGCGCTCTTTGCGGCGGCGCTCGGTCGTGCAAGCGCGGCTTCGGCTCCCCGATCCGGCTCTGATCCGGCCCGGCCGAACGTGGTCGTGATCCAGACCGACGACCAGAGCCTGATGTCCCTCAAGTCCACCTTCCGCGACTACTGGGACCACCGCCGCCGCACGATGCCGAAGACGCTCGACCTGATTGCCGCCAAGGGCATCGAGTTCACCAACTACTACGCGAGCAACCCGCTCTGCTCACCGTCACGGGCAGCATTGCTCTCCGGCCAGTACGCCCACACCAGCCACATGAAGAACAACACGGGCCCCGAAGGCGGCTGGTCGGGCTGGAAGAACCAGCCGATCTACAACGAGAATCTGGCCGTCGCTCTCCAGCGGGACGGCTACCGGACCGCGCATGTCGGCAAGTTCACCAACAACTACTTCCTCGGCGACGATCCCGATGCGGTCGACACGACCGTGCCGCCCGGCTGGGACCACTGGTACGTCCCGGCCTACTCGGACATGCTCTATTACTACGGCCACCGGATCAACGATGACGGGGTGCCGGAGGGTCCGTTCGGGATCAAGGGGTACGACATGCAGGGAGTCGGCACGGACCCGCCGCAATGCACCGCCGCGAATCTGATCGACCCGGTCCCCGGAGTGGTCTGCAACCACTCGACCGACCTGTTCAGCCGCAACGCGGTCGAGACGATCGAGCAGTCCGGCGCGAAGCCCTTCTACCTGCAGGTGGACTACAACACGCCGCACGGCGACTATCGCTCACCGAACGGGGCCGAGCCGCTGTCACGCCACTATGACTCGGCCCTGAAGACGAAGATGCCGCGCCCGGCCGGATTCAACGAGGCCGATGTCTCCGACAAGCCCGCCTTCGTCCAGGCATTGCCGCGGCTGACCAAGGGCGAGCAGGAGCAGATCAACATCCGCTGGCAGAAGGACCTCGAATCCCTGCGCGGGGTCGATGACGGGGTCGGGGCGATCGTCGAAGCCCTCAGGCGGACCGGCAAGCTGTCCAGCACCTACATCTTCTTCATCTCCGACAACGGGCAGTTCAACGGGGAGCACCGGATGAGCAGCTCGAAGTTCCTGCCCTACGAGCCGTCGGCGCACCTGCCGCTGCTGGTTCGCGGGCCCGGGATCAAAGCGGGCAGCAAGACCGGGGAGCTGGCGGCCAACGTCGATCTCGCCCCGACCATCCTCGCCTTGACCGGGGCCAGGCTTCCCGGCGGCTACGACGGTCGGAGCCTGAAGCCGTACTGGAAGAATCCGAAGAAGCGGAGCAGCCGGGCGATCGTGCTCGAAGGGTATTCCGGTCCCAGCAACGAGCCCCAGGTTGATGCGACCGCTTCGGCGACCGCTCCGATCAAGAGCTTTTCGGGCCTTCGGGCGGGCCGTTACAAGTACGTCGAGTACACGACCGGCGAGCGAGAGCTATACGACCTGAAGACCGACCCGGCGGAGTTGACGAACCGGATCGACGCCCCGGCCTGGCGCCGTTTGGCGACCCGCCTCGCGACCGAGCTCGCCGCTCGCAAGAGCTGCCGGGGCGCAGCCTGCCGCGTCGGTACCGGCCCGCTGCCGGCGCCGCCGAAGACGATGAGCCACAAGAGGAGGCCCAATCGATGATCCGTCGCTGCCTGATAACCCTGCTCACCGCGGTCTGCCTCGGTCTCGCCGCGGCCGGGCTCTTCGCGGTCGGTGCGACCGCGGCCGAGCGTCCCAACTTCGTGGTGATCCAGACCGACGATCAGCCGATGAACGAGTTCGACCGGCGCTTCCGCGATCTCTACGACAACTGGCGGCCGATCATGCCGAGCACGATGAAGCTGATGCGCGACAAAGGCATCACCTTCACCCAGTACATGACCCCGTTTCCCCTCTGCGCCCCCTCCCGGGCGACCCTTTGGAGCGGTCGCTACGCACAGAATCACGGGGTGATCAGGATCGGCGGCGATCGCGGCGGTTGGCAGGCTTACGAGAGCAATCCGATCATGTACGAGAACCTGCCGGTCTGGCTGCAGCGGGCTGGTTACGAGACCGCCCATTTCGGCAAGTTCATCAACAATTACGGCGGCCCCGACGATCCGCCGGAGACGGTGGTCCCTCCCGGATGGAATCACTGGGTCTCGGACGCGACCGACAACTCGACCCGGGAGTTCTACGGCTACCGTCAGAACATCGACGGCACGATCACGCCTCGGATGGGCTGGCCCTACTACGACATGGACGGCGGCCGCGACCCGGAAGGCTGTCCCTGGCTGGGTCTCTCCGTCTGCAACTACCACACCGATTCGATGTCGATCCAGGCCGAGGATCTGATCCGCGGCAGCAGCTCGCAGCCGTTCTACATCCAGGTCGACTACCACACGCCCCACGGCGATTCACGCCCGCCGATCGGTCCCGAGCCCGCTGTGCGTCACTACGACACGGCGCTGAGGACACCGGGACCACGTCCGCCGGGATTCAACGAGCGAGACTTCAGCGACAAACCCGCCTATCTGCGTGACGCCGACTCAGCGGCGCCGCTGACCAAGAACGAGATCAATCAGATCGCGACCGAGTACCGCAAGTCGATCGAGGCGTTGCGGTCGGTCGACGATGGGGTCGCCGGCATCATCGCCGCCCTCCGCGAGTCCGGCAAGCTGAGCAACACCTATGTGATCTTCACGTCCGACAACGGCTTCTTCACCGGTCAGCATCGGATCAGCCGAGGCAAGCTGCTGCCCTATGAGCCCGCCCTGCGGGTTCCGTTCGTGATCCGCGGCCCCGGCATCAAGGCGAAGACGAAGAGCTTCGAGCCGGTCGCCAACCAGGACATCGCCCCGACCCTCATCCGGCTGGCCGGAGCCCGGGCCGGCATGAGCATCGATGGTCGCTCGATGATTCCCTTCTGGCAGGACCCCAAACGGCGCTCCCGCCGGCCGATCTTGCTCTCCAGTTATCAGCAGATAACCCGCCTGATCCCGGGTGACTATCCGGATGACCCCCAGACCACGACCGGTCTGACCGCCAGGGCCAAACGGAAGGGAGCCACGATCTCGGTCAAGAGCCCCGACCAGAACTACGTCGGCATCCGGCTCGGTCCCTACAAGTACATCCGCTACGAGAACGGTGAGAACGAGCTCTACGTCCTGCGGGACGATCCGGCGGAACTGGAGAACCGCGCCGCCGACCCTCGCTACAAACGAGTGATCAAGTACCTCGACAGCCAACTCGAGGCACTACGCGGCTGCAAAGGCCAATCCTGCCGCAACTGGGCCCCCAAGTGGCCTGCCCCTCCGGGGCCTTAAATGCATGTCATCCGGTCCTCGCCGGATGACCACGGAAACCCGCCGGCCCATAGAATCAAAAATGGGTGGGCTGGCTCTGGTTGGCGGTTATACCGGCTGCCGCGCTGGTTTCAGCTGTTACCTCCGAGGGGGATCAACTTTCTGCCCTGAACCCGGTAGACGCCGATCAGGTTCTTGCCCGGGTGGATCGAGGCGGGGTTGACCAGTCCTCCCCAGTGGACCTGGCCGTCGAAGTTGAAGGGGCGGGCGGTGGCCTGGACGGTTCCGTTGACAGCGATCGCTAAAAGCGGCGCCTTCCGGGGTGCGGCCGGGACGGTGCCGTTCCAGGTGCCGGTGATGAACATCGGGATCAGGTCCTCGCCCGGGTCATAGCTCTTGCCGAGGTCCGGTTCGTCGAGCAGGGCATCGTGCGTTCCCGGCGGCACCGGCGGGACGCGGCGGCCAATCAGCCCAGGGGCCGGGCCAAGGGTGTAGAACGGGCCGGTGCCCAGCCTCTGGTTCGCCCGGGCAATGGCCTCGTTCCGCTGCCGGACCATGGTCGGCACGTTTGACGTGTAGAGGTTGCCTTCCGGGTCCGTGATCGTGATCGGCCGTTTCGGCACCGGGCCCTGCAGCGGCACGCCGGTCGTCTCATATGGATTTTTCACGTCCACCGCTTTCGCGATGGTCGGGACGATGTCGAGGGTCATGCTGTGCTTGCGGGAGACGACACCCTTCTTCTGACCCGGGTACTTGATGAAGAGCGGCGGATTGGCCACCTCTCCCATCGCCCGATCGTCGGCCTGGCGTTGCGGCACCCCGTTGCCCTCGAAGGAGATTCCGTGATCCGCCGTGACGATCACGATCGCCTTGTTCCAGAGTCCCATCGACTCCAGCTTGCGGCGCATCTGGCCGAGCAGCTTGTCGGCGAAGCCGGTCTGGACGTACATCCGGTCCTGAGAGACCGAGATCCCGTTCGAGTTGACCATCCAGTTGCCGAGGCTGTGCGAGAGCTGCTCGAGCGGTGTGTCGTTGTACTCGTTGCCCTGCAGGTCGTACTT
>Ga0153956_1001079_pt1 | contig 26124 bp, 22 predicted proteins | sample TSFL040MetaG_FD_104704 | JGI IMG/M metagenome (GOLD analysis project Ga0153956, IMG submission 104704) | Attine ant fungus gardens microbial communities from Florida, USA - TSFL040 MetaG | ecosystem: Host-associated > Fungi > Mycelium > Unclassified | place: USA: Florida, Wekiwa Springs... | reverse complement strand
TTACTTCCAGCAGGTCGCCGGCGTCGAATGCGCGCCGGTGGCGGGCGAACTGACCTACGGCCTCGAACGCCTTGCGATGTATGTGCAGGGCGTCGACCGCGTCTACGATCTCAATTTCAACGGCCGCGACGGCGCCGAGAAGGTGACCTATGGGGACGTCTTCTTGCAGGCCGAGCAGGAATATTCGCGGCACAATTTCGAACATGCCGACACCGCGATGCTGTTCGAGCAGTTCAGGATGGCGGAAGCCGCCTGCCGGAAATATCTCGATGCCGGCTGGAAGGACGACAAGCGCGAGGCGCACCTGATGGCGCTGCCGGCCTATGACCAGTGCATCAAGGCCAGCCATGTCTTCAACCTGCTCGATGCGCGCGGCGTGATCTCTGTCACCGAACGCCAGAGCTATATCATGCGCGTGCGCGAGCTGGCCAAGGCCTGCGGCCATGCGTGGGTGCACACCGAAGCCGGAAGCGCTGCCTGATGCCCGATCTTCTCCTCGAACTGTTTTCCGAAGAAATCCCCGCCCGCATGCAGGCCAAGGCGGCGGAAGACCTGCGCCGCATGGTCACCGACAAGCTGGTCGATGCCGGCCTCGTCTATGAAGGCGCGAAAGCCTTCGCGACGCCGCGCCGTCTCGCGCTGACGGTGCACGGCATTCCCGCCCGCCAGCCCGATCTCAAGCAGGAGCGCAAGGGGCCGCGCGTCGGCGGCGCTGAAGCCGCGATTGCGGGCTTTCTCAAGGCCACGGGCCTGAACTCGATCGACGAGGCAAAAATCCAGCGCGATCCCAAGGGTGATTTCTACATCGCGCTCACCGAGAAACCCGGCAAGCCGGCCATCGATGTGCTGGCCGAAATCCTGCCGCTGGTCATCCGCACTTTCCCGTGGCCGAAGCAGATGCGCTGGGGCGAACTGTCGGCGAAGTCGAGCGCGCTGACCTGGGTGCGTCCGCTGCATTCCATCGTCGCCACGTTCGGCATCGAGACCGAGGAGCCGGAGGTTGTCACATTCGACCTCAGCGGCATCCCCGTCGGCCGGACCACGCGCGGGCATCGTTTTCTGGCACCCGGCGAGATCGAGGTGCGCCGCTTCGACGATTACGTCGCCAGGCTGCAGGCCGCCAAGGTCGTGCTCGATCCCGAGCGCCGCAAGGAAATGATTTTGGCCGACGCGCGCCAGCTCACTTTCGCGCAGGGTTTTGAGCTGGTCGAGGATGCGACATTGCTGGATGAGGTCTCCGGCCTCGTTGAGTGGCCGGTGGTGCTGATGGGCGCGTTCGACGCGGAGTTCCTGTCGATTCCGGACGAGGTGATCCGCGCCACCATCCGCGCCAACCAGAAATGCTTCGTGGTGCGCGATCCCAAGACGGGCAATCTCACCAACCGCTTCATCCTCACGGCGAATATCGAAGCCACCGATGGCGGCGCCGCCATCATCGCCGGCAACGAGCGCGTGATCCGCGCGCGCCTGTCGGATGCGAAGTTCTTCTACGAGACCGATCTGAAGACGAAGCTGGAAGCCCGGCTGCCGAAATTCGATCAGATCGTGTTTCACGAGAAGCTGGGAACGCAGACCGAGCGCATCAAGCGCATCGAGCGCCTCGCCGGCGAGATCGCGCCGCTGGTCGGTGCCGATCCGGCCAAGACGCAGCGTGCCGCGCAGCTTGCCAAGGCGGATTTGCTCACCGAAGTCGTCGGCGAATTCCCTGAATTGCAGGGCCTGATGGGCAAGTATTACGCGCTGGCCCATGGCGAGGATGCCTCGGTGGCCGCCGCCAGTGAAGATCACTGGAAGCCGCAGGGGCAAGGCGATAGCGTGCCCAGCGATCCCCTCAGCGTGGCTGTGGGCCTTGCCGACAAGCTCGATACGCTGGTCGGGTTCTGGGCAATCGATGAGAAGCCGACGGGCTCCAAAGATCCGTTCGCCTTGCGCCGTGCGGCGCTCGGTGTGATCCGGCTTGTGCTGGAGAACAATCTTCGCATCTCAATGACGAAGGCTGCGCAGTCCGGCGTCGATGGCTTGCTTGCGACCGGCACGGCGAAGGCGCTTACCGATACGCAGAAGGTGCCCGCCGATCTCCTCGCCTTCTTCGCCGACCGTCTGAAAGTCCAGCTTCGCGATCAGGGCGCGCGTCACGATCTCGTCGATGCGGTGTTCGCGCTCGGCGGTCAGGACGATCTGTTGATGGTGGTCCGCCGCGTCGAGGCGCTGGGCAAGTTTCTCGACAGCGACGACGGCAAGAACCTGCTCGCCGGCACCAAGCGCGCCTCCAATATTCTGGCCATCGAGGAGAAGAAGGACAAGCGGGCCTTCGATGGTGCGCCGGATGCCGCGCTGTTCAAGCTCGATGAAGAAAAAGCGCTGGCCAAGGCGATCGCCGAGGTCGGGCCGGAAGCAAGCATCGCGGTGGCGAAGGAGGACTTCGCCGGCGCCATGGCGGCGATGGCCAAATTGCGCCCGGCGGTCGATGCGTTCTTCGACAAGGTGAAGGTCAATGACGACGACGCGGCCGTCCGCGAAAATCGCCTCAAGCTCCTGAACGAAATCCGCGCCGCCACGCGCGCGGTGGCGGATTTTTCGAAGATTCAGGAGTGAGTTGAAGGGGGGCCACAAACTCCGCCCTCATCCTGAGGAGCGGCTTCTTGGCCGCGTCTCGAAGGATGGCGCCAATCCGCCGGAGCCAAGCCATCTCATGGGGTCGAGACGGCGCTATGCGCCTCCTCACCATGAGGGATGGCGTGTGGTGCCGGAAATATCCCGACACCTCCTGCAATATTTACCTTTCATTAACCATGCCCTGAAAAGGTCCGGTTCCATCAACGGTTTCTTAACCGTCCCATGGAGCGCGGCTGTTCATGACGTCGGTCAATACCGGTCCCAATCCCTACGCCAGTTACGGCGCTGCCTATGCGCGTGCGGCTGCGACGGCGCCGCCGTCGCTGGCAGATGCGCTCAATGCCAATGAGAGTACGTCGTCCTCCGCGGCCACCAATCTGACGTTGTCGGATGCAGCGCTGGCGCAGATCGCGAGCGGCGGCACCACCAAGGATCTCGCCAGCGTCGTCGCGGATGCGCGCAGTGCGCTCAACAAGCTTTACAAGGATGCTGAGGTGACGGCGCCGTTCGATGCGAGCGGCGAGCCGACGGTCGATCTCGCGGCGCTGGATCGCCGCGCATTGTATGCCGTGGCCAATAACAACAGCGGGCTGTTCACGCCCGACGAACGGACTGCCGCAAGCAACGAACTCACGCAGCGCTTCAACGCCGCGCTGGCGCCCGCTGCGGGTACGGCGAAGCTCACCGGCAATGTCGCCGGCCTCTATCGGGCCGCGGCCGATTATCTCGATGCCGCCGGGCCGGAGGAAAAGGATACGGCGTCGTGGGCCGCGCAGCGCGATGCCGTCGCCAAGGGCTTGCAGGCCACGCAGCAGACGCCCGGCAAGGCACCGTCCGGCATCGCCGATGATCCCGTCGCGGCCTATCTCGCGCAGCCTGATCCGGCAGCGCCCGCCAAGGACATCGCGAGCGTCGCGAAAAGTGTCCGTGCGGTGCTCGATGCCCAGGCCAAGGCGGCACAGGATGCGGGCAAGGGCGAACTCGTGTTCGATAGCCGTCGCAAGACCGGGCAGATGGCGGATTTCTCCGGCATCGACAATCGGTCGCTGTCGGCGATCGCGCTCAATCAGGACGGCCTGTTCTCACAGGAAGAAAGCTTTGCCGCCAAGCAGACGCTCGACGCGCGTAACCGCGCGAGCATTCTCGACGCCATCAAGCAGAGCCAATCGAGCGGCGATCCTTCGCAACTGAGCCTCGGCATTCTCAACGTCTATTCCGGCATGAGCGACGAGGAACGCCTGGTTTCCAACTGGACGCCGGCCTTCCGGGACAACGCCGTGACGGCGTACAAGTCGACGAGCAATATTTTGTCGATGCTGAAGGGCGGATAGTTCTGCGCTTGCCCCCTCACCCGCGCGCAGCGCCGGGTGAGGGGGCTTGCTCACGCTCAAAAAAGCAAAGCCCCGCCCGGTAGGGGGAAAACCGGAGCGGGGCTTCTTCATCCGGTCGCTGTTGGAAGCGCCCGAACGAACGGTGTGATGGACTGCCGGATCAGTCGATCACCTGTACGATGCGGCGGGTGCGCGGTTCGACCAGCACGGTTTCGCCATTGACCACCGTATAGCGATAGGGCGTGGACGCGACCGATTGCGGCACGTCGTAATAGGTCACGCCCGCCGTGTCCGGCAGCACGGTACCCACCCTGACGCGATCCGGCACGGTGAAGGCCGGGACGTGCTCGCGCACCACATATTCGCGGAAGGCCGGCCGCTCCTGCACCGTGATTCCGTTGGGGGCGTTGTCGTCGACGACCACCCGGTCGCCGCTCGAGGGGCCGACAATGACGTCTTGCGCCCGTGCTGTCAGTGGCGTGCCGAGCGCGCCGATCACGACGGCTGCTGCCAGGAAGCCTTTCCCGGTCAATTCTTTTCCAGCGCGTTTGCTTCGCATGGTCATCTCCTTCATCGCGAGGGCCGGCTTGCTGCGCCGGCGGTGCCTCCAGCCATGTTGCGGTTTCCACCCCGGCCAATGCCTGCGCGCCGCGATCGTTCCGGAATTTCGTGCCGGCGCAGGCCGTTTGTGATGCAATGCAGGGGCCGGGCCGGGAACCCATTGATGTGCAGCGCGTCATTATGTTGCTAAATCGCACGCGGCGCTGGCGCGCCGAATCGTTTTCCCGCATCACCCTATCGGAGGCATCTCCATGACCATCACGACGGCTCACATCCAGCCGATCGTCGCTCTCATCGCCGGAATCCTGACCCTGCTGATGCCGCGGCTGCTGAATTTCATTGTCGCGATCTATCTCATCTTCATCGGTCTGGTGGGCCTCGGTGTCTTCAGGATGCTGAAGATCGGCTGAGTTTCGATAGGGGCATTCCCCATAGGAATACCTCTCGGTCGCTTGCACCATGTTGCCCAAACGTGGTGTAACGCGGCTCCTTCCTGTCTCCATCCTCTCGCCGGATCGATTGAGAACCATGGCTAAAACCGTATCGAAGTCCAAGAACGTCGCCGCGAAGTCCAAAGCTGCCAAGGTTGCAGCCAAGGCGGCCGCAAAAGCGGCACCCGCCGCGCGCAAGGCGTTGAAGGCGCCGGCGAAATCCGCTGCGAAATCAAAGGCGCCGGTGAAGGCTGCCGCGAAGGCGAAACCGGCCGCGAAGAAGGCGGTCGCCAAGGCTCCGGCGTCGAAGAAGGCTGTCGTTGCCAAAGCCGCCAAGACGGTCGCCAAGAAGCCGGCCTCGGACGCCGGCAAGCCCGGCAAGTGGGTCTACTCGTTCGGCGGTGGCAAGTCCGAAGGCAAGTCGGAAATGCGCAACCTGCTCGGCGGCAAGGGAGCGAACCTCGCCGAAATGGCCAATCTCGGCCTGCCGGTGCCTCCGGGCTTCACGATTCCGACCTCGGTCTGCACCTATTACTACGACAACAAGAACTCCTATCCGAAGGAACTGAAGGCGCAGGTCGAGAAGGCGCTGGAAACCGTCGGCAAGATCACCAGGAAGACCTTCGGCGACGACAAGAACCCGCTGCTGGTGTCGGTGCGTTCGGGCGCCCGTGCCTCGATGCCGGGCATGATGGACACCGTGCTCAATCTCGGCCTCAATGATGTTACCGTCGAAGCGTTGGCCGAACTCTCGGGCGACAAGCGTTTCGCCTATGACAGCTATCGCCGTTTCATCACCATGTATTCCGACGTGGTGCTCGGTTTCGATCACCATCACTTCGAGGAAATCCTCGATACCTACAAGGACAACAAGGGCTACACGCTCGACACCGATCTCGATGGCGACGACTGGGTGCACCTCGTCGGTAAGTACAAGGAAGCCGTCGCGCGCGAGACCGGCAGCGACTTCCCGCAGGATCCGCATGCGCAGTTGTGGGGCGCCATCGGTGCCGTGTTCTCCTCCTGGATGAACCAGCGCGCGATCACCTATCGCAAACTCCACGACATTCCGGAGTCCTGGGGCACCGCCGTCAACGTGCAGGCGATGGTATTCGGCAATATGGGCGAGACGTCGGCCACCGGCGTCGCCTTCACGCGCAATCCGTCCACCGGTGAAAGCAAGCTGTACGGCGAATTCCTGATCAACGCGCAGGGTGAGGACGTGGTGGCGGGCATCCGCACGCCGCAGGACATCACCGAGGAAGCGCGCGTCGAGTCGGGCTCCGACAAGGCGTCGATGGAATCGGCGATGCCGGCTGCCTTCAAGGAGCTGACCCGCATCTACAAGCAGCTCGAAAAGCACTATCGTGACATGCAGGACATGGAATTCACGGTGGAGCAGGGCAAGCTGTGGATGCTGCAGACCCGCAACGGCAAGCGCACCGCCAAGGCATCGATCCGCATTGCCGTTGAACTCGCCAATGAAGGTGTGATCTCGCAGAAGGATGCCGTCACCCGCATCGATCCCGCGGCGCTCGACCAGTTGCTGCATCCGACCATCGATCCGTCCGCCGAGCGCGATGTGATCGCGACGGGCCTGCCGGCCTCGCCGGGTGCGGCTTCGGGCGAAATCGTGTTCTCGTCGGATGAAGCCGCAAAACTGCAGGCCGATGGCAAGAAGGTCATCCTGGTCCGCATCGAGACCTCGCCGGAAGACATCCACGGCATGCATGCGTCGGAAGGCATCCTCACCACCCGCGGCGGTATGACCTCGCATGCGGCGGTGGTGGCGCGCGGCATGGGCAAGCCCTGCGTTTCCGGTACCGGCGCGATCCGCGTCGATTACGGCCGCGGCACCATGTCGGTCGGCGGCCGTGTGTTCAAGGCGGGCGACATCATCACCATCGACGGCTCCACCGGTCAGGTGCTGGCCGGCCGCATGCCGATGATCGAGCCCGAACTGTCCGGCGAATTCGCCACGCTGATGAGCTGGGCCGACAAGGTGCGCAAGCTCAAGGTGCGCGTCAACGGCGATACGCCGGAAGATGCCCGCACCGCCATCAAGTTCGGCGCCGAGGGCATCGGCCTGTGCCGCACCGAGCATATGTTCTTCGAGGAAACCCGCATCCGTACCGTGCGCGAGATGATCCTGGCCGAAGACGAGCAGGCACGTCGCGCTGCGCTGGCGAAGCTGCTGCCGATGCAGCGCGCCGATTTCGTCGAGCTGTTCGAGATCATGCACGGCCTGCCGGTGACGATCCGCCTGCTCGATCCGCCGCTGCACGAATTCCTGCCGCACACCCAGGGCGAGATCGAGGAAGTCGCGCGCGTAATGAACACCGATCCGCGCAAGCTGGCGGATCGCGCCCGCGAACTGTCCGAGTTCAATCCGATGCTCGGTTTCCGCGGCGTGCGTCTGGCCATCGCCTATCCGGAGATCGCCGAGATGCAGGCCCGCGCGCTGTTCGAAGCGGCGGTGGAGGCCGCCAAGCGCACCGGCGATGCGGTAACGCTGGAAGTGATGGTGCCGCTGATCGCGACCAAGGTGGAGTTCGACCTCATCAAGGCGCGCATCGACGCCACCGCGCAGGCGGTGACCAAGGAGACTGGCGGCAAGCTCAACTACACCGTCGGCACCATGATCGAGTTGCCGCGCGCCTGTCTGATGGCCGGCGAGATCGCCGAGACCGCGGAGTTCTTCTCCTTCGGCACCAACGACCTGACGCAGACGACGTTCGGCATCAGCCGCGATGACGCGGCGAGTTTCCTCGGCACTTATATCGCCAAGGGCATTCTCGAAATCGATCCGTTCATCTCGGTGGATCGCAACGGCGTCGGCGAGCTGGTGAAGATCGGTGTCGCCCGCGGCCGCAAGACGCGCCCGAACATCAAGGTCGGCATTTGCGGCGAACACGGCGGCGACCCGGCGTCGGTGGCGTTCTGCCACGAGGTCGGTCTCGACTACGTGTCGTGCTCGCCCTACCGCGTGCCGATCGCCCGCCTCGCCGCCGCCCAGGCCGCGCTCGGCAAGGAAATCGCCAGCCAGGCGTGAGCGGGCTGCGGAGCGAATGACAAACGGCCGGGTGATCCCCGGCCGTTTTGTTTTTGCACCTCACGCTTGTCATTCCGGGTTCGCATGCGGCAAGTGCCGCCTGCGCCCCGGAATGACTGCGTGAAAAATCGTCAACACAATCTTCACCACTCGCCTTACCCCGCAATTTACCGCGTTCCTCGAATCCACCGCACGCACCGAGACACCGCTTGCATGTGGTTCTCCTGCATCGCCGATTAACCGCGCGGCAACTTTGATTGTTTACGAACGCTGCAGATCGAATTGTACGGATGTGCAGATGCGGCCGTGCAGGACGATGCTGGTGTAAGCGTTGCGTGAGCGTATCGATGTCAGTACTGCGTAACGGGCCGAAGGGCGCGCGGCGTGCGCTCTTCGGTCTCGGTCTCTGCGTCTTCGCGATGGCGCCGACGGAGTCGGGCTATCAGGACATCTCATCCCTGCTGGCTCGCCAGCCGGGCGTGACCGAACGCTGGCAGCAGCGAACCTTCGCTTCCGCCGTCGCCTCGATCCATGTCGCGACATTCGCGTTCGGCCGTCCGATCGGCACGACCTCACGGCCGACATTGCAACTCGCCAGCTTCGACACCAATGACACTACCGGCACGGTCACGCGCAATCCGTTGCTGCAGGAACCGCGCCGTTATGAAGCGTCCGATTTCCCGCGTGTGGATCGTACCTTGAAGGGTGATCGCCTGGCGATCCGTTCGCCTGCTGAAACGCCGGGACAGCCGGCCCACGATTCGTTCGACGACAATGCGTCGGTAAAAGGCGCGAAGACGGCGGAGCAGGCGCCGTCGCCGCAGCACCAGCCGCTCGATCCCGAACTTGACGAGGCGCTGCATGCGCCTCCGCTCGCGCAATATTCGGACGGCGCGCCGGTGCAGCCGGTCGAGGGCACATCGACCGATGCCGCCGTCGTTCCGGTCGAGCCGGCACCGTCGCAGGACGGCTTTTCGGTGAAGACCGCGAGCCTGTTTTTCGGCGCGTCCTCGCTCGGCTCGTCCTATGAGAATATGGAGAAGTGGCAGCCCGGCGAGGAGCCGACCATCGTCGCGCCGGGACCGGGGCCGAGCGCCGATCCTGACATGAAGAAGACGGCGGCGCTGCCGCAGCCTGACGGTAAACCCAGCGCCGGCGAGAGTGTCGCCGGCAAGGGTGATGTTAATCACGACTATCACGGCAAGACGCCGGCGGAGCGTCTCAAGCTCACCGGCGCCGCCCGTGCCAGGCAGGAGAAGTGCCTGGCCGAGGCCGTTTATTTCGAAGCCCGCGGTGAGGCGGTGCGCGGCCAGATCGCGGTGGCGCAGGTGGTGATGAACCGCGTGTTCTCCGGCTTTTATCCGACCACGCCGTGCGGCGTCGTCTATCAGAACAAGAATCGGCGGCTCGCCTGCCAGTTCACGTTCGCCTGCGACGGCATTCCGGATGTGGTACGCGAGCCGGACATGTGGGTGCGTGCCCGCAAGATCGCGGCGGCGACCCTCGACGGCCGGCTGTGGTTGCCGGAAGTCGGCAAGTCCACGCATTACCATGCCTATTGGGTGCATCCGTCCTGGGTGCGCGAGATGAAGAAGATGTACCGCACCGGCGTCCACTCCTTCTACCGCCCGCGCAAATGGGGCGACGGCAGCGATGCGCCGAGCTGGGGAACGCCGGCACAGACGGCGGAAATTTCCAGGAAGCTGGCCGAAAGCAAACCGTAAAACGACTTTACCTCCAAGCCGACCGGAGAGCGGTGCCATGCCCGGCACCGCTCTTTGTCTGCTGTCGAAGCCCAAACTCTCCCTTCATGCTGAGGTGCGAGCGTAGCGAGCCCCGAAGCATGGCCGCAAGCGTGGAGCAAGCCCACTCATGGTTCGAGACGCGCGCCTTCGGCACGCTCCTCACCATGAGGGCAGAGTGCGAAGCGTCGTGTGGGCGGACGAGCCGTCTGTCATCCCTGCGAAAGCAGGGAGCCAGTAAACGGCGACGCCTCGGCTTTATCCCTGCCGGCGGCGTGTACTGGATCGTCCGGTCTTGGCGAAGCTACGCTTCGCACGGCCGGACGATGACAGTTCGGAGGGGGGCTCCGTCCTCCAGTCATTCCGCCGATGGGCTTGGATTTTCATGCGGATGCATTTATCTGTCATGCAGATCGATCAAGGGGAAACCACATGGCGGCCATCGACAGTGCATCGCGTCCCGGCTTCGGCTGGCGCACGCCGCTGGTCATCCTGATCTGCGGGTGCCTGATCGGCATGCTGACCTTCGGTCCGCGCTCCAGTGTCGGTTTCTTCATGCAGCCGCTGAGCCAGCAATTCGGCTGGGGCCGCGATGTCTTCGCGCTCGCTTTCGCCGTACAGAACCTGCTCTGGGGCATAGGCCAGCCCTTTGCAGGCGCCATCGCCGACAAGTTCGGCAGCGTGCGCGTCATCTGCGTCGGGGCGGTTCTCTATGCCGCCGGCCTGTTGACGATGCGCTATTCCTCGACGCCGCTTGAGCTGAACATCAGCACCGGACTCCTGATCGGCTTCGGCCTGTCGGGCTGCTCGTTCAATCTGGTGCTGTCCGCTTTCGGCAAGCTGATGCCGCCGGACTGGCGCGGCATCGCGCTCGGCGCCGGCACGGCGGCGGGATCGTTCGGGCAGTTCATCTTCGCGCCCTTCACGGTCGCGATGATCGACCATACCGGCTGGCAGGCGACGCTCACCACCTTTGCCATCCTGATGCTGCTGGTGATCCCGCTGGCCATGATGCTGGCGACGCCGCCGGCGGAGGCCGTGAACACGACCTCGCCGGTGCAGGAACAGTCGTTCAGGGGCGCGCTCACCGAGGCGTTCGGCCACCGCTCCTATGTGCTGCTGGTGCTCGGCTTCTTCACCTGCGGCTTCCAACTCGCTTTCATCACCATGCACCTGCCGGCCTATCTGATCGATCGCGGCCTGCCGGCGGCGACCGGCGGCTGGGTGATCGCCGTCATCGGACTGTTCAACATCATCGGCTCGCTGCTGGTCGGTTATGTGCAGGGCAAGGTACCGAAGCGCTATATCCTGTCCTTCATCTATTTCACGCGCGCGCTGGCGACCGTGGCGTTCATTTCGCTGCCGCTGACCACCGCGTCGGCGCTGGTTTTCGGCGCCATCAGCGGGCTGGCCTGGTTGTCCACCGTGCCGCCGACATCGAGCCTGGTGTCGCTGATGTTCGGCACCCGCTGGCTGGCGACGCTCTATGGCTTCGCTTTCTTCAGCCATCAGGTCGGCGGCTTCCTCGGCGCCTGGCTGGGCGGCATCGTGTTCGACAAGTTCGGCTCCTACACCCCGGTCTGGTGGCTCTCGGTGCTGTTCGGCGTGCTGTCGGCGCTGATCAACCTGCCGATCGTGGAACAGCCGGTCGCCCGCGCAGTTGCGCAGCCGGCGTGATGGGGTAGGGTCGAAGCTCTTTCTTACTTTACCTCTCCCCGCCGGGGAGAGGTCGCCGCTCTTGCGGCGGGTGAGGGGGCGCCACACGCTCTCACGGAGTCTGTGGCACGCCTCTCCCTGGAGGGGAGAGGGGACACATCTGTCGGTGAAAAACAAAAAAGGAGACATGAGTGGCGACGTTCAAGGCTGTCCGGATCGACAAGGCGGACAAGGGAACCACGGCTGCGTTGACGCAGTTCGATGAGGCGGAATTGATGGACGGCGATGTCACCGTCCGCGTCGAATGGTCCACGCTGAACTACAAGGACGGCCTGGCGCTGACCGGCAAGTCGCCGGTGGTGCGGCGGTTCCCGATGATTGCGGGCATCGATTTCGCCGGCACCGTCGAATCCTCCACCAATCCGAACTGGCAGCCCGGCGACAAGGTGATCGGCAACGGCTGGGGCATGGGCGAGACCCATCTCGGTGCCTATGCCGAGAAGACGCGCGTGAAGGGCGATTGGCTGGTGCGCCTGCCGGATGGCATGAGCGCACGCGACGCGATGGCGGTCGGCACGGCCGGCTACACCGCGATGCTGTCGGTGCTGGCGCTGGAAAATCACGGGCTGAAACCGGCCGATGGGCCGGTTGTCGTCACCGGCGCTGCGGGCGGCGTCGGCTCGGTGGCCATCGCCGTGCTGTCGAAGCTCGGCTGGCATGTGATCGCCTCCACCGGCCGGACCTCGGAAGAAGGCTATCTGAAAGGGCTTGGCGCCGCCGAGATCATCGACCGCAGCGAACTGTCCGCGCCCGCCAAGCCGCTGGCCAAGGAGCGCTGGATCGGTGGTGTCGACAGCGTCGGCTCCACCACCCTGGCGAACCTGCTGGCCATGACGAAATATCGCGGCGCCATCGCGGCCTGTGGCCTCGCAGGCGGTATGGACCTGCCGTCATCGGTTGCGCCTTTCATTTTGCGCGGCGTGTGTCTTCTCGGTATCGATTCCGTGATGTGCCCGATCGAATTGCGCAAACAGGCCTGGGCGCGATTGGCTGTCGACCTCGATCCGGCAAAACTATCTGAAATCACTCAGGAAATTTCACTCGACCAAGTGATCGATGCCGGCGCCAGGGTGCTGGCCGGGCAGGTGCGCGGTCGAATCGTGGTAAAGATCGGCTAACGATGTTCAGACTTTACCAACCATCGTGCTCCATTGTTGCCTCAGTTGGTATGGTAAGCAGCGGGTAAAGACATCTGGCGGTCATCCGCGCTCGGTTGTTTCGGAGTATCCTATGGTTGTGCGTTATGTGTTGGGGGCGCTGCTCGCCTCGACCGTGGCTGCACCGGCATATGCCGGCTCGGTGATGAATGCGGACGAAGCGCGTAAATTCGTAGCCGGCAAGGTTTTCGCATTTACCTGTTTCGATGGCACCCGTGGCGCCGGCCGCGTGTTCGATGACGGCGGCGCTGCCGGTGCCGTGCAGTTTTCCGGCTCCGGTCCGTCACGCAACATGCGCCTGCCGGGCAATACGCTGCAAGTGCGCGGTGAATCGGTCTGCGCGTCGATCAAGGGGATTCCGTTCGAGCCCTGCTTCAATCTCGTGAAGAACGACGAGCGCAGCTTCCGCGGTTCGGTGTCCGGCATGGGCTTCGCCTATTGCGATTTCCGTCATCAGGGCGGTGTCGGCCGTGGCCAGATGCTGATGGCGCGCTCGCTCGCGCGTCGGCATGCCGTCCGCGCGACCCGATCCGCCGATGCATCCGCCGGCGCCGAGACGGTGAGTCGCGTATCCACGCCGCGGGTGGAAAGCAGCAAGATCGATCCGGTGTCGACCGGTGCGGTGTCGTCCGCACCGGCAAAGTCGGAAGCGCTGGAACTCCGCAAGTCCACGGATTAAGCGACTTTGCTTTCAGCCGTAGGGCGGATGACGAATGTCATCCGCCGCCGTCGTCCGCGGCAGGCTCTGCGGCGGATGTGCTGCGCCCATCCGCCCTACGGCATGCAGTCGTCGTCATTTCTCACACATGCCGAGGACTCCGCCCGTCACAACGTCATGGGTGCGATGCACAAAATCGATTGCAGCCTAATCGATAGCATCCTATCTAATTGCCATGCCTCCCACCCAAGCACATGTTCAGGCTGAGCTCGGCCTGCTGGTCGCGCGTCTGGCCCGGGTCTGGCGCCGCAAGGCGGATCAGACCCTGGCGGCGCATGGCCTGTCCGAAGCCACCGCGCATCCGCTGCTGATCCTGTCGCGCGGCGGTCGCGAGAATGTGCGACAGGGGGCGCTGGCCGATGAAATGGGTCTTGAAGGCCCCTCCGTCGTTCGCCTGATCGATTTGCTCGCCGCTGAAAATCTGGTCGAGCGCCGAGAGGATCCGACCGACCGCCGCGCCAAGGTGCTGAATCTCACGCCTCTCGGCGAGGCCAAGGCGAATGAAATCAAGAACGTCATGCGCAAGCTGCGGGCCGATCTGATGAAAGGAATTCCGGCAGAGGAACTTCGTGTCGCCTTTGATGTTCTCGCGCGTATCGAGCAGTCGAGCCATCATCTTTACGAGGCTGCCCTGGGGGCAGGCGCCGTGTCATGAGTACCGTTGCGGATCGGCAGCCGTTTCTCGATCGTCACGCCGATATCATTTTTTCCGTGAAGACGTTCATCGCGGCCATGACGGCGATGCTGATCGGCTTCGCGATGGATCTGCCGCGGCCCTATTGGGCGCTGGCAACGGTCTATATCACGTCGCAGCCGCTCGCCGGCGCGACGAGGTCCAAGGCGCTGTTCCGCGTGGTCGGCACGCTGGTCGGCGCGGTCGTCAGCGTTGTGATGGTGCCGACTCTCGTCAACTCGCCCGAACTGCTCAGCCTTGCCGTCGCGCTGTGGGTGGGCCTCTGCCTGTATGTTTCGCTGCTCGACCGTACGCCGCGCAGCTACATGTTCATGCTCTCGGGCTACACCTGCGCGCTGATCGTGTTTCCGACGGTGTCCGATCCCGCCGCGATTTTCGACACGGCCGTCGCGCGCAGCGAGGAAATCATCATCGGCATTCTCTGCGCCACCGTTGCCTCCACGGTGCTGCTGCCGCGGAGCGTCGGTCCTGCTGTCGCGGCGCGTGTCGATCGCTGGCTTCTCGATGCACGCAGGTTCAGCCAGGACGTGCTCGCCGGCCGGCATGCGAATCCCGGGGTGCGCGATCTGCGTCTGAAACTGGCGTCCGATGCCGTCGATCTCGACGGTGTTGCCGATCACATGGCGTTCGACCGGAGCGCCCGCCGGGAGTCGGTGCGTTGGCTGCGCGCGCTGCGGCTGCGCATGCTGCTTCTCCTGCCGATCCTGTCGTCGCTCGGTGACCGTATCGATGCGATCGGCGAGGACATGCGCACCACGCATCCGCAATTGGCGGCTTTGCTCGATGACGTCTCGCAATGGATCGGGAATGACAGGCTGGACCGCGATCCGGCCGAGCGGCTGCGCGAACGCATTGCGGCGCTGCAGCCGGCGCTGAACGCTGCGTCCTGCTGGACCGATATCATCGTGACGAGCCTGCTGATGCGCCTGCGGGAGCTGGTCGATATTTCCGCCGATTGCCGCATCCTCAATCAGGCGATTGCGCGGGGCGTGCGCCCGTCGGGCGCCAGGCTGGTGTTCCGGCCCGAGGGAGGCGTCGCGCCGGCACGCTATCGCGATCACGGCATGGCGATATGGTCGGCGACAGGTGCCGCAACCACCATTCTGGTCTGTTGCGCGTTCTGGATTCTGACCGGCTGGAGCGACGGCGCAACGGCGCCGATGATGGCCGCGATCGGCTGCTCGTTCTTCGCCAATATGGACGATCCGTCCGTGGGCCTGCGCGATTTCATCAAATGGACGCTGGTCGCCATCGTCATCATTGCGATCTATCTGTTCGCGATCCTTCCGGCCATCAGCAATGTCGAGATGATGATCGTCGTGCTTGCGCCGACGTTTCTGGTCTTCGGCTACCTGATTGCCCGGCCTTCGACTTTCTTCATCGGCATGCTGCTGGCGTCGAATACCGCCACTATGATGGCGCTGCAGCAAACCTACAACGCCGACTTTGCCTCGTTCGCCAATTCGAGCATCGCTTTTCTCGTCGGCATGGAATTGTCCGTCGTTTCAATCCGGCTGATCCGTTCGGTGGGATCGGAATGGAGCGTGCGGCATCTGATGCGGCGCGGTTGGCTTGCCCTCGCGGAGGCCGCGGAGCGGCGCGGCCATGGCGATCGCGCGGTCTTCGCCGGCGTCATGCTCAACCGCATCGGCGTGCTGGCGCCGCGTCTGCTCGCTTTGAAGGGCTCTGAACTGCGAGAGATCGACAGCCTGCGCGAGCTGCGCGTCGGTCTCAATATCGTCGATCTGCGGCGCGCGCGTTACCGTCTATCGAAAGGCACATTGAGTGCGATCGACATGATGCTCGATGAGCTCGCGCAGTGTTTTCGTGCCCATGAGGGCACCGCGATGCCGACGGTGCTGCTCGCCCGCATCGATCGCGCCCTGTCGGCCGTGATCGATGAGACCGACACCGGTCGCAGCGATGCCCTGATCGGTCTGGTCGGCATCCGCCGCGCTCTGTTTCCGAATGCGCCGGCATATCAACCTGAATTGGCCGAACCTGCCGGGAGTGCCGCCGCATGAAGTATCAGGTCGATCTGTTCGGCGTGCTGCTGCCGTCGCTGATGCTGTGGGTTGTCGTCACCTACGCGATCGGCGCGTTGCTGCGCCCGCTGCTCGAACGTGCCGGTGTTTATCGTTTCGTGTGGCATCCCGCATTGTTCGATCTCGCTCTCTATGTCTGCCTGCTGGGCGGCGTGGTCTATTTATCCTCCGGATTGTTGTCATGAAGATGATCATCGCTTTCATTCGCCGCTTCGCGGTGACCGGGCTCGCCGTCGTCGCCGCGCTTGTGGTCGGACACTATCTTTGGGCCTATTACATGGATGCGCCATGGACCCGCGACGGGCGCGTCCGCGCGGATGTCGTCACGGTGGCGCCCGACGTATCGGGTTTTGCCACCGAGATTCCGGTGAAGGACAATCAGGCCGTGCAGCGCGGCGACGTGCTGATGCGGATCGATCGTGCCCGCTTTACACTGGCCCTGCAGCAGGCGGATGCGGTCGTCGCAGGCCGCAAGGCGGCGCTGGAACAGGCCGATCTCGATCTCAAGCGCTATAACGATCTCACCACCGACGCCGTCTCGCAGCAGAAGAAGGAACAGGTGGTCGCGACCCAGCAGTTGGCGCAGGCGTCTTACGATCAGGCCCTTGCCGATCGCGGTGTGGCGCAGCTCAACCTCGACCGCAGCGATGTCCGCGCGCCGGTGTCAGGCCGGATCTCCAATATGGATCTGCGACCCGGCACCTATGTGACGGCCGGCAAGGGCGTCATGGCGCTGGTCGATACGTCGAGCCTGCATGTGGACGGCTATTTCGAAGAAACAAAACTGTCGCGCATCCATATCGGCGACCCCGTGCGTGTCCGCCTGATGGGCGACCGTGCCGATCTTGCCGGTCGCGTCGAGAGCATCGCCGCCGGTATCGTGGATCGCGACCGCAGCGAGGGCGGCAACCTGCTCGCCAATGTCACGCCGACATTCAACTGGGTCCGCCTCGCCCAGCGCGTGCCGGTGCGGATCGCGCTGGATGCGGTGCCCGACAGCGCAACGCTGGTGGCGGGACGAACGGCGACGGTGGAAATTCTGCCGAAGAAGGCGGAGGCACGATAGTTCCTTCTCCCCGCTTGCGGGGAGAAGGTGGCCCGGTTTCGCCGGACGACCTCTCCCCGCAAGCGGGGAGAGGTTGAACCTCAGTTCGACACCGCCAGATCCTTCGTGAAGCTGCGGTCCACGGCTTTGCTCACATCCACCGGTTTGCTCAGGATGCCGTAGCGCGTGGCGCGGTCGGAGGCTTCCTGGAACTCCTTGATCACGCCGTCATCGATGGCGATGGAGCGGGTGTCCTGCGCTTTGTAAGCGCGGGCCAGGACATCTTCGGGGAGTTTGGTGAGTTCGGCGGTGTTCTTGGCATATTCGTCGAGATGCTTGCGCGACCATTCGCGGGCCTTGTTCAGGCGGTTCAGGAAGTCGGCGATGGCGTCGCGTTTGGTCGCGATGGCTTGGTCCGATGCGATGATGAAGGTCAGCGTCGGCGTCAGGCCGGTGCCATCAGTGACCACGCGCGCATTGTCCTTCAGGAGCGCATAGGAGACGTAAGGCTCCCATACGGCCCAGCCGTCGATCGAGCCGGCGACGAGGGCGATCTTGGCATCGACAGGCCCGAGCGGCGTGAAGGTCGCGTCGGATGGCTTGTAGCCGGCTTTTTCCAGCGTGGCGTCGATCAGGAATTGGCCCCAGCCGCCGCGCGAGCCGGCGAGGCGTTTGCCCTTGAGGTCCGCGGCCGTCTTGATGGGCGAGTCGTTGCGCACGAGGATCGCCTGCGTATCTGCATTGGCGCGGACGCCGCCGATGGCCCTGATCGGCGCTCCGTTGGCATAGACCGTGAGAAATGCGAGATCGCCGGTGTGGCCGACATCGAGCGCGCCGGCATTGATGGCTTCGAGGATCGGCGCAGCAGCGGCGAATTCGGACCACTGGATCTTGTAGGGAAGATCTTTCGCAAAGCCCGAGAACTCCAGCAGCGAGCGGTTGCCGCCCTTCTGGTCGCCGACACGCAGCACGATCTGATCGGCGGCGGTTGCGGAGGTTGCGAGGGCTGCGCTGAAGACGGTGGCGGCGAGCGTGGAGAAAAGACGGCGGGTTATCGGGGCAGTCATGGCGATGGAATCTCTGATGCAATGAAACGCATCAAAGCTAAGGCCGGACGGCGTTCAGTCAATGAAATGGCCGGCTGAAGTGAAGCACGGTCGGGCAACGAATCTGTCGCTCATGACGTTCATGCGAGAAGGAATGCGTTTCTGCCGTGTGGGCGTTGCCGATCTCAGGATTTTCGCGGACGCTTGCCGCTGCCTGACAGCTTCGCTGTGAGGAAATCGAGCAGGACTTCCACGCGGGCAGGGCGCGGACCGCCCGGCGGCGTGACGAGATAGACGCCGCTCTGCGACAGCGACCAGTCCTGCAGCACCGCTTCGAGTTCTCCCCGTGCGATGGCTTCACCTGCGATGAAGTCCGGCAGGTCGCCGATCCCGAGGCCGGCGATGAGCGACGGCAGAAGCGCTTCGCCGTTGTTGACGCGCAGCGGTCCCGTCGGGCGCACGCTTGCCTGCTCGCCGGCGGCATTGGTGAAATGCCATACGCCCGGCGTCGCCGTGTAGGTGTAGCCGCAGCATTTGTGATCGGCGAGTTGCGCGGGATGGGTGGGGCGGCCGTGTGCTTTGAAATAGGACGGCGCGGCCACGATATGACGCTTCACCGGGCAGAGGCGCCGCGCGATCAGCGATGAATCGGGAAGCGCGGCGATGCGGATCGCGGCATCGAAGCCTTCGCCGATCAGGTCGACGATGGCGTCGCTCAGGCTGAGTTCGATCGACACGTCCGGATAGGCCGCGAGAAATTCCGGCAGCAGTTGCGCGATGGTGTTGGTGCCGAACGTCATCGGCACCGCAAGGCGGATCAATCCGCGCGGCATCGCCGATTGCGCGAGCGTTTCGTTCTCCAACGTCTCGCCGTCGGCCAGCAGCTGCGCGGCCTTCACCGCCAGCGTCCTGCCGGCGTCGGTCAGGGCCAGACGGCGCGAGGTCCGGTTGAACAGCCGCGCGCCGAGCCTGTCCTCGAGACGGCTGACGGCCTTGGACACGGTGGCCTTGGACAGCGTCAGCTCGGCCGCCGCGGCTGCGAAGGATTGCAGCTCGACGACCTTCGCGAAAATGGCCATGGCCTCGAAATCGGGGAGTTTCGGCATCAGAATAGGAAACGATGTGTTTCGATTGTTTCTATTTATGCATTAAGGCGGCGGGATTATCCAGAGGTCAACACATTCTGGAGACTGCCCCGATGACCAAAGTTCTCGTTCTCTACCATTCCACCTACGGCCATCTCGAAACGATGGCGAATGCCGTGGCGGAGGGCGCGCGTGAAGCCGGCGCCACCGTCGATATCAAGCGGGTGCCGGAACTGGTGCCGGCGGAAGTCGCCAAGGCATCCCATTACAAGCTCGATCAGGCGGCTCCGGTCGCAACGGTCAACGACCTCGCCGATTACGATGCGATCATTATCGGTGTCGGCACCCGGTTCGGCCGCATGGCGTCGCAGATGGCCAATTTCCTCGATCAGGCCGGCGGTCTGTGGGCCAAGGGCGCGCTGCACGGCAAGGTCGGCGGTGCATTTACATCGACTGCGACCCAGCACGGCGGCCAGGAGACGACGCTGTTCAACGTCATCACCAATCTCCTGCATTTCGGCATGACGGTTGTGGGCCTCAATTACGGCTTTCAGGGCCAGATGCGGCTCGATGAAGTCACCGGCGGCTCGCCCTATGGCGCCACGACCCTCACCGGCGGCGACGGCAGCCGCCAGCCGTCGGCCAACGAGCTGGACGGTGCGCGCTATCAGGGCCGGACGATCGCGGAAACCGCGAAGAAGCTGCACGGCTAAACCGCAAGACCCTGACCGCAGGCAAGGCGGCGCTCCCGCGAGCGCTGCCCTTTGCTATACAGCAGGGCGTCAGGCTGGATTGCGCCTGTCGCCCGGCGTATTCTCGTGCCATGTCCAGATCAGCCAGCCTGTCCGCGCCCGTCCTCAGCATCCGTATCGATCTCGATCCCGAGGGACGGATCGGTCCGGGTAAAATCCAGCTCCTGGAAAGCATCCAGGCGACCGGCTCGATTTCGGCGGCCGGCCGCGCGCTGGACATGTCCTACAAGCGGGCCTGGGATCTGGTGGACGATGTGAACCGCATCTGCGGTCAACCGGCCGTCGAGCGCCAGACCGGCGGGAAGAACGGCGGCGGCGCTGCCCTGACCCCGTTCGGGGAGAACCTCGTCGATCGTTACCGGGAGATCGAGCGCGCCGCGGCGACGGCGGCGCGTCGGCAATTGCTGGCGCTCAGGAACGACATCACGGGGAAGCGGAAAGCACGCTAGCGCCGAGCTGGCCTTGGTCCGTCGCCTGTGCTCGTTATATCCAGACAGATATACCGTCCCTGCAATGCTTTCCGACGTGATCGGCCTTTTGAATGGTATCATTCTGGATTAGCATGACCGTCGTTCCGCCGCGCATCGATGCCGCCGGATGCAGGATACACCGATGTTCGATTCTCAATGCGATCTGGCTGCGCTGGTCTATGAGAAGGATCAGGATCCGGACGAGGTGCTGCACAGTTTTGCGGCCGATCTTGGCAGGCAGGGTGTGCTTGCCGTGGGGCTCGTGCAGCTGGGACATCGCAAATTCGATGTTCCGAAGCTCAATGCGGTGATGCTTCACACCGGCGCGCAGGTCCGGCTGTTTCAGGATCTCGGGCCCGGCGCCAAGGGATGCAAGCTTGATGTCGGTCAGTTGCTCGATGCCGGCACCCAGGTTGCGGATGCGATCGATCAAGGGGCGGACCTCGTCATCATCAACCGGTTCGGCAAGCAGGAGCGCGAGGGCAAGGGGCTGTCCTACCTGATCGAGCGCGCGCTCAGCAGCGATATTCCGGTCGTGATCGCCGTGCCGTCGCACCGCTTCGCCGACTGGATTGCCTTTGCCGACGGCATGAGCGTCAAGATTCCATGCAGGCGCGAAGCGCTGACGGCATGGTGGCATAAAGTCTCCTGTCGCGGCGGCAAGACACCCGAGTCGCCGCAGCTGAGTTTCTGCGCCGCGGTCAAGTAAGCCTCGCGTCCGCGCGAGGGCTTCGGCGGCAGGCTGGCCACCCTCACATTTTTCTTTCCCTTTGCACTGCACACCCGTTGAGCTTTGGCGGAAGCTGCGCTTGCATGTGGCGGCTTGTCGCATTTCGTGCGTAATGCTAGATGTCGGGTCATCGTACAACTTTGCCGACGGCGCCGGATCGGGCAGGCGGCGGGTGACGATGCCATCGCGCTCTTAACGGGCGACCGCGACAAGAGGCGATCAACTACAACGGCGCAAATGCCGGACGATCAGAACATCAAGGGCGGGGCATCACAGGGAGGATTGCGTCCATGAACAGGCGAGAGGTCATCAAAGGCGGTCTGGTTGCGCTCGCGGCCGGCGCCGGTGGTTTGGCCGGTGCGATGACGCCGGCTGCCGCGCAGACCAAGATGGTTCTGAAGGCGTCGGACGTTCACCCGCTGGGCTATCCCACGGTGGAAGCCGTGCTGCGGATGGGCAAGAAGCTGGAAGCCGCCACGAACGGCCGGCTCAGCATCCAGATGTTTCCCTCCATGCAGCTCGGCGGCGAAAAGGAGGCCATCGAGCAGGCGCAGGTCGGCGCGCTGCAGATCGCCCGCATCTCGGTCGGCGCGGTCGGTCCCGTGGTCGATGACGTCAACATCTTCAACATGCCGTTCGTGTTCCGGGATTCCAAGCATATGGAAGCGGTGATCGACGGCGAGATCGGCAACGAACTCCTGAACAAGATCACGGCCAACGAGAAGACCAATCTCGTGGCGCTCGGCTGGATGAATGCCGGCTCGCGCAACATCTATAACAGCAAGCGGCCGATCAAAGTGCTCGCCGATCTCAAGGGTCTCAAGATCCGCATGATCGGCAATCCGCTGTTCATCGACACCATGAATGCGCTCGGCGGCAACGGCGTCGCCATGGGCTTCGATCAGGTGTTCAGCGCGATGCAGACCGGCGTCGTCGACGGCGCGGAGAACAATCTGCCGTCCTTCGTGTCGGAGAACCATTTCCAGGTCGCCAAGTATTTCTCGATGACCGAACATCTCATCATTCCCGAGCTTCTGGTGTTCTCGAAGGCATCCTGGGCCAAGCTGACCCCGGACGATCAGGCGTTGGTCAGGAAGTTCGGGCGCGAGGCGCAGCTCGAACAGCGGACGCTCTGGTACGAGGCGGAAGCCAAGGCGCTCGACAAGATGAAAGAGGTCGGCACCGACATCGTCACGGGGCTCGACAAGCAGCCGTTCCGCGATGCCGTGAAACCGGTGTGGGAGAAATACGGCGCCAAATATGCCGAGATGACGAAGCGGATCGCCGCGGTGACCTAGTCCGCACCGCTGCTTTTGAGTCGACTGGATCGCCCGGTCCCAGCGAAGCTTTGCTTCGCACGGCCGCGCGATGACGATCAGAGACTGGAGTCCGAATGTCCGAAGCCGTCTCCAAGCGAGTGATCAGCGAAACCGCAGAGACCGCCGGCGGCTTCGCCACGGCGTTCCGCCGCGCCATGAACATCCTGTACTGGAGCGGCGCGGTGTTTTCCTGCGTGACCCTCGTGCTGATCTCGGCGATTATCCCCTGGGCGGTCTATACGCGCTACATTCTGAACAGCGCCGCATCATGGCCCGAGCCGCTGGCCGTCCTGCTGACCGTCGCGGTGACCTTTATCGGCGCAGCGAATTGTTATCGTCAGCGCATTCACATGAACATGACGGTCGGCACCGATCTGCTGCCGCCGCGTGCGCGGGCGGCGGCGGTGTTCATCAGCGAGCTGCTGATGGGCGTGGTCGCGCTGTTCATGATGATCTGGGGGATGAAACTGGCGATCGCCACCTGGGGCAACTCGGTGGACGAATTTCCGAAGGTGTCGGTGGGGATCACCTATCTTCCGATCCCGATCTCCGGCGCGATGATGTTTCTGTTTGTTGTCGAGCGCCTGACCATCGGCCCGCCGCCGCAGGACGGCAGCGACGCCCATGTGCCGCTGGATTGAGATGAGGATGCTTATGGTCGAACGGAGCGGCGCGGGCTTCTTCACCTCTCCCCACCGGGGAGAGGTCGCCGCGTCTTCGCGGCGGGTGAGGGGGCTTCCATGGGCGTCGTTGCTTGTGGCGCCCCCTCACCCCAACCCTCTCCCCGGAGGGGAGAGGGAGCGACCTCGTATGTTGAGAGTATGGAGTATCCCCTAAATGGACATCGCCGTTCTCCTGCTCAGCATGTGCCTGTTCTTCGCCGTCGGCATGCCGATCGCCTTTGCGCTGGCGCTGTCGGCGCTGGTCGGTGCGTTATGGATCGATCTGCCGGTGGCGGCAGTGATGCAGCAATTCGCCAGCGGCGTCGGCAAGGTGTCGATGCTGACGATCCCTTTCTTCGTGCTGGCCGGCGCGATCATGGCGGAAGGCGGCATGGCGCGGCGGCTGGTGGATTTCGCGGCCGTGGTGGTCGGCTTCACGCGGATTCGCGGCGGCCTGTCGCAGGTCAATATTCTCGCGACGACGATCATGTCGGGTATTTCCGGGTCGTCGGTGGCGGATACGTCGGCGATCGGTTCGGTGATGATCCCGCAGATGGCGGCTAAGGGCTATCCGCGCGTGTTCGCCACCAATGTCACGATCTCCGCATCGGTGCAGGGGATCATGGTGCCGCCGAGCCACAGCGCGGTGATCTATTCGCTGGCGACCGGCGGCGTCGTGTCGATCACCAGCCTGTTCCTCGCCGGCATCGTACCGGGCCTGCTGCTCGGCTTCGCCATCATGCTGCTGTGTCTTTACGTGGCCTATCGCGACGGCCATCCCAAAGGCGAGCCGGTGCCGGTCCGGCAGGCGCTGAAGATGCTGGTCGATGCTGTGTGGGGCATCGTCACCCTGGTCATTGTGCTCGGCGGCATTCTCACCGGCATCTTCACGCCGATCGAAGCGGGCGCGGTGGCGTGTGTGTGGGCATTCTTCGTCACCATGTTCATCTATCGCGACTACAAATGGTCGGACTTGCCGATGCTGACCTATCGCACGTTGCAGACGGTGGCGATGGTGCTGACCCTGGTGGCGACGGCGTCGTGCTTCGGCTATGTCGCGGCGATGATGCAGATGCCGATGCATATGACCGAGTTCTTCGTCGCCATCTCGTCGAACAAATACGTACTGCTGATGTGGCTCAACATCATGCTGCTGATCCTCGGCACCGCGCTCGATCTTGCGCCGCTGCTGCTGATCTGTACGCCGATCCTGCTGCCGGTGGTGAAGGGGTTCGGGATCGATCCCGTCCATTTCGGCATCGTGATGCTGCTCAACCTCGGCATCGGCCTGCTGACGCCGCCGGTCGGCACCACGCTGTTCGTTGGCTGCGCGATCGGCAAGGTCTCGGTGGACGAGGTGATGCGGGGAATCTGGCCGTTCTACTGGGTCATGTTCGCCGTGCTGCTGCTGGTGACCTATGTGCCGTGGTTCTCGTTGGCACTGCCGCACGCCTTCGGCTTCAGGTAGGATTACACTCCGGCTCTCATCAAACTCCGCCCTCATCCTGAGGAGTGCGCTCTTGCGTGTGTCTCGAAGGATGGCCGCAAGCTCGGAGCCAAGCCATCGTGGCGTCGGATATTGGAGGAGAAGCGGCGTTCGGAGGGTCGTTAGCCCCTCGCGGCGCAAGGCCGGCTGAACGTTCGAACTGTCTCGAACGCCGCAGCCCATATATACTGCCGATCGCGCCTGCCGGGTAGCCCCCTGACGGCAAAAACCCGGAACCCGCACGGCCGCCCCGTGGCGGCCTTTTCGGGATCGGGGCGGCCACCGGGAGCCGCGCGCGCCGTCATCGCCCCCGGCGGATTTCGGTTCGAGACGGCGCTTCCGCCTTCGCTCTCCGAGCTACGGCGGACAAGTCGCGCCTCCTCACCATGAGGGGCGGAGTTGAACGCGGGAAGCTACCGTGCCGGCTCCACCGCGAGCTGCTTGTAGCGTTCCTTGCCGTTGACGAGGTGCCGCCGCATCGCCTCGCGCGCCTTGCGCGGCGAGCGCTCGGTGATCGCATCGAGAATCATCCGATGCTCTTTCTCGACATTCTCCAGATAGCGGGTCTGCAGATCTTCCTTGCCGTCGAAAGTGCGGATGCTCTGGCGCGGAATGATCAGGCCGCCGAGAAATTCGAGGAAGCCGACGAAGCGCGAATTCTGCGTGCCGAGCGCGATGGCGAAATGAAAGTCGAAGTCTTCCTTGATGGCGCGGTCGCCGTTCGCAATGGCGCGGCTGAACACATTTGCCGCTTTGGCGATGGCCTTGATCTGGGCGGTGGAGGCGCGCTCGCTGGCGATGGCCGCGGCTTCCATCTCGACCGCGGTGCGCAGTTCGAGAATCTCGATCACGCTGCCGAGCGAACCAAGGCCCTCGGGATCGATGGTATAAGGCTGCTGCACGGGCTCGCTGTTGACGAAAGCGCCCGCACCCTGCCTTGTCGTCACCAGTCCCTGGGCGCGCAGGGCGGAAATGGCCTCGCGGACCACGGTCCGGCTGACGCCCATCGCGGCCATCATGGCCTGCTCGGTGGGAAGCCGGGCGCCCGCGGGAAGATGACCTTCAGCGATCTGCGCGGCAATGCGCTCCACCACTTCCTCGGTGCGACGGCGCACGGGATTGAGCGGGCGCAGCAAACTGGATCGCGGCGATCCGCTGCCGGATTTGCGGGTCTGCTGCTTGGGTTGTCCGATCATCGTACAATCGGGCTATCACCGCCGCTGGTTCCACGCAAGCCGGCGGTCCTGTCCCTCGTCTTTGCGAGGTACTTCCTGCGTAGCCCGGATTGCGCTGCGCTCCATCCGGGCTACGAAAACGGCTCAACTTGTCAAACAGCCACTTGGAAACACGGGTTCGCCTTCTCGCGGCGCTTTCGCGTCCGAGGGATGAGCAGTTCTCCCCTCCAGGCATGAGGGGAGGCGGCGCGCCGAAAGGCGCGGGGGGTGGTTTCTGTCGCGGTCGGTCTT
>Ga0153956_1001078_pt1 | contig 26137 bp, 21 predicted proteins | sample TSFL040MetaG_FD_104704 | JGI IMG/M metagenome (GOLD analysis project Ga0153956, IMG submission 104704) | Attine ant fungus gardens microbial communities from Florida, USA - TSFL040 MetaG | ecosystem: Host-associated > Fungi > Mycelium > Unclassified | place: USA: Florida, Wekiwa Springs... | reverse complement strand
GACAAGATTCAAGATATTCCCCAAACTTTTGTCTGGGCTCTTGATTCTTACCTCTTGATTCTAAGCCTACGGTACTTCAACTGCGTTTAAAATTCCGGTGATGATGTCCTCTGTGGTCATGTTTTCAGCTTCGGCCTCGTAGGTTAAACCAATGCGGTGTCTTAACACGTCATGACATACAGCACGAACATCCTCTGGGATAACATACCCGCGGCGTTTAATAAACGCGTAAGCTTTTGATGCCAGCGCCAGGTTAATGCTGGCACGCGGAGAAGCGCCATAATTTACCAGGTTTTTGTAGTTAGCCAGCTTGTATTGCTCAGGGAAACGGGTAGCAAAAACAATATCGATGATGTATTGCTCAATTTTTTCGTCCATATACACTTCGCGTACCACTTTACGGGCCCGCACAATATCGTCAGGTTTAATGATAGCGTTTGGCTTTAACATGCCTTGCGGCGATATATTGGCACGTACAATTTGTTTTTCATCCTCTTTATTTGGATAGCCGATAACTACTTTCAGCATAAAGCGGTCAACCTGCGCCTCAGGCAGCGGATAGGTGCCCTCCTGCTCAATTGGGTTTTGTGTGGCCAGCACCAGGAATGGGTTCGGCAGCGGGAAAGTTTTTTCGCCAATGGTTACCTGGCGTTCCTGCATAGCTTCCAGCAAAGCACTCTGCACTTTAGCAGGCGCACGGTTAATCTCATCGGCCAGAATAAAGTTTGAAAATATAGGGCCCTGTCGTACAATAAACTCTTCCTTTTTCTGATTATAGATCATGGTACCGATCACGTCGGCCGGAAGCAAGTCCGGAGTAAATTGTATGCGGCTAAAATCAGCCTGAATAGCTTTTGAGAGGGTATTAATGGCTAAAGTTTTTGCCAGACCGGGAACACCCTCTAACAAAATATGCCCATCGGCCAATAAACCGATCAGCAAACGCTCAACCATATATTTTTGCCCCACAATAACCTTGTCCATCTCCATTTTAAGCAGATCGACAAAAGCGCTTTCTCGCTGTATCATCTCATTGATAGCTCTGATATCTGTTGAATAGCTTGCAGGCTGCGCCGTAGTATTAATTGATTCTTCCATTAATTAACTTTTAATATTTGAGGTAGGCAAACTTAAAAACCAATTCAATTTTTTGCCAATGAAAAAGCGGACTTATTTGTTAAAATATGTTAAATTTTTAGCCACTTGGCGGCCTACAACAAAATTTAAGATGGGTTAGTTGCCCAAGCCAGGTTGCTCCAATTTTTTATACCAAACTTTGGTATTGTGATTGTGGATCAAATTAAAAGTGTTTAACAGACAAAAAATATATAATACCAAAATAAAAACTGATTTAACGCAATTTTTGCGGACTGGTGAATCAACTTGATCAATAAAATTGTTATTTTGAATTATGAGTAAGTTTAGCATACCACAACAAACGCTTTATGTGTGTACAGGCAGCAAATGTGCTAAACGTGGTGCTAAAGATTTGTATAAAGCCGCCAAAAGCTTTAATAAGCATCTTTACGGAGAAGGAAAGTTTGAAATAATACGTACAGAATGCACAGACCGGTGTGATTATGCACCGGTTTGCGCTTTACAACCAAATAATATCTGGTTAAAAGAATATCGTTTAAAAAACGTGCTGGCTATGATGGAAGAATTAGCCAATCAGCACGACCATTAAACAAAAATGTCATTTCGAGCTAGTGCTCGAAATGACATTCTCTTTATCAAATTTTCTTTATTAGGCCTCGCTGTCGTATTTTATATCTCCAACGTGCTTATCAATTTGCCAGCGGCCGGTACCCTCCTCGCCAATAACATCGAACAGTTCAAGCGCACGGCGGGCTTTGTATTCTTCTTCGCGTTGCTCTTTCAGGAACCAGTTTAAAAATTCCATGGTTAAAAAGTCCTGTTCCTTTAAGCAACGGGCATAAATATTTTTGATAGACTGGGTTACGGCAATTTCCTGATCTAACGCGTCTTCAAACACTTCACGAAAACTGTTGTATTCCTGTTTTATGGCGGTAACGTCAGGCGAAACAGCGTTGCCCCCCATATCTAAAATATATTTAAAGAATTTCAGTTGATGATGGCGCTCTTCGTCAGACTGCTTGAAGAAGTAAGTCGACGAGTAATCATAACCATTACGGTTACACCACGATGCCATTGAAAGATAAATTGAAGCAGAGTGCGCCTCCATTCGGATTTGCTGATTTAACATATTCTCGATATCAGCTGATATTAAAGTTTTTACACGGATAAGATCTTTCATGACTTTCAATTATTAGACAAATGATTTAACTTAACACAACAAGAATAGTGCTAAAATTAGCAATTGTAAAAGAAAATGCTAATATAAAATCAGTCTAAATCAGACAGCTAAGCGGTAAAGTGCGTTGTGAATGATGTGGTTAAGCTCCAGCATCACGAAAGCTCCCTGCAAAAGTTCCTTTAAGGCGATGATCTGCATCAAGCTTAAGACATAAGTATGATCGCAGGCGCAAATAAAAATTATCTCGAAATCTGAGGCTTTTGGATTGTAGAGTTTATCCTCAATGTTGATTTTGTATATTCTGTCACGGAGTTTTAACAGGCAGCGATAATTAAAAGCAGCTTGTTTACCCGCGAAATCAATAACCCATTGTTTAGCTGCGTCATCCTGATATACAGCACCATATTGGGTTTTAAAAACTTCAGAAATATAAACTTGCTCTGCTATCATCTTTAACGGCAACAAAAATGCGAGCTATTTAGAACAAATCCAAATAAAAAGAGAGGAAATTTTAATATTTAAAATGGTTCATGTACATTTTCTGTAAACCGTGTAGTAATTGATATCAATGACATAAGGTTACTTGCCGATACAGAATTTACTAAATATATTATCCAGCAAATCATCTGTTGTAACAGCGCCCGTTATTTCGCCCAGGTAATGTAACGCCTGTTTGATATCCATCGATAGGAAGTCTGACGTCACGGAATCAATTCCGTGCAATATGTTGGCTAGTGCTGCTTCTGTTCGTTGCAGAGCCTCGAGGTGACGTATGTTTGTTACCAGGGTTTCGTTGCCGTCTAGTTGGTCTTTAATGGCCGAATGGTATATTTTTGATCGAAGCTCGTTAATAGCGGTTTTTTCTTTAGCAGATATAGTGATAGTGTTGGATTGGTTAAGTGCTTCGGTTTTTGCCAGGGATAGAAGGTCAGCTTTATTGGCTACAGTTAAGATAGTAACACCTTGTAGCTGTAGTTTTGCCAAATCAGTGCTTAACTCCTCATCTGTCAATTCGGCCGCATCATAGACATAAATGACCAGCGCCGATTGCGCTATCTTTTCCATCGTGCGCTCTACCCCTATTTTTTCGATAGCGTCGGTAGCTTCGCGGATACCGGCGGTGTCTATCAGTCGGAAGTTGATACCATTGATATTCAGTACTTCTTCAATAGTATCACGAGTGGTACCGGGAATGTGGCTTACTATTGCGCGTTCTTCATTAAGCAATGCGTTTAACAAAGTTGATTTACCGGCGTTCGGCCGGCCGGCAATCACTGTATTGACGCCTTGTTTAATAGCATTGCCTAACTCAAATGATTGTATGAGGGCATTTATTACCTTAACAATATCATGAATCAGTTTTTTCAATTGGTCGCGGTTGGCAAACTCAACATCTTCTTCGGCGAAATCCAGCTCCAGTTCAATTAATGAAGCAAACTGAACCAACTGATCACGCAAACTTTGTAATTGATTACTAAAACCACCGCGCAATTGCTGTAAGGCAACTTGCTGCGATGCTTTAGAGTTTGATGTAATCAGGTCGGCCACGGCCTCGGCTTGCGAAAGGTCCATCTGACCGTTCAGGAAGGCGCGCAGCGTAAACTCGCCGGCTTTGGCAAGTCGGGCGCCTTTTTTTATCAGCAATTTAATGACCGATTCGATAATGTAGGCTGAGCCATGGCAGGATATTTCTACAACATTTTCACGAGTGTATGACTTAGGGCCTACAAAAAGCGATACCAGTACTTCGTCCAAAATGGTGTCATCATCAACAATGTTTCCAAAATGAATAGTGTGTGATGACTGCTTAGTCAGATCTTTGCCTTTAAATACGCTATTGGCAATGGTTATAGCATTGGGTCCCGACAAGCGGATAACCCCTATAGCACCCGTGCCCGACGGTGTGGCTAAGGCAACAATGGTTTCTTCGGTATTTGTCATCGGCAGCAAAGGTCGCAAATTAGTGGCAGCAGTACCAAACTAAAAAAGTAAATTGCACGTCAATTATGGTAACTGCATTTGAAGCTTCTTTAGACACAATTTCTGTACATCGCATTGGCAATCAAACGGCAGGCGAAATGTACGCTTTATCCGATCATCCGCTCGAAATGAAAGACGAAGTTATTGCCGGGCTTTTAAAGCAATATTTTCTGTCGCCTTTTGCAAAGGCTGCCGAGGTTTATCACCTCATGCACAGCAGCGGCGATCTGGCGCTGAACGAGGTTCACAACTTTGTATCGCAGGTTTTTGAGAATAAGGAAAAGTTTCATGAAATGTCTGAGCAGATTGCCAAACACCTGTATAACTCGTCCAATCATCCCAACATAAAACCAGGCGAACTGTATGTGGCTTATTTTAACGATGTGCAGATAGAAGGTAATTTGCTGAATGCCATTGGTATATTTAAATCAGAAAACAAGGAAACTTACCTGAAGGTGTACCCCGATAAGGGCGGCTTTGCGGTAGACTATGAAGAAAATGCCATCAATATCAACAAACTGGATAAAGGCGTACTGATCTTTAATATCGAAAAGGAAAATGGCTATAAGGTGGTGGTTATTGACACGGCCAATCGCGGACAGGACACTGCTGTTTACTGGAAAGATGGATTCCTGCAGCTTAAAGTCCGCAATGACAGCTATAACCAAACCAGCAACGTGTTGGGTATTTACAAAAACTTTGTGACCGAGAAGATCGACGAAGAGTTTGACATGTCCAAGACCGATAAGATCGACCTGCTAAACCGCTCGATGAAATATTTCAAGGAGAAGGAAACGTTTGATCTGGACGAATTTGCCGATGAGGTGATTAGCAACCCCCAGGCTATTGAGTCATTTAAAACATTCAAGAGCCAGTATGAGGACGAGTTTGAAACCCGTATCGGCGATACTTTTGAGATATCAGACAATGCAGTTAAAAAGCAATCGCGTATTTACAAGAGTGTATTAAAACTGGACAAGAACTTTCACATTTATATCCATGGCGATAACAAGCTGATTGAAAAAGGTTTTGATGACGAGAAGTCGATGAGCTATTACAAAGTCTACTTTAACCAGGAGCAATAATCGAGTGTGTTTTGTTTCACGTGATTGTGACACAGGTCATTAGGTAGTTAAAAACTTCACAATGAACTGAATGACCTACCCCGGGGCACTTGTGCTACTTTGGAACATAGGTTATCGCTATAAGGCTGCCTGAACGGAAATACGATGTGATTAACGCTACAATATAGACAAAATAGCATCGCTACCCCAGCGCTCCTCTATCCCCAAACCAAAAAGCGCAAAATCATATTTTACCGGATCGTCAGCATCTAGTTGGCGCAAGCGTTTGGTAAGCTCGACGGCTGTTTGCCAGTCGGTTTGTTTACGGATGATGAGTTTGAGATGGCGGGCTACACGATCGACATGCAGATCGCAGGGCATAATCAGTTCTGAAGGTTTGATGCGGGTCCAAATACCAAAGTCCACCCCTTTATCATCCCTACGTACCATCCAGCGCAGAAACATATTCAGACGTTTACAGGTAGACTTTTGCGATGGCGATGAAATATGTTTTTTAGTACGATGAGGATAATCGGGCAGCGAAAAAAAATATGATCTGAAATGATTGAGATATATTTCCACCGGCTCATCACACTCTCCCTTTAGGGAGGCGGTGGATAAAAACGCATCTTCTAACGATTCATACTGCTCATAATGATATCTGAAGAAAGCAATAAAATACAACGTATCGATATCATTGAAAGTGCGATGCTTAAAATGCAATAACTTTTTCAGATCGATATCTTCATGATTCATAATAAAATCATGCGGAGCGCCGTCCATCAGGGCAATAAGTTCCTTACATTTTTTTATGATGGTTGGCCGTTGGCCCCAGGCCAGTGTAGCCGCCCAAAAGCCCATAATCTCAATGTCCTGCTTTTTGGTAAATAGGTGTGGTATACTTATGGGGTCATTAGCAATAAAATTAGGCTGATTGTATAACGCAACTTTGGCGTCAAGGAAGGCTTTGAGATTTTCTTGCATTGTAGCTTTTACTATCGCGTTATTGCAATGGCGCGTGTTTTTGTTTGGTTGTTTTTTACGCTAGCGCCTGTTTCAAATCATCCAACAAATCGTCCACATCCTCAACCCCTACGCTCAAGCGCAGCAGATTATCTACTACACCAACAGCCTCCCGGGTTTCTTTCGGTATTGATGCATGTGTCATAGTAACCGGGTGATTGATCAACGACTCCACCCCACCTAACGATTCGGCTAATGAAAAGATTTTAAATGATGACGCTACCCGAAAGGTTTCCTGTAAATCGGCATCTTTAAGCGTTATGGATATCATCCCCCCATAATCGCGCATTTGTTTTTTGGCGACCTCGTGATTTGGATGATCGGTAAAGCCCGGCCAATATATTTTATCAACTTTTGGATGCGTTTTCAGGAACTCAGCTATTTTTCGGCCGTTTTCGCAATGGGCTTTCATGCGCAGGTGCAGCGTCTTGATGCCGCGCAAAACCAGGAAGCTATCCATTGGCCCCGGTGTTGCACCGCATGAGTTATAAATAAACCAAAGCCGTTTGTAAAGGTCCTCATCATTCAGCATCAACGCCCCCATCACCACATCGCTATGGCCGCCAATGTATTTGGTAACTGAGTGCATCACGATATCAGCACCCAGGTCCATCGGGTTTTGTAAATATGGCGAGGCAAAAGTATTGTCAACCACCGTTAGCAAACTTTTCTCTTTACCAATTTTTGTCACCGCCGCAATATCTACGATCTGCATGGTTGGATTAGTCGGGGTTTCAATCCAGATCAGTTTGGTGTTGGTATTTACATGCTCGCGGATGATCTCCGGGTTCGACAGGTCTAGAAAATGAAATTTAATACCGTAATTGGCAAATATCCTGGTAAAAATACGGTACGAACCGCCGTACAGATCATTACCGGTGATCACCTCATCGCCCGGTGCAAGCAATTTCATTACTGCATCGGTAGCGCCCATCCCGCTTGAAAAAGCCAAACCAAATCTGGCATTTTCCAAAGCCGCCAAACAGGCTTCTAAAGCCTTACGTGTTGGGTTTGTTCCACGCGAATATTCATACCCCTGATGCTCGCCCGGCGATTTTTGCCAGTAAGTTGAGGTCTGGTATATCGGCGTCATAACGGCGCCGGTTGTTGGGTCGGGCTCCTGCCCTGCGTGGATAGCTTTGGTTGCGAATTTCATGGTTGGTTGATAGTGAATAGATCATAGTTCATGGCAGAAGTATCTATGAACTGTCAACCATGAACTATCAACTCAATTAATATGCTCTTGCAAAAAGAACGCGCTGCGTACTTGGCTTACCGGTCAAAATACACTTGCCTTCTTCTTGCTTGTTATTTAAAGGAATACAACGTATGGTAGCTTTAGTTTCGTCTTTGATACGTTGCTCGGTTTCTGGTGTACCATCCCAATGGGCCGACAGGAAACCCGGCTTTTCGTCCAACAGGCGTTTAAACTCTTCGTAGTCGTTAACCTCGGTTGTGTTTTCGGTGCGAAAGTTCGCTGCTTTTTGATAGATATTGGCCTGAATCTCTTCGAGTAAAGCTTCAATAGTATTGGCTAAACCGTCTTGATTAACCGTCCCTTTAGTCTTGGTATCACGACGAGCCAGCTCAACCGTTCCGTTTTGCATATCGCGGCTGCCTATAGCCACACGTACAGGAACGCCTTTCAACTCATACTCGGCAAATTTAGCACCCGGGCGGTGGGTATCACGGTTGTCAAACTTAACCGAAATGCCCTTAGCTATTAATTCTTTACGTAGTCCGTTCACGTAATTGGTGATATTTTCCAACTCTTCATCATGCTTGTATATCGGCACAACAACAACCTGTAAAGGAGCGAGTTTTGGTGGCAACACCAGGCCGGCATCATCAGAGTGCGCCATGATCAGCGCGCCAATCAAACGGGTTGAAACACCCCAAGACGTTGCCCAAACGTAGTCAAGCTTATTTTCTTTGTTGGTGAACTTCACATCAAAAGCTTTGGCAAAGTTCTGACCCAAAAAATGAGAGGTACCCGCCTGCAGCGCTTTACCGTCCTGCATTAAGGCTTCAATGCAATAAGTATCTAAAGCACCGGCAAAACGCTCGTTGGGGGTTTTGCGGCCTTTAACTACCGGCAATGCCAGGAAATTTTCTACGAAATCGGCATATACTTCAAGCATCTGCTCGGTTTCGGCAATAGCTTCTTCAGAGGTTGCGTGGGCGGTGTGTCCCTCCTGCCATAAAAACTCGCTGGTACGCAAAAACAAACGTGTACGCATTTCCCAGCGCATTACGTTGGCCCATTGGTTTACCAATATAGGCAGGTCGCGGTATGATTGTATCCAGCCACGGTAAGTGTTCCAGATAATGGTTTCAGATGTCGGGCGAATGATCAGCTCTTCTTCCAGTTTTGCCTCATCGTCCACGATAATATTACCGTCGCCGTCATTTTTAAGGCGATAATGTGTAACTACGGCGCATTCCTTAGCAAAGCCTTCAACGTGGCTGGCTTCTTTTGAGAAAAACGATTTGGGTATCAATAAGGGAAAATAAGCATTGCTGTGACCTGTGTCTTTGAACATCTTGTCTAATACCGACTGCATTTTTTCCCAGATAGAATATCCGTATGGTTTAATGATCATACAACCTCTAACCGGCGAATACTCAGCCATATCGGCCTTTATAACCAGATCGTTATACCATTGCGAATAATCTTCCTCTTTACTAATTACGCCTTTACTCATTTGTTGCGGAATATATTTTTGACTGTTTAATTACTTAGATTTGTGGTCAAATTTATAAATTTATACGTTATCAATGCGTCAAATTAAACTATCGGCGCAAATAATAGTCCATTCGTATATAACCAAACCTATAAATGAAAAGTAACCTGCTAAAAGGAATTATTTTAATCAGTGCCGCGGCATTGAGTTCCTGTACTACGCTTAGCGATCTGTCAAAAAATAAGGCTTTGGGCGATGACGTGTATTATACTAAAGCAAAAGCCGGCGTTTCTAACTATTATGTGCCCCAATACATGGAGCAGCCGCAAACTGCTTTAGTGCGTAACGACGACTATTATTACTACGGCGATTATGAATCGCGCATCAGGCGGTTTAGCTACGCCTCACCATTTAATTATACTGACGATTATTATGCCGATTACGATGCCTACGAACCGGCTTTATACCCAGATACCACTTATCAAAATTATGCACCCGAGGAAGATTACACTTACGACCCTTACTACGACGACTTGGGCGTATACTCAGCTTATGATTTTGGCTACGGCGATTATTATGGTTATGACGACTTTGGTTATGGTATAGCGTTCTCAACCTTCTCTTATAATGGCGGTAGCCGCACCAGTCATAGAAAAGACTATGCCTACTCTAATAACAATAACGGCGCCCCGGTTTTGGTTGGCGCCGGCGGTCGAAGTAACCGTTACCGCAACAATCCGTTTGGCGTTAGGCTGGGCAGAAATAATAACAGCACCGCTGCAGCATCAAACAATAATGGCGGCCGTGTACTAACGCGGGGTGGGGCTATCAGCAGTAACACGCCAATATTCAGAGGCGCCCGTCCCGGAGGCAACAACGCGGTATATCCAGGCCGGCCGGGCACCAACGCAGCTAATAATCAAGGCAATGCAGTTACCAATATTGCAGGTACAAACAGAGCTATTCGCCCGGCCAACCAAAATCCAAGAACTGAAACCGTTGTACAGCAACCTACTATTGAACGAAGTGCACCTCCGCAGCAGTCATCGTCATCATCAAATAATAGCGGTGGCGGCGGTTCCAGCAGAGGTGGCGGCGGCAGACCAGTCAGGCCTTAGCCCCCAGCCCGCTCAAGGGGGAACAATGAAGGTAGTAAAGAAAGCAAATAATAAACATTCACCTAAAAATTATCCCCTTTTGGGGGCGAAGGGGCATGAAATTCAGATATACACTTTTTATAATTGCGTTTTCGGCAATTAGCACCAATAGTTTTGCCCAATATGCCAAGGATGCCGTCAGGTTTTCAACCGGGCAGCCCGGGTCGACGTCGCGCATCAAGGCCTTGGGTAATGCAGGTACGGCAGTTGGCGGCGATCTATCCTCTATTAGCGGAAACCCGGCCGGTTTAGGTTATTTTACCCACTCCGAATTAAGCATTACGCCCGAGTTTGATAATTATACTAATCAAACCTCTTATATCGGTGAGCCAAATACAGCTAACCGTAATACGGTAAATTTCTCAAACGCAAGCTTTGTGTTTTACAGTCAGCTTGCTCAGCCTTCAGGACAAAAGCGCGACAAGGGCTGGCTAAGCTTGAATTTTGGTGTAAACTATAATCGGTCAAGCAATTTTTACGAACGGGTGCGTTACGGCGCAAAAAACAATAATAATTCTATAAACGATTATTATGCAAGCCTTGCAAACTCGCAAGGCTTAGGCAATGACCTGCTGCAAGACTGGGCCGCAGGCGCGCAGTTAATTGATGCTTATGGCACAGCGTCAGACTTTACCTATAAAAGCAATTCTCTCCCCGGCGTGCAGCAAACAGGGTTTGTTAGCCGCACAGGCGGGGTAAGTGGCATCGATATGGCTGTGGGTGCAAATTACAGCAACAAGTTATATGTTGGTTTGGGTTTAGGTGTAAGCGAGATCAGATACCATACCAACAACAGCTTAAATGAAACCGGCAATTTAAGTGTATTAGAAAACGGCAATGCTGTAACCCATGGCTTTAACTCAAATTATATCCAGTTTCAGGATACCAAAGGCGAAGGCTACAATGTTAAACTTGGGATATTATATAAGCTTATTGAAAACATACGCGTAGGAGCTACCATTACCAGCCCAACGTTTTATACAATTGACGATTCATTTAACGAGGGCTTAAATAACCAGATAACCGGCGGCACTAAATATATTTATGACCCAACAGAGTATGCTATTACTTACACTATGCGTACGCCATTTAAGTTTGCGGGTGGCCTATCTATATTTATGGGTAACATTGGTTTTATTACCGGCGACGTTGAATACATGGACTACACCACCACCCACATCAATAACAGCCCCGATTATGATTATACCAATGGATATGATAACGAAATTATCAAAGCCAATTACCGTTCGGTAGTGAACGCCCATGCCGGTATTGAGCTTAAAATTGTGGATATGCTTTACTTTCGGGGTGGTTATGGTTTACAACGTAATCCGCTTAAGGGCGGCGCCGATACCAAGATGATAACCGGCGGCCTGGGTTACCATATAGGCAATTATTATATAGATGCAGCTTGTATGAATATAAAAGGCTCGCAAAATGTAATGCAGTATGACATTGGCGCCGGTACGCCTGCCGCAGTTGTAAATGCAACCAATAATAATTTCTTCCTGACCATTGGATTGAAATATTAAACAATAAAACATATAAAAAGCAAAGGCCTCTCCATATACTGAAAGGCCTTGCTTTTTATAATACATTTGGTGGATATGCCAAATGTCGAATCTCCATGTAAATTGATGTCAATTTAATCTTCGTTAACAAACGAGCGCAACATCCAGGTATTTTTCTCTTTAAACTGCATAAAGCGGTTAACCATATCGTTAGTACCGTCATCGCCGGCATCGGCAGTTATTTCTAACAGTTGGCGCTCCATTTCAATAAGCTGAGCCATGTCGTCAATAATAGCTTTAACCATTTTGGTATCTTTCAAACCAATGGTGTTAATTTCTTTAATGGTCGATTTTTTAATATAGTCTTCAAAAGTGCTGTAAGGCGCTTTGCCCAAAGTAAGTATGCGCTCAGCCAGTTCGTCAATAGTAGTTAAGGCTTCGGTATAAAGCTCTTCAAACTTAATGTGCAGGGTAAAAAAGTTCTGGCCTTTTACATTCCAGTGGCAGCCTCTTAATTTTTGATAATGAATATGGTAGTTAGCCAGTAAATCATTCAGATGGTCTACTACCGGTTTTACCTGGCCTTCATTAAGGCTTATTTCTTTAGCGTCCATAGTATTTAATTATGTGTTTGTGATAACTTGTTTATGAGCATTTATTGGGTAAATTTACTATTCCTGTCGATATTTTGTAGCATATTTGTGCCGTTATGACTATGCTGTTACCAATCATCAAAAAGCCGCTCGACAGCATTATCTGGCGATTGGAAATTGATAGCTTGAGTGATAATATTTATCTTGAAACCCGCACAACCGACAAACAGGTAGCTTTCACGTCCGTCAATCTTTGTACCGGCGTTACCAACTTTGAAAATTATACTACGCCAGAGCGCTGGCTAACCGGTATTGAAGCTGCTTACAACCGCCTTTTGCTGCTGCATGGCTATCAGTCAGAAAACTCGCCGGTGCATAAAGGCCTGATAGCCGTGGATGATAAAGCCCAGACCGTTTGGAGTAATTATAGTTATGGTTTCGATCATTTAACAATAAACGGCCCTATTGTGTTTAACCTGCAGCTACAACCCCGAAAGCTGATCTTGATAGATATAAAAACCGGCGCCATGCTTAGATCATACAACCCGGTTGTTGATATTGAGATAAATAATCAGGTACAATTTCCACAGTCTGCCCTACCTGCAGATCTGGAAACGTTGTCTATTAAAGAAGTATATGCAAACGTTACGCAATCGCTTCACTACAATAAATTCAGAATTGTATCTTTGCACACTTTAACCGATGGGCAACTGCAGCAACACCTGTTTATTACAGATGGCACCACCCTGGTATATGAAGATTTATTAAACACCGGTATACAAAAAATGCAGCCCGAGTCGTTTATCCTGTATAAAAACTTGGTAATATATATCAAAAACAAAACAGATTTAATAGCAGTGTCCCTTATAAATTGCTGAATAAGAGTTTATTATGAAATTAAAGACTTTATTGTTTCTTACCACCCTATTAATTTCCTCCACCTCGCTTTTCGCCAAAAACAGATTGACCGACTCAGTAGGTGTTGAGAATTTAGATGGTAAAAAAGTAATTTTACATAAATTAGATCCAAAAGATAATTATTTCTCAATAGGTCGCCGTTACAATGTTAAACCCGGCGCTATTATTAAATTTAACAACAACGCCCCGCTTAAAATTGGCGGCATTATCAAAGTACCTACCGACAGGCCATTTCTTGAAAGCAGCAGACCTGCTGTATCGGTACAACAGCCAGCCAAACAAGTGACTGCACCGGCCGCGGCAGCGCAGCAACAAACAGCAGAGCCGGATACGCAGCCCCGTCAATCGCCTGTTAATGCCGGGCTTGCTGCACAGCAATATAAAGTATCGGCGGGTGAGACATTGTATGCTATTGCCAAGCGCTTTAATACCACCGTTGAGGAGTTAACCAAGCTTAACAACCTTACCGGCACAACCGTTAGCCCGGGCCAGATCATACAGGTTAAACCTGGTACTCCTGATGTTGCAGCACCTGCCGATGCCCTTCGTACTGCACCTAAGCCCGACTCGGCAAGCTATGTAAGCAGTCAGGACAGTGCCGACAGAAAGATCAACACCAACAAATACGGCCTGTTTGAAAAAACTGAAAAGGGCGTAGCTACCTGGATTGATGACACCAGCCTTGATCCTAACAAAAAACTGGTTTTACACCGTACCGCTCCTATCGGCACCGTTATCAAGATCACTAACCCTATGACTGGTCGTACTACTTTTGCCAAAGTAGTAGGCCGTTTAAATGATAGCGAGTCTACCAAAGACGTTATTTTGGTGATGACTAAAAACGTCGCCGAATCAATCGGGGGACTAGATAAACGCATTCACGTAAACATCAGCTACGGGTCGCCTGATAATGAATAAAAAACCTTATATTATTGGTATTGCCGGCGGCAGCGGTTCAGGCAAAACTTTTTTCTTAAAACGCTTTCTGGATCATTTTTCAGATGAAGAAGTTTGCCTGGTTTCGCAGGATGACTATTACTTTCCGGTAGCGCACAATATGACGCCCGAAGAAAACAAACTTTATGACTTCGACCGTCCCTCAACCATTGACGACGCCCAATTTGAAAGCGACATCAAAAAGTTGATAGCCGGCAAGGTGATCTATAAAAAAGAATACACCTTTAATAACCCTAATGCGATGCCTAAAATGCTGGAAATTAAACCGGCACCGATACTGATCATTGAGGGATTATTCATATTCCACTTTAAAGCTATTGAGGGACTGCTTGACATGCGCATTTTCATTGATGCCAGCGAAGCTATAGCCCTTGAGCGCCGCCTTAAACGCGACCTGCTGGAACGCGGTTATTCGCACGATGACGTAATGTATAAATGGACTAACCACGTTGTACCGGCCTACAAAGAGTTTTTGCTGCCTTACAAAAACGGCTGCCATAAAGTGGTCATCAATAATTCAAACACCGCCGAAGGTATTCAGGCGGTAACAGATGAGATCTCGGAAGATCTGAGGAAAAGAGTATTGAAGTAAAAAGCGTTTGGCATTGCTAAATGCTACGCGGTAAACGCAGGGAAACCAAAACACTGTTATGAACAGATAAGATAAAAGTTCATTGCCCTCCCTTTTATTGGGCAGTTAGCGGCATAGATAGACCGGGATGAGCTCAAAAATCGCGTCGGATTTTTAAAAGCGGTTTCCATGCCTTAAATTAGTATGACCAAATCATTTACCTATGTTAGCTATCAGACCGCACCTATGGTTGGGACAGGCCAAAGAGGCCGCCGAGTTTTATACCTCATTATTACCTGATTCAGAAATTACCAGCCTGGGCCATTTCGCCATGGGGGCCGGCCAGTGTCAGTTTGTTGAGTATACTATGGCCGGGCAGCCTTTTATGGGTATTAGTTTGGGCGACGCCATGAAGTTTACGCCGGCAATATCATTCATGATCAACTTCGACCCATCGCGCGACCCGGATGCGGCCAAACGCATTGACGAGGTATGGAACAAACTAGTTGAAGGCGGCACGGTAATGATGGCTATAGGAAGTTACCCCTTTAGCGAGCGCTACGGCTGGCTGGCCGACAAATACGGCATGTCATGGCAACTGATATTGACCAACCCGACGGGCGAAGAGCGACCGGTGATCATGCCATCGATGATGTTTACCGGCGACGTAGCCGGCAAGGCCGAGGAGGCCCAGGATTTTTATACCCGGATATTTAAAGATGGCCGACGCGGCAATGCCGCCCGTTACCCCAAAGGTATGGAGCCCGACAAGGAAGGCACGCTGATGTTTTCTGATTTCTACATTGACCAAACCTGGATAACCGCCATGGATAGTGCGCACCCACACGGTTTTGGATTTAATGATGCTCTGTCACTGCTGATACCTTGCGAAAGCCAGGAAGAAATTGACGAGCTTTGGTCAAAACTTACGGCTGACGGCGGGCAGCCCGGGCAGTGCGGCTGGTTAAAAGATAAGTTCGGAGTGTCTTGGCAGGTATCCACCGCGCTCATGACCGACGTTTTCAAGACCGGCGACCAGGAGCAGATAGGACGGCTTGTTTCGGCCTTTATGCCCATGTCAAAAATTGACCTGCTCACCCTGCAAAAAGCACGCGATGGTGAATAAACTTTGCTGAATACCTGCTAAGTATCTAAGTGGGTTATAACGCACTTTGTCATGCTAAGCCCTATCTATGTCATGTAAAAAAAAACATCCGCGAATACTTGTTTAACAAGGAAAAACCAGCAGGGGTACCGTTATGTACGCAGGTAAACGTTTTGGCAATTGCTCGCCTAAAAGCTGTTGAAAATGAAACCGCCTGTTCAGGCAAACCATCATATCGGTGCTCATGGTATTGACCAGGATGTCTACCATTTTTTCAACACCGCTTTCTTTAATATGACTAAAAAACAACTCGGGATTGGCAACGTGATATCTGATGGTATCGGTAAAAAGCTGATTACCATAAGACGGAATGAGGTCAGGCAGCCCTTTTTCGCAGATATGCGCCAATAATACACTTGAACGTTTAAACTTATCAAGGTAATTGATAACCTGTTGCTGGCAGTATCTCAAATCTGTTAAGTAAACAATACGTTTTACATCCGTAATTGAAAAACTATCAGGCAGTAACATCAAAGGGCAGTTAATCAAATCGACAACAGTTTGCAGATTTAACCGGTTAATACCTGGTTTGCAGATCACCATAGCATAACCATTCTGGCAAATATGGGTAGCCAGCATGTTTTCATTAAAACGTGAAGCATCAATTGTTTTTAATGGCGGATGAAATTGCTCTCCATTGGATGTTGGTGCAACATCCTGATAGATATTTTCTCCTTTCTCTTGCCAGCTTCCGTAGCTTGTAACGGGTTTGTGGTCAGGCAAACTAACCGATTCAAACCGATTAAGTTGAGCCAATACCAGCACTTTACCGTTTTGGCGCGCAAACTGATGAGCGAATTTGACTGCATGCAAGTCGTCTGCATGATTTGTGAGCATTAATATTTCATCCATAAAATGTCTTATCGGTGCTTAAATGGTAAGCGCGAGTTAATTATTAACAATTGTGATCAGATGTAGTTTTAAGTATTAATACGCAAAATTAAATTGATACGTAATTTACCCGGGATGCCATTTTTTGAAATACTTTTGCTGAAAGGGCTTTTTACGATGTTAATCAAACGGTTAATTGACCATCGGTCTTATCGGATTCAAACCGGATCTTGGGCAATGATTCAGTATAATTTTCCTGGATAAACCTGATCATGTTTTCGCGCACATAACAACGCAGGTCAAATGCTTTTGATGAGTTGGCGGCGCTTACCAGGATACGCAGCTCCATGGTCCGTTCTTTCGAGTCAGTAACCTGTAAAATACCTACGCGCTGATCCCAAAGGTTAGTAGTGGTTAACAACCGGTTTAACTCGCTGCGGATGCTATCCACCGGGCAAGTATAATCGACATACAAAAAAACTGTTCCCAGCAATTGCGAAGTAGTACGCGTCCAGTTTTGGAATGGCTTTTCAATAAAATAGGTGATCGGCAATATCAGCCTGCGCTGATCCCAGATATTGAGCACCACATAGGTCAACGTAATATCTTCAACCCGACCCCATTCGCCCTCAACAACCAGCACGTCATCAATACGTATGGGCTGAGTAAATGCTATCTGGAAACCGGCCAGCAAGTTACCTAACGATTTTTGCGCGGCAAAGCCGATGATGATACCGCCGATACCTACGCCGGTAAGTAAGCCCGCCCCTATTTTGCGTACATTATCAAACGTAAGTAAAACAACGGCAACGGTTATTAAAACAATAAACACCACAATAACCTGTCGCAAAAATTTGAGCTGTGTTTGTATTTTACGTTCTTTAAGATTGTTCTCTTTGTTGAGGTCGTAAGTGTGATAAATATAATCCTCTAATATCTTGACTGCATTGATCAATACATTAGAAAAAGCGATGATGAGCAATATCTCCAGAAACTGTCTGAAAAATCCAATGTAAGCACCCTCATACATTAAAAACGGCAGCAGCGCGTTTAGTGTAAGCAGCGGTACAAAAAAATTAAGCGACCGGCTAAGGTGCGTCAAAATGGATTTAAAAAGGGAATAATCCTTGGTACTTTTGTAATAATGTAATAGCATGGTGATAATGAGTTTTACAATAAAACCCAATAATAAGGCTGCCGCAATGAGCGCTAAGTTCCAAACCCAGGCCGGCACCATTTTGGCCCATATGCTAAACTGTTCAATCATTATTTACAAAAAAACGGGTCTGTCCATTTTTACAGCAATGCGGTAGGCCGCGTTCATTAAACCTACGTGGCTGTAAGCCTGCGGGAAATTACCCCACTGACTGCCATCGGCACCGTCAACATCCTCACTGAACAGCAACAGGTGATTACAGTATTTTATCAGTTTTTCAAACTCCTGTACGGCTTCGTCTACCCGCCCTACGCAGGCCAGCGCCTCCACATACCAAAAGGCGCAGATGAGGAAAGTGGTTTTAGGCTTACCAAAATCATCGGTATGGATATAGCGGTAAAACAGCCCATTTTCGGTTTTTAACTCTTTTTCAAGTGCCGCCAGGTGATCGCGCGCCTTTTGCGATGCCGGGTCAATGTAGTTCATCATGATCAACTGCAGCGTACTGGCATCAAGATACGGGCTGTTCACGGCATGTGTATAAACTTTACGTACGGGGTCATAACAAGCTTCGATGTGTGCCGCCGCACGGTTTCGTAAACTCACTGCCCGTTCTTCCAGCTTTTTATTGCCTATAGTTTTGGCCATTTTTTCGGCAGCGTTGCAGCCTGCCCATTGAAAAAGATTGCTATAGCAATGCACCAATGCAATGTTGCGAAACTCCCAGATCCCGGCGTCATGCTCATCGATAGTCCGCTCTATTTTGTTAAGTAATGAATTGATCCATTTATCTGAATCCTTACGCTCGCTGTAAATAAAGCGATGGTCGGTATACAACGGCAATAAGGATATGGATACCTGGCCGTAAATATCGTTCTGGATATGCTCGGCGGCCTGGTTACCAATCCGTACAGGTTTATTACCCATATAGCCGTCAAGGTGCTCAGCAATTTCTTCGGTAAGATTCTTTTTCCCGGTGATGCTATACAATGGCTGATAACGGAAACTATCATTCTCTGAAAAAGAAATATCGGTCACATAATTAAAATAACGCTCCATCTCCTCAAAATGGCCAATGTGGTTAAGCGAGGTTAGTACATAATAGGTATCGCGCAGCCAGCAATAGCGGTAATCCCAATTGCGCCCGCTGCCCGGAAATTCGGGCAAACTGGTAGTACTGGCCGCAATAATAGCGCCTGTATCCTCATACTGGTGTATCTTTAAGGCCAGCGCCGAGCGTATAACGTAAGGCTGGTAAAACAGTGCAATGGACGAATGCTTAATCCATAACCGCCAGTATTCAATGGTTTCGCGCAGGTAATGTTCGCAAGTGCTGGCTAAGGCGCCCTCCCAAATATCGCCGTAGTTTAGCAACAGATATTTAGTTTCATTCAACGAAAAGCACTCTTCATCAATCAGATAAGTTACCGGGATATTGGTTGAAAGGCCCATTACCTCGCCGCAGCCTGAAAATTTAATATGGTCGCTGCCGTGCAGCACATCCTGAAATGCGCGGCCATAGTCGCATACTGGCTTACACTTCACCTTTATGCGGGGCGCTCCCTCCAGCGGCTCTATCTTGCGGATGAGCATTAGCGGCTTATAAAAATGATCAAACTGCCTGAAGCGCGGCGCAAAATCAGTTACACGGTATTTACCGTTTTTACAGGTAATTTCTGTACGCAGCACGTTAGTGTTTTCAAGATAAACCTGGGTTGAGGTATAACTGTCAGCAGGCAGGATAGAAAATTCGCCACCCTTTTCCTTATCCAGCATTCCGCCAAAAACAAACGGACTGTCAAACCGGGGCCAGCACATCCAATCGATATTGGTATTGAGGTTAATATGTGCTAAGAAATTGCAATTGCCGATTATGCCGGTTTGATAGGTGTGTTTAGCCATCTTGTTTTGTTAAATTTTCAACTGATTCAACAAAGCAAGATTCGATTTGTTGCAAAAAAACTCAGGAAGCCTGCTCTAAAATAAAAGGCGCTATAGCCGCATGTTCAAGCATACGGCCAAGTGTATTGGCAAGCTCTTGCACCATAACAGGTTTGCGAATAATTGCATTACAGCTAAATTTAGCCATAAAGCGTTCGATGTTCGGATAGTCGGTCAGCAAGACCAGCGGCAGCTGTTGCAGTTCATAGTATCCCCTTATCTCACGACATAATGAACCGCCATTGGCGTTATGCAGCAAAAAGTCAATCAAAATCAGGTCGGGCTGAAACTTAATAAGCTCTTCAATTACATTTTCGTTGCCAGGTAAGGTATTGAAAGTGAATTGATTACTGCACAGGTCTGTCTTTAACGCAATCGCTAACTCCTTATCGTCAGTTATAATCAACACGCTTTTCATAGTTTTATTGAAAGGTTTAAGGATATATAGTTTCAAATAAACTATTAATTAAACATTTTGTTTAAAAAGATTTTCTATCTTATCGGTTATACAGTAAAGTTAACTCACGTAACCTTTTTGCTACTTTTTTATTTAACTGGTTTGCAGTAACGCGCCATGCCCAGTTATCCTTGGCAGATGCCGGCATATTCATACGATGCTCGCTGTCAAGTTCCAAAACATCCTGTACCGGTAACACCGCAACTTTGGCTACCGAGCCATAACATAAGCGGATAAACTCGTCGCAGATTGTTTTCTCTGATAAATTCTTCCCTGTATAGTTATTGATCGTCTTACGTGTTGTCATATCTATGTCCTGCAAATACCATCCCCTTGTAGTATTATTATCATGCGTGCCGGTGTAAGCAAAACTATTAACCGTGTAGTTATGCGGGATGTGGTCAGATTGCGGCATATCTTCGCCAAAAGCAAATTGCAATACTTTCATTCCCGGTAAATTAAACTGATCACGCAGTTTATGTACAGCCTCATCAATATCACCTAAATCCTCGGCAACAAAAGGCAGGCGGCCCAATTCATCTTTAATTTTATGAAGCAAATCTGCACCGGGGCCCGGCATCCATCGGCCGTTTATGGCAGTATGCTCCCCGCCAGGCACTTCCCAATACGCCGCAAAAGCCCTGAAATGATCAAGCCGAATCAGGTCGAAATATTCCAGATTTTTGCGAATGCGCTGCAGCCACCAGCTATAACTATCTTTTTTCAAAGCTTCCCAATTAAAAACAGGCATCCCCCAAAGCTGGCCTTCGGCCGAGAAATAATCGGGTGGCACACCGGCTATCCCGGTTACTTTACCCTGCTTGTCCAATTTAAAAAATCCACGATTCGCCCATACATCCACTGAATCATAGCTAATGTAAAACGGCATATCGCCAAATAAGATCACTCCCTTTTTGACCGCATAAGCTTTGAGCGATTGCCATTGTTTGTTAAAAACATACTGCAGCCATTTTTCTTTGCCAATAGCCCTTGCCTGCTTTCCAATTAAACTTTTAAGTGCTTTGGCTTCGCGATTTTTAAATGACGCGGGCCACTCATACCAGGCTTTATTTTGGTTTTTCTGTTTGATAATCTGGTACAATGCAAAATCATCCAGCCAATACGCTTGTGATTTTTTAAATTGTTCAAAATCTTGTTGTGCATCATTCCCTTTATTGATAAAACACTGATAAGCTTTATCAAACAAACTGGTTTTGAGTGCTACTGCACTAGCAAAATCTGCACGGTCGGTTAAGGGTAAATCCAGTCCCTTAATATCATCTTCGTTGAGCCAACCGTCATTTATCAACAAATCCGGGCTGATCAACATTGTGTTACCAGCCATACTTGAATTAGCACTATAAGGCGAATAGCCGGCGCCCTTATCAACTGGATTAACCGGCAGCATTTGCCAATAGCGCTGCCCGCTGTCGAACAAAAAATCAACAAACTGATAAGCCTGTTTGCCGATATCGCCGCTTCCAAAAGCTGAAGGTAATGAGGTAACATGCAGCAGCAGCCCTGCCACCCGGTTAACAGGCGGCTTTAGTTTAATAAAAGCTATAGGTAAATCAACAAATATCGATGAAATCGATATTTTATTGACCACATTCCCCCTACTGTCTGAAAGCAGGTTTTGCCAAACGCGCGGCGAAGACTCAGGTAAAACGATAGCTGTATCTTCCCAATCAAATTGCAATGGATCTGCACCATCGGCACCAATTGCAGCCAAATGCAGCGGAACTGCTACAACATACCAGTTGTTGCCAAACTGACGTGCAAAGGCTAGTACATTGTCTCTGTACTTTCCTGTTATAGTTAATGGAAGGTAGGCGCCCTGCGAAAATATCTGCGGGTTAGCGGCACGAAGATTTAAGAGCTTTTGAGTAAGACAAAGCTTGATATGGCCATTGTACCGGTTTTGCCACAACTGCGGCCAAAGGCATTTTTCTTGTTGCAAAAAAGTCTGTCGTAGCTCATAATTTACAGGCCGGCGATTATCCGGATCTACCAAACTCAAATCCCATAACTCACAACCCTGGTACACATCGGGCATACCCGGGCAGGTAAACTTTAACAATACCTGCGACAATGAATTGATAATACCAAAGTCTGAAACATGCTGATGAAATGCGGAAAAAGTTTTCTTGAACGGATTGTTTTTCTCCAGCAAATCTCTGATAAATTTTTTAGCAGCTTCCTCATACTTTTCATTCGGTTTGGCCCAGTCTGATTTTTTTTTCCCCTCGCGCAGGGCTTTGATCAGATATTCCTGCAGGCGTCCGGTAAAGTTATCATCGTCACTTTGCGGCATCGGGTGCGCCCCTATCAGTGATTGATAGATAAAGTATGCGTCGTTTGGGTCTATCTCCTTTGGCATTCCCCAGGCCTGCAATTGAGTAAACCAATTGTCTGCTAAATCAGTAAGTACGTTCAGGCGGGCCCTTACATCTTCGCCGCGCTTGGTGTCATGGGTTGAGGTTGCGTTAACAGACAAAGGCCGGTCGCGCTGTCTGTTTACCATTAATTGATGAAACTGATAAGCCGACAAGCCAAAAGAGGCCGGGGCGTCACCTACCTCATTATGACCGATAAACCGGTTATAAGTATACATCAACGTGTCCTCCACCCCCTTTGCCATCAGCGGACCGGTAAATTGCATACAGCGCTGATAAAAATGGAGCGCACGCCGGTTATAATCGTCATCACCTTTTTGAGTATTCACTAACAAAATGTCATGAAGTAATTGAAAAGCTTTTTTTAATGAAGGGTGTGCCTTGATCAATATCTTAAACAAGCGGTCAATATCGCCGGCCTCAGCCGGGTTTAAAGGCATTTTATTGCCGTAAAAACGATATACCGGGCAATGAATAAGTAATTGCGCAATAGCTTCTTTTAATTGATTGCCAAGTAACTTCAACCGGGCATCATCGGCCAATTTTAAATCCTTAAAAAGCCGGTATAGATTATCCAGTTCGCCGGCCAGATGCTGCTTAAGTATATGGGCTTTTTTTTCAAGAATATATTGTTCTGTATTTTCTTTCCCCCCGGTAAGTTCTTGATACTGCTTAGTAAATATTTGCTCGCTTTGTTTCCGGGTAAACAGGTTGTTTACCATCGCCAGAAAATCATAGCCGGTATTTCCCTGCACTTGCCAGTTAGGAAAACCTTCGCCGGGTTCCAGTATTTTTTCGACGGTAATGTAAACATCAGGACCGGCTAACTTTCTTAATTTATTCAAATAACCTTCAGGATCATATAAGCCATCAATGTGATCGACACGCAATCCCTGAAAAATCCCTTCGTCAAGCAGCTGTTTAATAAGTTGGTGATAGGCGGCGAACACCTGCTCATATTGCATATTCAGGCAAATAAGTCCGTTAACCGTAAAGAACCTGCGATAGTTGATCTGCCGGTCGGTTTCTTGCCAGTGACATAATTGATAGGCTTGCTGGGTGGCTATTTCTTTGACCAACTGCGGATTTTTATTTATTTTTTTTACATACGCCGACGTAAATTTCTCTGACAATCTGACGTTTACCGGATAGCTTTGATCGTAATAACTGAGCCATAGCTTACCATCTTTCTTTACTAGCTGTATTTGCTTTTGCGCTATAGCTTCATCAAAAGGCAAACCTAAAAAAGGCACCATAATGCTGCCGTTATAAACCGGGCTATCCCATTGGATATCAAAAAAAGAAGCATAAGCAGAGGCCTTTCCGTTTTCCAGCACATCCATTAACCAACCGTTATTTGGATGATAGGCCATGTGATTAGGCACAATATCCTGAAGCCAGTTAATATTTATTTTTTTTAGTTCACGGCTAATGTCGCGCAGCTCGTCAAGCGTACCTATTTCGGGATTAATGTGGAGCGGATTAACCACATCATAACCATGCGTGCTGCCCGGCGTAGCCTCAAATACCGGCGAGGCGTACAGCGTTTTAATACCCAGTTGGTGCAGGTACGGAATAATATCCCTCAGATGTTTAAAAGTAAACTCTTTATGGAACTGTATTCGATATGTAGAAACAGGATCAAACATAGCTTTGCTGATAAATAACTACCGATTCAGGCTGTAAGTCAATTTTATTTTCATTTAAGGTTTCAGGCGAACCTTCGGTTCCACCCCAGGCTGCAGCTGCCGAATCAAAAGCCTTTATCCATTTACCGCTTATTTGCTTTATGGCGATATTTTCTTTTTGGCCGGAAAAATTTAACAGACAAAGCAACATCTCAGCACCTTTCCATCTTTTCAATATCAGAACCTTTTGAACTGTATGAACGTAGACTTCCAGGTTATTACGATTAAGCTCTTTTAAAACACTGTTGGTTTTACGGAGATGGATCAGCGCTTTATAATAGTTAAGCATGGTTTGATGCGGCTGCCTGTCAACAAGATCCCACTGTAACTTAGACCGCTCAAATGTTTCAATGGCTTGCGGGTCGGGCGCTTCTTCATGGGTATGAAAACTTTTAAATTCTTCGCGCCTTCCTTTACGCACCGCTTCCACCAACCCCGGGTCTGTATGGCTTACAAAGTATTGAAATGGATGTGGCTCGCTGTACTCTTCGCCCATAAAAAGTAAAGGCACGTATGTACTTAGCATGACGGCTGCAGCCATCAGTTTTTGCATTTCAAAACTCACAAGGGTGCTACTACGTTCGCCCAGCATACGGTTGCCTACCTGGTCGTGATTTTGCGAAAAAACCACAAATTGCTCTCCGGCCAATCCGGCAGCGCTGGAACCAAACGTACGATGCCGCTCTTCAGAATATTGCCCGTCGTACACGTAAGCATCTTTGCAGGCCTTAGCCAAATGTTCAATACCGTTAAAATCGGCGTAATAACCATTACGCTCCTGCCCTGCGCTTACACGCAAAGCATGATGAAATTCGTCTGTCCATGTAGCATCAATGCCGTAACCGCCTTTGGTTACCGGCTTTATGAAACGCGTATCGTTTAAATCGCATTCAATAATTAAATGATGCCGGCGGCCCGTTGCCTGACTAAGCCGGCCGGCATATTCCTTAATATCCTGCAAAATATGTTTTGTACTAAGATCTTTTATAGCATGCACGGCATCCAACCGCAGTGCATCAATATGAAAATCGCGAAACCACATTAACGCGTTCTCAATAAAAAATGCCCTAACGCCGTCGCACCAGGCATCATCAAAATTGATGGCCCCGCCCCAGGGTGTTTTGTATTTTTCAGTAAAATATGGCCCGTATTGGCTTAGATAATTACCCTCAGGACCTAAATGATTATAAACTACATCCAGTATTACAGCCAACCCTTTTTGATGACAGACATCAACAAGCTGTTGCAAAGCTTCGGGGCCGCCATAACTGTTTTGCACCGCGAAAGGAAACACGCCATCATATCCCCAGTTTCGCTGGCCGGGAAATTGGGCAACAGGCATCAGTTCGACAGCCGTTATGCCCAAATTAAGCAGATGATCAAGCTTACTTTCAATAGCTGCGAAAGTACCTTCAGTTGTAAAGGTGCCAATATGCAGCTCATAAACAATGTATTCATTAAGCTTATAATTTTGCCAGTTGTGATCCTTCCACCTAAACATTTCGATGTTAAAGGCTGCCGATAAGCCATGCACGCCTTCAGGCTGAAAAACCGAAGCCGGATCAGGCAAAACAGGTTGACCATCTATGACAAACCCATAAACATCATTGGGCTTCAATTTTTCGGCATTAAGCTGCCAGTAACCTCTGTCTTGCTTTTTTAAAGGCAAAATGCCAGTGCTTTTTATATACAAATTAACCGATTGCGCAAAAGGTGCCCACACCCGTACTTCTGCCAGGCCCCCGTCATCAAAATTTACACCTATTG